>Ga0154385_1136_pt1 | contig 69911 bp, 70 predicted proteins | sample RifGroB1_FD_105628 | JGI IMG/M metagenome (GOLD analysis project Ga0154385, IMG submission 105628) | Spirochaetes bacterium GWB1_36_13 | reverse complement strand
TCTTTTTAGGGGGTCAGTCAACCGAAAACCCCGGGGTCAGAATACCGAATAGTAACACTAATAAAAACTCTTGGTTTAGCCATATTTAAATCCTTAAAATAAATTTAAATTTAATAAAATCAATATCAAAAGAAAAATTACTCAATCACCTTCAAAAACTGGTTATTTTCATCATAGACGGCAAACTGTTTTTTTTCGTCTTTGTTTTTGAGAATCGTTTTTTTATAGATGATTTTGTCCTTGAAATAATAAGAATACACCGTGCCTGTGGGGTAGAGGAGGAGGCTATAGATCGGGTTTTCTTTTTTGTCAAAAAGCACCTGAATCTGCCCTTTGGGGTCGGGGCGGGTAAAAAGGATTTTTCCGTCTTTTGAGCTTTGAATCGACTGGAATCCGGTTAAGGCGTCTATTTTCCCCCAGAGTTTCAGATTGTCTTCAATTTGGGTAAAATAGGGCATCCAGAGGTTTTGTCTGACTGCTTCGTCATAGTGGAGGAGCAAAAGCTGGAGAGCGAAAAACTGATAACGGTAGGCTTTGTCTGCCAGTTGTTTTTCTTTATAAAAAGAAGCTTTGGAGAGTCTTTTGACCACTCGTTTGGAAAAAGGGTCGCTCAGGGTTTCTTCCAGGTTTTCTAAATATTCCAGATTTTTCATTTCAGGGAGGTAGTGTTCATAAGCTTTCTTGCAGTGGTTGAATGCAGTGGATTTTTGATTTAAAAAAAAGAGTTTTTCACATAAAAACACTTCATAAACAGGGTCTGAGAGGGTTGCGGTCTGTTCCAGGACTTCATACCGGTTTCTTTTGTTTTGAAAAGCTTCCAGCTCTTCTTCCGTCATGGAAAGGATTTGATCCAGCTTTTTCCCGATGGTCTGATAAAGGCTTTTTTTGATTTTTTTCTCGTCTTTGAGCATAGACTGGTCTTTTTCCATTTTTTCCACAATTTTTCTCACGCTTTCTTGCACCGCTTTTTTCAGTTTTTCAATATCCGCAGAAAGTAAAACATGGGCTTCATAAAAACTCTTTTCTTCTGTTTCCTTGATTTTCCGGTAATACGAATCTTTTTTTAAAAGAATCGTATCCAGATTCTCAATATTTTTTAAGACTTCTTTTTCAATATCCACAAAAAGAGATTCATGGACTTCTTCCTTGTTTTCCACCGTTTTTTCAAGGTGCATCTCATAGTCCATTTTCACGCCGATAAAAGATAAAAGCTCTTCTTTTGCAAAAGCGTAGGCATCGTCTAAGGCTGTTTTTTGATCTTCTGCCAGAGTCCGGGTTCCTATAAAATACAAAAACCGCTTGTCGGGTTTCTTCAAAGAGACCACCCAGACAGGCATAGGCGAGGGTTTTTCTTCCAAAATTCTGCTTTTATCCATTAAAACCTTATAAAAAACAGGGACTTCTTTTGTCAGTGAAATAGTTTTAGTTACTCTTTTCTGGTAAACTTCATCATCCAATAAGTATAAAATCTTCGTTTTTTCAATGGTTTCTAAAGCATTGTCTTTTTTTTGATAAAAAACAGTCTCTTCTTTTGCTTTGTTTTTATGCTTGATATCCATGTGGATATTGACAACGGTAAAAATCAAGGCGTTTAAAGACAATAAAACTCCAAAAATACTTCCTATTGACATTATTGATTCTCCAAGTTTTCAATGAGTTTTTGAAGCCTTTTCACCACTACGGCTTCATTTCGGTAGGCTTCCAGAAGTTCTCCCTCTCTTTCGAGTTTTTCAGCAAACTGAGCAATCTGATAGAGGTTATTCATCTGATAAACCTGATAAAAAAGGTTTTTCTCTTTTTGAAGGGCTTCAACCGTCTCTTTTTCCAGATAAAGCTGGTTATTGAGAAGATCGAGTTTCTGCTTGAGTTTTTCAAGCTGTTCAGCGGATAGAATGGTCTTTAAGAGCTCGGCCTGATAGGCGATGCCTTCTTGAAGCGCTTTTTCGACATTTTTTTTAGGAAAAGCGGTCAAAACAAAAAACTGGTAATGGTTGGAGGGGGTTTCCTGATTTTTGCTTTTTTTGATATAAAATCTTTCTTCCACACGGCTTTCTCTCATAAAATTGTTTTTAGAGAGGGCAGAGATTTTCTGGCTCATTTTTTCCATAATGTCTGATGGGGTTTCTATTGTGAGTTTTTCAGTATAAGAATCCACCCCATACTGGATAAACTTGGCAAGCTCCACTAAAGCGTCCTGTTTGGCGGCTTCCATCCCCGCTTCATAGCTGGGCTGTCCATAAGACATTCCCACAAAATAATAGTTTTCAGGGTCTAAGGGCACGGTTTGAACCCAGGCAGGAGTATCCATCGGCACTTTTTCTAGGATATCTTGGCTTTGAGGCTGTTTTCTCACAAGGTATTCCACTTTTTTCTCTTTGATCCGATATTTTTTTTCAACCAGAGTCTCTTTGAGTTTTCTTTTTATTTTGACAATTTTCTGATACTCTTTTTCCACTTTTTTCAGATATTTCTGAGTTTCATAAAAAAGATCGGTTTTTGCTGTTTTAGACATCATCCACTTTGTTTTCTGGATTTCCTGAGTCTGAAAAGCGCTCTGATGGGAAATATAGCGGGCAACTAAAAAAATATTAAGCCCCCCGATCAGCGCAATCACTGCTTTGTATTGAAAAAAACTTAAAAACTTCATTGATTTGTATCCTTGTTTCTATTTTCAGATTCCCGATTTCTCCTACTGCACTTTGATAAAAACTTGTATCCGGTTGTTATTGGTATCAGTAATATAAACCGTTCCATTGGGAGCCACCGCAATTCCCTGAGGGCTGAAAAACTCGCCGTTGGAAGTGCCGGAAGTCCCCCATTTGCTGATAAAATTGCCGTTTGTATCAAATTTCTGAATCCGATTGTTATTCGTATCCACGATGTAGAGGTCGTTGTTCAGGTCTGAAGCAATTCCAGTCGGGAAATTAAACTGCCCGTTTGCTGTGCCCTGACTTCCCCAGCTTAAAAGATAATTTCCGTTTGCATCAAATTTCTGAACACGGTTGTTGCTGCTGTCCACTACAAAGATATTGTTGTTGGAATCCGAAGCAAGCCCCAGAGGGTTATTAAACTGCCCGTTTCCATTCCCCATACTTCCCCATGCAGTCAGGAATGCTCCTGTTGAGCTGAATTTTTCGATCCGGTTGTTTTGCCTGTCCACAACAAAAATATTTTCATCCGTAGTCGCTGTAATGCCGAAAGGTTCTTGAAATTGTCCTGCGGCAGTGCCGTTTACTCCCCATTTCAGAATGAAATCTCCTGTCGGAGTGAATTTTTGAACCCTGTCGTTTGAGCTGTCTGAAACATAAATACGGTCTGAAACAGAATCCCTGAACACTGCGATTCCTTTCGGGTTTTTAAACTTTCCATCCTCAGTGGTTTCGCCGTAACCTCCCCATGAAAGGATCCATGCTCCGCTTGCATTAAACTTTTGAATCCTGTGGTTGTCGCTGTCGGTTACGAAAACGCTTCCATCATATCCGACCGAAATGCCGGATGGTTTATTAAATTCTCCGTTGTTGATTCCTCCCTGTCCCCATTGAGTAGAATAGTTATAGACTTCTTCAGGGTCGCGGTAGCCGGAATCGTAATCGCTTAATAGCCCCTCTCCGGTAAAATCCTCATTGGAAGAGTAGGCGGCTGCTTTATAGCAGTAAACTTTATAAAAATTTCTATTGGGATCGGCTGTTACCGTATCCGTTCCCCGTTTGGCGGCGGTGGTGTCGTTGTAGGTGAGTCCTGTGATAGGGGTTGCCGTGATTTTTACATAACTGTTTGGGTCACTGCAGGAAGCAAAAGTGTCGCAGCGGTAAACGAAATAGCTTTCCGCTTTGGTGACAGCGCTCCAGGTGATGATAATTTTGTCTTTGTCTGTCCCGTCTGATGCGCTGATTGTGGCAGGAGCGGGAAGAGGAAGCTTGTTGGGATTCCTGTAGCCGGATTCAGCCGCGCTTAAATCGCTATAGCCTTTGTTCCATGAATATTCAACACTGGAGGAATAAGATTTCATTTTATAATAATAATATTTGATTACCCCTACAGTGCCGTCATTTTTTAAAACCGCAGAATCATCATAATAAAGCCCGGTGGTTTGAGTCAGTTCTGTATAGGTTCCGTCAATGGCATCGGATCGGTAAATATAATATTTTTGCGCATAGGGAATACTTGGCCAGCTGATTCGGATTCGGTCCGGGTAGTCTCCGTCTGTGGCTGAAAGGGCAGGCACACCCAGATTGTCCTTGATTTTCCCGCGGGAAAGCTCAAAAGGATTATCAGAATCTCCGATAGCGCAGGAGAACAGATTTAATAGCATTAAAAAAGTGAAAACAGTTTTTAATTTCATCTCTTCCCTCTAAAAAATAATTCCGACTCTGAAAAAATGTCCGTACATGCTCATCATATCTTTTCCCAGAATCGTAGCGTCAAAACGATACCCTAAATAAATCCCGAAATAACGATCTAAATCAATGCAGGTTCCTAGATTGAGTTCAACCGCAAATCCAGGAAAAAAGGTTGAGTAGCCTTTGTTCTTGATGATAACAGACTCGTGTAAAAAATTCAAGCTCAAACCGATTCCGGCGAAAGGAAGAAAGTTCCAGTCATTGATCGAAAGATAATCCGTGTATCCGATTCCAAAAGCGGTGTGAAGAAACCAGAGCCTTCCCTTTTCTACGATCCCTGTCTGCCCCATTCCGGTTGTAATCAAAGTTGCATTAGTGTACCAGGTAACGGGTTTATCCTGTTCAAACCAGTATTCTGCCTCCACCCCGTAAAAAGAGTGATAAAGATCGTAAAAATCGGGGTGGTCAAAAAAACCAACCACAGGAGCAATCTGAAAGCGTTCAATATCAAATCCGGGGGCAAGAAGGGGGTAAACAGAAAGTTCTTGATCCGGTTCCACTGAAACGCTGATATTTTGAGTTTTAAAACCTTTTTTCTTGAAAGTCAGGATATGAGTTTCCCGGCTGGGGATTTTAATCTTTTGAAGCGGTGTGTTCCCAATAAGAGTTCCATTCAGATAAACCGTTGTATCGCCTGGAGTTGAATCGATGTTTAAAAATCCGGCTCGGACTAAAACGCTCTCGATTTCAAAAGCTTTTTCTGCTTCAGGAAGCAGGATAAACTTGTCGGCGTAGCCGTCTTTTATAATTTTAAGCTCAATTTTTCCATAAGAGACTTCTGTTCTGAGAGGAGTTTTCCCTAAAAATCCGTAATTTCCATCTGTTTTAATAAAAACCTGAGCATCGGGCGGGTCTGTGATGATAGAAAGAGGAGCAGAAAAAGGTTTTTCAAGGGCATAGACTAAACTTGCGTTTTTTTTGCTGTAAAAACTGTCTTTTAAAGTAATAAAGCCGTCTTTTTCGATTCGGATTTCCCTGAAATCTTTTTCAGAACCAATCTGAACCTTCGCACTTACGGGCGAAACTCCGAGGTATTTCAAGTTTCCTTTTCCTTCTGTATCAAAATAAACTTTGGCTCCCGAAGGGTTGGTTTCAAATTTTACCGTAATTTCAGGCATGAGAGGGTCAAGCCCTTCTCCTTGCAAAAAAGAGGCTGATAATAAAAAAATCAGAAAAACAATAAATCGTTTCAATTTATTCCTCAATTTTGTATTTACTTAAGAGCTGCCTGTATTCTTTCGATTTTTTCACTTTTATCAAAGCCTGATTAAAATCTTTTAAAATTTTTTCAGCTTCGGGATAGTTTTTTGAGACTAAAAGCCTTAAATCCAATTGATTAAAAATAAAATCCAGAGTTTTAAAGGTTTTGCCTTTCACGGGCGGTATTTTTTTGATGAGTTCCCATCCCTCTGATTCATTTACGGGCAGAAGATCGATTTCTCCATTTAAAAGGCGGATCAAAGCCGTCTCAAGGTCTGGGTAGAGGGTGAGTGAAATATTTTTTTCTCTCAGTTTCTTTTCGTAATAGGCTCCTTCAACGCTGCCGATTTTAGAGTCTTTTAAGTCATCAATGGATTGAATATCCGTTTTTTTCAGTTTTTTAACATAAAAAAATTTCAGGTTATGGTAAAAAAGAGGTTCAGAATAAAGGACAAATGAGGAATCAATTTCATTGTAAACAAAAGGAAAAGAAGCAAAAATCTCTGATTTTTCAGTCATTGTAAGACAGGTTTTCCAGTTATAAAACTGAAGTGAAATATTTTTATCCATTTTTTTAAAAACAAGGGAAACAAGAGCTGAAACCAGCCCCTTATCCGAAAGCTGATTGGAAGATAAAACCCCCCATTCTCCAGTAGCCAGAATAATTTCCTGACTGACAAGCATCCGGAAAGGTAAAAAAGAAAAACAAAATAAGAAAAAATAGAGTTTTTTCATGAAGGCTTGGTCTCTTTAAGAATTGGCTTTTTTTTAATCATCAGATTCATTTTATAGATTGTTTCCTGACTTAAAATATGTTCCATTTTACAGGCTTCTTCTTCAGCCGTTTTTTCATCCACTTTCACTACTTCCATCAGAAAAGCTTTTAATACTTTATGGCGGTTATAGATTTCAAATGCTTTTTTTTCGCCGTCTTCAGTAAGAAAAATATATCCGTAGTGTTCCTGATTCACCAGATTACTTTCTTTAAGTCTTTTGACAGCTGCCACCACAGTGGTTTTATTCAGGTTTAAATAAGTAGCTAAGTTTTTGATCCGCACAGGTGTCTTATCTTTTCCCCTGAGGATGTAAATTGCTTCAACATAGTCTTCCAGTGCTTCTGTCACGCTTGTTTCCTAAAAAATTGATTATTGATAAAAATTCTTTCTCTTTCTTAAAAATTAATAAAAAAGAAAGCTTTAAAAAAACCGATTTTTAAAAATATCTTCATCAGTATATAACTTAGTCTTCAAGATGTATTAAATTTGATTTAAGAGCAGTTTATATTTTCTTTAAGCATTATTAGAATTAACGAAAAGAAGAAAATAAAGTTTAATAGGAAGGAAACTATGAATGAGTTTGTGAAATCACTCCCTGAAGACTTTCAAGAAGATATTTTTAAAGCGATTGATTTATTTAAAGAAAGAAGGGTGTACTGAAATATTTATTTTTGGTTCTTTGGCAAACGGATTTTTTTATGAAAATTCAGATATTGATTTTGCTGTAAGAGGTCTTGAATCAGGAAAGTATTTTGAAATAGGAGGCAAGCTTATGTTTTTATTAAAACATGATTTTCATTTGATTAAATTGGATGATCCTCAAAGCCAATTTGCTCAATTTATAGAAAAAAACGAAGGAATGATTCGTGTTGCATGAGGAAATAATTCAAAAAATTAATTTTGAAATATCTCAAATAGATAAAAATTTGGAAGTTTTTTTTCCAAAAAGTGAAAAATGGCACAAGGATTTACTCATACAAATGATGCAGGATAATAAAAAAAGAAAGGCTGTTTTAAGCCAAGATTTATCAACAATGCTTTTAAAATATCTTGATTTTAGGCATTTTCAAAGAAATGCGTATGAATATATCTTGGATTGGAATAAATTAAAACCTCTTTTCTTGGATATGAAAAATTCTTTAGCAAAATTTAAACAAGAAATTAAAGATTGGATTGAAAAAAATTAACCCTATAAATTTATAATAATCTATTGATTTTTTAAATCTAAAATTAAAATCAGAATCATTCAATTTTATTTTTAATTTAGTCGATATATTTTTTTTAGAATTGAGGAATAACAAGGATTTTATTGAATGGATGAAAAGTTTTACAGGAATGAACTTTCAACACTTTTTGAATACAGCCATCTTTTTAAAAAAGAAAGAAGCAAGGCAGCAGAGCAGGAAGTAAAAAAAATTCTGGAACATGAGAAAAATATTATTGCCAGAATCAATAAGATAAAAGAAATTGATAATCTTTATGAAAAGATTCTTCAAGAAAAACCGAAAGAAGGTTTTGAACAGGAAGAAAGAGAAGAACTGAAAAAAATAAAACCAAAATTAAAAAAAACATCTTTTTTCCAGTATTTTTTTCATTTCAGAAAAAAGATCATTCATATGGCTAATGAAACTTCTATTGTTGTTCCAAAGTTTTGGGGGTTGTCCTATCAAATATCGGAAGAAAGCGTTTCACTTTTAAAGGAAGTAAAAAGCAATGCCATCATCCAGATCCTGCCTATTTTATACAAAGTTTTGGAAAAAGGATGGAAAATCCTTTCCCCTGAAGTTTATAATCTGTTTTTTTATCTCCACGAATTTTTAAGAAATTTTGTTAAAAATTTTATTGTGGATAAAAAAAATCTGCATAAAAACCTTTTATTCATTGAGAGTTTTGAACAAGAGTATCTCACTATTATGAGCAATCGTGAATACATCCGCTCTATCCGGGAAGGAATTTATCTTTTTTATGGAAATCAGGAAAACGAAGAAATGCTTTCTTTTCTTCTTTTTATTCAGGCTGTTTTTGATAAAAACAAGAAATTTTCTTTTATCAATTTTATTTTAATGCTTTATACTGTCAGTTATCATCAAGTTATTGATGTTAATAAAATTATTGATATTAAAGATATTAAGGAAGTTGATATCACCCGTTATTTGTTTATACCAAAAATCAAACCAGAAGTAGAGCAGTATGTTGAAAAAATAAAAGAAAAACAGAAAGTATCAGAAAAAAAACTTTTTTATCTGAAACATATTTTAGATGAAAACAATAATATTATTGCTGAGTTTATCAATGAAAAATTAAATCCCCGGTTTAAAATAGAGTTTTTTTCAGCTGATTTGATTAGCGCCTGCCATGAATTTTTAACCGCTTTTTTAAATTATTCTAAACCGCTTTTAATATCTGAAGTCACTGTATTTAAAGACGGAGATGTGAAAAGAGCCCAGATTTTTTCGATTGTCTGGGAACCGCTTGTTTCGAAAATGGAAGAACTGAAACAAGAAATCCACTATCAAAGAGAAGCCTATAAATATCTTTTTATCACTCTTTCCACTTATCATCAATATATTCTTCAAAACAGGCATGTTTCATCAGAAAAAGATGAAAAATTCTGTCTGCTTGTCAGCCGTCTGGAAGAGCTGTTGTTTGAATTTTTCGAAACTATGGTGAATTTTATTTATATCGATTATAATTTGACCTATAATTGCTCAAAAGAAGAAATTTTTGATAAACTGAAGACCAGAAACAACCCGATTAACAATAAACAGTTTGAGAAATTTATTCCTTATTCTGATTATAAAATACAAGCGGAAGAAGAAGAAAAAGTTCTTGAAAAAATGACCAAAATTGTGACCTTGGCAGGAACATTTCTTTCTATTTTGGGGAATGAAAAAATATCTGAAAAGCTGAAAGAAAAAAACATGCTGGTGGAAGAAAGCAAAAGAAATATCGAACGGCTTATGAGAATCCAGTTATAATAAAAAAAGGATGAAAAGATGATAAAAAGTATTTTATATCTGTTTATTTTATTTGGAATTTTAGGTATGGCTTCAGTATTAAATGCGAAAATGATTTATCAGCTGGTTTCTGTAAAAGAAAAAAGCGATTTTGACTCTCAATTCTTTGAAAAAATCGATCAGATAGAGGTTCCTTACCCTAAAGACGGAAATTTTCAGATAGGAACTTTTAAACTGAAAAAAGGAAAATACACGATTTATGAATTTATTGCGCCTTTTATTTCAAGTTTTCATGATGAACCAAACCGGGAAGTAATTTTTCATAATATTTTGATGATCAAGGTAGATAAAAACCAAAAGATTGTAGATGCCTGGCACTATACCATGGAATGGCAGGATGTGCCCAGTATCAGGCTTTTCAGGATGCAGGTGCAAAATCTTTCCCTCAAACGGCTGCTTCAGATTGAAGAGTTTGAGTTTGTCAATCCGGCCGGAGAAGAAATCCCCTATGATGGAATATTAGATGATACTTATCATTCAAAAAGGCTTTTTCCGGAGATAAAAGTAGAGACAGTTGTTTTAAATATCAGTGCGGGGCTTTTAAGCCAAAAAAATGATTTTATCATTTATTCTCCTGATTCTCAGGTAAAAAGCGCTGTCTATTCCTATTATTATTTTAATCAGAAAGAATTTTTAAAAAAAATGGGAAATCCTGAAACGATAAAAGACAGCCGGATTTTGGTTGAAATTACTCAAATTCAAAGCAGAAAATATGAACCTGAAGATCCAAACAGCCAAAGTCCTGAAGGCGGATATACTATTAACGAAATATACTGCCGGATTTTAAAAGTAATGAGTTGATTTTCCCAGCGGAGTCAAAAAAAGAAAACTATACTGAAATGATTTTAAATTGCAAAAAAAACAAACCCTTTCTGTTATTCCCATGAAGGCGGTAATCTATTGAAAATAAGTGTTTTAATTTACAGATTCCAGTCTTTTGCAAGCAAAAACCAGAATGACAATTTTGCATTTTATATTCATTAATTTATATTTGAATTTATAATTTTATATTATACTTTTTCTTTTTGTTATTATTAAATTTATAGTACAAAAAATGAAGAAGTCTTTTATGGAACAGATTTTTAATTTTACGGAACATTTTCCTTTGCCAGTTTTTTTTCTGGAAAATGAAACTATTATCTATAGTAATCAGCATTTTTCTTTTTTAATCCATGAAATGGAAATTTTTTATCAAAATTCTTTTCCGGATTTAAATGATTTTCTTTGTGAAAAAAATAAAAATCAACTTTTTAATGCGATCAAAGATTTAAAAAACAAACAATTAAAAAAAACAGAAGTCTTTCTGGAAATAAAAATTCCCAAAAGCCGGCAAGATTTTTCCTTTCTGATTTCACTGTCTTGTTTTTTTCTGTCTGGAAAAGAATATATTATCTGCACAGTACAGGAAACGGTCAATGAAAAAAAAGAACTTTTAAAAATGGCGGAAGAACTTTTTGAAAACTCAATCGAGGGAATTGTGATTACCGATGCAAAGGGAACTATTTTAAAAGTAAATCCTTCTTTTACCTCAATTACCGGATATCATGAAAATGAAGCGGTTGGGAAAAATCCTAAAATTTTAAAATCAGGCCGTCATCCGGATGAGTTTTATCAATTTATGTGGAAATCGCTTACTCAAAAAGGAGAATGGAAGGGAGAAATATGGAACAAGAGAAAAAATGGTGAACAGTATCTTGAATTTCTGACTATAAAATCATTGAAAAATGAAGAAGGAAAAACATTAAAATACATTGCTATGCTCAATGATATTACTCATCTCCGGGCATTTGAAAAAAATATGCAGAGAGAACTTTTTTTAGCAGAACAAATTCAAAAGAACCTGCTTCCTTCAAAAGAGCCGATTGTGAAAGGCGCTGAAATTTCTTTTTTTTATAAACCGATGGAAGATGTGGGAGGAGATTTTTTTGATTTTTTTGAGACAGGAGATGAAATCGGCATTTTTATCAGCGATGTTTCAGGGCATGGCGTTCCTGCCGCCTTTATCACCAGTATGGTGAAAGTATTGCTGACAACTGCGGGAGATAAAATTAAAAATCCTGTTGATATTTGCGCTTATTTAAATAAAGAACTTTTAAATAAAGTCAATGAAAATTTTCTTACAGTTTTTTATGGAGTCTATCACACTTTAACCCGGAAAATGCGTTATACAAAATGCGCTCATCCTTCGCCTGTTATTATCAGGGACAAAGAACTGATTTTTCTGGATCATAAAGCGAGTTTTATGCTGGGGGTTTTTGAAAAAATATCATTTCATGAATTTGAAATACAGTTAAAGCCCAATGATAAAATTATTTTTTATACAGATGGCTTGACAGAAGCATTGAATCCGGATAAAGAAGAGTTTGAAGATATTTTTTATCGTACAATCCGGAAAAATTCTCACCTGTCTATTAAAAAATTAATAGAATTGATTCATTATCAGCTGCTTTTGCATTGTGAGAAAGATATTTTTGAAGATGATATTTGCATTGTCGGGATGGATATTAAAAAATAAACGGAAAAAGTTTTGAAAAAAACAAAGAAAAATTATATATTTATATTAATTTATGCTAAATTTTTAATCAATAAAAAAAAAATTAAGGAGTTTTTGATGGAAATCAAAGGAAGTGTTGCTATTATCACTGGCGGTGGTAACGGAATCGGTGAAGCTGTTGCAAAAAGACTGGCTTCTGATGGTGCGAAAGTTGTTCTCGCTGATATGAACGAAGACGGTCTGAAAAGAGTTCAATCTGAAATTAAAAGTGCAGGCGGAGAAGCAATCACAGTTCAAGTGAATGTAACAAAAGAAGACGATACTGCAAAAATGATCAAAACAGCTATCGATGCATACGGAAAATTAAATATTATGGTTCCATGTGCTGGAATTATCAAAGATGGAATGCTTTTAACTCTTGACAAAGAAACTGGAAAAGTAGCAAAAAAAATGACTCTTGCTCAATGGCAGGCAGTTCTTGATGTTAACTTGACTGGTACATTCTTAAGCGTAAGAGACGCGGCAGAAGCAATGGTCAACACTGGCTCTCAAGGTGTGATCTTCACTATTTCTTCTGTTAATAAAGTTGGACAAATCGGTCAGTTAAACTATTCTTCTACAAAAGTTTCTGATGCTCTTTTCCCAAAAATCCTCATTGGTGAGTTTAATAAAAGAAAAATCAAAAACATTCGTGTAGTCGGAATTGCTCCAGGATATGTTGGAACTCCGATGGTAAAAGGAATGGATCAAAAATACTTAAACGAAGTTGTTCTTCCAGATGTTCATCTTGGAAGATTGATTGAGCCTGAAGAAATTGCAGATTTAATTACTTATATCTGCAAAAACGAAGCGATCAACGCAACTACAATCGAAATTACTGGCGGTCTTTGCCATACTGGCGGAATCGCAAAATAATTTTTGGGTATTCTTTACTCAAATAAGACAGCGGACTTTTGTCCGCTGTTTCAAATCCTTATCTATTGTTTTTTTACTTCCAAGATTTTTTCCAGTTTTGTCTGAAGTTTCATACTTTTATCTTTGAGTTTTAAATCCATGGTGTTTTGAATAATATCTTTCAGATAGGTTCTTGCGGCATTTAAACTGGTCTGGGACTGAGTAGTCATGTAAATTTTTGAAAGAAAATACATGGCTTCATAATCTTTTTGATTTATTTTCAATAATTTCTGCAAGTGAATTACAGCTTGAGAATGATTTTTTTTCTTGTAAAAAGCAAAAGCAATATTATAAAGAGCATCTGTATCCTGAGGAGCGATATCCAGTGAATATTGGTAATACACCAGAGCTTTATCATAATCTTTGAGATTAAAAAAGACATTTCCCAGATTATAATAGGAAACAGAATAAGAGGAATCAGTATCAAGAGCCTTGATATAAAGCTGTATCTCAGCCTGACTATTGTTGTTCAGTTCTTTTCCCTGTTTGTTCAGTGCGATAGCCTGCTCTCTTTTTTTCGAGTTTTCTGAAAAAGAAAACTGGGTGAGGAAAAGAAAAACAAAAAGAGAAGAAAAAAATATTTTTGAAAAATTCATGGATACTCCTTATTTCATTAAAAAAAAGATAATTATTCATCTTATTTTATTGTAAATTTAATATTAATAAAAATGAAATGAAAAAAAACTTTTAAGGAGAAAAGTATGTATAAAAAAGTAATTCTTTTTTTACTTGTCTTTTTTATTTTTTCCTGCAGTAACGATAAAAGTAAAAATCAAGATACAACTCTCAATAAAAATGAAAGCCAATCCAAGGTAGAAATGAAGAAAATCCCTGAAATTCAAATGACAATTCCCATTCAGAAAATAAAACAGCTGACGGTAGAAAATTGGGTAAAAATCTATCTTTCCTTAATGGAACATCAGAATAAATGGACAGCTGATCTGCAAAAATTTGCTAAAAATTCTGAAAATACAGAGATAAGTCTTGAGGAACAACAGGAAAATCCTGAGCTTGAAAACCGGAAAAACCAGCAGGAAGTTAAATTTTTTGAGAGCTGGGGAGTAAAAAGGAATGATTTTGAAGATTTTGCGTTAAAATATGATAAAGAAATTCAAAATTATATCGAAAAAAATGTTGAAATACAGGAAATTATTGAAAAACTTCAAGAAATGAATATGCAGCTTTATACTGAAAATGAATAAGGATCTGTTTTGAAAAAAAATATTCTATTACTGATGATTTTATTTTTGACATCTTGTATCTCAGATGAAACGATTCAATCGGATAAAAATTTATTGGTTTACAATATAACAGGGTATTTATCTTCCAGAAAAGATCAAATATCATTAGACATTACAATTTATGTAGATGAAAACAAAAACATTATGGAAATTAAAGGCTTTGATACGCTTTTAAATAAAGAACGGTTTTTCTTGATTTTTGAAAATAATCAGTGGTTTTTAAAGGAAAATGAAACAATTTATATTGTGGATGAAAATGATAATTTGGCGGATATTCTACCCCCTATTGCTGTTTTTGATTACGCAGCCTTGTTGAGGGGGCATCTGCCTGTTTTAAAAGATGCCTATGAAGAAAAAAAAGACGGGAAAATGATTTATAAAAAGGGCAATTTTTCGGAAGAAATCATTTTTGATGAGAAAGGCTTAGTGGAAAAAATTCTTCTTTATAAAAATGATCAAAAAATATTTACTTTTGAATATAAAAATTACCTTTTTGTTCAAAATAAAATTTTTCCAAAAATACTTAATATTATAGAACACACAAATTACAGAAAAATTGTGTGGTGGTTCTCAAATATTGAAATAAAGGAGTAATGCATGCAGGCATTATTAGATGTAGAACTTCCCTTGAAACTGCTTCATAAGGGGAAAGTCAGAAATATGTATGAGATGGATGAAAATCATCTTTTACTTGTAGCCACAGACAGAGTCTCGGCCTTTGACAGAGTGTTTCCAAACGGGATTCCTGGTAAAGGAGTGATTCTGACTCAAATTTCAAATCACTGGTTTCAAAAAATCGGGATTGAAAATCACCTTGTAGAAACAAAATTAGACCGTTTCCCAGCTCCTGTCAATCAATATAAAGAATTGGAAGGGCGGGCTGTTTTAGTTAAAAAGGCGAAACGAATTGACATTGAATGTGTGGCGCGCGGCTATATTATCGGTACCGGATGGAAAGAATACAAAGAATCGGGAACTGTCTGCGGAATTACTCTTCCCAAAGGATTGAAAATGGCTGAAAAGCTTCCTGAAGCCCTTTTTACTCCTGCGTTTAAAAATGATCATGGACATGATGAAAATATTAATTTTGAAAGAATGGTGGAAATAGCAGGAAAGGAAACGGCGTTAACCCTTAAAAAAATGACCTTGGAAGTTTATGAAAAGGGCAGGAATTTATTGGAAAAAATGGGGATTATCCTTGCGGATACCAAATTTGAATTCGGATTTTCAGACGGAAAACTGATTTTAATTGATGAAATTCTGACTCCGGATTCATCGAGATTCTGGCCTAAATCTCTTTATAAAGCAGGGGAATCGCCTTTCAGTTATGATAAGCAGTTTATCAGGGATTATTGTTCTTCTATCGGCTGGCAGGGTGAAACGGATGCTCCAGAACTGCCTGAGGAAATTATTGAAAAAACGCTTGAAAAATACAATGAAATCTATGATATTATCAAAAAAATCTAAGAATAATGAACAAAAAAAATGACGGAGTTTTTTACTCCGTCATTTCTTCTAAAGACTTTCTTAAAATCCGATACTGACTCCGACTGTATAGCTGACGCTTGGAAGAATTCCTAATTCAGCATAAAGGAAAAGAACTTTTGCTCCGATGGAGGCGTGAAGCATATTTTTTGAATATTCAAATTTGGTGGCATCTAACAGATTAATTTCTGTTTTATATTTATTGATAGAATAACCTGCATTTGCAAAAGCAGTGACCAAAAGAAGGTTGACTCTTGCCTGTAAATGAAATGCCATAGAGCTGACCTTTAAATCGTCAAAATTAAGAATTGTGTGATAGGTGGCTGAAGGCATCAGAGTAAAAAGAGGGGTAAAATCGATTTCATATCCCAGTCCTCCGCCGATAAACATAGGTGTTTTTCCATTTTGTTTCAGAAAAACAAGAGGCATGACTCTGGCAAAAGGGGTGATTCCGAAAAGAGAAACACCGCCGTAAAGATAAGGCATAGGAAGTACGGAGACAGGGGCATTGCTTAAAACACCCTCTTTTTTAAATGGCACAACAACCATTTCAACTCCACCTTTTACAAACCCGATATTCATCGCATCACCCAGACCTGAGTTTAATGTTTGGGATAAAAGATCTCCCAGTCTTTCAAATTCCTGATCTGCCTGAGCTTTTGTCTTTGTAGTGAACCCTCCAAGATCGAAAAGATCAGCAAAGGAAGGAACGGCCAGCAGAAACGCAAAGCAAAAAACTAATATTTTTTTCATTTGAATACTCCTTTAATATAAAAACTCCATATTAATAAATTAACCTATTTATCAGAAAAAACAAAAAAATATTCTAAAAAAAACAATTGCTTTTATTTTTAAAATGATTATTCTTATTTTAGAGATTTTATTTTTTAAGGAGGAAATCAATGCCCAAAAAAATTATGAGAAAAAATGAAAGCATGACGACAGAAAAAGCTCTCGAAGTTTTAAAGCAAAAATTCGGAAGTCAGTATGAATTTTATATTAATCCTTTGAAGGTAGGTGTTTTAAGAAAAAGCGGTGCGAGCGGCATAGCTTTTAAAATTAAGCAAACCAAGACAGATACTGTTTTGATTTACAATCCTTTTGCACCAAATCCGGTAGTCCGAGGATTAACGCTTGGAATCATTCCGATTCTGATTCTTTACGCAACCAGCTGGAGTAAGCTCCAAAAAGAAGTAAAGGAATTTATTGATCAGTGTCCTGATTTTCAATAAAATAAATCTCCTGCTGTAAAACAACAGGAGATTTATTGAATTAAAAAAAATAAAAATTTGACATGGATAAAAGTTTTTACTAAATTTTAATATCTATAAAACAATGATTCGGGGTATAGCGCAGTTTGGTAGCGCACTGGTTTTGGGAACCAGCTGTCGGGGGTTCGAATCCCTCTACCCCGATTTTCAAAAAAAGCGCGCCAATAGCTCAGTTGGATAGAGCAACAGCCTTCTAAGCTGTGGGTCAGAGGTTCAAATCCTCTTTGGCGTATTTAGGATTTTCTTCGTACAATCCTTTTCAATAATGGTGGGTGTAGCTCAGTTGGTTAGAGCATCAGTTTGTGGAGTTGAGGGCCGTGGGTTCAAATCCCATTACCCACCCATTTCGAAAATGCGTTTGTAGCTCAGCTGGATAGAGCTTTGGACTTCGAATCCAAGAGTCGCAGGTTCAAGTCCTGCCAGACGCGCTTATTGGAAAAAGGGCCGTTAGCTCAGTTGGTAGAGCAACTGACTCTTAATCAGTGGGTCATAGGTTCAAATCCTATACGGCTCAGTTTATAGCGAGAGTGGCGGAACTGGCAGACGCACTAGACTTAGGATCTAGCGCCTTATGGTGTGAGGGTTCAACTCCCTCCTCTCGCACTTCAAATCTTAAAAGATTTTCTTGAAAATTATTTTAAGTCTTAAACTAAATCAAAGGAATTTTTATGAAAGTAAAAAAAGGCGATAAGGTCCAGATTCATTATACTGGAAAATTAGAAGATGGAAGTTCTTTCGATTCTTCATTAAATCGGGAACCTCTGATGACGACTATTGGAGCGGGGCAGCTGATTGCCGGATTTGACAGCGCTGTTTTAGATATGACAGTGGGTGAGAAAAAATCAATCCATATCCCTTTCTTGGATGCTTATGGACCTCATAGACCTGAAATGGTGATGGAAGTAGAGAAAAGTCTTTTTCCGGAAGGGGTAGAGCCGCAAATCGGAATGCAGTTTCAGGTAGATACTCCTGAGTATCCTATGACTGTAAAAGTAGTGGAAATCAAGGACGCAAAAGTTGTTTTAGATGCCAATCATTTTCTTGCGGGTAAAGATCTTTATTTTGATATTGAGCTTGTAGCAATTCTTTAATATTCAGGGGGCGGTTTTCGCCCTTTTTCTTTTTTTATCTTAATTTTTTTTTAAAAAATCATACCTATGACCTATTTTGACATATCCTGTTTGTATCTTTTATTCAAGATAATTTAATGGGGGGATAAAATGCCTTTTCTTCATATGCGATCAGATGAAACTACAATGGAAAAAGTCTTTGAATTGATTCAAAAGCTCTATCAAAATGGAAAAGAAATAGAAATTTTAGATGAAGATTTTTATTTATACCGAAAAAAACTGATACGGGAAGTTTTTAAAAGTATAGAAGAAAGAAAAATTATTCCTTTAAAAAGGTATCAATCAAAAACTGTCTGAAGCAGTATTATTTTTTAAATCATAAGCTTTCAGACAGTTTTTGATTAAAGGAGAGTTCTAAAAATTAATTTTCCTGTCATTTCGAACAAAGTGAGAAATCTTAAGATAAAAAGATTTCTCTATTTTTAGAACTTCCCTAAATTTTAATCTAATTCTTCTTCAGGTTTCACATGATAGATTCTATCAAGAATCTTTTTGACCCGAAGTTTAGCTTCTTCAAAAAGGAAAGGCTTTTTAATATAGTCTTCTGCTGTAGTTGAAAGCCCTTTGACAACGGTGTTTTCATCTGTCATTCCTGATAAAAAGATAACAGGAATTCCTCTTGTCTGAAGGTCGCTTTTAAACTCATTGAAAACTTCAAAACCGTCTTTATTGGGAAGACGGATATCCAGCATAATCAAATCCGGGGCAAAGTCTTTGGTTTTTTGAACCAGACTGCCTTTAAAATCCCATGCCGAAACATCGTAATCGGGTGTGAGAATCTCAATAAGCGAATCAACGGTTGATTTATCATCATCAATAACCATGATCCGGTATTTAGTTTTTCTGGTTCTATCGATATTATAAATATCATGTTTGTCTAAAAATTTCAATAAATCCTGTTTTGAAATCTTATAATGCCCTCCTGGACTTCTATGCGCTTTTAACCCTTTCTTCTTAATCCAGTAAATGACACTGGTCTGAAAGACGCCGGCGATGCTTCCCGCTTCTCTTGGAGACAGGAATTCTTTTTTGGAAATATCCAAATCTTTTCTTTTTCTTGCCATCGTTACTCCCCTGATACCTGCAAAATAATCTATCTCTTTAAAGATAAAAACAAATCTGTCAAAAGTCAAAAATTAATATACAAAAAATAGTAAAAAAGTTATTTTAATCATATTTTTTAGATTTTTAGTCATAAAAATTATAAATTTAAGGATATGAGAATAGAAAAAGATTTTTTAGGACAAGTTTTTATTCCGGAAAACGCGCTTTACGGAATTCATTCCGAAAGAGCCAGGAATAATTTTCCGGTTTCAGACTCAAGGATAGACCCTTACTTTATGAAAGCTTATTTACTGGTGAAAAAAGCCTGTTTAAAAGCAGCTTTTGAAATAGGGGAGATTGGGAAAGAGCAATGGGAGGCGATTGAAAAAGCAGTTCATTTTTTAATTGACAATAAAGAAGTACTTGAAAAAAACATGATTGTACCCGCTTTACAGGGCGGAGCGGGGACTTCATTTCATATGAATATCAATGAGGTGATCGCCAATCAGGCTCTTTTATTTGCAGAAAGAAAGCCGGGGGAATATCAATTGATTCATCCCAATGATACGGTCAACTGCTGCCAGTCCACCAATGACACCTATCCGAGTGCATTAAGCATTGCTTTAATCTGGAGGCTTCGTGAATTGACGGAAACAGTTTGCCGTTTGCAGGAAACTCTACAAGAAAAAGAAAGAGAATTTTCCGGTATTTATAAAATAGCCCGAACCCAGATGCAGGATGCCCTGCCGATTACGCTGGGGATGGAATTCGGCGCCTATGCGGAAGCAGTATCCAGAGACCGGTGGCGGCTTTATAAAGCGGAAGAAAGGCTTCGTGTGGTCAATCTCGGGGGAACCGCAGTGGGGACATCGATGAACGCGCCCAGAAAATATATTTTTTCAGCTTATAATTATTTAAGGGAATACACAGGAATCGGTTTGGCTAAATCTGAAAACCTTCTGGAGGCTACTTCCAATCAAGATGTTTATTTAGAAGCTTTTGGATGGGTTAAGGTTTTTGCTGTCAATCTGCATAAAATAGCTTGCGATCTCCGTTTTTTATCTTCTTCTCCTGTGGGAGAGGTTAAACTCCCTAAAGTACAGGCAGGATCATCCATGATGCCCGGAAAAGTCAATCCCGTTATCCCTGAGCTTATGATTCAGATTGCTTATGAAACAATTTCATCGGACACTCTGATTACCCAAGCAGTTATGAATGGGCACCTTGAATTAAACCCGTGGCTTCCAGTGATTGCTTCGCATTTTCTTAGAACTTTGAAAAATTTAAAAGACGGAACAGAAAGTTTTATTGAAAACTGCTTGAAAGGAATTGAAGCGGATAAACAAAAATGCCAGGAAGGTCTTTTTTCTTCCTACAGTATTTTAACTTCTTTAAACCGGAAGCTGGGATACGAAGAAATCGCCTTGTTGGTAAAAGAAGGCATTGAATCAGGAAAACCCATTGAAAAACTTCTTTTAGAAAAAAAACTTCTCACGAAAGAAGAAGCGAGTGATTTTTTTAATTTAAATAAAATGACCCGTCAGGAGAAACAATGACAGAAACACCAAAATCAAACCGAATTCATCTGGGAATATACGGGAGAAGAAATGTCGGCAAATCTTCTTTAATCAACGCTTTGACTTCTCAACAGCTTTCTATTGTTTCAGAAATAGCCGGAACCACCACCGATCCTGTAGAAAAGGCAATTGAAATTCTTCCTTTGGGTCCTGTTGTTTTAATCGATACGGCAGGAATCGATGATGAGGGGGAATTGGGGAAACTACGGATTGAAAAAACCTATCAAACGATTCGAAAAATTGATCTGGCGCTTCTGGTGATTTCCCATGAGAACGGATGGGGGAGTTTTGAGGAAGATCTGGCAAAAAAAATGATTGAACAGAAGACAGAGTTTATTGTTGTTTATAATAAAGATGATAAAACGCTTCTTTCTTCTGAAATAGAAGAGAAAATAAAAAACTACGACTTTATTTCTGTCAGTGCCCGAAGCGGAAAAAATATCTTCAGACTCAAGGGGATGATGGCAAAAAAAGCGCCCAGTTTTTTTGAAGAAAATACAATTGTCGGAGACCTGATTCAGCCGGGAGATACGGTGGTGCTTGTGATTCCGATTGATACGGGGATGCCTAAAAACCGTTTGATTCTTCCTCAGGTACAGACAATCCGCGATATTCTGGATCACGACGCAGAAGCTTATGTAACCAAAGAAAGAGAGCTCCGCTGGGCTTTAGACAATTTAAAAAGAAAGCCGAAACTCGTTATTACGGATTCCCATGCTTTTATGAAAGTGGATGCCGATCTTCCAAAAGACATTCCTTTAACCTCTTTTTCGATTCTTTTTTCAAGATACAAAGGAGAACTCTATCCTTCGGTTGAAGCGGTTCATGCTTTAAAAAATCTGAAATCAGGGGCAAAGGTACTGATGGCGGAAGCCTGCACTCACCATGCACAGCCTGATGATCTGGGGAGAGTGAAAATCCCCCGGTGGATCAAAACCTATCTGGGCGTTGAAATTGAATTTATCCATGTTCAGGGCAGGGATTTTCCTGAAAATTTAAAGGATTACGATCTGATTGTTCAGTGCGGAGGCTGCATGCTGACCCGGAGAGAAATGCTTTACCGCGTTTACAGGGCAAAAGAAGCGGGGGTTCCGATTATCAATTACGGAGTAATTATTGCTTTTCTTCATGGAATTCTGAAACGGAGCCTGGAAGTTTTTGGTCTGGAGAGTGAAGTTTCTGATTAAGGAAAGGTTTTTTTTTAATCATTCAAAAGCTTTTGTTTGATTATTTTTTCATCAACTATTTTTTTTATTTATTTAATATCATTGAAAATCATTTTAATATAAATTGGCATGGTAAATGCTTTATTATTTGCGTTCAAAAATAATAAAGGAGAATCTAAATGGAATTTAATCTTGTGGATACGCTATGGGTTTTAATAGCGGCTCTTCTGGTATTTTTTATGAATGCTGGGTTTGCATTTCTGGAGGCAGGTTTTGTCAGGGCAAAAAACACAGTCAATGTCTTGGCTAAAAACTTTATTGTCTTCGGACTGGCTACGCTTGCTTTCTGGGCAATCGGTTACACTCTGATGTTTAAGGGAAATTTCTCTGCTGTTTTTTTCAGCGATTATAAATCAGGTGTGGAAGGGCTGAAAATTCCTGAGATGGTTTTCTTTTTCTTCCAGCTTGCCTTTGCAGCGACTGCAGCCTCCATTGTTTCAGGAGCGGTGGCGGAAAGAATTAAATTTATTTCTTTCATCATTTTCAGCCTGATTCTGGTTGCTTTTATTTATCCTGTGATCGGTATGGCAACCTGGGGAGGAGGATTTCTCTACAAATACGGTTTTATTGACTTTGCCGGTTCTACTGTGGTTCACTCGGTCGGAGGATGGGCTGCTCTTGCGGGGATTATTGTTCTGGGAGCCAGAAAAGGAAAATTTAAAGAAGGTAAAATTAATGCGATTCCTGGGCATTCGATGCCTTTGGCAACATTGGGAACCTTTATTTTGTGGCTGGGCTGGTTTGGATTCAATCCAGGGTCTGAGCTCGCTTTTGATGAAAAAGTGCCTTTAATTGCTCTGAATACAAACCTGGCTGGTGTTTCCAGTATGCTGGTTGCCACGATTCTTTCATGGATCAAGTTTAAGAAACCGGATTTCGGTATGATTTTAAACGGTCTTCTGGCTGGTTTGGTTGCCATTACAGCCGGATGCGCCGATGTAACTCCGGTATGGGCTTCTGTTATTGGTCTTCTCGCCGGATTTGTCGTCTTTTTCGGTATTCCTTTCTTTGAAAGACTCAAACTCGATGACCCGGTTGGAGCCACTTCCGTCCACCTTTTAAACGGGATGATAGGGACTCTGATGGTCGGTGTCTTTGCAGTGGACAAAGGACTGATTGACAGCGGAAGTTTCAGCCAGATTATCAAACAGCTTTCAGGAATCGGATTTACCTTTATTGTGGTCTTTCCGGCAAGCCTTCTTGTGTGGTTTTTGCTTAAACTGGTTATGGGAATGAGAGTTTCTGAAAAAGAAGAGTACGAGGGGCTGGATTACGGAGAAATGGGCTATGAAGCTTATATTCTCGATGATAAACGATAAGGAGGCTTATTATGAAAATGATTGTTGCGGTAGTTCAGCCGAATAAAATCTCAGAGATTAAAGATGCTTTAAATGCAGCAGGAATCGAAAGGCTCACTGTTTTAGATGTGGAAGGGTATGGAAAGCAGAAGGGACATACCGAGATTTTCAGAGGAAGAGAGTATGAGGTTCTTTTTACCCGGAAAACTCAGATAGAAGTTGTGGTCAAAAATGAGCAGGAAAAACAGGCAGCTTTGGATGCGATTATCAAAACAGCCCGAACCGGAAATATAGGAGATGGAAAGATTTTTATCCTTCCTGTAGAGGAAGTGATTCGAATCCGAACCGGCGAGAAAAACGAAGAAGCGATCTAATTTCTAAAAACAAGGCAAGGAGCGGTATTTCCGCTTCTTGTTTTTTAATCGTAAGTAAACCATGAACAGATCCCACATTTTTTTTGGCTGATAATCATAAGATTATAATTCCAGCAGTGCCTGACCTTCAATAAATTAGAAATAAAATACGCATCAAACGGTTTTTCAAAACAAGAAAGGATTTCTGTTGAAATTTTTTCAGGCTCCCTTGTCTTCGGGATAGCAAAAAATCCCCTCTGCCGACTCACAGTACCGTAAATATAAGCCTGATCGAGAAAATCTTTTATTTGTATTCTGGGAAGAAATTGACAAGTTCCTTTTAAAAAAGATAAATCCAGAAAACTTTTCTCAAGAAAATCAGAATAGGGAGAGGGGAGTTTGGATACAATATTCAAAAAGGCAAACTCAAAATTCTGCCGGTTGATAAGTCCTTTTGGGAAAAGATCAAGCCAGAGAAGGTTTCTGACCTTAAAAGGCTCTGTATCATCAGAAGAGCCTCCGTAAGCGATTCTTTCAGCTATTTTCTGTTCATTCTTGTCTTCACTTACTCTGACCTCAAAATCCATCCGCCAACCTCTGGAGTTTTTAATAAAAAATAACGGAAAATGGGAAAAAAGCAAGGGAAACCCCTGTAATTGAAAAACTGCAGGGGAAAAATTAACTGACTAATTGTTAGGTGTAATGTTTCACCATGTTGTGTGAAAAAAAGTTGTATTAAAAACCATTTTGAATTGATTTAGCCTCATTGAAAATGAAAATTTCGATTCAACCCTTCTTTTCGATAAATTTAATGTTTAGTATAGAATTATATTACTTATAAAGTAAGTCAAAATATCTGATAAATGGAGGCAAGATGGTTCTGGAATTTGAAAAGGGAATTCATGAGATAGAAGAAAAAATCAAGGCGCTCAAAGAAAAAGACAAATTTCCTGATTTTGACAAACAGCTGGAGTTATTAGAATCAAAATACCATGCTGAAATCGAAAAAGTCTATTCAGAACTGAATCCCTGGAAAATAACCCAGATAGCAAGGCATCTGGATCGTCCGACTTTTTTAGATTATATCAATATGATCGGAACTGATTTTGTCGAGATTCATGGAGACCGCAATATCGGGGATGATCAGGCTATGATTACCGGAATGATGAAAATTGATGAAGAAAAGTTTTTTATCATTGGTCAGCAGAAAGGCAAGACAATGGAAGAAGCTAAAAAAAGAAACTTTGGGATGCCAAATCCGGAAGGATATAAAAAAGCGCTTCGTGTCATGAAAATGGCGGATAAGTTTAACCGTCCCATCCTTACTTTTATTAATACTCAGGGCGCATTTCCCGGAATTGAAGCCGAAGAACGCGGTCAGGGCGAGGCAATCGCCCGTAATCTCCGTGAAATGGCAAAACTTCGTGTTCCGGTTGTTGCCACGGTCATCGGCGAAGGAGGAAGCGGCGGCGCGCTGGGTATCGGGGTTGCTAATATGGTTTTTATGCTCAAATATTCGGTTTATTCTGTTATTTCGCCGGAAGGATGCGCTTCTATTTTATGGAGAGACTCCACCAAAGCCAGCGAAGCGGCAAAAGCATTGAAAATAACAGCGGATGATTTATTAAAACTGGGTCTGATTGACGGGATTATTGATGAACCGCTGGGAGCAGCCCACCGATATCCTGAGCAGACTGCCCAAAATTTAAAAAATAAGCTTTTAGAAACCACAAAAGAATTAGCCAGAATGTCAAGAAATAAGTTGATGGACCGAAGAATTGATAAATTTTTAAATATGGGAAAATTCTCTGAAAAACCTCTAAAATAGAGGGAAAAATCTTTTTATGGAAATCTTTTTATAGAAAAAAAAGTGAAATTAAATTCGCTCTAAAAAGGATTTCCTGATTTTTTTTACAAATAATAAATTTTATTTTATTTCATCTTCTAAAAACTCTTGAAAAATACAAAATAACCTGTTAAGAAAAACAAAAATCTTTATAATTTTTATGAATGGATACTTTTTTATTCTTTACGGAATAAAACTTTTTGGGGAGGGGACCTTTTATGGAATTGTTTGGTATTGGGAATTATGTATTTTCATTTGTATTATCATTATTTATTGTTCTTGTTTTCCGTCAGGTGGACAAGAAAAGAAGCAATATCGGCTATATCAGGCGGATGGTGGATCAAAGCCTTGAAAAGTTCAGAAAAATTATGGATGAAAGAAGAGAGGATTTGGATAAAACATCCGTTGACCTTTCCATGCTCCTGAATAAAGGTCAGGCAATCAATAATCATTTTAAAGAACAGATGAATCAGATCGACAAAAAACTCTCCGAAGTCGAAAAATCTGAATCATTAATCAATGATTTCAAGTCTAAAATGGGGGAAATTTACACTTATGTAGAGTCTGTGAATAAAAAAATGGATTCGCTGAAAAAAGAAAGCGATCTCATTAAGGCCGCCAGAATCGATATCAGCGAACTGACTAAAAACTATCAGGATATTTCAAAAAAATCAGATGAACTCGAAAAAAACATCCTTCAAACCATTGAAAGCAAAAAAATCAATTTAGAGCAGACTTTTCAGGAAAACTCAAAGAAAGCCCAAACTATTTTAAAAACCACATTAGATGATTTAAAAGAAGCCGGAAAACAAAAAATTGAAAGCTTTACTGTCCAATATAAAGAACAATTTCAGGCATGGACAGAGAATAAAAAAAGAGAAGTGAGTGAAGTCAATAAAAAGATTATTGATTTAAACGAAGAGATCAATAAAGTGAATCATCAAGCGCTGACGCAGATCGAAAAGGAATTTAAAGAAAAAAAAGAAAGTATGACGCTCTTTTTTGATTATTCAAAAGATAAAATGGATGATCAGACAAAAAAAATACAGTTTTTTAAAGATGATATTGTCAATGACTTTACGACTAAATACAATGATTTTATCAATGAAATGAACTCAAAGGGCAATTTTATCAAAACAGAGGTTCAGAAGTTTGAAGGAACTCTCTCAGCTACTATGGAAAATTTTAAAAGAGAAACCAATAACCATGTTGTGGATATTTCGAAAAGACTTTCTTCATTTGAAGAAACGATTCAAAAAGTGGATAAAATCGCTCAGGAAAACGAAATTAGAATCAATAGAGAAATTGAAGCAAAGATTAAAGAAATCGAGCAGGGTTTGAAAAATAAGTTTGACAGCGCACAAAATAAAATAGAAAGAATTGATAATATCGTGAAAGAAGTATTGGTTAAATTTCAAGATAAAGTGAATAACAACCTTCAAGTAACCTACAATGAAATAGAAAAAGAAAAATCAAATATTTTAAGCAGTTACAAGCAGATTGAAGAAAGAATCAATTCTTTTACCAATACATCAGAAGAACTGATTGGAAGAAAAATCAAAGAACTTAATGAAAAATACGATAAAGGTCATGACTCGGTTGAGAAAGGAATCCGAAATCTTCAAACAGAATACCATAAAATCGAAAATGCCTTAAAAGTGGAAATGCGAAGAGATATAGAAGGTTTTAAATCCACTCTGGAAAAAGAACGGGAAACGATTACTGGTGAGGTAAAAGAAGGTTTAAAATCATTTGATAAATTTCAGGAAAAAATCAAATATGATTTTGAAAAACAGTTTATGGAAACCCAGAAAGCTCATCTGGATCAGGAAGTCAACCAAATCCGCCAGGCGATTGATGAAATTAAAAGAACCACTCAATATAAAATGAAAGAAAAAATTGAGGAGCTTGAAAAACAGTATGCGCAAAAAAATGATGAGTTTATAAAATCCATCAACAGCAAGAAAGATGAAACTCTTTCCAAAATGAACGAATATCAGACTATTTTTGAAAGCAATGTCCAGAAAAATGAAGACAAGGTCAAAGATTTTATGAATCATTTTTATGATCAGCTTAAAGTGCTTAAAAACACGGCGGAAGAAAAAGTTGATTTATCCTTACGGGAAAGCAAAAATAAAATCGAAACCCTTTTTACTGAAATTGATAATTTTAATTATAAAATTGAAAATATTATCAAAAAACAAAATCACCAAGTTCAGGATATGATTGAGGGATTGAAAAACAAACTCGCGGTGCAAAGCCAGTCTATTGAAAATAATTTTATTGAAAAAGAAAAAAATATGCTTGGAAAAATCGATAACAGAAGCGAGATTATTTCAAGAAGAGTCTCTGAAATCGAAGACAAACTGAAAGATATCAGTTCTACTCTTTATAAAGAAATTGGAAAAAATGCGGAAAGCATTAAACTTGAGTTTATGAAACTGGAAAAAGAATTTGAAAATCAAGTGAAATCAACTCTCAATTCTGTTACTGAAGAAACAATGATCCTGAGGGAAGATATCAGCCGTGTGAAAGAAAGAGGCGATGAGATTCAAAAAAACATGGCGAAAGAAGTTCAGGAAAAATTCCTTCTTTTTAAACGCGATTTTGAAAAAGAAATGATTCAGCTGGAACAGGATTTAATCAGCAAAAAAACAGGGGTTGAAAAAACTTTTGACAATAAAATCAAAGAATTGAGCGGAAAACTCGAAGAATTTGACAACAGTTTCCAAACCATTAAACAGAAAAACGAGGCTTCTGTAAAAGATTCGATTGATTTCATGAAAAAAGAAATTCAGGAATTTGAGTTTAAACTCAACGGATTTAAAAACGATAAAAAGATGGATAAGTTTATGGATGAAGTCAATAATATTGAAGGTGTGCTGAAAAATATCAAACGGGAAAAAGAATCATTATCCGATGTAGAAAAAGGATTTATTCATCTTAAAAAAGAAAGCGAGTCTATTCTCAATGAACTGGGCAAGTTTGAAGTAAAGAAAAATGAACTCTCCAGTTTAAACGAGAGAATCAATGATGTCGTCACAAAATCAAGAGAAGTGGAAGAGCGGATGAATCAGGTCAACCGAAACTCGATTCAGCTGACTCAGGTAGAATCAAAAATCGAGCGGATGCAAAGACTCTACGAAGAACTTGAAAATAAAGCGGAAATGGTGGAAGCAAAAGAAATTAAAATCAAGGATATTATCCAGAAAATTGAAGTAAATAGCCAGTTTGCGATTGATCTTCAATCTGAAAACCAGAAAATAAAACAAGAAGTGGAATCAGTTTTCAAGAAAAGCGAAACCTTGAATTCTTATATTCAGGAAATGCAGGTCAGGCTCTCCGATGTGAAGCGGGGTGAAGAAAAAATTGATAATGTCCTTTCAAAATTTGAAGAGATTGACATGCTTTCCTATGACCTGGAAAATCGGCTCAAACAGATGGAATATGCCAATACAAAATTAGACAGCGCTGAGGCAAGAATTAAAAATCTTTTAAGCATTTTGGAAAGCCCGGACACACTTGAAAAAGCAACCAAAAGAAAAAAAAGCCCGAGTGAAGGAAATGAAACAAAATCTTATGGAGTGATTTCTACGGGAGGATTATCCGCGACTCTTTCCAAACCTTCGGAGACAGAAACGGAAGCTTTTTTAAGAAGTATTCATCCTTCAAAAAAAGATTCGATTATCCGGTTTAAAAACAACGGGTATAAGACAGAAATTATTGCTAATATAATGGATATGAGACCTGAAGAAATTGAAACAGTCATAAAACACTATTCTTCTAAATAGTTTTTTCCCGGAGAAAGAGATTTTTTATTTCTTTCTCCTCTTTCCGACTCTCTTTTTAAAGTGATTTGATTTTTTTTAAATCAATAAATGATTAAATTTTAAACAGACCTTAAGATTAAATATAATAGAGTGAATTTGATGCTTTGGAAAGAAAAAGAAGGTTTTTCAGAAACAGTGCGCATTATTTCTGAAAAACTTGAGATATCTCCCTTTTTAGCTTCTCTTCTGGCGAAAAGAGGAATCCATTCTCCTGAAAAAGCGTATTATTTTCTTTACGGAGATATTAAAAACTCTGTATCGCCTTTTGTTTTTAAAGATATGCAGAAGACGGTTGAATATTTAAAAAAAGTAATTGAAAATAAAGAACCCCTTTATATTGTAGGGGATAAAGATGTGGATGGGCTGACTGGAACAGCAATCTACTATCTTTTTTTTCAGAAAATGGGTCTGTCTGAGATTTATTACAATTTTCCACAGGAAAAAGAAAGTTACGGGTTTTCTGACAGGATTTTTAAAGATATTCTTTCTGTCAAAAATTTAAAAACAGTGATTACGGTTGATTGCGGGATCAAAGAAAACCATTTTACCAAACTTTTAAAAGAGCATAAGATCAGTACCATTATCACGGATCATCATACACTGGGAGAAGAGCTGCCCGAAGCCTATAGCATTATCAACCCTCACCTCGAAGCTTATTCCATGGAGTATTTATCCGGCGCTGCTGTGGCGCTGAAAGTCATTGAAGGAATCTATTTTTCTTATCACAAGGCGTTTTATAACAAGAAAATGCTTTTTTTAGAAGAAAATCAAACAAAATGGATGGGAGTAAGAGCCGAAAACTTTGTTCCTGAGGAAAAAATACTAATTTTTCACTCATTTGAAGAATTAGAAAACTTTATTCAAAAAAATAATGAACTGATTGTGGTCTCTTTTGGAATCTTGGCTGAAAAGCTGAAAAAGAAAGTCTTAAAAAAAGAAATCCAAATTATCAATATCCTGGAACTCAGTAGTAAAAAAATGAATATCAATGTAAAAAACTTGAAATCACTGGCTGATTTTCTTAAAGTTTACTATGATGAAAAAAAAATACACAAAACTCTTTTCAGTTTGATGAAAAAAATATTTTTAAAGTATTTTTTACAGATTGAAGAGAAACTGGAAGCTTTTTTTCAGTTTGCGACACTTGGAACCATCTGTGACTATATGCCTCTCAATACAATTGAAAATCATATTTTAGTGAAAGACGGGCTGGATCTTTTTAATAAAAATCTTCCTGAGTATGTCAAAGTTATTAAGCCTTTAAAAAATGAAGAATTAAACATCCGTCATGTCGGGTATGAAATCGGTCCTGTATTAAATTCGGGAGGAAGACTGGGGCAGCCTCAAATAGCCTTTAATCTTTTAATTGAGAAAGATAATGAAAAATTAAATGTTTCTTTTGAGCAGCTGGATACTTTGAATACCAAAAGAAAGAAAATCGGAGATACCGGATATCAAAAAGCGATGCAGGAGATTGAAAATCATCAGAAAGAGGAAACCATCCTTTTTTATTCATCTTCAGAGATTGTTCAGGGCGTTACAGGCATTATTGCTACCAAGATTTCAAAACTCTATAAAAAACCCTCATTTGTCTTTTTTATTGAGGAAGAAATGGGAGAGATTGTGGGGTCAGGAAGAAGTTTTAATAATTTTGATATTCTCAATATTCTAGAAGGGTGTAAATGTATTTTTACGCGTTTTGGAGGGCATAAAAACGCCTGCGGGATGAGCTTTCCATTAAAACACCTTGATGAGGTTACCGGGACAATTCGAGAAACTTCAAAAAAATATATGGATAAGAGTCTTTTGGAAGATATATTTTTATATGATCTTGAAATTCAGGTCGGGCAGGTTAATTTTAATCTTCTCAATGAAATAAAAAAACTCTATCCTTATGGTCCTTTTAACGAAGAGCCTGTTTTTTACTCAAAAAATCTGACGCCGATTGATGCCAGAACAATAGGGAAAGATGATAAACATTTAAAATTCAAGGTAAAAGAAAACCCGAATATGGATTTTATCGGGTGGAACATGGCGGGGGATTTTCAAAAAATAAAACACTCAAAAATAGATGTGTTGTATAACCTGACGGAAAATGTTTTTAACAAAAATAGTTACCTTCAAGCAATTATTTTAGATTTAATCGAAATATAAAAAATTAATTTTTATAAAGATCATCAATTTCAATATGTTCAATCACTTTCACCATAATATGATTTTTTTCAGTATCAAAGATCACTTTTTTCCCTTTGTCTCCCCCCGTATTGATCGATTTAATGCGGATATTGCTTTTTTTGACTAAATTGGAAGCAATTTCTGCATTTCTGTCCCCGATAAAAAAAATTTCTTTCTCACTGAAAATAATAAAAGCTCCCCCAATAATGGTAGCTTCCAGATCCCGAAGCTGAGAGCCTGAGGCAAGAAATTTGTTGATCAGGGTAGGCACAGCAATATTGCCGTATTTTGTACTGGGAATGTTTTCATTTGCTTCAGGAAGAAGATAATGGCACATTCCTGAGTTTTTTTTTGCTTTATCATACAGACAGACGGCTACGCATGAACCTAAGACAGTTTGAATCATAATCGGTTTTTTGGAAAAAATCAATTCACCAGGATTCAAAAAATAAGATTTTAAATGATGTGGAAATGACATCTTTTTTCCTTTTTATAATTTTTTTTGATAAATTGAGCTTTTTATATTGGTAAAGCGGTGATTAATTCCAACCATACTTTCAGAAAGTCCTAAAATAATATATCCGCCCGGTTTTATATAAGGGTAAATTTTATTGATTATGATTTCTTTTTCCTGGTTATCAAAATAAATCAAAACATTTCTTAAAAATACAATGTCAAAATACTTTGTGAAGGGATAAGATTCAAGAAGATTCAGGTAGCGGAAAGCAATCATGTTTTTAACATCTTCTTTGACATGAAAATCATTTTGTTTGGAATGAAAAATAAAATATTTTTTTAATTCATTATCTTGAATATGTCCTTTTACTTTTGAATAATTATAAATTCCCTGATGAGCTGTATTGAGGACTTTTGTAGAAATATCAGTGGCTAAAATTTTTAAGCCGTCTTTTGAAAAATGGGGAAGAGTCTGCAAAGCGGAAACCGCAATAGAATAAGGTTCTTCTCCCGTAGAGCAGGCAGCGCTCCAGATGCGAAATTCATTTTGTTCATTTGATTTTTCCAATAGATAATGCCTGAGAAAATCAAAATGTACCGATTCTCTGAAAAAAAAGCTGAAATTAGTGGTTAAAGCATTAATAAAACTGGTTAATATTTCTCCGCTTTTGTCTTCTGTCAATTTTTGATAGTATTCTTCAAAATTCTTAAAAGGTCTTCCGAATCCGACAAATTTTGAAAGCCTATGGAGGACAAGATACTTTTTATATTCTTTTAATTTTATGCCCGTTGTTTTAAATAAAAAATCTGAAATTTTTAAAAAAGTTGCATTTGAAATATCTTCATTTTCTAAAGTATTCATTTTTTCCCTTAAAATAAAATTACACTTTCTTCTTTATCTGTATCAATATGTCCGCTGCCTTGGAGCTTTACTCCAAAAATTTCAGCGTATTTTTTCAATATAATGCTTTCACCGCCGGTTGTGATGACTTTTTGAATATTGGTAAGAATTTCTTCTTTTATTTCCAGTTTTTTATTTTCATGTAAAACATTATCAAAATTAATTTCTGATTGATAAGATTCAAAAAGTTTAAAAATATTTGAAATAAAAAGACTGATATGTTCTACTTCCTGACTGGTAATATCATAGGTTTGAAGTTTTCCTACGATTGATTTCACATCTTTATCAATGTTATTTGAAAAGTTTTGAAGAGTTGAAACCACCATTTTGATTTTTCCAAAAGAGGCTTGGATAATTTTTTCAAAACTTTCAAGAGATTTTTTTATTTCTTCCATATAAATAAAGACTTCATCCATTGAACCGTGATAATTTTTTCCCATATTTTCAGTAGAATGAATTGCGTCTTTTACTTTTGTTTTTACATCTTGGGCAAACTTCATTGTTTTATCAGCAAATTCTTTTAAGTCTTTTCCAAGAACCAGAAATCCTTTTGCATCGTTCCCGGATGTTTTCGCCGCTTCTATATTCACATTGAGAGAGATTACTTTCATTGTTGAGGCTATTTTCTCAATTGAATTAGCCATAGAGGCAATATTGTTCAGTTTTTCTCCTGTTTTTGTGATAAATTCATCTGACAAAGATTTCAGATTGTTGATGTTTTTAAAAAACATTTCAAAATCCGTTATTACCTGATGCGCTTGTTTAATAATATAGGCAAGAGTATCATGCTGGTTTTCGTCCATCAGGCTCTGCATCACTTTTTCAATATCTTTGTTGATTTCAAAACTGAAATTCGAGATTTCTTTAAATTTCTGGATTACTTCAAACATGATTTTCTTGGAAAATTGAATGGAAGATCCGCTCATGTCTGAAATAATGGGGATCATATTCTGGAGATAATAAATCAGGCTTGCCATTGTTTCGTTGAATTTTTCAAGGTTGTTTTTTGCTTTAAAATAAATCCCTGAAAAATCCTCAATATTTCCAGACATGACCAAGCTTAAATCATAAAGTCCGATATTGATTCTCTTCATTTCTTCTTCCAAAAAAATAAGAAGGGGCGGTTCTATAAAATGACTGTCTTTTAAAAGTTGTTGATAAAAGTGCACAGAAGAAATAAAATCTTTAACCGAAGATATATTTATTTTAATAGACTCGTATTTTTCATGAAGAATGGTGTTTTTTTCATCGCTTTTAGAAATATTTAAAAGTGAGATAAAAAAACTAATGATAATTTCTAACTGAGGGATCGGAGTATAAAGAGCGGTTGAAAGAGTTTTTTTCACCTGTGAAGAATAATGATTCATTTTTCTTTTTATCAATTTCATGAAAAAAATAAAGAAAATGATAAAAAAAAGAAAAATAACAACAGATGGAATTAAATATTCAGTATTCGGGTGATAATAAAGCCAAAGCGACATTAAACAAGAAAATAAAAAAATGATAAAAATAAAAGATAAGGTAAAGGATCTGGAAAAAGATTTTGTCTGTAAAAAAAAATCTTTTTCACTTACTTTTTGTTTATTAATCATACTTACCATACCTGGTTTTTTTATTATTATAATTTATATTTCTATTTATTCTAAATAAAATTAAATAAAAATTTATAAAAAAACTAAATTATCTTTAAATTTATTCTAATAGAAATAATATAAATTATAAAAGCAAAGAATGAAAAACAAAAAAAGTAAAAAAAATCTTTTATATTTTCTAATTGTAGTGGATATTTTTGTATTTATTTTATTGGATATTTTTGTTGAAAAAGTTTTCGTTTTTAAATTATTGAACGATCAAAAAGAATTAATAGTCCAGTTTTTCTATTTTCTTTTTCATATTCTATTCTTTTTTACTATTTTCTTTTTATTAAAAAAAATTGAAAAAGAGAAAAATCAGAAAATTTATGAAACAAAGCTTTTTTATCAAAATATTGTGGATCATTATGGAGATATTGTTTTTAAACTCAATCGGGAAAATTTTAGGATTGATTTTATAAATCAAAGTGGAAAACATCTTTTAGGGTTGGAGAAAATCGATCAAATATCTTTTTTAGACATTGTCTATGCTGATGACCGTGAAAGAATCAGCAGTTTTTTCTTATCTCTTTCAGAAGACCTTCCTTTCAACAGCGTTGATATCCGTATTCTCTCTAAAACCAATGAGTTAATTTGGATTGAATGTTTGAACCAGGGTTTTTTTGATCAGACTGGAAATCTCATACAAATTCAGAGTATCGGCAGGATTATTACTCATCAAAAAAAGCTTTTTGAAGCTTTGATTCAATCTTATGAATCGACTGAAAAAGAAGTGATAAAAAGAACACATGAACTTCAATTGGCAAATAAAAAACTTGAAGAAGAAAATATGAGAAGAATTCAAATAGAACAGGATTTAAAATCGGCTTTAAAAGAAAACGAACAATATAGTAATGATCTTGAGCAGTTTAATTATTCTGCCTCCCATGATCTTCAGGAACCGGTTAGAATGATATCGGTTTATGCTAAATTACTGATTCAAAAATTTAAAAATCAATTTTCAGATGAAGTAATAGAACATTTAAACTACATTATTTATAACTCAGATAAAATGAAGAATTTAATCTTTGGTTTTTCAAATTATGCTCAGATTCAAAAACGCTCTGAAAATAAAACAGAAGTTGATTTAAATAAAATTCTGGATTCTATAACTCAAAAAATAAAAGAAGAATGTTTTGATATAAAACTGAATCTTTTAGTTGCTCCTCTGCCTGTACTTCAGGGGGATTATTTTCTTTTTTTTCAACTTTTTGAAAATTTGATAAAAAATGCGATTGATTTTAAAAGAAAAGAAAATATTAAAATTATTGTCAAAGTAAAAGAAGAAGATGCTTTTTATCAATTTTCGATTGAAGATAATGGAATTGGTATAGATAAAGAATATTTTTCTAAAATATTCCAGTTTTTTCATAAGCTGAATCCGAAAAATAATGAAAAAACAGGGTTGGGGTTATCAGTCTGTAAAAAAATAGCAGAAGTTTACGGCGGAAAAATCTGGCTCGAATCAGAAAAAGGGAAGGGGAGTATTTTTTATTTCACCCTTCCAAAACCTTAATTTATTATCATTTTAGTTTAAAAATGATTAAATTTATTTTTAGACCTATTGCTTGTTTTATAGACTGCTTTTTAAGGAGGAAAAATGTTTTCTGGAAACAATCCATTTATTAAACCTAAAAAAAATTCAAATAAAATTAATGTTTTACTGGTAGAAGACAATCCCGGCGATATCCGTTTAATTCAGGAAGCTTTTAAAGAGTCAGAAACACCTGTTGATTTTTCCTGTGTTTATGATGGGGAAGAAGCTTTATTCTATTTGGAGAATCAGAAGAAAACAGGATCTGAAGTTCCGGATTTTATTTTATTAGATTTAAATCTTCCTAAAAAAAGCGGGCACGAAGTTTTAAGGGAAGTAAAGCAGGATGAAGTTTTAAACAGCATTCCTATTATTATATTTTCAAGTTCTGATAGAAAAGAGGATGTGAATTTAGCCTATCACGAACTGGCTAATTGTTATATAATTAAACCTTCAAATTATCTTGATTATCTTCAAATTGTGAAAGTAATAAAAGATTTCTGGCTGCAGACTGTTATTCTTCCGAATTGGAGCTGATGATGAAAATTCTTTTAATTGAAGACAATGAAGGAGATAAAAGATTAGTTGAAGAAGCTTTTCAGGAAGCAAAACATCCGGAAATAGTTCTTTATTCAGTACAGTCTCTCAATGAAGGAATACAGCTTGTTCATAAAGAGGCTTTTGATGTGATCCTTCTGGATATTTTCCTTCCTGACAGCCGGGGAAAAGACACTTTTATGCATCTTCACAGTTTATTTCCGCATATTCCGATTATCATTCTTACAGGACTGGATGATGAAGAAATAGGTATGGATGCAGTTGCAAACGGAGTTTCAAACTATCTTATAAAAGATGAAATTAATTCTGAAATATTAATTGAGTCAGTTTATTTTGCTTTGGGGTTTTCCAATAAAAAAGAAATTTATTTAAAAGAAAAGCAGATTATGGATGAAAAAACAGGTTTTTATAATAAAGAAGGTTTTTTATCCTTAGCCAAGCAATTTATAAAAGTATCAGAATGGGCTGAAAATAAAATTTATATTACACTGATTCAATTTTCATATTCCTTAATTCAAAAAAAATCATGGACAGAAGAAGAAATAACCAATTTTTGGTCTGATGTTGCTGAATTGACGAAAACAGCCTTTCAAAACACAAGTTTATTTTCAAGACTGGATGAAAATACAGTTGCAGTTATGAGCCGAGGAAGTTTTGATATCAATATAAGCCATATTAAAGAAAAAATCGATTCTTCAATAGAAGCTTTTTTTAAAAAACATAAAAGAAACTACACTCTGTTTGCCGACATTCATTCTATTCCTTATTCTCTTTTGGAATCTCATTCTTTAGATGAGATTTTGTCAGAAGAATTAAAAAAAATGAAAAAAGAAGTGAAAAATGAATTCTGATGAAGTTAGTTTATTAATTAAAAAATTAATTGAGAAAAATTCAAAATTTGAATCCGGAGATCTTTTTGCTGTCGCAGAAATAAAAGATTTATACGAAGAACTCAATTTAAAACTTTCTGAAGGAGAAGGGCTTAAAAATCTCACAAAATTTATTTTGATACTTTACGAACTGGCGGAAAGTCTTTTAGAGCCTGAAAAAGAAGAAAAAATACTTGAATTATTTCAAGCGGCAAACCAAAGTATTTATGATTTATTGAATGTTCCTGAAAAAAAGAAAACAGCTATTCAAATGATTAATGAGACAATAGCGGAAATTAAAAAATTTAAATCGGAGTTTGCTCAGAATAAAAAAAATGAACTTTTTTCTTCTGTGAATCTAATAATTAATAAAGTTGAGAATCTTGAAAACGGCGATCTTTTTTTAATTTCAGAAATAAAGGAAGATTTTGAAAATTTACAAAAACAAATTGAAAAAAACTCTTCAATTGAATGCTGTTTACAAGATTTTGCTTTTTTAATTGAAGCGTTTCTTTTTACAAATGAAAATGAAGCTATAAAAAAATCTGCTCTTGAATCACTGAAAGATATTATATTGTTTTATAAAAATGAAATCGATATAAATATTTTAAATAAAAAACATGATCAAAGAAATCAGAAAATAAATCAGATAAAAGAAAAAATGCAGCTCAATGAATCTTTAAGCGATAAATATTCTAAAAATTACTTTAATAATATTATTCAGGACGAGAAAATGCTTTCTCAACTCTGTGATGAAATTAATGATCATATGAATAAGGCTCAATATACTTTAGTTGATTTAGAATATGATGAGACGAATCAGGAAAATATCAATAAAATTTTTAGAGCTTTTCATACGGCAAAAGGTTCCTCAGCTTTTTTAGGACTTAAAAACATTGAAGAAGTCGGGCATCAGATGGAAAACCTTCTGGTTTTGGTCCGGGATGGAAAATTAAGAATTACTTCAGAATTGATCGATGTAATTTTTATAGGAATAGAACTTCTTCGCAATTTAACATCTATTATGGAAGTGAACCAATTTAAAATTGAAAAAATGGTGGAGAGTTTTAAAAAAGTAGATATTTTTAGTTATATTCGATTGATAAAAAAGATTTTAGAACAGTATTCTTTTAAGAAAATCGGGCAGATTCTGGAAGAAGAAGGACTTTTAAGAGTCAAAGATGTGAAACACATTCTTCAAAAACAAAAAGAAACATCTAAAAAATTTGGTGAAATCGCTGTTGAAGAAAAGATGATCACTCCAACAGAACTTGAAAATGCGGTCAATAAACAAACTTCTTCTTTAAAAAAATCAAGTTATGTCAGAGTGTCCAACGACCGGCTGAACTTACTGGTGGATACAGTCGGCGAACTGGTCATCAATCAATCTATGCTCAGACAGATCTTAACAGACAGCAAAATGGATAATAAAGCGGTTCGTGAAAGAGTGATTTCTCAATTGGAAGGAATCAGCACGAATATTAAAAACATTGTTTTATCGATGGGAATGGTTCCGATTGCCGAAGTCTTTAATAAACTTCGCGTTGTAATCAGAAATACGACTACTGAGCTTGGTAAGGCTGTGATTGTAGATATCAGGGGTGAGGATACTGAACTGGATCGGAATGTCATAGAAACGATTTATGACCCATTGGTGCACATTGTCAGAAATGCGGTTGATCATGGAATAGAATTCCCTGGCGAAAGAGAAAAAGGAAAGAAAGACAGGGTGGGAAAAATTATCATTTCTGCGGAACATAAGGGAAATGGAATTGAAATATCGGTTTGGGATGACGGCAAAGGAATTAAAAAAGAAAGAATTATTGAGAAAGCTCTCCAGTTAGGGCTTCTTGGAGAAGATAAGATTGAAAATCTAACTGAAAAAGAAATCTATAACTTAATGTTCCAGCCTGGTTTTTCAACTGCTGAAAAAGTAACCGAGGTTTCCGGAAGAGGAGTGGGGCTGGATGTTGTTAAAAAAAATATTGATGAAATCAGAGGGAAAATAGAAATTTTTTCCAAAGAAAAGGAATTTACTAAATTTGTTATTAAATTACCATTAACTCTTGCTATTATAGAAGGTTTTGTTACTGAGGTGGGAGAAAATAAATATATTTTTCCCTTTAATCTGGTGGATGAGATTATTGTTCCTCAGGAAGAGATGCTCAGTATTATGGATAATGGCACAATGATGCTTTTTAACCGGGGCATTTATATTCCTGTTATTTTTTCAGGAAAAATATTTGGGGAATCAGAATATAAAAAAGATACCAATAATCTAGTGGCAATTATTATTTTTTATGACAATAAACACTATGCTGTAGTGGTCGATAAGGTAATCGGCAAGCAGGAAACTGTTATTAAAAATTTGAGTGAAGTTTTAAATGATCTGGCGGTTTTTTCCGGAGGCACTATTTTCGGTGATGGAACAATTGGATTTGTTGTTGATCTTGATGGATTTTTAGATAAAGTCAAAGATTTAGAGGAGAAAATAAAAAAAAATTAATTTCTTTTTAAGCGTTCGCTATTATTTTTAATTAAGTAGGAATATAGATTTATCAAAGGAGTTTTATCGATGGCGATTCTTATTGTAGATGATTCAGACATTGTCAGAGATGTGGTTAAACAAGCATTAAACCTTTATGGTTATAAAGATACTCTTGAGGCAAGGGATGGGGTAGAAGCTTTAGAAAAAGTAAAAAAAGATTCTTCCCGTATTGAACTTTATGTCTTTGATGTCAATATGCCGAATATGGATGGAATTACACTAGTTGGAGAAGTAAGAAAAATTGACCGCTCCACCCCGATCATTATGCTGACCACAGAGACAGATAAAGATAAAATGATTAAAGCTAAAAATTTTGGCGCAACAGGCTGGATAATAAAACCTTTCGATGCTCCAAGATTTATTAAAGTAGTGGAAATGTTTCTGAAAAAAACCTAAGGATATAAGGATGTCTGCTGAAGCTTCTTCTGTTAAATATTTAATATTCAGTTTGAATAAAGAATATTACGGTATTCCTATTTCAAAGGTCAGAGAAGTGATTCGCTTTGTAAATATTACTCCCGTCCACGAGACTCTGAAATTTATCAAAGGTGTGATTAATCTTAGAGGGAAAATTATTCCAATTATTGATATGAGATTAAAATTTGGTCTTCAGGAAAATCAGTATAATGACCGGACTATTTTTATTATTGTAGATATCCATGGTGTCAAAAGTGTCTTTAACATGGGAATTACAGTGGAATCTGTCCATGATGTCACGGATATTAATGAAGAAACCATGGAAAAAGCGCCGGAAATCGGGCTTAAACTAAAGAGTCAGTATTTATCTGGTATTGCCAAAATCAAGGATAAAATGATTATGCTATTAAATATGGATCGGATATTAACAACAGAAGATGTTATTTTGATGAAAGATTTTCAAAAAAATGAATAATTAGACTTTAAAAAGTTCAGAGGGGTTATTTGGCAGTTCAACAACCACTCTGGTTCCTTTTTGGTTTTCCTTGTTTTGAATTTGAATACTTCCACCATGTTTTTCAATCATTTTTTTACAAAAAGACAATCCTATCCCAAATCCGGATTTTTTCTCATTCAAATTCGTCTGATAAAAAAGATCAAAAACTTTTTCTTTTTCATGTTCTGAAATTCCAGGTCCATTATCTTCGATCGTAATAGTAGAGTGCTCTTTTTTCTGTTTAAAACGAATTAAAATCATTTCATTTTGAGGGCTGAATTTAATTGCATTGTCAATAATATTACTAAATACTCTTAAAATTTGACCTTGGTCCCAATAAACATTTGATAAATTTTCATCCATTTCAAGAGTCATAATCAATTCTTTCTGATTTGCCTCAGGATAAAATTCTCTTAAAAGAATTTCCAGAATAGAAGAGGGGTGTACCCATTGAAAATTCAAAATTTCTCCAATCTTCTCGTCTTTGACTTTCGAAAGAAAATCCTGTAACATGGCGCTGATTCGAATAGCAGTGTTTTTTATTTCGAGAAGATTTTCATGATCGTTTGAGTTAAGATTGACTGCGTCAAGGAGATAAAGGTCTATGCCAAGAGTAATATTATTTAAAGGCGATTTAATATCATGTGCGATACTGTAAAAATATTCTTCTTTTTCTTCAAAAGAATTTTTCTGTTTTTTATATTCTAATTGTATGTTATTATAAATAACGGTAATGTCCTTCAGCTTTTTCTCAAGGATATTAATCAGCTTATTGGATCCTTCTATTTTATCTTTCAGTGAAAAAAAAGTATCTCTTAATTTTATAAGTCTTGAACATCTGAGAATAATTTCATTTGGATTAATTGGTTTGAAAATAAAGTCTTCTATTTCCTGATCATAGCCTGATGAAAGAATTTTACTCTGTTCTCCGTCTTTTTTACCTGTAATGGCAATGATAGGAATATACTTTGTATCAGGATCTTTTTTCAATACCTCAATCAATTTTTTAAACTGATCATGGGGCAAAAAAACATCAATAATAATAAGAGAAATAATCTGATGATTGTTTTTAATATATTCAAATAATAATTCTGTAGAAGAAACAGGATAAACAAAAAAACGGGATGCTTCCAAAATTCTTTTGAGCAGTTTTAAAAAGATTTCATCATCATCTACAATAACAATTTGTTTTTCATAAAGAAGAGAGGACATTTTTTATATACTCCGAAAGTTTTAAATTAATAGAGTGATCTTTATTCTCTCCCATAATACGGATGATAGGCTCTGTATTGGAGGCTCTTACCTGAATCCAGCCTGATTCATAGTCAATGCGGATTCCATCGTTTAAATCGGTTGAACGGAGGGATAGCCCGGATTTTTGGATAAAATCAACAATTTTTTCTTCTAAAAACCGGGCATCAAGTTTCTTGGTAAAGACTAATTTATCTTTAATAATCTTAATTTTCGGAAATTGAGAGACAATTTCTGAAATTTTTATTCTGTTTTTAGCTAAGTATTCAAGAATCAAAAGAGTTGCAATAATGCTGTCCCGACAGTGATTTATTCTTGTATAAATGACCCCCCCGTTTCCTTCTCCGCCGAAAAAAATCTTTCTTTTCAACATTTCTTCCGTTACATTAATTTCCCCGACTTTTGCCTTAAACACATTTGTATTTTCTTTTTTTGCAATTTCATCAATAATCATAGAGGTGGAAAGATTGACAACAATATCTGTTTTTTCTTTTTGTAAAATATTTAAATATGCGATAGCAAGAGTCCAGTCTTCTCCAATTGGAAAGCCTTTTTCATCAACAATTGCAAGACGGTCCCCATCTGGATCATAGGCAAGCCCTAAATCCGATTGATTATTTAAAACAGTTTTCCCAAGTTCTTTCAGATTCTCAGGAAGAGGTTCAGCGCCCCGTTCAAATTCTTTATGAATATCTGTAAATAAAACTTGGTGTTTGATGTTTAAAATCTGAAAAAATTTTTCCAAAAATTGATTTGCGGTTCCATTGACAGCATCGGCTGAGACTTTAAAACCAGATTTGCGGATTAAATCAAAATCAATCATTTTTTCTGCTTTTTTAAAATATTCATCTAAAATATTTTCTTTTTGAATTGTTTTTCCAATATTTTGATAATTAAGCGGAATAAAATCTTTGTTGTTATAATACTCTTCAACACAAGTCATTTCAGCTTGGTTTAGAAAAAAACCGCCTTTTTTTATCAACTTTAAAGCATTCCAGGGAGCAGGATTATGACTGGCTGAAATGACTATCCCTCCATCCAGATCCATTTCTTGAACGCAAAATAAAACAAGAGGAGTAGGGATAATTCCGAGATCAATAATTTCAAATCCATAACTTTCAAAAACACTTTGAATTAAATATTTAATAACGGATCGGGTAGTTCTGGTATCGCTTCCAATTGCTATTTTTCGATTTTGCCCCAGAAAGTGTGCAAAAGATTTTAAATAATCTAATACAACTTGATGATCAAGACTTTCACCCCAAACACCGCGAATTCCTGAAACACTGACTTTTAACATTTTTCTCTCACTTTTAAAAATAGTTATTTAAATTTAGTATTTTAAGTAATGAGAATGAAAAGAGTTTTATAAAAAACAAAAAAAAGACCAGAAAAATGAATCTTCTGGTCAATAAAACATTGTTTTATTTAGTTTTTGGAGTTCCAATTGTTATTCTTAATACAACTTCTAAAGTTTTCTTTTTATTAGTGGTGGAAGATTCTTCTTTTTCCTCTTCTTCACCTTTTTTCTTTTCCGGTTTGATTTCTTTTTTAGAAATCAATTCAGCCTTAAGAATAGCTACTTTAGAAAAACTTAAATCTTCCTGTGTGTAGTTTTTAAAGTTTTGATCTGCAACATTCAATTGAATCATTTTTGAATCTGAACTGACTTTAAGATTGATAATCTGGCTGGCTTCATTTAAAGTATAGGTTAAAATGTCTTCCAGATTATCTCCTCTGACAGAAACATCCACAGTCTGTTTATTTAAAACTTCTAGATCATTGGTAATCGGCAGGTATTTCATTAAAACAACATAACCGTTCTTTTTCACATCTTGCATTTCAGACTGTTTAAAAGAAGCGTATTTTACTTCTATACCCTGATAATCCTTAAATTTCCCTTTTAAAAAATCAATGAGCAGATCTAAATCACCCATAGTGAAAACTTCAGGAATGGATCGCCCGGAATCTTCATCTTCCATTACTAAAACTCTTTTCATGAAAACAAGGTTCTGCCAGTAAAGATCTTGATTATTATCCAAAAAGATACTCAGTTCTTTGTTATAAACCGTAAAAGTATTGAAAATGCTTTTTAATTTTTTATCCAGTTTATCAGAAGCTTCATTATTTTCAGATATAAGGCTGTAATTATAAATAGCAAGTTTGGATTTTAAATAGACATATAAGGCTCTTTCAAAAGTTTTTAGTCTGAAATCCAAAAGGGTTTCAGGTTTTAGGATTTTCACTTCAATATCTTTGAATTTTTTATCCAGTAAAATCTCAAAAGCTTTCGATAATTTCAATTTTTCATTATACAGCTTACTCTCCTGAACACTTTCAGTCAGAATCTTCGACTGCTCCAAAAAATACTTGAAATATTCAGAGGTAAAAGCAAGATAAGCACTTAATTTCTTTTTAGTCGTTTTATCATAAATACCGCTGATAAACAAGACTATTTTCTTATATGTTTTTTCTGTAATCTTAAGCATTTTTTCATAGTCTTCAGTATTGACCTTTGTTTTCTGATTGTCTTCAGTAATGGTATCATTTATCTGAATCTGATCGTCTTTTTTGTTTTGACTTTCCTCTGTTCTTATTGTTTCTTTTTCATTTTCCTCCGATGAAGCCTGAGAAAAAAGAAGCGCAGTGAGAGAAAGGAAAAAAAGCAGAAAGCAAAAATATAAAAGTTTTTTCAACATTAATTTCTCCTATGAGATTATTTTTAACACTATTATAAAATTAACACAGACTATTTTTAAATCAAATTTATATTTTTTGATATTGTTAATTTTTAATTAAATTTAAATATAATTACTTCTTTTAAGGAAAGTTAATGAATATTTTAGAAATAAAAAATCTTGAAATTGGTTTTTATATCAATCAAGTTTACTATCCTGCGGTTAAGACACTTAATCTTGATTTGCCGGAAGGAGAGGTTTTAGCTTTGATTGGAGAAAGCGGGTGCGGGAAAAGTCTTTCTTCTCTTGCAGCCTTAAATCTTCTCCCTCAAAATGCCGTCTTGTCTGAGACATCTCAAATTTTGTTAAAAGGAAATCCTCTTCAGAATAAAAGTCAAAAAGAATTGAGCCGGATCAGGGGAAAAGAAATGGGAATGGTTTTCCAGGAACCCATGACCAGCTTAAATCCTGTTTTAAAAATAGGAAAACAACTGGATGAAATCTTTATTCATCATTATCAGTTTTCAAAAGAAGAAGCTAAAAAAGAAAGTTTAAATATTTTAAAAAAAGTAAAACTTCCAAATCCTGAAGAGCTTTATCATCTCTATCCGCATCATCTTTCAGGAGGGATGCGCCAGAGAGTCATGATCGGTATTGCGATTGCCTGCAAGCCGTCTCTCTTGATAGCGGATGAACCGACCACAGCTTTGGATGTGACCATTCAGGCTGAAATTATGAATCTTTTTGAAACATTGAGATCGGAATCTGGAGCTATTTTATTTATATCTCATAATCTGATGCTGGTAAAAGATTTTTCTGACCGGATTGCTATTATGTATTTAGGTGAAATTGTTGAAATGGGAAAAAGTCAGGATATTTTTAAAAATCCTCTTCATCCTTATACAGAAGGGCTTATGAAAGCAATTCCAAAAATCGGAGGAAATGCCATATTAAAAGAAATTCCAGGAACAGTGCCTCCATTAAAAAAAATAGCGTTCCATTCCTGCCGTTTTTACGAACGGTGTGATAAAAAAATGAAAAAATGTCTTGAAATACATCCAGAATTAAAAGAAGAAGAAGAAAGTCATTTTGTGAGATGTCTGCTTTATGAAAAAAATTAAAGTCGCAATTTATCAATCTCATTTAAAAGGAAAAATTCCTGAAAATATTTTAAAGAAAATAAGTCGAAAAAAACCTGATTTTTTAGCTCTTCCAGAATACTTTTTCTTTAAAAAAGTGTCAAAACTTTCGGATGCAAAAATAGATTTCAAGAAAAATATCAGATATCTTACCCATATTTCAAGAAAACTGAAAGACACTGTTTTAATTGGCGGAAGCATGATCCGGGAAAAGAATAAAATATTTTATAATACAGCCTTTGTTTTTTACCAGGGAAGATTAATAGGGGAATATGATAAACAAAAACTTTTTGGGCGGGAGAAGGGGGATATCTCTACCGGTTTTGGAAACAAAGTTTTTGAAGCTAAAGGAATTCGTTTTTCAGTGTTAATCTGTGCAGATATTCTTTCTGAAGAAATTATCATGAATTTAAAGACATTTTCGCCTCAATTAGTTTTTTTACCGACTTTTTCACCTTATAAAGAAGAAAAAATTGAAGATAAGATTTTAAGAGATGAAAACATTTTTGTGAAAAACGCTCAAATTTTAAAAACTCCGATTGTTAAAATATGCGGAGTTTCAACTCCTAAACTTTCTTACCCGATTCAGGGAAGAAGCTTAATTGCAGATCCGGAAAGAATTGTCTGGCGGACTCCATTTCATCTGGAAAATAAAGAAATTTTAAAAATAGGTTGGATAAAAATAGAGGAAAAATAAAAAAAGAAGCTCTTTTTTAGAGCTTCTTTAAAAAAAATTATTTTTTTGCTGTTTCTTTTTTAGGCATAAATGTTTTGAAGAAATCTGATTTAAACATTTCTTTAACGAAAGGATATTGTTCAACCATTTCTGTCATTTTTTTGATTGTGTCTGTTCCAATAAAATTATTCATCATATCGAGAGATTTGTCCATGTAAGCTTTGAAGTCATTCGCCTGCATCACTGCTTTCATATTGTCTTCAAATTGTTTTTTCATTTTTTCAGCGGCATCTTCGAATGTTTTTTTGTTGATTTCGAAATATTTTTTCATTTCTTCTTCGATTGTTTTTTGAGCGCCTTTTGCCTGCTCAACAATTTTCATGAAATTTTCCATGATTTCTTTCATAAGAACCTCCTAGTTTTTATGTTACTTTTTTAATGTGGTTCAAATAAGTATAATCATAAATTTTAAAAAAACAAAATATTTTTGAATTATTAGTTTGTTTTAATATCCAGACTAATCTCATACATAATAAGAGCTTAGAAAGAAATCTGCAATAAAATTTATTATAAAAATGTAATATTTGATTGAAATTAATTAATTTGATTATGTAAATAAAGATAAAGTGACTAGTCCGCCAATCAAAATTATAATAAAAATTAGGCTGATTTTATTATTGAGAGTAAAGTTAGCAAAAAAAATCAAATTAAACCAATTCTTTTAAGATATATGGGCTATTATCTTTATTATTAATTATTTTTTTTAGTTCTTTTATATTAAATTTAATATGTTAAAAATTGATTCGGAGGAAAAATGCTGGGATTCCGCATTGCGAAAAGAGATAAATCATTAAGAGCCAGAGTAGGAGAGCTTATCCTGCCTGAAGGCAGAGTGGAAACGCCTGTTTTTATGACAGTTGGAACCAATGCTACTGTAAAAGGACTGACAACCCAGCAGATTGAAGATACTGAAAGTAAAATTGTTTTAGGAAATACCTATCACCTTTTCTTAAAACCCGGAACTCAGATTATTAAGAAGTTTGAAGGGCTTAAAAACTATATGAAGTGGGATCACCTCATGCTGACTGACTCAGGCGGTTTTCAGGTTTTTTCTCTTCCCAAGAAAAAAATTGAAGACGAGGGAGTTATTTTCAAGCACCCTGAAACAGGAGAAGAAATTCATTTTACTCCTGAACTTTCTATTCAAATTCAAGAAATCCTTGGAGCCGATATGATCATGGCTTTTGATGAATGTCTTCCTTATCCTGTGGATTATAAATATGCTGAAAAATCGATTGACAGAACCACTCAGTGGGCAAAAAGATGCCAAAAAACCCTTATCAATAAAAAACAGGCTTTATTCGGTATTGTACAGGGAAGTATTTTTGAAGATCTCAGAAAACGGTCAGCAGAAGACCTTGTAAAACTGGATTTTGAAGCTTATGCAATCGGAGGAGTGAGTGTAGGGGAAGGTCATGAACTGATGATGAAAGTGATTGAAATGACAGAACCTTTTTTACCTTATGATAAACCGAGATATCTGATGGGTGTGGGACTGCCGGAAGATATTATAGGGGCAGTAGAACGGGGGATGGATATGTTTGACTGTGTTATTCCGACTCGTTATGCCAGAAGCGGGACTCTTTTTAATCGAACCGGAAGAATGAGGATTGATCACAGAAAATACAGGGCAGATGCTTATCCGATTGATACAAAATGCAATTGTTATACTTGTCAGAACTACAGCCGCTCTTATATCCACCATCTGGTGAAAAGCAACGAGATTCTAGGAACTGTTTTAGCAACGATTCACAATCTTTATTTTTATCAGGATCTTATGAAAGAAATCCGTTTTGCTATCCTTGAAAACCGTTTCACCCGGTTTAAAAATGAATTTTTAAACAACCATCTTTCAAAAAACGATTAAACTTTTTCAAATTTTATTTTATCTATTCCTGTTGGGGTCAGCCAAAATCTGCCTCCAACAGGATCAAAAAGACCAATTGAAAAATTCTTTTCAGATTTAATATGATAAACAAACTTTCTGAAATGAAATGGATGTTTTTTTTCTGTTAAAAAATCACTGATTTTTTTTGTCTTAGAAAAAGTAATTTTTTCACCAGGATTCGTTTGAGTAAAATAAAGAGAATCAGAAGATAAATTCTCTATTTTTTTATTTTTAAATAAAATTTTCTGAGCTGGTTTTAAAGATAATGGGTTGAAAATTTGTTCATCATAGATGTTTTTTATAATAAATATTTTATCATAACAGAGTAAAATAGAAAACATCCGGTTGTTTAAAAGCATTTTATGTCCCTGAAAAGAGGCTGTTTGAATTGAATTTACTATTTTTTCTATATGGGCGGTTGAAAGATAAAAGCTTTTTGAAAGATTTTTCAATCCTTTTAAAAGCTGCTCTTTTATCAGAATTTCCGGCATATTCTTTAATTTTTTCAATGAGAAATAAATCTGATATTTTAATTTTTTCCAACTGAATAAAGATTGGTTAATCCATAAATGAGTTTCAAGAAGGATTTTTTGAAATTGCATAATTTTATTTCTATATTCTGGGAATAATTGTTTGATCTGAGGAATCAGAAAAAATCGAAGTTTATTTCTTAGAAAATCAGGTTTTAAATTACTGCTGTCAGTTTTAAAATCTATAGTGTGAAATTGAAGGTATTCTAAGATAGATTCTTTTTTGATTGAAAGGAGGGGGCGGCAAAGGTAATTTTCCCTGTTTTTCATTCCGCTTAAAGCTTTCAAGCCTGCTCCCTGAAATAATCGCATGAGAAAGGTTTCTATCTGGTCATCCAGATGGTGTGCTGTAGAAATAGAGTTTATTTGATTCTTTTTTCTAATAGAGTTTAAATATGAATAGCGAACGATTCTCCCAGCCTCTTCTAAAGAAATTTTTTTTTGAGCAGATATTTTATCTACTGGAATTTTTTTATAAAAAAAACGAATCCCGTTTTTTCGGCAGAGATTTTTCACAAAATCAGCCTCGTAATCAGATTCTTTTCCTCTTAAGGAGTGATTCAGGTGAAAAACTGAAAAATCAAACAAAGGGGTTATTTTTTTATATTTTAAAAGAAGATGAAAAAGAAAAACTGAATCAGGCCCCCCGGAGAGCGCCAGAAGTGTTTTTTCATGAGAAGGATAAAGAGTTTTAAAAGAGTTCAAAAGAGCTTCTTCCAGAAGCTTATTTTTCTCCAATTAAGCTCATTCCTTTTACATCTTTTATTTTTACCTGAATCATTTTTCCAAAATCACTCTCATCACCCTGAAAAATAACTTTTGTATCAAAATGGGAATTGCCCATTAATTCAAACCCGTTTTTCCGGCTGATTTTTTCAGGAATAACTTCCTGATAGGTATGAAGAAAGCGTTTTAATTTTTCAAAGCTGATTTGATTTTGAAGTTCAACCATGTGATGTACACGCAGTTTTTTTTCTTTTTGATTGAGACTTTCTTTTAATGGATAAGCGGCAGTGCCTTCCCTTGGAGAATAAAGAAATATAAAGGCTTTGTCAAATTGGAGGGTTCTAAGAGCTTCAAAAGTTTGTAAATATTCTTCTTCCGTTTCACCGGGAAAAGCGCTTAAAATATCTGTGGATAAAGAAATATCTGGAATTTTTTTTCTTAATTTCTCAATAATAAGCTGATAATCTTCAAAAGTATATTTTCGGTTCATAAGTTTTAAAATACGGTTGGAAGCTGTTTGAAGGGGCAGGTGAACATGTTTGACCACCTGAGGTATTGTTTCTATGGCATGAATGAGTTCATCTGAAAAATCTTTCGGATGGGAAGTCATAAATTTAATCCGTTTAATTTCTTTGAATTTAGAAATTTTTAAAAGGAGCTCGGAAAAATTAATATCACTGATATCTTTTCCGTATGAATTTACATTTTGTCCCAAAAGAAAGACTTCGCTGACTCCTTTATCAATCAGTTTTTTCAATTCATCTAAAAGAAAACTGCTTTGAATTGAAACTTCCCGACCCCTGGTATAAGGGACAATGCAATACGAACAATAGTTATTACACCCTTTAATAATGGGTAAAAAAGCTCTGAAGAATGCCTGATGATCAATGGAAGGTTCCATAAAATCAAAATGATCTTCAAACTGATTAAAAACGGCTTTTTTAGGTTTGTGTTTTTTAACAGCGTTTAAAAGTTCCGGAATTTTATTCTTATTTTGGGTTCCGATAATTAAATCAATAAACGGATAGCTTTTTTTTAATAAATCTCCGTCTTTTTGGGCAAAGCATCCCATAACAAGAAGAGTCAGGTTTTTTTTCGTTTTCTTTATATTTTTATAAAACCCAAGCCTTCCAATAATTCTTGTCTCAGCAGTTTTTCTGACAGAGCATGTATTAATTAAGACCGCATCCGCATGATTCACATTATCCGTTTTCTTCCAACCTTGCTTGATAAGTTCTTGTTCTACTTCAAAAGAATCGGATAAATTCATTTGACATCCGTAAGTTTCAAAAAAAAACTGCATTATGAATTACCGCTGAAAGAGATTGTTTTAAAAGAAAAAAAAGGTTTTATCAATTTTGAAAATTGATAAAACCTATTTAAAAAAATTAAATTAATATTCGTCGTAATCTTCATTATCAAAGTCATAATAATCATCGTCTAAATATTCTTCATATTCTTCTTCATTAAATTCTTCGAAGTCATCATCAAATTCATCGTCTTCTTCATCAGAATCTTCTTCAAAATCCTCATCAAAGTCTTCATCGAAATCTTCTTCATCAAAATCTTCTTCGTCAAAGTCTTCATCATCGAAGTCCTCATCGTCGAAATCTTCATCAAAATCATCGTCTAATTCATCTTCGTCCAAATCTTCAAAATCGATATCATCCTCTTCTTCCAAATCTTCCAATTCGTCTTCGTCTATATCTTCTTCATCCAGATCATCCAAATCTTCGCTTTCTAATTCTTCCTCTTCTTCTTCAAAATCATCTTCCTCTTCGTCATCATCCATTAAATAAACATCTGGTTTCAGACCTTTTTTATATTCCTCTTCAAATATTGTTTTCATTGAGAACCTCCCTAACTTTCATCAAAAGGATAAATAAGTATAATATTAACATCATTAAAAAAAAAACTGTTTTTTTAATTTATAAAATCAACATAGAATCGCCATAACTAAAAAAACGATATTTTTTTTCAACAGCATGATTATAAACATCCATTGTAAATTTTTTTCCCATAAAAGAACTAACTAGCACAAGTAGGGTGGAAAGAGGAGTGTGAAAATTGGTAATAAGTCCCCGAACCGTTTTAAATTGATAGCCTGGTTTAATAAAAATAGTCGTTTTTTGCTTTCCATGAAGAATTTTTTCTCCATCAAAAGCTGATTCTAAAGTTCTGACCACGGTTGTTCCGACAGCAATGATCCGTTTGCCGGAAGATAAATGAGCATTGAGTAGATCGGCTGTCTCTTTTGAAATAAAAAATTCTTCTTCATGCATGACATGTTCATGAATTGTTTCAGTCCGAATAGGCTCAAAAGTTCCAAGAGAAACAAAAAGCTGGATATCAGCTGTTTGAATCTTCCTTTTTTTTAATTCTTTTAATATTTCATCTGAAAAATGAAGACCTGCTGTAGGAGCTGCTTTTGAACCAGGAACACAAGCATAAACTGTTTGATAGTCTATTTCATCTTCAAGGGAATAATTTCTTTTATTCCGAATATAAGGGGGGAGAGGAAGTTCTCCTATTTTTTCTAATACATCGTCTTCCATTGAAAGATTAAATTGTAAATAAAGAATACCATTTCCTTTTGATTCAGAGACAACAGCATGAATATTATGTGGAAAAAAAAGAATCGTTTCAGGCTTCAGTTTTTTAGTTTTTGAAGCAATGGTTTTCCAAAGAGTTTTTTCAGGATTTAAAGGCTCTATTAAAAGAATTTCATGTTTTCCGCCTGATTTTTTCTCTGCAAACAACCGTGCTTTATCTACCTTGGTATTATTAAAAACAAGAAGATCATTTTCGTTAAGATAATTTAAAATATTTTTAAAGATATCGTCCTGATATTTTTTATTTTCTTTATCAATGACCAAAAGACGACAGTCTTCTCTTTTTTGAGCAGGCTTTAGAGCAATCAATTCTTCGGGAAGATAAAAATCAAACTCTTCTTTTTTTATAAAAACACCCTGTTTTATTTTCTGGAATTAAAATTTAAAACTTTTATAAAAAAGATTTAAAAAAGATTTAAAAAACTTCTATATAATTTACTTTAAATGTGAAATATGTAAATTATCCCTACTTTTAAAGTAGAGGATCGATAATACATTATATATTTAATTTTCAATTACATATATATATTCATGCATTATATCAAAAGCTACTTATCTAGTATTTAACTTTAAAAGTATGGTTATTGCATATGGCTATGAATTATAAATAGAATTATTTTCCTAAAACTATCTATCTAAGGTTTTAAATTTATTCATAAATAAATAATTGAAATGAAAAAAATATACGATAATAAAAGAGATTTAATGACTTTAAAAGTTTTTTATAAACTTGAAAATCTGAGATTGACCGAAAAAATGAAGGATAAAAGTTTGCTTGAAAATAGCATTTGGGAGGAAAAATGAAAAATATGGAATTACTGACCAATGAATCAATCACTGATAAAAAGAAAAACAAGAAATTGGACTGGGTGATCTATCTTTTAGCTGTGATTGCTTTTGCTTTGATGATTGTGGTCATTATGTACAATAGTAAAACATCTATTGAGATTTTAGAGCCTGAAAAAACAATCCAATCAAATTATCAGGAACAAATTAAAGAACAGTTGAAACAGCAGCAGATTGAAGAATCTATTAATACAAAAGAACAGCAAGATAATTCTGTCATCACAAATGATACTACAAAAACAACAGATAATACTCAGACCACCACCGATAAGACAACCGAAACAACTACTGAAAAAGTAACGGATAATAAAAATCAGACTACGACAGAGGATCAGAAAACGGTTGATAACAATGACCAGAAAATTACCGAAGACACTTCTTTGGAATACAATAATGAAGTTTTAAAACGATACCCTGTAAAACCTTCTCAAAATCTTAAAATAGCTGGAAGCTATAAAGTGAAAAAAGGGGATGCTTTATGGAAAATAGCGAAACAGTTCAATGTTAAAACAATTAATATAGTTGCGATTAACGGCAAGCTGAACAACCCTGATTTTATTTATCCAGGACAGGTAATTTCTATTCCGAACCAATAACGGAGTAATTTGTGAAAAAAATATTTTTAATTGCATTGTTTTTTACAATTCCATTTTCTATTTTTTCTGCGAAAGCGGACTATGAAAAGAGAATGAAACTTTCCCAGCCGGCAGAATATTATAAGGTTATGGGAGACCGTTATAGAATTTTGGGAGACTATGTTCAGGCAATAAAAAATTATGAGTATTCAGTATTTAAAAATCCTCAATGGGGGGAATGTTATTATTATTTAGGCTATATTAAATATAAAAAAGGACTTTATCAGGATGCTGTCAATGAATTGGAAAATTCTTTAAAAGAAAATTTCATTTATTATTTTGATAAAATAAAATCGGCGTATCTTTTAGTAATTATCTATTTTAAAATGAAAAAAGACGGTCAAGCTTTAGAACTTTTAGATACTCTTATTAAAGAATATGAAAATTTTGTTCAGAGAAGCTATCAGGCAAAGCTGATTAAACCTTATTATTATGCTCCGGCATTTTTTATTTTGGGTTTATATTATAGAAATAACTATTTATTGGACGAAAAAAAACTGGATTTATTTCATCAGGCTATTCTTTTAAACTATAAAAAAGACTATGCCAATTATTTTATTGGGGAATACTATCAATCTATAAGCCGATTAGATCAAGCTATGTTAAAATTTGAGCAGGCAAGAATTGTAAACTCTTCAATTGAAAAAGAAGTCGAAGAGGCAGATTGGATTTCTACTTACGACCTCTTTGAAGAAATAGATGAGCAGTAATTATTCTTCAATTAGATGAAGAAAAAGACCGCTTTTTAATTTAGGTTCAAACCAGGTCGATTTTGGCGGCATGATTTCATTCTGATCCGCAATCTGAAATAAGTCGTTAATAGAAGTAGGGTAGAGAAGAAAAGCATAATCAAATTCTTTTGAATCAACCAGTTTTTTTAAATAATCAAATGATTTAATTCCGCCTACAAAATCAATATTTTTATCCGTTCTAGGATTTTTGATTCCAAGCACAGGATCTAAAAGAGTTTTTTGAAGGATTGAAACATCTAGTTTTTCTGAAACAAGAACAGGTATTTTTCCTTTGTATTGAAAAAGATAAGTTTTTCCTTGATGATAAAGAATAAACTCCCCTTTATTTCTTGGGTTTTTAAGTTCTGTTTCGCTGATTTCAAAGTTTTGCGCAGTTTTCTCAATCAAATCTTGAATAGAAACCGAAGATTTGACAACTCTGTTGTAAGCCATAATTTCCAATTGAGTGCTTGGAAAAGAAACTGCCATAAAATAATTATAGCTTTCATTACCGGTATGATTGGGATTTGATTTTTTTAAAATTTCAGCAGTCAAGGAAGAAGCCTTTGCCCGATGATGACCGTCCGCAATATAAAGAGCTTTGATATCGGATTGAAAAATACTTTGAATCATAAACTGAATATGGGCATCTTCAATAATCCATAAAGTATTTTGAACTCCCTGAGAATCTTCAAAATCATAAACACAATCATGGTTTTCAATATAGGTTTTAATCAAAAAGCTTAATTCAGGATGATCCGGGTAGGCAAGGAAAACAGGTTCTGCATGAGCTCTGGTTTGAACAATGTGATTCACCCTGTCTTTTTCTTTTTCTTCACGGGTCAATTCATGTTTTTTGATCAAATCTTGATCATAATCTTCCACAGATACTAATGAAACAAGACCTGTCTGGGAAATATTTCCTTTTATTTCTCGATAAATATAAAAATGCTCTTTTTCATCCTGATGAAAATATTTTTTTTCAAGAAATTCCTGAATCGTTTCTTTCCCTTTTTGATAAATTTTTTCCGAATACGGATCAGTTCCTTCAGGAAAATGAATTTCAGGACGGCCGATTCTAAAAAAAGTAAGAGGATTTTTATTCAATTCCTCTCTGGCCTCCTTTTCAGAAATAACATCATAGGGCAGAGAAGTGATTTTTTTTGCAAATTCAACTTTGGGTCTGACTGCTTTAAATGGTTTTACAATCGGCATTGATACTCCTTTTATCCTTCAAAAGAATCGTTAAATGTATTTAAAAATGTAAGAATTTGATTAAAAATATCTTTATTTTGAATCAGAATCGTGTTGTTTTTCTGGATAGAGACTAAAGAAAGAGATTCCAGTTTTTTTATAATACTCCACAGTTCTTCTTCTTCAAAATGATCTTCCTGTAAAATTTTTTTTATTTCTTCAATAGTAATAACTTGATCTTCGTCTTTTAAAAAATCTTTTAAAAGCTGAAGCACTTTATTATGTTTTCCTATTTGAGCCAGCTTTTTCATGCGGCTGTTTGATTCTTTAAGCCTGTCAGAGAGTTTTTTTACTATCTTGATCGCAAATTCTGCTGAATGTTCAATAAGTCTGAAAAAACCGTTTTTATTCAGCGCAATCAGCTTACAGTCTGTTGCTGCTATGGCACGAGCTGAACGAGGGCTTTTATCTATCAAGGTCATTTCGCCAAAGAATTCGCCTTCCTGAAGCTCGCCAAGGCTTTTTCTCTCAAAATTTTCAGGATCAAGAGGGTTTTTAATAAGAAGTTCAATTCTGACCACCCCTTCTTTTATCACATACATTTCAGAACCTTCCGCACCTTCTTCAAAAATAATTGTGCCGGCGGCATATTCTTTAATGTATTTTTCGATCGGGTTTTCACTCATTTTTAAGCTCCCCTTAAACTGTTTTCGGAACTACCATAAAATTTTCTTTTCTTTTTGGAGCATTTTTTAATATCAAATCAGGAGAATAAGATGGCAGGATCTCATCTTTTCGAACCACATTCTGAAGATTCAAAATATGAGAAGTAGGTTCTATTTTTGACAAATCCAGCTCATTGATTTTTTCAATAAAATGAAAAATATTAGAAAGTTCGGCTTGGTATTTCGCTTTTTCACTTTCCTGAATTTCCAATCGTGCAAGAAAAGCTATGTTCTCAACATCCTGAAGGCTTAACATCTAAAACTCCTCAATAAGAATAGATTAAAATCTAATAAAACAAACAATTATATCCAAACTAAAACAGAAGGAAAAAAAGGTAAAAAAGAAAGAAATAATAAGTATTCAGAAAATATTCTTGATTTTTTCTTAAAAATTGACATAATTTATAAAGAAGACTTTTTAAAAAATTAAATAAAAAGAGAGAAAAATGATTTTTTAAAAAAAGAAAAACATTAAATTTCTTTCATTGTTTTTTTAAAATAAAATTTTTTGAGGAAAAAATGCCGGATTTAAAAGTTAAAATAAAAGACCTGGAATTTCAAAACCCGATACTTACCGCTTCAGGTACTTATGGTTATGGACTTGAATTTTTACAATATTACGATGTCAATCTTCTGGGCGGAATTACTCTGAAAGGACTTTCTCTTTCTCCTAAAAAAGGAAATTTGGTTCCAAGAATCGCTGAAACTTATGGAGGAATGCTCAATTCTATCGGTCTGGAAAATGTTGGGTTCGATGTTTTTGTAAAAGAAAAACTTCCTGAAATTCAAAAATCGATTCATAATGTCGTCATAGCGAATGTTTTTGGGAATACAGTGGAAGATTATGAAGAAATCGCTCTGAAAATAGACGATCTGGAAGGGATCAAGGCAATAGAACTCAATATTTCCTGCCCCAATGTAAAAGCAGGCGGAATCGCTTTTGGTCAAGACAGCTGTACGGCTGGAAATCTTTTATCCAGAGTAAGAAAAAAAGTAAAAAACAAGGTTTTAATTGCTAAATTAAGTCCTAATGTTACTGATATCAAGGAATTTGCTAAAGTTTGTGAATCAGAAGGTATGGACGCTGTTTCCCTCATTAATACTTTAAGAGGCATGAGAATTGATTTAAAAAAAGGAAAACCGGTTCTTGCGAATAAAATAGGGGGACTTTCAGGTCCTGCTGTGAAACCTGTGGCTATCCGCATGGTTTATGAATGCGCCCAAAGTATTCGGATACCTATCATTGGAATGGGTGGAATTATGACCGGAGAAGATGCCGCTGAATTTTTAATGGCAGGCGCATCTTTAGTGGCGGTGGGTAGCGGGAATTTGATAAATCCTTATACTTCCCTTAAAGTATTAAACGAATTAACCGATTATTTAAGCAATAATAACATTAAATCATTAAAGGATATGATAGGAAAAGCTTTATGAATCAAAAAAAATTCTTGGTAATTTTTCTTTTTTTGCCTCTTTTCTCATTTGGTTTTGAATATTCAAAAATCGAGGGTTATTTAGACAACTCAAGTCATGAAGAAAGGATAATAAATTCTTATATACAAGATATAAAAAGAGAATTGAACCAGAATCAAGTAAAAGGATTGGAAAATTCGGAAAATTATGAAGCCAGAATCACTTCTGCTGATTTAATCACTGAAACCATTAAAAACAAATCTCTAGATGAACATTTTAATCAAGTTCAGATTGCAAATAACGAATTGGTTCAATTTTTTATCGAATATTATTCAACCGTTGGAAAAGAATTTTTAGTCAGATCTATCAAACGGATGGAAAATTATTATCCTATCGTGAAAAAGTATCTTCAAGATAACGATATGCCCTTGGAAATGTCTGTATTAGGAATTATAGAAAGCGGGTATATGGTTCGGGCGGTTTCCCAGAAAGGAGCGGTCGGAATATGGCAGCTTATGCCTGAAACAGCAGCAATTTACGGCATAAAAATGAACACTCTGATCGATGAAAGAATTGATGTGGAAAAAAGCACCAAGGCAGCGGTTCTTTTTATGAAAAGCCTGGCTGAAACTTTTAATAAAAACTGGGATCTGGTGATTGCCGCTTATAATGGAGGCGGAACTTATATCAACAGCCTGATTCGTAAATATAAAGAGAGTGATTTCTGGAAACTCTGTAAAATAAACGGCTTTAAGAGCGAAACTCTTGAATTTGTACCCAGATTTTATGCTGTGCTCTATATTTTAAAAAACGCTTCCAAATACGGAATAGATATTTCTTTTATGGACAGCAAACCTGTTTTTGAATCCGTTGTTTTTTACGATAATATTGATTTTCAGTTTATATCTAAATATACCAGTCTTCCTATGGATGTTTTAAATGAACTCAATCCTCATTTGAAAAAAAATCAGACCGTCTCTAACTCCAATCTTTATATTCCTTATAAAAGCGGGGAAATGGTAAAAAGTAAGGTAAATGCAGTTCTTAGTTATAAAGAGAATGTTAAAAAACGCCTTTTAGCCAAGAAAAAAACTGCAAAAAATTATAAAATTGTTAAAAAACTCGATTATAAAAAATATAAGATTCAAAAAGGCGATACACTTTACAAAATTGCCAAATTTTATGGTATTTCCGTTACCCAGCTTCGAAAAATCAACGGATTGAAAAACAATGTGGTAAAAGTAGGGCAGGTGTTAATAGTACCCGTCAATACAAGTATCAGTAAAGCTGAATCTCCAAAAAACAAAAAAAGTTTAAAGAAAGAATCTTTTGTTTACAAGATTAAAAAGGGTGACACTCTTTATTCACTGGCTGAAAAATTTGATATTAATATAAAGGTACTCGCAAAATACAATAACATTTCTTCTAAAAAATTATTAGTAACGGGTCAGAAACTAATGATTCCAAAAGACGAAAGCTAAAAGGAGTTTTTAACAATGAAAAAAATTATTTTTTTATTTCTATCAACCTTGCTATTTCTGGTTTTCTTGACTGGTTGTGAAACCTCAAAGGAAACAACTGTTGAGGAAAAAAAAGTCATAACTCCGGTGGATGAAAAATCGGTTGTTGTAAAGGAAGAGACCCAAACAGAACTGGAAGAAACAGCGATTCAGATTCAGGAAGTAGATAATAATACAAAACTTGAACCTGAAATCGGTATCCTGGTGGTTCGCTTTCTCTTAGAAGCGGAAAAAGAAAATAAACTTTCCAAACTGCCTAATTTCAGAATCAGAGGACCTCAAATTCTGGAAATTGATAATTCTCCAACCAATATTCAACAAGATGCGATTCATGTCTTGAAGTTAAAAAGCGGAAAATACTATATTTCTTCTCTTTATTCTATTCAAAATGAAACAGGTGAATACGAATTTGACAAACCTTTTCCAAATAATTATTTTATGATTGAGAAAGGAAAAATCAATTATATCGGAGATATTAAAGTCCGATTGGAAGAAGAAGCAAAATCAGAAAATGTTTTTACCCGGAAATTAAAATTGACTCTTCCTGCCAATAATGATGATACAATCAAAGTCTTGGAAGACAAGCTAAAAGATCTTTTAAAGCAGTATGAGTTGATTCGTTCCATTATTGTTTTTAAATAAATGATAGACTGTGAGCCGTTTAGAATTATTAGAATCAATTTCTGAATTATATGATCTTTTAGTATTCGGTAAAAAAAAACGGGATTTTATCGAGACTGAAAGATCAGTTCAAACCTCTTTTTCTCCTAAAGAAAATACCTACTCTCAACATCCTTCAGAAGAAGAAGACTGGGATAAAATAAGAAGCGAAGTTATCTCCTGTATCAAATGCAGGCTGTTTAGAACACGCAGGAAGGCAGTATTTGGCGATGGCTCAAACCAAACAATGCTTATGGTGGTAGGTGAAGGTCCAGGAGCCGATGAAGATCTTCAAGGCAGCCCTTTTGTCGGGAAAGCAGGACAGCTTCTGACAAAAATGCTTCAAGCTGTCCAGATTAAAAGAGAAAAAATTTTTATCACAAATATTGTAAAATGCAGACCTCCTGAAAATAGGGATCCTCAACCGGATGAGATTTCAGTCTGCTCAAACTATCTGAAAAGACAGATAGCTTTAATCCGGCCTAAAGTTATTCTGACACTTGGAAGAATTGCCGCTTCTTTTTTTCTGGAAACAAAAGAAGGCATCACCAAACTCCGTGGAAAATCCTACGAAAAAAACGGGATCATTATTGTGCCTATTTTTCACCCTTCAGCACTTCTTCGAAACGAAGCACTGAAATATCCTGCCTGGGAAGACTTGAAAATGCTCAAAGAAATCCTTGAAAAACTGGGTTTTTATCAAAATGACTCAATAGAAAAATAGGAGAATGAAGAGAAAAAATGGAAATTCGCGAATTAAACCATCCTTCTGAGAATGAAATTCAAAGCATAGTGGAACTCATCAATCAGTTTGATAATCTAAAGAAAACTTTTACTCAGGAAGATATCCGCTTTTCTGTTTCAGCAATGGATAAGAAAACATCAAAATTATTGGTTGTTATTGAAAATGAAAAAATAATTGGCTATGCCTTTCTGGCGGAAGTTTTGTTTATGGGTTTTGGAAAATATATTGAACTTCAGCAGATTATGATCGATAAAACCTTTCGGAATCATGGGATTGGTAAAAAACTTCTTAAAAGATGCGAAGAATGGTGCAGGGAAAAAGGTTATTCGAAAATTATGCTTGCATCCAGAGTCCATTTAAGCAGCTCCCATGCTTTTTATCAAAAAATGGGGTATCAGATTGTAAGGCAGTCGTATTTTTTCCAGAAGGAATTAAACATTCTTAACAATTAACCGTCTGATACATCATCAGGTTGCTAGAGAATTCGGATTTAAAACTTTCTTATGAAATTTTTGTTCTTTTTTATTAATTTTTATACTTCAATTTTATTTTTTGGAGTGTTTGTGATCTGGGTTGAGGTTTCTTTCCATCTGCCGATTGACCGTTTTTTTACTTATGATGTGCCGGATTTCTTAGAAAAAGATATCGAAACTGGTAAACGGGTTCTGGTTCCTTTTAAATCAGCCAGAAAAAACATTTCAATTCCTCTTAAAGTAAGTAAAAAAGTCTTTCATGATCTCACCGCTGCCATAGCAGAAAAAGAAAATCAGGATTTTTTCAGTTCTTTTTACCAAGAATCAAAGAAAACCATGCTTTTTAAAAAAAAAGAAGAAGATTTACTGCCACTTGAAATGAAAAAAATAACAGAGATTTTAAAACAGCTTCGAGCTTCAAAAATGGGGGTTATTACTAAGGTAATCAAAGAAAAACCTGAGTTTAAAACGCTCTCGGTTTTAAAAATCTTAGATCCTTATCCTATCCTTCCTTCTTACGCGATGGAAATTTCACAATGGATCTCAAATTATTACGCCTGTTCACTGAATGAAGCGCTTCATCTTTTTGTCCCATCCGCAAAAACACCTATTTCTGCAGTTATTAAACAGGAGCATGAAATCCCTTTTTATCCTTTAAACCCTGAACAGGAAAAAGTTTTTCAGGAAATCGAAAAATCGAAAAATCAATTTTTTCCGGTATTAATTCATGGGGTCACCGGAAGCGGAAAAACAGAAGTGTATCGTCATTTAGTCAAAAAGACGGTAGAAGAGGGCAAACAGGCTTTGATTCTGGTTCCTGAAATCTCTTTGACCCCTCAGACTATCGAACGGTTTGCCGCTCTTTTTGGACCCGATAAAATCAGTGTTATTAACAGTAAAATGACTGCATCTCAAAAACTCCACAATTTTTACAGGATTATCAGGAAAGAAACGCCCATTATCCTAGGACCCAGAAGCGCTCTTTTCACACCTTTGAATGATCTTGGAATGATTATTATAGATGAAGAACAGGAATATTCCTATAAATCAGGAGAAAATCCAAGATATAACGCAAAACAGGTCGCTTTAAAAATAGCCCAAAAATTGAAAATTCCGGTTATTTTTGGAAGCGCAACCCCTTCAGTTGAAGCTTATTATTCTGCTTTAAAAGGGAATATCAAGCTTTTTGAGTTAAAAAAAAGATATTCAGATATTGTCCTTCCCTATATTCATATTGTGGATTTGAAACATGAAAAAGGCGAATTTTCAAAAGAGCTGATTCAAAAAGTGGTTTTGAATAAAAAAAACGGTTTCCAGACTATTCTTTTTTTAAATAGAAGGGGGTTTGCTCCTACAATTCTCTGCAAATCCTGCGGACATCAGTTTGTCTGTCCCAATTGTTCCGTGACTCTTACTTTTCACAAAAAAAAGAATTTACTATCCTGCCACTACTGCGGGTATGAATCCCGGCTTTCAAAAAAATGCCCTTCCTGTGACAACCAGGAGTATTTAATGAGCGGACTAGGCACAGAAAAACTGGAAGAAGAGCTGAATAATATTTTTCCAAACTTAAAGATAGTCCGAATGGATCGGGATACAACTGCTAAACGGGACAGCCATGAAAAACTTTTAAAAGAATTTAGGTCTGGAAAAGCAGATATTTTAATCGGCACTCAGATGATTGCCAAGGGATTAGATTTTGAAAGAGTGAAACTGGTTGGAGTGATTTCAGCGGATATTTCTCTGAATCTTCCTGATTTTAGAAGCGGAGAGAATACTTTTTCCCTTTTGACCCAAGTGGCTGGCAGATCAGGCAGGAAAACACCGGGAGAAGTGGTTTTACAGACCTATTCGCCTTCTCATTATGTTATTTTACAAGTGAAAAATCATGATTATATTAGTTTTTTTAATGATGAAATAAAACTCAGGGAAAAATATCTCTATCCTCCTTTTGTCAGAATTATTCGTCTGGTTGTCAGGGGAGAAATAGAGGAAAAAGTGGTGAAAAAAATAAAAGAACTTGAAGATTCTCTTAATCATGAAAAAATTTTATTTACAGGACCTGTTCCCTGTACTATTGAAAAATTAAATAAAAACTACCGTTATCATCTTTTTATTAAAACTCAAACCGTTCTCCCTCTGGTAAAAAAAATTAAAAAAATAACTGATAGTATTTATAATGATAAACTTATTTATATTGAAATTGATGTCGATCCAGTAAACATGCTTTAGTTTAAATAATTTACTTTAAATATCCTGCTTTAAAAGCAAATTCTTTAAAGTAAAAGATATGGTTATTAATTACTGATTTTAAGTAAAATATTTATAAGTTTATAGGTATAAAAAAATAAAAAAACAGGGTTGTTATGGCAGTCAATAAAACAATGATTCCGCCTCAAAGCATTGAAAGTGAACAAGCTTGTCTGGGCGCTATTTTAATTGATCCGGGTTTTGCAATGACTGAAATAATGTCTTTGCTTATCCCGGAAGATTTTTACCATACAGCCAATCAAATTGTTTTTCAGTCAATGAGTGATCTTTTTAAAGAAAATCAACCGATTGACCTGATTACTTTGACTCAAAAATTAAAAGAAAAAGGTCAGCTTGAAAACTGCGGAGGGGCGGTTTATGTCTCCAGTCTGACAACCGTGGTGCCGACTTCTGGAAATGTGGTTTACTATGCTCAAAAAGTCAAGGAAAAATCCCAGCTGCGCTCACTTTTAGAAGCTTCTTCCAAAATTTATGAAATGGCCTGTGATGAAAGCCAGGAAATCGAATCGATTCTTGAAGAATCTGAAAAAATGATTTTTAAAATTGCCGAAACCCGTGTGAATCGTAATCCAACACCCGTCAGAACCGTATTAATGCAGCTAGTCAATATTATAGAAGAACGGAAAAAAAGAAAAGGCTATACAGGAATTCCTTCCGGTTTTAAAAATCTGGATGATATGACTTATGGATTTCAAAACTCAAATTTGATTATTCTAGCTGCCAGACCGAGTATGGGGAAAACCGCCTTAGCTTTGAATATTGCTCAAAATATTACAGTAAAATCTCAAAAAACAGTCCTTTTTTTTTCATTGGAAATGTCTAAGGACGAATTGGTTCAAAGATTGATCTCTTCTGAAGGAAGAATTGACGCTACAAGACTGCGTTCAGGCTTTCTTGAAACTTCAGACTGGACAAAACTCAAAGCGGCGGCTGGAAAACTCAGTGAAGCCAAGCTTTATATTGAAGACGCCCCAGGTCTTTCTTACATCGATATCCGGGCAATTTCCAGAAGGCTGAAGGCGAGGGGAGAATTGGATATGGTTGTGATCGATTACCTTCAAATTATTTCTCCTCCGGCTGGAAAAAGAGAAGAAAATAGACAAAATACAGTCGCTGAAATATCAAGAAATTTAAAGTTTTTGGCAAAAGAGCTCGATATTCCTGTTATTGCCCTGTCTCAGCTTTCACGGGGCGTAGAGTCCAGAACCATTAAAGAACCAATGCTCTCAGATTTAAGAGAATCGGGCTCTATTGAACAGGATGCGGATGTGGTGCTTTTTATCCACAGACCGGCTTATTACAACAAAGAAGTAGATGAAAATCTGAAAAATCTGGCTGAAATCCATATTGCCAAGCAAAGGAGCGGTCCTGTGGGAAAACTGAATCTTACTTTTATGGACAAATACACCTGTTTTGAAGACTGGATCGATAGTGCTAGAATAGAGGGATAATGAAAAAAATAGCTGAAAAAATTGGAATTTCTTTTATTCAATTTTTTTATTTAATTGGTGATAATACTTTATTGATTATAAAATTAATTCGTTCTATTTTCAGCAGAAATTTCCCTTTTAAAGAAATGATGCGGCAGATTGTCAAAATCGGTTATGAATCCCTTCCTGTTATTATCATCACTTCTTTTTTCACAGGAATGGTTTTGGCTTTTCAGACTGGAAGCTATATGGAGACAAAAATCAAAGGAATTGCCCGTTATATGGGAGGAGGGATTGCTATCAGCATGGTCAGGGAGCTGGGACCGGTATTGACCTCTCTTTTGATCGCAGGACGATCTGGGTCTGCTATTGCGGCGGAAATCGGTACCATGAAAGTAACCGAGCAAATTGATGCTTTAATCACTCTGGCAACAAATCCCATCCGTTATCTTATTCTTCCCAGAGTATTGGCAGGATTGATTTCTTTTCCCTTGCTGGTTGTTTTTGCTGATATAATGGGAATTTTTGGGGGAAGTGTCATTGCAAAATTTGTGATTCACCAGCCTTTTTCAATTTATTACGGTACTATTGTTCAATTTATCAACAGTGCGCAAGTCTATCATGGCTTAATTAAATCTTGTTTTTTTGGCTTTTTTATTATATTTTTAAGCGCTGCAAAAGGATACCGTGTAACCGGCGGGTCTGAAAATGTGGGGAAAGCCACCACTCAGGCAGTTGTCAGCGGAAGTATGTCTATTTTTATTTTAGATTATATTTTAACATCGATTTTATAATCTTTTACGGATTTTATCCGATAAGACTAGGGAGGGGGAAATTTATGATGATAGGTATGATTATTACAGTTGTTTTTCTAATCGTTGTTTCGAGTTTTATGAAAACCAGCTCTTCTGATTCTGAAAAAGAAATTATTTATATATAGACCAAACAGCAGGTTTTACCCTACTGTTTTATAGACTATTTTTTTTTGTTTAAAAGATTGAAGTTTTGAATATTATCAAAATATTTTTGAAAACTTTCCTGAATATTTCCATAAAGTTTATCTAATTCATCTTTGAAAGGAAGCTTGAAATAAATACTATTAAAAGTATTTTTCAAATTTTCTTCAAATAAATTTTGAAGTCCGTCTCTGATGTTATTTCCAATGTTGACCCAATTGTTTAAAAGTGATGAAAGCTCGTTTTGGTAAGCCATATTATTTTCAGCTGTGTACATCATGACTTTTTCAATTTCTTTCTGCATTTTTGAAAGAGACTGGACAATCGAAAGATAATTGTTTCTGCTTTCTTCAAGAAGTTTTTTCCAATCTTGATTCATCATTCCTGATTTCCTCCCATTAAATCTTCAATTTTTTTAGTGAATAAAACGGCTGATTAATCCGCTGATTCCCTTTTTTAAAGCATCTTTTAAATTTCTAATCATTAAAATTATTTCATCAATAGTATCCTCGATAATATTGATTCTTGCCCGAATGCCGTCTCCAAAATTCTCAAGTACAGTAGTGATTCTTTTGATCTGGAGAGTCATTTTTGTAAACAATTTTATAATCTTCATAATTTTAAAAATTAAAATAATTAAAACGATAAAAAATAAAATAGAAACCACACTGTTAATCAGTGTGGCTATTTGAACCGCTGTTTCCATGAAACTTACGCTTCCTCTTCTTTTTTCTTTCCTCTGATTTTTTCAATCTGAGTTTTAGCCATCTCTTTGATTTCTTCGAGTTTTTCTTTTGTTTTTGCTTCTAAAGCTTTATAATTATCTTTGATTTTTTCTCTGGTTTCTCTTCCTGAAGCAGGAGCAAAAAGTATTCCCAGTAAAACACCTAAAGCTACTCCGCCTGTAAAAAGCCCCACTTTTGACACTGTGTCTCGATCCATTTTTCCTCCAACAAAATATTTTTAAAAAAAACAATAAATTAAATATAAATAAGTTTAATGATTTTTGTCAAGTATTATTTAGAAGAAACTCTTTAGCATGCTGAAGAGAAGTTTCAGTATAAGAATCTCCGGAAAGCATCCGGCTGATTTCTTCAATTCTCTGCTTCTCATTTAAAGCATAAATAACCGTTATGGTTCTTTCGTTATTTTCCCGTTTTTCTACCTTATAATGATAATTTCCTTTTGAAGCAATCTGAGGAAGGTGAGTAATGCAGATAACCTGCTTGTTGAAAGAAATTTCTTTCAGTTTTTTTCCGACCGCAAAACCTGTTTCTCCTCCTATTCCGGTATCAATTTCGTCAAAAACCAGGGTAAGAATCGGGTCAATTTTACTTAAAATATTTTTAATGGAAAGCATGATTCGGGAAAGTTCTCCTCCGCTGGCAATCTTAATCAGAGGCTTTAAGTCTTCTCCCAAATTGGGTGAAATTAAAAATTCGACCTTTTCAATCCCGTCCCGGCTGATTTTAACCCGTCTTCCGTCTTCTAAAATAAGTTTTCCGTCTTCATCTTCAAGATATTCAAATAAAACTTTAAAATGAACCTTTTCCATCCCAAGAAATCTGAGTTCATTTTCAATGGCTTCTTCCAGTTTTGAAGCGGCTTCTAAGCGTTTTTTAGATATTTCCAGAGCTTTTTTCCCTAAGTCGTTCCGAATTTCATTAATTTGTTTTTCAAGTTCCTCAATTTCTTCTTTATTTTTTTCAATTTTAGAAATTTCAGTTTCAAGCGTGTTTTGATAGGTGAGAATAGCTTGAATATCAGAGAGATTAAACCTTTTTTTCAGACTTTTAATTAATTGGAGCCTTTTGGAAACCTGATCCATTTTTTCAGGAGAAAAATTGATTTCTTCTTTATAACTCCTTAAAAAATCAACAACAGGCTCTAGTTTTAACAATGCGTCCTGTAAAAAAGGAAGAACTTTTTTAACTTCTTTTTCCTTGTCTTTGATTTTTTCCAGATGACCATGACCTGACTGTAAGAGGGCAAAGGCTGATTTATCCGATTTATAGATAACAGAAAAAGCTTTCTCAAGAGAATCCTTGACTTCCTGAAAATGACCCAGCCGGTTCAATTCTTCGTCCAATTCTTCTTCTTCGTTCATTTTTAATCCGGCTTCTCTAATTTCATTCATAACCGTATGATTAAAATGATAAATTTTTTCTTTTTCATCTTCCAGAATCAGTTTTTCTTTTAATTTTTTATTCAGAACCACTGCTTTCTGAAACTCATCCTGATATTCTTTTAAAATTGATGAGATTCCAGCATACTGATCTAAAAAGCGTAAATGCAGGGTTTTATCAAAAAGAGACTGATGCTGGTGCTGGCCATGAATATCAATCAGAAATTTTCCAAGACTCTTTAAGGTCTGAATCAGAACCCTTTTGTTATTGACAAAAGCCGAAGAAGCTTTTTCAATTGTAATTTCCCGGTCAATAATCAAAATATTTTCATCTGTTTCGATCCCGAATTCGTTTTTCAAATATTCTTTTAAAAAAGGGTAGGCAGAAATATCAAAAACTGCTTGAATTTCTGTTTTTTCAGCCCCTGTTCGAATGAGTTCTGTTTTTGCCTGTTCTCCTATCAAAAGGTTTAAAGAGTTCAATATAATCGATTTTCCAGCCCCTGTTTCGCCTGAAAGAATATTTAATCCTTTGTTAAATTCAATTTCAACATCTTCTATCAGGGCTAAATTGGATATTTTTAAAGTTTTCAGCATTGCGGACTCACTCTTGCCAGTTTAATTTTTCTTTTAAGACATTGTAAAAATTTCTCTTATCCGGTCTTGCTATTTTGATTCGTTTTGCAGCAGATTTAACAACAACTATTTCATGGTCTTTTAGATAGTGAATTTCCTGACCGTCTAAAGTAACCATACTTTCCCCGGAAGTAAGAACTTTCAGCTCTATTTCTTTATCCGATGAAATCACCAGAGGGCGCAGACGCAGAGAATGGGGAGATATGGGAGTAATAATAAAGTTGTTTAAACCGGGCTCAAGAATAGGACCTCCCGCAGAAAGAGAGTAAGCGGTAGAACCGGTGGGAGTAGCGATAATAAGCCCGTCTGCTCTATATTTGGACACATAGTGCTCGTCAATTTTAACTTCAATTTCAATGAGTTTACAGGGAATAGTGCGGGTAAGAGTGATTTCATTTAAAGCAAACCCTGTAAATACTTTATGGTGTCTTTGATGATGAATATTTGTTTCAAGCATCAAGCGATAATCAAATCCGATCTTTTGATTCAGATACTCTTTTATCATATGTATCAGTTCATTTTGTTTGATTTCAGTAATAAAACCCAAATTTCCAAAATTGACCGGAAAAATGGGTATTGAATAATGATAAAGAATACGGGTGACATGAAGCACTGTGCCGTCTCCCCCAAGGGAAACAGCAAAGTCTGTTTCTTCGTCGATTTCAAAATCAATACTCATTTTCTTTTCTATTGTAAGCGGAATAAAAACAGATTGAATTTTCAATAAATCCAATTCTTCTTTCAAATACTTAAGAAAAGAAGAGGTATTTTTTCTTTCTGAATAAAAAACTAAGGCACGCATGGTTTTAAAAGGATTTTAAAGCCTCTTCGGTTGTATTGTACATTTCAAAAATATCATCGAATTCAACAATTTTGAAAATTTTAGCTACATTTGCCTGAATTTCAGCAATTTTCAATAAACCATTGATTTCCTTTAGTTTTCTTAATGTGGCAATAAAAACTCTTAAACCGCTGCTCGAAAGATAGCTGAGTTCTTTTAAATTAAAAATAATATTTTTTTCACCTTTTTCAATAATTTCGTTGATATCTTGTTCAACTTCGAGAGATTTGTGAACATCGAGTCTTCCTTGAAGATAAATAATAACAATATCCCCTTTTTTTTCAGTTTGCAATCCCATAACTTCCTCCATTGAATTTTAGATTGATTGTTGATTTTTTAATACTATTAAAACTAACATTTCCATTTTATTCAAATTTATAATAAAAGAATCGAAAAAAAAAGCAAGAATTAATTTTAATTTAC
>Ga0154385_1116_pt1 | contig 69940 bp, 79 predicted proteins | sample RifGroB1_FD_105628 | JGI IMG/M metagenome (GOLD analysis project Ga0154385, IMG submission 105628) | Spirochaetes bacterium GWB1_36_13 | reverse complement strand
CTCAAAAAAATCCTGTTGACAACCATTAATAATAAAGAAACCATTAATACGCTTCCTGCCTGATAAAAAATATTGAATACCATTCATCCTCTTTTTAAATTTATTTTTTTGAAGCAATATTTCATTTTTTTGTCAATTTTATGAATTAAATTTAAATTCAGATGTTTTGAATGAGGAGAAAAAATGAAAATTGTAATTATAGGCGCTGTGGCAGCAGGCACTTCAGTTGCCGCAAAAGCAAGAAGGAACAGTGAGGAAGCTCAAATTGTGGTTTATGAAAAAGATACAGATATCTCCTATTCAGTCTGCGGACTCCCCTATTATATAGCCGGTTCCGAAATTAAAAGGGAAAAACTGGTTCCAAGAAATCCAGAATGGTTTTTAAAAAGACACAATATCCAAATCCATACTGCTCATGAAGTTTTAAAGATTGATCCCTCATCAAAGACTTTGACCGTCAAAAATCTTTCAGACCAAACCGTTTTTGAAGACTCTTATGATAAACTGGTATTGACAACAGGAGCTTCGCCTATTGTTCCCGATATCAAAAACATCCATTCTCCCCATGTTTTTTTTCTGAGGAATGTAAAAGATGCCGACGCTCTCAAATCTTTTATCTTGACAAACAAACCTAAAAACGCCCTCATTATCGGGAGCGGATTTATTGCTCTTGAAATGCTGGAAAGCCTTTCAAACATCGGAATCAACACAACTGTGATCGAAAGAGAAAACCGCCTCATGCCCCGCCTCGACCCTGATATTTCAATTCTTCTGGAAAACGAACTTGAAAAAAGAGGGATTCGTTTTGTCCTTTCTCAAAGTGTAAACGAAATCCATCAAAAACTCGTTTCTACTGATAAAGGCAGTGTTTATGAAGCTGATTTTATTCTGGTTGCGGCCGGAGTCAGACCGAATACAACTTTACTGAAAGAAATTGGAATAAAAACTGGAAAATCGGGCGGAATTCTGGTCAATGAAAAAATGGAAACCAGCCTAAAAGATATTTATGCTGCCGGAGACTGTTGCGAACATCTTTCTCTCCTGACTGGAGAAATGATTTACAGACCCATGGGCTCCACTGCCAATAAGATGGGAAGAATTTTAGGAGATGGGCTGACCGGAGGAGATTTAAGGTTTCAAGGAATCTTGGGGACAGGAATCTGCCGCATTTTTGACAAAACGATTGCCTCAACAGGAATGACTGAAAAAGAAGCCTTAAGCAAAGGATACGATATTGAAGTGATACACAATATCAAAGAAAATCAATCTTCCTACCTTCCCGAAAGTTCTGAAATGCTGATTAAAGCTGTCGCCGATAAAAAAACAGAAACCCTTCTCGGAGTTCAGATTTTCGGAGGAAAGGGAGTAGATAAAAGAATCGATGTCTTTGCAGCCGCTATCTCGTTCAAAGCAAAAACAAAAAACCTCTTTCATCTGGATTTAGCCTATTCGCCTCAATTTGCCACCACCAAAGACCCGATTCACTACACGGGAATGATTTTAACCAACTCATTTCAAAGGGAAAGAAAAATCATCACTCCCCGGGAACTGAAAGAAAACAGAAAAAACTGGACGGTGATTGATGTCAGGTCATTGGAAGATTATGAAAAAGGACACATCCCCGATGCGCTTCACATCCCTTTTCAAGAACTCAAGGAAAAATCAAAAGATTTCAGGAAATCAAAGCCGATTGTTGTCCACTGCAATAAAGGTACCACCGGAAATGCGGCACAGAATCTTCTTATCAACCTTGGGTTTCAAAAAGTTTATAACCTTTCAGGCGGCTATCAGAATTGGAAAAATCAAGAAAATCTTTAATCACCTGTGTTTAAAGTTTCTTCAAAAATTTCTTTCCAGGCATCAGATGAATAGGCTTTATTTTCAATTTGAATACCATGTTTTTTCAAAATTATGGCTGCTTTCCCTAAAAGCTCTCCCATTTTTCTATCAGGATCCTCAAGGGTGAAAATCATGATTTTTTCCTGATTTTTAAGAAGAATATAAGCCTGAAACTCCTGATAAGAGGCTCTTTTCCCTGAACTTCTATATTGGCTGTCTATCACCAGAGCTTCAATTTCATCAAATTGCACCTCATAAATGAAAGGCAAAACCCAGGGAGAATAGAATACCTTCTCTTCTGAAACCGCTGTGAAAGCCGATAAAGAAAAATAATGGGGAAGAAACACAAACAAAAATGCAAAAACAATTAATCCTTTTTGTTTTCTCTTATTTTTTTTCGGGCGAATCATTCCGATTTCCACCCAGCGCCCGATTGGAATCATACAAAACAACCCATAAAAAAGTCCTGTCAGAATTAAAAACCAGATATCGGTTCTGGGAATTATCATCAAGGTTTCTGAACCAAGCAAAGAATAGCTTTTGATTAAAAATTTCGGTTGAAAATAAAAAAACCAGCATCCCATAGAAAGAACAAAAAAGATTCCTATTAAACTCCGGATCAATTTATTATATTTTAGAAAATCAAGCGGGATTCTCCAGATTGTTATATAAATTAAAAAAAGAAGAAGTGATTGAATCAAAGGAAATAAATAAAACATACTAGACCTTAATTAATAAAATTATAATCCATCATCAAAACGAATCTGCCCAGATACTGGATTATTAAAGCACGATAAATTCATCGAGCAATTAAAATCTTTTTCCGGACAGTCCACTATTCATAGTTTTTATTCTCTTTCCAGAGTTTCTTTGCCGTATTTCAGGCTCATTTCATCAATAATCGTAATATTCAGCTGTTTTCCATCCAGTCCTTTTGCAATTTTAATCTTGTTGTTTTTAACCTGATAGGTAGAAATTGTAACCGCATTGCTTTTTTCTACAATAATCACCTGATCGTTGTCTAAAAAAATGAATGAAATAGTTGCATTCTTAAAAATATTGTACTCACGGTTAAACGATACCTCAATTTCAACTTTTGCAAATTTTTTCTCGGCAAAAACAGGCATCGCAAAAACAACAATGCTTAATACTGCAATTAATAAACTTTTTATTCTTATCATGTCTTTCACTCCCTTATTATTTTTCAATCATGAGGCTTTCACCCTCATATTCGATTTTGTTGTTGTCGATCAGATAAAAAGAAATTGTTTTCTCTTTTGTTCTGACTATAATTTTTGAACCATTGATATCATAAGATCCGGCTGAAACCTGATTCGCCTTATCCACCAGAAAACAAGCTTTATTTTCCATAAAGTAAATCGTATAATTACTTCCTTTGTAAGAAAGATAGTTTTTATTAAACGAGATTTCAATCTGAACCTTTGCTATTTTCTTTTTTTCAGCCGAAAGCCCTGTGCTTAATGCAATTGAAAAAATAAAAAGCGATAAAACAATCAATACTTTTTTCATGATTTACTCTTCCTCCCCTTCACTTTCATCCAACCCCTTTTCACGCATTAATGAAATATCATTATATTCCAGTGTTTCTTCATTGACGACGAGAAGAATCATCGGCTGGTTATTTTTGAATACCATCTTGTTTTTAGAAATCTTAGATTTAGTCTTAGAAACTTTATTCACCTTTTTATGAATGGTCTGGAAACTTTGCGGTTCAGATTTCAAAAGATAGATTTTTGCTTCTTTTTTATTCTCCACTTTTATCTCATAATCAGCCGTAAAAGGCTTTGCTCCGGCTTCTATTACCACTACCTTGCCTACATCCAGGAAAATAAAAGTAAAATTTCCACCTTTAAAAACCGCATATTCCCTGTCAAAAGGAATTCCAAGATCTTCTACATTGCTATAAGATAAAGTTCCTACAGCTATGAAAAAAACTGCGATAAGCATGAAAAAATATTTTTTCATCTTCAACTCCAACAACTTTGTTATTAAATAAAGATAGTGAAAAATTAATAGAAAACAAATTTAACTGTGCTTATCTTATTTAAAATCTGATTCTCTAATTATTTTTTGAACTCTTTCAAATTTCTATTATTATTTATCATAGATAATTTAGGAGAATACAAAATGAAAAAAAACAAATTTCTTTTGAGTTTTATTTTTTTAACTTTATTTGCCGCTTCACATCTTTATTCACAGGCAGTTCCTGTCATCCTTGTGAAAAACGAAAGCGGTAAAGAAGTTCCTTTAAAAATGTCAGAACTTTCCATTACTGTCAAAACGGTCGGCAATCTTGCCGTTACAACAATGGAAATGACTTTTTACAATGATTTAAACCGAGTGCTGGAAGGAAGCTTTTATTTTCCTCTCGGCGAAGGTCAGACTGTTTCGCGATTTGCCCTTGAAGTCAATGGCGCCATGAGAGAAGGGGTTGTTGTCGAAAAAGATAAGGGGCGGGAAGTTTTTGAAACTGTAGTCAGAAAAAAAATTGATCCGGGACTTCTGGAATGGACCAAAGGAAATAATTTTAAATCAAGAATTTACCCTATCCCTTCTAAAGGATATAAAAAATTGATTATTGCCTATGAACAGGAATTGAAAGACAAGGGAAAAGGATTTCTTTACTTTCTTCCTCTTGGGTTCAAAGACCCGATTGACCAATTTTCAATTAAAGCCGATGTTTTAAAACAAGATACTTCTCCTATTTTTGAAAATTTAAAAGATTTTGAAGGATTTCGATTTAAAAAATGGAACGAAAACTATACAGCAGAATTTTCTGAGAAAAACTATACAGCAGACAAACCTCTTTCTTTTCTTCTGCCAAAAACCGCTGCTTATCAAGATGTTGTTATTGAGAAAGATCCCCGGACAGGGAAAAATTATTTCTACATTCATTTAAACCCTGAAATCATTCAAACCAGTAAAAAAATTCCGAAAAAAATTGCTCTTTTTCTGGATGTTTCCTCTTCCTCTGAAAAAAGAAATCAGAAAAAAGAAATAGAGCTTTTGGATCGGTATTTTAAAAAAATAGGAAATTTTTCACTTCAGCTTATTTTTTTCAGCAATCAAGTCAATGAAAGCGCCTATTTTGAAATCCAAAATGGAGATTGGAACAAATTAAAAGAAAAACTTTTGAAAGCTGATTTTGACGGCGGAACCCAGCTAGGCGCCCTTGATTTCAAAAATTTTCCAGCTGATGAAATCATCTTTCTTTCTGATGGGATTTCCAACTTCGGAAGCTCTGAAATCCGTCTTTCTGATACTCCCGTGATTGCGATCAATTCTCAGAGCGCTGCCCAGCATTCCTACCTTAAGTTTATTTCCCAGAAAACAGGCGGCGTTTATTTAAATTTGAATGAAATTTCATTGGAAGAGGCAGAAAAACTCATTCTTTTTTCTCCCTATTCCTATTTATCTTTTGATTGCGATTCTTCTGCTGTCAGCGAAGTTTATCCTAATATGCCCACTGCTGTCAAAACTGATTTCTCGGTTTCAGGTATTTTAAAAGAAAATCAGACTGAAATTAAACTCAATTTCGGTATCCCCGGCAATAAGATGAAAACTTATTCATTTAAACTTGATATCAAAAAAACAAGTGACTCAGGCATCATTCCAAGAATCTGGGCTCAGAAAAAAATTGAGCAGCTCGATATGGAATATAAAAAATATGAAAAAGATATTTTACGAATCGGAAAAGATTTTTCCATTGTGACACGAAACACTTCTCTTATTGTTTTAGATCTGCTGGATGATTATGTCCGTTTTAAAATCATTCCCCCTGAAGAAGAGATGAAAAAACAGTATTACGAAATCATCGGTCGTCAGGAAAATGAATTTAAATTTCGTCAAAAAGACAAACTGGATAGATTGGCAGGTCAATTTCATGAATTCATCCAGTGGTGGAACACTGAATTTTCTCTCAATGATCCTCCTCAATCCGAAGAAAGAATGAAAAAAATGTCCAGGATGGAATCTGAAGGAGAAATAGGATCAGAGGAAAGAAGTGTTTCAGATTCTACTAAAAGTATGGATATGGATAATTTTTCAAAGGAAGAAGAAGTAAAAGATGAATCGATTTTAGGAAAAAAAGAAGATAAAAAACCTGAAGGAGGTGAGGAAAAAGGCGCCGATGGACTGATCACTCTCCAAAAATGGGATCCTCAAACACCCTATCTTGAAAAATTGAAAAAAACAACCGTGAAAGATATCTATCCTGTTTATCTCGAACTCAAGAAAAGTTATGCGGAAAGCTCTGCATTTTTTCTGGATGTTTCTGATTTTTTTCTTGAAAAAAAACAGCCTGAAACTGCTCTTCGAATTCTTTCCAATATTGCTGAAATGGAACTGGAAAACCCTCAACTTTTAAGGATTTTAGCTCATCGGCTGGCTCAACTGAAGTATTACCGCCTGTCAGCCTTCGTATTTGAAGAAGTTTTAAAAATGCGCCCTGAAGAACCCCAGTCTTACCGCGACCTCGCACTGGTTTATGCCAATAGCCAGCTTCCTCAGAAAGCAATTGACATTCTCTATGAAGCTCTTTTAAAAGAATGGGACTCAAGATTCCCAAATATTGAAATTACCATGCTGCATGAGATGAATCAGATTATTGCTCTCAATTCAAACCTGAAAACTGATTCAATCGATAAACGCCTCATTCAATCTCTTCCTGTGGACATCAGGGTTGTTTTAAACTGGGACGCTGATAATACTGATATGGATCTTTGGGTTACTGACCCGAATAATGAAAAATGCTATTACGCACACCAGCTTACCTATCTGGGAGGTAAAATGTCCAATGACTTCACGGGCGGTTATGGTCCCGAATTTTTTGTCCTTAAAAAAGCCAAAAAAGGAAAATACCTGATTGAAATCAACTATTATGGCAACCACCAACAGACCTTAGCGGGAACAACCACTGTTCAGATAGAGCTTTATCTGAATTACGGCCGTAAAAATCAGATAAAAAAAGAAATTACCTTAAGACTGAAGGATCAGCAAGAAGTAATTAAAGCGGGAGAGTTTGAAATCAAAGAAAATAGTTTAAAGTAGAAATATCTTCTGATCGAGATACGGATAGTATTCTTGTCTCGATCAGTGTTTTTTCGTTCAATGATTCAAATACAGTCTTTAATTTGATATAAAAAATAAAACTATGAAAGATTCTATATATAACTGAATATAAAATGCAAAGTAGTTGTCTTTTCTTATGCAATCTTTCATAGCTTTTTTTAGTTATTAATCAGAGCAGTACGGTCACTGAGCGGAGCCGAAGTGACACCTCGACTCCGCTCGGTGTCCGAGTTAATTTAAACAATAATCGACAGCCTGAATAATAAATTAAATGAGTTGAAAAAAGGAGGGAAAGAATTCCCTCCTTAAAAGATTCATTGTCTTAAGATTTTTTTTCTGTTTCTAAAAGTTCTTCAACCAGTTCGATCATTGCCATTTCTGCCGCATCGCCAGGTCTATTATACATTTTATAAACTCTGGTATATCCGCCGTTTCTTGTTTTATACCGAAGCGCAATATCTTCAAAAAGTTTTTGAACAGATGCCGCATCTCTTAATTTAGATGCAACAATTCTTCTTTGATGAAGGGCTCCATTTTTTGCTTTTGTAATCAATTTTTCAATATATGATCTTAAAGCTTTTGCTTTTGCTGTAGTTGTAATAATTTTTTCTTTATTGATTAAAGAAATAGCTAAATTCATCAGCAAGGCTTGTCTATGACTTGCATTTCTTTTAAGCTTTTTTACTTTCTTTAAATGTCTCATTCGTCATCTCCCTCTTCATCATCTTCTTCTTCATAGATATCTTCATTATCTATATTTTCATCATCATCGGAGAAATTGGCGCCTTTAATTTTAGCTTCATCTATCTTCTCAATCAATTTTTTATCAATCGGCATTCCCAATTCTAATTGATATGATGACAGTTTTTCTTTTATCTCTTTTAAAGATTTTTGACCAAGATTTTTAATTCTCGCCAGGTCTTCTTCAGATTTAATCACCAGTTCACCAATAAACTTGACATCAGCAGAGTTCAAACAGTTTGATGCTCTTGCATTGAGTTCAAGTTCTTCAATTGAAGTCAGAAGTTTTTTTAATAACGCTTCATCGTCCGGATTGATATCAGTAGATTTTTCAATTCCTTTTTCTTCCACTTCAAACATGGCTTCATCAAAATTGATAAAAGTATTGAAATGTTCCTTCAATATTTTCGCAGCGTCTGCTACCGCATCGACTGGTCTGATAGAACCATCGCTCCACACTTCTATTGAAAATTTCTCGTAGTCGGTTCTTTGTTCAATCCGATAATTTTCTACTTGAAAAGTAGCTTTTTGAATTGGAGAATAAAGAGCATCAACCGGAATAAATCCAATCTCAGAGTTTCCTTCTAAAAAAGCTTCTCCCGGAACATAACCTCTCCCAAGGGTAATGGTTACTTCAATCGTAAAAAAAGCATCTTCATTCAGAGTTGCGATGTGTTCGTCCTGATTAAATATCTGGATATTAGAATCTACCGCAAGGTCAGATGCTTTAAATTCTTTTTTTCCTTTCAGTTCGATGAAAATCTTTCTCTCGATTGAATCATCGTGAAGAACCAATCGGACTTTTTTCAAGTTTTGAACAATTTCAATTGTATCTTCAAAAACACCAGGAATGTTTTCAAATTCACTGCTCAAAATTCTAAAATCACCGTTTTTGTCATAATATTTAATACTTAAACCGCTGATCGCATATCCAGGCAAAGAAGATAAAAGAACTCTTCTCAATGAATTGGCAACAGTCGTTCCATATCCTCTTTCAAAAGGATAGGCCGTAATCTTGCCGTAAAATTGATCGTCTTCTGATACTTCATAGTGGATCGTGCGTGGTGTCGGCCTCTTAAAGTTAAGAAGTAAATTTTTATGAGGCATTTAAATTTCCTCCTACTTAGAATACAACTCTATAATCATTTGCTCTTTAATCGGAATGTCATTTACATTCTCTCTTCCAGGTAATTCCATCACTTTACCTGAAAAATCGTCTGTTTTTTCAAGCCAGGTAGGAACAGAAACTTCTTTTTTTACATTATCTTGAAAGACAACAAAGTTTTTACCTTTTTCACCGACTTTAATAATATCTCCTTTTCTTACAATAATAGAAGAGATATTGACTTTTCGGTCATTTAAGGTAAAATGTCCATGACTAATTAAAAATCTTGCCTGTCTTCTTGAAACAGCCAATCCTAATCGGTAAACTACATTATCCATTCTTCTTTCTAAAAGCTGGAAGAGGATATTTCCTGTGTTCCCTTCTGTCGAAGTCGCTCTTAAATAGTATTTTTTAAAATGAGATTCAGAGAGAGCATAAAATCTTTTCACTTTTTGCTTTTCACGAAGCTGCATTCCATAATAACTTAATTTTCCTTTTTTTCCTTTACTCATACCGGGAGCTTTCTTTTTTCGGCTCAGTGCACACTTTCCAGTCAAACACCGGTCACCTTTTAACAAAAGCTTTACACCCTCTCTTCGGCAGAGTCTGCAAACAGGTCCAATATATTTACCCATCTCTTTCTACTCCTTAAACTCTTCTTCTTTTCGGAGGACGGCATCCATTGTGAGGGATCGGAGTAATATCTGCAATTGAGAGTACTTTTAATCCAGCCGCTTCCAACGCTCTGATTGCAGATTCCCGTCCAACACCAGGACCTTTTACTTTTACCTGAACTTCTTTCAGTCCACCGTCTTTAGCTTTTTTAGCGGCAATTTCAGCCGTTACTTGAGCCGCAAAAGGAGTACTTTTCCGAGCTCCCTTAAAATTATTGCTGCCCGCACTGCTCCAAGCTAAAGCATTGCCGTTCATATCGGTGAGCGTAACAATAGTATTGTTAAAACTTGCGTATATAAATGCAATTCCTCTCTCAACATTTTTTCTGATAACTTTCTTCTTTACAGCTTTCGTTTTTTTCGCCAAGCGCCTTCCTCCTTCTTCTCTTTTTAACAGCGGTTATTATTTTTTACCGGCAACTGCCATTTTCTTTTTACCTTTTCTGGTTCTGGCATTTGATTTTGTTCTTTGTCCTCTGACAGGGAGTCCCATTCTGTGGCGAAGACCTCGGTAAGATCCGATTCCGATCAGTCTTTTTACATTTAAGGAAATCTCAGTTTTGAGTTCCCCTTCCACTTTATGTTCTTTTTCAACTTTTTCTCTGAGCTTTACAACCTGATCTTCAGTTACATCTTTTGTTCTTGTATGAAACTCGATTCCTAATTCTTTCAATATGCTACGGGATGTCGCAATTCCGATTCCATAAATTTTTGTCAGCGCAATTCCTATAACTTTATGATTAGGTAAATCAACTCCAGCTATTCTTGCCATCTATTTTACCCCTGTTTATTTTGTTTCTGTCTCTGTTTATGTTTAGGATTTTCACAAATCACTCTTAAAACACCTTTTCTCTTGATAATCTTGCATTTCATGCAGATTGGCTTCACACTCACTCTCACTTTCATAAAGACCTCTCTTCGTTTATCTATTAAAACCGAATTTTTAACTATTTAAATCTATAAATTATTCGACCCTTTGTCAAATCATATGGGGAAAGTTCTACAAGAACTTTGTCTCCAGGAAGGATTTTTATAAAATGCATCCTCATTTTACCTGAAATATGCCCTAAAATAATGTGTCCGTTTTCTAACTTAACACGAAAAGTCGCGTTAGGAAGAGCCTCAACAATTTCTCCATTAGCCTCAATTACATCCTTAGACACTTTTTCCCCCGGTCTTCCTAATAATTTCTTCCACGAATCTTTCCATGTTTAATAAATCCTTCCAGATTTCTGCTTCTTAACTGAGATTCAAGTTGTTTTAAAGTATCAAGGGCTACTCCGACCATAATTAATAAAGTCGTCCCTCCCAAAACATTTGCCACACTTAACGAAAGCCCGAGTAAATTAGCAAGGATAGAAGGTACAATCGCGATAAATCCCATAATGATAGCTCCTGGGAGAATCAATCGATTCAGCATTTTCTGCAAGAAAAGACCTGTCTGCTCTCCGGGTCTGATACCAGGGATAAATCCGCCGTTTTTTCTGACATGCTCAGCTATTTCATTTGGGTTATAAATAACTGCTGTATAAAAATAACAGAAAAAGACAACCAGAAAAAGGTAAATAAAATAATACAAAAGACTTCCCGGTAAAGGACCTGGTGAAAGAAGATTTGCTATTTTTCGAAGCAGATCGCTGTCTCCCCCAAATGTTCCCAAAAGCTGAGATGGGAATAAAACAACCGATGAAGCAAAGATAATGGCAATAACTCCTGAACCATCTACTTTAAAAGGAATAAATGTATTTTGTCCCTGATACATTTTATTTCCGACTACTCTTTTGGCATACTTCACTGTAACCCGCCTTTCACCCTGCTGAATGAAAGTAACCAAGGCAATCAATGCAATAAAAATAATCACAAGCAAAATCATTTTGATAATATATCCCTGCTCTCCTGTACCTGTAACAACCGATTCTTGAATAACAGAAGGAACTCTTGCTACGATACCGGCAAAAATCAAAAGAGAAACACCATTTCCGATTCCTCTTTCCGTAATCTGCTCACCCAGCCAGAGAAGAAACATCGTGCCGCTGGTTAAAGTCGCTATAAAAAGAAAAGAAAACATAAAAGGACTGCTTTCTTTTAAAGGCGCGACATAATGTGCCTGATTCCAAACGCTTGTATTAAAGTAAATCAGCATCCCAATACCTTCAACCACTGCAAGTCCGATAGAAAGATACCGGGTATAAAGGTTGATTTTTCTTCGTCCGTAATCTCCTTCTTTTGCTAATTTTTCCAAAGGAGGAAGAACCACTTGAAGAAGCTGCATGATAATTGAAGAACTGATATAAGGCATAACACCCAGACCAAAAATCGCAAATCTGGTCAACGCTCCTCCTGTAAAAAGAGAAACGAAGTCCATAAAAGCATTCCCGCCTGATCCCTGCTGTTTAGAAACCAGATCTTTAAAAAAATCCTGCAAAGCTACCATATCAATACCAGGAACTGCAATATGCGCCCCAATTCTAAATACAATTAATGCTCCAAGAGTAAAAAAAATTCTGGTTCTGAGCTCAGGTATTTTAAATACATTTTTAAATGCTTCTACCATTGGTTTTATCCTTCAATTATTTTAACTGTTCCACCGATTTTTTCGATTTTTTCCTTTGCACTTGCTGAAAAAAGGTGCGCTTCAATCGTCAGTTTTTTTGTCAATTCGCCTCTTCCGAGAATCTTGATTTTATTGCCGGCTTTTTTCACAAAGCCTTTTTGCAGTAAAGATTCTTCATTTACCAATGAAGCCTCGTCAAATTGATTTAAAACATCAATATTCACCAATTCATAAGCAAGAGATTCATGTGTAAACCCTCTTTTTGGGACTCTTCGGTAAAGAGGCATCTGCCCCCCTTCAAATCCTACATAGGGTCTTTTTTGACCTTTTCTTGCTCTTTGTCCTTTATTTCCTTTACCACAAGTTTTTCCTAAACCAGAACCATGCCCGCAGCCTCTTCTGGTTTTTCTTTGGAGTGAGCCTTCTTGAGGCTTTAAAGTTAAATCCATTCCCTTCTCCTTACTTTTCAATGATTGTAACTAAATGGGCCACTTTTGAAATCATTCCCATAATTGAGGGAGAGTTTTTTTGTTCTACAATTTGGTTGCTTCTTTTCAAGCCCAAACCCATTAATATTTTTTTCTCTCTTTCAGTTTTTCCTGCCAAACCCTTAGTCAGTTGAATTTTCACTGTATTACTCATTTTCTATCCTCTTATTGAAAAATTTCTCGAACGCTTTTTCCTCTTTTCTTAGCAATATCCAGAGGATTAGTGAGATTTTTTAATGCTTCTAAAGTTGCTTTCGCTACATTGAGAGGATTTTTTCTTCCGTAAACTTTTGATAAAAGGTCGTTAATCCCGATTTTTGATACGATTGATCGGACAATCCCTCCAGCAATAATCCCGGTTCCAGGTCTTGCCGGCTTTAAAAGAACAGTTGTACTTCTAAATTTTCCTATAATAGGATGCCCAACAGTTTGGTTTTTAAGATAGGCTCCGACCATATTTTTTTTAGCATCATTTGCAGCTTTTTTTATCGCATCGGGAACTTCTTTTGATTTTCCGTATCCTAATCCTACTTTTCCTTCATTATCGCCTACAGCAACAAGAGCAGCAAATCTGAATTTTCTTCCACCTTTTGTTACTTTAACAATTCTGTTAAGATGAATCAGTTCTTCCTGTAAGCCGCTTTCTAAAGCTTCATTCTCTTTTTCCCGGTCAAATTTACTTTTTGCCATTTTTCCTCCTAAAACTCCAGCCCGCTTTTTCTACAAGCATCCGCTAATTCTTTAACAATTCCATGATAGCGATAGCCGTTTCTGTCGAAAACAACTTTTTTTACACCTTTTTCGATTGCTCTTTGTCCTAAAGATTCACCAACTTTAGCTGCCGCCGCTTTATTACACTTTCCAATCATTCCCAGTTCTTTTTCCATTGTAGAAGCCGCGCAAAGAGTAATTCCCTTTGTATCATTGATGATTTGAGCATAAATGTTTTTATTGCTTCTGAAAATAGTCAGTCTTGGTTTTTCTTCAGTTCCACGGATTTTATTTTTGATAGAGAGTTTTCTTCGCAGTCTTCTTTTATTCTTATTGATTGTATTCATATTCCATCACCCCTCTTATTTTTTACCAGTTTTTCCGGCTTTTCTTCTGACTTTTTCATCACTATACCGGATTCCTTTTCCCTGATAAGGTTCAGCAGGTTTGACTATTCGAATATTCGCAGCAAACTGCCCAACTTTTTGTTTATCAATTCCGCTGATTGTGATTTTAGTCTGGTCATCTACCTTACACTCTAAATCTTTCGGAATCTCAAATTCAACAGGATGTGAAAATCCCACAGTCATCGATAGTTTTTTACCCTGAAGGGCAGCCCTGTATCCTGTTCCGGAAAGGACTAACATTTTTGAAAAACCTGTTGAAGTTCCTGTTATCATGTTTGCCAATAAGCTTCTATAAAGTCCATGATAAGCTTTTTCCTGTGATTCTTCATTTCCTCGTTCTACAATAAGGTCGCTTTCGTTTATTTTCAGTTTGATTGTCCCTTTAATTTCCTGAGATAATTCACCTTTTGGACCTTTTACTTTTACAACATCTTTTTCTATCGTAACCTGAACCCCTTTTGGAATTACAATCGGTTTTCTACCTATTTTAGACATTCTTCCATCCTCTCAAAAGTTTTTTACCAAACATAGCAAAGCACTTCGCCGCCAGCATTTTTTTCTTTTGCTTCTTTCCCGGTTAAAACACCTTGGGAAGTAGAAACAATTGTTAAAGCTAAACCGTTTAAAAATCTTGGGATTTCATCTGCACCGCAGTACACTCTTCTTCCCGGTTTGCTGATTCTTTTGATTCCGCTGATGACGGGTTTGTTGTTATAATATTTTAAAACAACTTCAATATCTTTCTTATTATTATTTTCAATCACTTCTGCTTTTTCGACAAATCCTTGATCCATCAATATTTTGCCTAAAGCAATTTTAATATTTGAATAGGGACAAAGTACTTTTTTATGTCCAGCATTGCTTGCGTTTCTTATTTTTGTCAGCATATCACCGATTACATCATGAGATGACATATTTTAACCTCCTAAATTACCAACTCGCCTTTTTGAGACCAGGAATTTTACCTTCAGATGCCAATTTCCTTAAACAAATTCTGCAGATATGAAAATCTCTAAAATAGGCTCTCGGTCTTCCGCATATTTCACAGCGATTGTAAAATCTTGTTTTATATTTTGGTTCTTTCTGTTGCTTTACGATCATTGATTTTTTAGCCATCTTTCTCTCCCCTTTTTATTTTCTGAAAGGCATTCCGAGAAGTACTAAAAGTCTTTTAGCTTCTTCATCTTTTTCAGCACTTGTTACGATAGTGATATCCATCCCAATGATTTTCTCAACTTTTTCATAGTTGATTTCAGGAAAAATAATATGCTCTTTTAATCCAAGAGTATAGTTCCCTCTTCCATCAAAGCTGTTTGCCGGGATACCTTCAAAGTCTTTGACACGAGGAAGAGCTACTTGTGTCAGCTTGGTGAGAAAATCGTACATTTTTTTGCCCCTCAGGGTCACTTTAAGACCGATTTCCTGCCCTTCTCTTAATTTAAATCCGGCAATTGATTTTTTTGCTCTTGTTTTTAAAGGCTTTTGACCTACAATTTGAACCAGTTCTTTTTCTACTGTGTTAATCAGGTTTTTTTCATTAACAGCCTGACCCAATCCGACATTCACAACAATCTTTGCAATTTTTGGTACTGCCATTACACTTTTATAGTTGAACTCGTTTTTAAGAGCAGGGACTATTTCTTTTTTATAAGTTTCGTAGAGACTAGCCATTCTTTTCAACCCCTTATTTTATAATTGCGCCGCATTTTATATTTTTGCAGACTCTTACTTTCTGACCATCTTTTTCTTCAACACGCAGTCGAACGCCTTTATTACATTTATCGCAAAAATAAAGAACATTTGAAATGTGAATAGGAGCCGGTTCTTCGGTAATATTAGGTTTCTTGTTTTCAGACTGGCTTTTTTTATGTTTTTTTACAATATTAACGCCATTAACAAGAACTCTGTCACTTTTATAAAATACTTGGGCTACTTCCCCTTTCTTGCCTTTTTCTTTTCCGGCAATGACAATAACATTATCTCCTTTCTTGATTTTAAATTTTTTCAACATTTCATTACCCTCTTTTTTATACTACTTCAGGTGCAAGAGAGACGATTTTTAAATAATCTTTTTCTCTTAATTCTCTTGCAACAGGTCCAAAAACACGAGTTCCTCGTGGATTTAAGTTATTGTCAACCAAAACAACCGCATTATCACCAAATGCGACATGAGATCCGTCTTTTCTTCTAATCTCTTTTTTAGTTCTTACGATAATAGCTTTTGAAACCAGCTTTTTTTTAACGGGTGAATTAGGCATAGCCGCTTTCACTGCGACAACGATTACATCTCCGACAGAAGCGTATCTTTGTTTACTGTTGCCTAAGATGGAAATACATTCCACTTTTTTTGCACCACTATTGTCTGCTACATTCAAATAGGTTTCTTTCTGAATCATCTTTTTCTACTCCTATTATTTCTCTTAAGAAATTTTTTCGCCGGGAATATCTAAAGGTAATTCTTCTGCTTTTTTAACAACATCAAGAAGAACCCATTTTTTATTCTTTGAAAGCGGTTTAGATTCAATTATCTTTACAACATCACCAATTTTTGCAACTTCCTGCTCATCATGAGCCATAAATTTTTTATGTCTTTTAAAAAATTTTTTATAAATCGGGTGCATAATGGTTTGTTCGATTCGAATCACAATGCTTTTTTGCATTTTATTTGAAATGACTACTCCGGTTAATACCTTCTTACTCATTTATCCCCCTTTAACGGTCTGATCCCCAGTTCATTCTCTCTCAAGATCGTTTTAATTCTGGCGATATCTCTTCTTTCTTTTTTATATTCAGACGGATTAAAGTTACTTCCTGTTACTTTTTCAACTCTTGATTCTCTTTGCTTTTTTTTCATATCATTGTGCATCTTATCAAGTTCTTTGACCGGAAGTTCTCTAAAATTTGTCTTACCCTTCATCTCAATCCCCTTTAGAAACTTAATCGTTCTACGATTTTGGTCTTTATTCCGATTTTATAGGCAGCTTTTTCAAGTGCTTCTTTAGCAAGCTCCGCATCTACTCCTCCGAGCTCTACAATTACACGACCTGGAAGGATTCTTGCTCTCCACTCTTCAGGTTCACCCTTTCCTTTTCCCATTCGGGTTTCAGCAGGTTTTTTAGTGTAAGGAAAATCAGGGAAAATTCTGAACCAGATTTTTCCGCCTTTTTTAACCGTTCTTGTAATTGCAATCCGGATAGCTTCCATCTGCCTTGAATTAAGGGTTCCCGGTTCCATTGCTTTTAAACCGAATTCACCAAATGCAACCTGATTTCCGCGCATTGCCATACCTGTCATTCTTCCGCGGTGCATTTTTCTATGTTTTACCCTTCTTGGCGACATTAACATATTGTTTACCCCTTTTCTTTAGTTAGAGCAGATTCACTGAACTCTATTCTGCTGTTTTTTTTGTTCTTTTCTTTTTTATAGAAAGATCTTCTTTTTTCTCAGGCTGATTTGGTTTCTTTTTTCCGGTAAAAGGTTTTTTATCTCTATTGTCATTCATTCCAGATTCTTCAAAAAGAGATTTTTTACCTAAAATATCTCCTTTATAAAGCCAAACCTTGACTCCGATTAAACCATATTTCGTCAGAGCTTCTGCTGTTCCATAATCAATTTCCGCCCGGAGTGTCTGATTTGGGATTCTTCCCTCAGAATACCACTCGACACGAGCCATTTCAGATCCGCCTAAACGGCCTGAAACTTTCACTTTAATTCCCTTTCCGCCTTCTCTCATTGCATCGCCCATAACTTTTTTCATCGCTCTTTTAAAAGGAACATTTCTTTCCATCTGCAATGCAACACTGGTAGCAAGAATTCTAGCTGAAAGGTTGATTTTTTTAACTTCTTCAATCTTGATATCAATCTTAGTATTCTTTTTATCATGAAGGACATTCACAATTTCTTTTTTCAGGAGTTCAATTTCAGCGCCTTTTTGACCAATCAGAAGTGCTGGTTTTCCAGTACGGATAATGATTTTTACAAAACCTGCTGTTCTTTCGATTTTAATTTTATCTATTTCAGCATGTCTGAATTTTTTATCGATTACCTTTCTGATCTTATAGTCTTCAACAACCCAGGAGCCCAGGTTTTTTCCACTCCACCAGACTGAGTCCCATACACGGGTAACACCGACTCTGAAACCAATAGGATTGACTTTCTGACCCATTTAAATCTCCTCCCTTTTTCCTAAAACGACATTGATATGGGATGTTCTTTTTTTGATAATATCCGCTCTTCCCTGCGCTCTCGGTCTCATTCTTTTATAATTTGGACCCTTTGTAACGAAAACCGTTTTAATGACAACATCATCTTCAGTCAGGTTTGAATCTTTTTGGATAGCATTAAAAAATGCAGATTTTAAGATTTTTTCCATTATTCTAGCCGGTTTTGGAGTAATTTCTCTCAAGAATTCCATTGCGTTTTTATAAGTTAAGCCTCTTAATTCTCTGGTTACTCGCCAGACTTTTTTAGGAGACACTATAATAAACTTTGACTCCGCTCTTGCTTCCATCTTCATTTCCTCTCTATTTTTTCTTGCCTTTCTTATCTGCGGCATGTCCTCTGTATGTTCTGGTAGGAGAGAATTCCCCTAATTTATGCCCAATCATTTCATCGCTGACATGAACAGGAACAAAAGTTTTTCCATTATATACATTAAAAGTCAACCCAACCATTTCTGGAATAATAGTAGATGCTCTACTCCAGGTTTTAATTGGTTTTCTTTTTGCATCCTGCTTAGCGGCAAGCGTTTTTTTATAGAGCTTTTTAACAATGAAAGGTCCTTTTTTCAGTGATCGACCCACGTTCTAACTCCTTGTTATTTTTTTCTTCTATTTCTTCTTTCTACAATAAATTTATCAGAAGGTCTTTTCCCTCTTCTTGTCTTATAACCTTTAGTAGGTTGTCCCCAAGGAGTAACAGGGTGCTTCCCTTTGGTTCTACCTTCACCACCACCATGAGGGTGATCCACAGGGTTCATGACAGTACCGCGGACTTTTGGTTTTCTTCCCATCCATCTGGCTCTACCCGCTTTACCGATCACTTCATCAGCATGCTCAACATTGCTGATTCTTCCCATAGTTGCATAGCATTCCTTATGGATCAGTCTGATTTCTCCGGAAGGAAGCTTGACAATGCAATACTCTCCTTCTTTTCCCATAATCTGCGCCGCTGTTCCGGCTGACCGGACAATCTGCCCGCCTTTTCCGATCTGAAGCTCAAGATTATGAATATCCATACCTGTAGGTATGTTTTTCAATGGAAGAGAATTTCCTAAATCCGGTCTGACATTATCGCCAGCAATAATTTTCTGGTCAATTTTAACGCCTGCAGGTGCTAAGATATAAGCTTTTTCACCATCCGTGTATTCAATGAGTGAAATATAAGCACTTCTGTTTGGATCGTACTCAATTGTTTTGATAAACGCTTCGATATCTCTTTTTTTTCTTTTGAAATCAACAATTCGGTAAAGTTTCTTATGGCCTCCGCCTCGTCTTCTGACTGTAATTCTACCGCTGTTATTTCTACCGCTGATTCTTTTTTTACCTTTTGTAAGGTTTTTCTCCGGCTCACTGGTTGTTAATACTGAAAAATCAGCAACAGTTTTAAATCTTAAACCCGGAGTTATAGGTTTAAACTTCTTAAGCGCCATTTTTCCTCTCTCACTTTTGAGTTTTTAAATTTATTGGTTGGTTTCGAAAAAGTCAAATTGTCCTTCTTTTAAGGTCACAACAACTTTTTTATAACCATAAGTATACGAGTAGCCACCTTGCTTGGTTCTAATTTCTTTTCCCTTGAGATTAATGATGTTACATTTATCTACTTTCACATCATAAAGTGATTCAAGCGCTTTTTTTACCATTGGCTTATTTGCAAATTTATGTACTTTAAATACAAATTTCTGCTTGGAAGCTAAATCAGTGCTTTTTTCGCTGACCACAGGTTCTTTAATGATGTCGTTTAAATCCAGCTTCATACTGTGCCTCTTAATTAGTTACTTTGCGCAAAAGCGCCGTATTTTTCTTCAATTTTTTTCAATGCGCCTTCCATGATAATGATATGCTTCGCATAAAACATTTCATGAGCTGCAAGTCTGTCTGCAGACATATATTTTACCCAAGGTATGTTTCTGAGAGCTCTTTTTAAATTGGCGTCTTCGTTATTAAAAATAACAAGAGTTCTCTCTTCTTTGTTCTGATTGACTTTTTTGATAAGCGCATAAGCGTCTTTCGTTTTTGCTGATTCGATGGTAAAATCTTTTACGATTTTTACGCACTCGCTGTCTTGCAATTTATAAGCAAGAGTATGAACCAGAGCCAATTTTTTCATTTTTTTGTTCAATTGATAGCCGTAGTCTCTCGGTCTCGGTCCAAATACAATACCACCGCCGACCCAGATTGGAGAACGGGTACTTCCTGATCTTGCCCGACCAGTTCCTTTTTGTTTCCAAGGTTTTTTTCCGCCGCCTCTGACTTCGCCTTTTGTTTTAGTACAAGCAGTGCCAAGTCTTTGATTTGCTAGTTCATTTTTAATTTTTTCATAAATCAGGAACTTTTTCACTTCCTGAGTAAACAATGAACCGCTCACAGTCAAGTTGCCTGCTTCATTTCCTACAGCATCATATAATTTTTTTTCCATTACAGCTACCTGTTCTTTTATTTTTCTTTCTTATAAAGATATACAATCCCTTTTGCAGGACCTGGAATTGCGCCTTTTACTAATATCAGGCTGTTTTCATTATCTATTTTCACAATTTTCAGATTTTTAATCTGAACGGTTTCACAGCCCATATGTCCAGGCATTTTCTGACCTTTCCAGACTTTTGCAGGAAAGGTGTGAGCACCGATTGATCCAGGTTTTCTATGAAATTTAGAACCATGCGCTGCCGGTCCTCCAGCAAAGTGATATCTTTTAATAACACCCTGGAACCCTTTTCCTTTACTGGTCGCAACTACATCTACGCTTTCGCCTTCTTGAAACATATCAGCATTGATTACATCGCCGATATTCAGGGATATATTTTCTGTTCTAAACTCTTTGAGCATCTTTTTGGGAGTAATTTTTTTATCTGCTGCTTTAGATATCGCTTCAAAATAACCGTTTTCAGGTTTATTGACATTTTTTGTCTTTTCGAGATATCCAAGCTTCACTGCAGAGTATCCATTTTTTTCAGAAGTTTTAATTTCCAATACCTGGCAAGGTCCAACCAAAACTGCTGTTACAGGCAGAACATTTCCATTTTCGCCGTAAACCTGTGTCATCCCTATTTTTTTACCTATTATCCCCAGCGGCATTCTCGTCTTCCTTTATTTTTTATTTCTCTTTTTCCGGCTTACTTAATTTCTACTTCAACCCCTGTAGGGAGTTTCAACTCTTTTAAAGCCTCAATTGTTTTTTCATCAGGTTCGAGGATATCAATCAGTCTCTTATGAACTCTGATTTCAAACTGCTCTCTCGATCTCTTGTCAACATGTGGAGATCGAGTCACAGTATATTTCTTAAATTGAGTAGGAAGGGGAACCGGCCCCGAAGTTTTTGCGCCTACACGAGACAAGGCTTCCAAAATATTTTTAATCGAACTTTCAATCAGGTTATGATCAAAGCTCTTCAGTTTAATACGGATTCTATTTCCTACCATTTCTTCCTCAATTTTTATTTAATAATTTTTGCAACGACACCGGCACCGATTGTTCTTCCGCCTTCTCTGATCGCAAATCGGAGACCTTCTTCCATCGCAACAGGGTAAAGAAGTTCTACATTAATTTCAGTGTTGTCACCCGGCATAATAACCTGCTGACCTTCTTTTAAAGTGATGTTTCCGGTTACATCGGTTGTTCTGAAATAGAACTGAGGTCTGTATCCAGTTACGAAAGGTTTATGTCTTCCGCCTTCTTCTTTTGTCAAGACATAGACTTGAGCTGTAAATTGAGTATGAGGAGTGATTGATCCTGGTTTCGCAAGAACTTGTCCTCTTTCAACATCTTCTTTTTTAATTCCTCTTAAAAGAAGACCAACATTATCTCCAGCAATCCCTTGATCCAGTTCTTTTCTAAACATTTCAACACCAGTAACAATTGTTTTAGTGTTAACATGACTTAACCCGATCAATTCAAGCTCTTCACCGACTTTTACAATTCCTCTTTCTACTCTTCCTGTTACAACAGTTCCTCTACCAGTAATAGAGAAAACATCTTCTACAGGCATTAAGAAAGGTTTTTCTGTATCTCTTTTCGGCTCAGGAATATAGCTGTCAAGAGCGTTAAAAAGTTCAATCATAGGTTTGATCACAGGATCATCCACTGAAATTGTCCCCTCTTTTGCTTTTTCAAGAGCTTTTAACGCAGAACCTTTAATAATAGGGATATCATCACCTGGGAATTCGTATTTATTCAGAAGCTCTCTGATTTCCATTTCTGCAACTTCAAGAAGTTCTTCTTCATCCACCATATCGACTTTATTCATAAAAACGACGATATAAGGAACCCCGACCTGTCTTGCAAGAAGGATGTGCTCTCGTGTTTGAGGCATTGGTCCGTCTGGAGCAGATACAACCAGAACCGCACCATCCATTTGAGCGGCACCAGTAATCATGTTTTTAACATAGTCGGCGTGACCTGGACAGTCAACATGCGCATAGTGTCTTAAAGCTGTTTCATACTCAACATGGGCAGTGTTGATTGTAATTCCTCTTTCTTTTTCCTCTGGCGCATTATCGATATCATTATAATCTTTTGCGAGCGCCGCATTCCATAATTTTGCAGCAACAAATGTCATTGCCGCAGTCAAAGTTGTTTTTCCGTGGTCTACATGTCCGATAGTACCGACATTTACGTGAGGTTTCGTTCTCTGAAACTTTTCTTTAGCCATTTTATAGCCTCCATTGTTCTTTCTTTTTTTTCAATTATTTAAATTTTATTATTTACCAGCTGCTTTCGCCGCAAGTTCTTCTCTAATATTTCGAGGAACTTCTTCATAATGATCAAACTGCATACTGTAGTTTGCTCTACCCTGCGTTTTCGATCGAAGAGTGGTAGCATAACCAAACATCTCAGCAAGAGGAACTTCACCATGAATCACTTTTGCACCAAAACGATCCACCACTTCTTTTGTTCTTCCTCTTCGAGCGTTTAAGTCTCCGATAACATCACCCATATAATCTTCAGGAGTCACAATTTCAATTCCCATAATCGGTTCAAGGATTGCCATCCCAGCCTTCATAGCAGCTTCTTTAAACGCCATAGAACCCGCAATTTTAAAAGCCATTTCCGATGAGTCAACATCATGATAGGAACCGTCATAAAGAGTTGCCTGAATGTCAACAACCGGATATCCTGCCAATACACCGCGAAGCAGCGCTTCTTCAATACCTTTTCCAACCGGAGCAATATATTCTTTAGGAATTCTACCGCCGGAAATCTTATCCACAAAAACAAAACCTTTTCCAGGCTCAAGCGGTTCAAGTTCAATAAGAACATGCCCATACTGTCCCCGTCCACCCGTTTGCTTGATATATTTTCCTTCTGCTTTTGCTTTTTGCTTGATTGTTTCCCGATAGGCAACCTGAGGTTTCCCCTGATTGACTTCTACCTTAAACTCTCTTTTCATCCGGTCAACAATAATCTCAAGGTGAAGCTCACCCATTCCCCGGATAATAGTCTGTCCGGTTTCTTCATCTACATTGACTCTGAAAGAAGGATCTTCTTCTCCCAGTTTAATAAGAGCAGTGGTCAATTTCTCCTGATCATTTTTTGTTTTCGGCTCGACCGCAATCGAGATAACCGGCTCAGGAAAATCAATTTTTTCAAGAAGAATAGGTTTCCCTTCCTGACAAAGCGTATCACCGGTCAAGGTATTTTTCAAACCGACAATCGCGACAATGTCACCCGCGCTCGCGGATTTCACTTCTTCTCTTTTATTGGCATGCATCATCAGAATCCGTCCGATTCTCTCTCTCTGCCCCTTACTCACATTATAAACATAACTTCCAGATTCTAAAACCCCTGAGTAAATACGAGTAAAGCAAAGCTTTCCTACATAAGGGTCTGTCATAATTTTAAAAGCAAGCGCTGAAAAAGACTCGTCTGCTTTCGGCATTCTAATTTCTTCCTGCTGAGTATCAAGATTAATTCCTTTTTTTCCACCAATATCCAAAGGAGAAGGAAGATAGTCAACAACAGCATTTAAAAGAGGCTGAACACCTTTATTTTTAAAAGAACTTCCACAGAGTACAGGAAAGATTTTAAATGCAACAACTCCGCTTCGAATTGCGTTTTTAATTTCAGGAATAGTAGGCTCTACGCCATCCAAAAATTTAGCCATGACTACTTCATCGATATCTGATAAAGCTTCAAGAAGTTTCTCTCTCTGCTCTTTCGCACTATCCAACAAATCAGCCGGAATATCTACAATATCGTACTTTGCTCCAAGTTCTTCACCACCCCAGACCCAGGCTTTCATCTCTACTAAATCAATAATTCCCTTTAATTTATCTTCCGCTCCAATTGGAAGCTGAATAGGAACCGCATTAGCTCCAAGTCGTTCATGCATGGTTTTCACAGACCATAAAAAGTCTGCTCCGATCTTATCCATTTTATTCATAAAAGCAATTCTAGGAACATGATATTTATCTGCCTGTCTCCAGACAGTTTCAGACTGAGGCTCAACTCCGTTTACCGCGTCAAATACACCAACCGCCCCGTCCAATACCCGAAGAGATCTCTCTACTTCAATCGTAAAGTCAACGTGACCCGGAGTATCAATAATATTAATCCGGTGATCATTCCAGAAACAAGTCGTCGCCGCACTTGTAATCGTAATTCCTCTTTCTTTCTCCTGCTCCATCCAGTCCATTTCAGCTGCGCCTTCATGAACTTCGCCTATCTTATGTATTTTACCTGTATAATACAAGACTCTTTCAGTCGTTGTCGTCTTGCCGGCGTCAATATGAGCCATAATCCCGATATTTCTAACCCTGTCTAAAGGCATATTCTCTGCCACGCTCTTCTCCTCCTCGTTTTAAAGCTTACCATCTTAAATGGGCGAAAGCTTTATTCGCTTCAGCCATTTTATGAGTATCAATTTTCTTTTTCACTGAGCTTCCTGTATTTTTATAAGCATCGACAATTTCAAAAGCCAGTCTCTGATCCATTCCTCTTTCTTTTCGATCTCTTGCTGCTGCAACGATCCATCTAAAAGCCAAAGAAGTTTTTCTTTCTTCTCTTACTTCTACCGGAATCTGATAATTCGCCCCGCCCACTCTTCTTGACCGGACTTCAACCTCAGGGCTCACATTCTCAAGCGCTTTCATAAATACATCAAATGGATTTTCCCCGGTTTTTTCTTTAATAGAATCCATAGCGCCGTAAACAACACCTTCCGCTACAGATTTTTTTCCATCATACATGACTCTATTAATAAATTTTGCAAGCGCAATACTTCCATAAACTGGATCAGGCAAAACTTTAGGTCTTTTCAGTTTTCTTTTTCTTCTCGCCATTTTATTCCCCTTTTATCTCTAGGCCTTCTTAGGCTTTTTAGTTCCATACTTCGATCTTGATCTCTTTCTGCCTTCAACCCCCGCAGAATCCAACGCACCACGGACAATGTGATAACGAACACCCGGAAGGTCCTTTACCCGTCCCCCTCTGACTAAAACAACGGAGTGTTCCTGAAGATTATGTCCTACTCCAGGAATATATCCTGTAATTTCATAACCATTTGAAAGACGAACTCTCGCCGCTTTTCTTAAAGCCGAGTTAGGTTTTTTTGGAGTCAGAGTCATAACCCTTACACATACTCCTCTTCTTTGAGGACAATTCGTGAGGGCTGGAGATTTACTTTTCCATTGGACTTTCTCTCTGCCCTTTCTGATGAGCTGATTTATTGTTGGCATTCGCACAATCCTTTTATATTTATTTAAAATAAAATTTGCAGAAAATAGTTATTTAAATTTAATACTTTCAAAATAAAAAAACAAAACAAAAATATGATTTATACCCACTTTCTTTCAAGCAAGCCTGAAATCATCCTGAAAGCTTTAAAAAACTGAACGAAATTGAACAAAAAATAATTTTGAAAACTTTAATTTTCCGTGTTTTCTCCAATAAATTTAAACTTATTGAGATGAAAAAACAAAAAAAATATTTTCTTTCACTTTTTTTACTGATACACGAGTTCTATAGTAATCTAATTATAAAATGACCGCCTGTCATTCCGGTTTTTGCTTGCAAAAGACCGGAATCTGTTACTTAAAACACTTATTGTCAATAGATTCTAGCCTTCGCGGAAATGACAAAGTAAATATAAAAACGGACAATTTATATTTTGTTTAGTATATCTATTTTTCTAAACCGGAATGCCTGTGTCGTTTGCCAAGAAGAACAATATCTCTCAATTCTTCAATGTTTTTTGCCTTTTCCCACCGTTTTTCAAATTCTTTATTCTGAACAATCTGCGCTATTGCAGAAATTGCCCTTAAGTGGAAATTTCTTTCATCCTGGCTTCCCGCTAAAACAAAGACAGCTCGGATATCCGGACACTCAGCCGAAAAACCAACTCCTTTTTTCAGTCTGACCATCATAATATCAAAAAGCTTAATCCCTGAAATTACGATATGGGGAATAGCAAGATAAGGAGTAAGCGCTGTGGAGCTTTGCTTTTCCCTTTCTATTAAAAGTCTGTAAAATTCCTCTGGAGATATATGAAAACGGGAAGACATTTTCTCTGCCAAAAATTGGAAAAGCTCTTCTTCTGTCATAGGGTTTTCAATATCCAAAACAAGACTGTTTTCAATAATTTCATCAAAACGGTCCTGGATAATATTATCCCTTTCCCTGATAATTTCTTTCAGCTCAGTCTCTAATTTTCTGGATACAAAAGCCTTGTTGGTAATTCTTTCAATCAGATGAAGAAGGGCATACTCTTTTTTTGATCTGTTTCTTCCATAAAACAGATAAACAAGAAGCCCTGCCAGAGCCATCAATAAGCTCATTAAAAGAGCCTCTTTTCCCATTTCAATGATTAAAAAGACAAATCCGCCGATTCCGACAATCTGAATCCATGGAAAAAGGGGAGATTTAAAACTGGGTCTGTAATTCTGAATTTTACTGAATCGGAGAATCATCACGGAAAGACAGGAAAGAATAAAATTAAACAATATAACAGTTGAAGCCGCTTTTACCAAAAACTCAAGCTGAAGAAAAAACGAAAGCGCCATAATCACACCTGTTAAAAGAATTGATAAAAAAGGCGTTCCGAATTTTTTACTGATTTTTCCAAAAAAAAGAGGTAAAAGATTATCCCGGCTTAATGCCATCGGATAACGCGAGGCAGCCATGATTCCCGCATTTGCCGTTGACACAAAAGCAAGCACAGCAGCAATGCTTAAAGCGATTTTTCCAGGTTTTCCTAAAAAGACTTCCGCTGCATCCGAAATAGGCATGAGTGTCGGAATCCCGTCCGGTACTAAGTTTACCCCTAAAACTCCCGTTGTCACAAAAACCACCATCGTATATAAAACGCCTACCACCAAAAGAGCCAAAAACATTCCCAGAGGAATATTTCTTCCCGGATTCTGGGTTTCTTCTGCTACGCTCCCGATTTTTAAAAGCCCGCCGTATGAAACGAAAACAAAACCGGCTGTAGAAAAAACAGCCCCCCAGCCTTTTGCGGCAAAAGGGATAAGATTATCCGCATTGACCTGATTAATTCCATTTAAAACAAAAAAAACAAGAAGCCCGATCAGCCCGATCACTAAAACAACCTGAAAACGCCCCGCCTCTTTCACGCCGATAATATTGAGTATTAAAAAAAGAATGGTCAGCACAACCGCTATGATTTCAATGTTAAAATGAAAAAGAATATTGACAAACGCTGCCATACCGATCAGTGAAAAAGAACTTTTTAAAGTAATGGAAAACCATGAAATCATTCCATTAATGGTTCCAATCGCTGGTCCCATGCTTCTCACCGTATAAAAATACTCGCCCCCCGCTTTCGGCATTGCCGACACAAGTTCAGACTGGCTCAAAGCTCCCGTCAAAGCAAGAATTCCTGCTAAAAAATAAGAAATAATCATTCCTGGTCCGGCTTTCACAAAAGCAATTCCGGGAAGAATAAAAAGACCGGAGCTGATCATTGCGCCTGATGCGATACTAAATACATCGATCAGTTTTAAATCCCTTTTAAGTCCCATTATTCATCCTTGTATAAACTTCTTTTTTAATTTTCAATTCCCAGATTGCTCAATCTTTTCGGAAGAGGAGGATGAGTTGAAGCTGATTTGGAAAACCACGACCAAAAACCTCTTGCCTCTTTTGACTGTTTTACAAATTCATCCACCTTGATTTTTGAATAGAGTTTTTTTCCTCCCGCAAGAAGCAAAAGCCCTTTTCTGGCGCCGACAGGCTCAATTTCAAAACCAGCCCTATCACAGGTATATTCACACCCTCTCTTATAAGCCGGCATTAAAAACGGAAAAAATTTTGCGGGAAAAAGAAGAAGCATTTTAGTGGTGTGAAAGCGTTTTAAATGCGCCAGCTCATGGGCAAGGATAAAAGCGGTTGTTTCCCTTCCGTCTTCATAAGCCGTTTCAAGAATATCAGAATAAATCACCACCATGTTTTTTCCCCAAAACCGGGCCGCAAACGCATTCAAAACTCCGCCTGACTGAAGAACATAAAGTTCAGGCACTTTTCGAAATCCCATTTTCGATGCTATCTCTTTGAAAATTTCATAAATTTCAGGCAGCTGCGCACTGTGAATCCTGACTGCATTATTTCTGATATAACCCACTAAAAATCCTTTATAAAAAACAATGTAAATGATAATCAGTCCTATATAAGTAACATAGAGCCGAATGAGGGTTCTTGTGGCGACTGAGTCAGAAATTTGGTTCAAAGAATAAATAAATTGAACCAGCCCGTAGTAAAAAATCAGACTCCACATAATTGAAAAGATAAAATAAATTTCTTCTTTTGGATGAATTTTCAGCTTCATAAGGTTTCCTTTTTTAGTCTTCTGCAATCAGGATAATTTTATCATTAATATCAAATACAATTTTTTGCGCCTTGTCTGGATTAATCACAATGCCGTAAGCTTTATCAGCATTTTGAGAATCTTTTTTCAGTTTATAGCCGATCGGGATTTCTCTTTTTAATGAAGCGGATTCGGTCACAGTATAAAAATTCACCTCAGTGCCGGCTTGAACATAATCAATTGCGGGCTTAATATAGATTTCATTGCCTTCAGCATCAAAAAGTTCTTCAAAAATCTGGTTTAACGCCTTGTTTTCTGAAATCTGAGAAATCAAAAGACTAATCAGTTTATCGCTGATAATAAAATCATTGACCTTGGTAACCGCAGCCAGATTTCTGTTTTTGATATCCATCATTTCAGTCACAATTGAAAAATTCTTCCCCTGTTTTTCTGAAATTTCCCTGAGATGAAGAAGCGTCATGAGAGTTTTTGCATCTGCTTTCTGCGCCTCGATCCGATCATCGCTTAAAATGATAAAATTATCATAACTTTCTTCCGTTAATTCATCTAAAACCCTTCTGTCCGTAATATCGGCTCCAGTATAAGAAACCGACTGATTCGTAAGAACAGGACAGTATTTTTTGATTTCTTTTTCAGGGTCTTCCTTATCTGAAACCAATTGAAGAATAGATGAAGAAGGAACATATTTATCCAGTTCGCGGACAATAATAGGAAGCCGCCAGTTCCATCCCAATATAATATTTTTCTGAGTTGAAGGATTGATTGACTTGCTTTTTTCAAGAGCCTGTTCGTAAATATAAGGGTTCTCCTTTGCAAGAAAAATACTTTCACTGTCTTCGGCTATCAGGATAATTTCTTCTTTTTCTCCCAAAACAGTATCCGGATCAGGATTGAGGAGCGTTTTTCCTTCTTTATTAAAAATCCCAATGACAGTAGAATCTTTGTAATAAAATTGAATCTCTTTGAATTTTTTTCCTTTATAAAGAGGGTCAGCATGAAAGTAAATTTCTGCCCCTTCAAAATCCAGAAGCTCGGAATACACCACAGAGAGCCCCTCTTTCAAGCAGCTTTGCGCCACAACTCTTGCAATCAGATCGCCTACGAGTAGGAGTTCAGCTTCTCCTTTTCCAGCAATTTTAGCAATTTCCAAATTTTTAGGGTCTCTGATTTCCGCTACAATATGAAAAGAGTCTTCTCTTCTGGAAGGATGGCTCGTAATAGCAAGGAGGGTTTTGACCACACTTGAATCAGAATCTTCATCTTTAGAAGAAAGCACAATAACCGATTTTGACTGATTCAGACTGACAATTTCCAGATCCGTAAGATCAATCGGATCACCCGAACGGCAGACAATTTTTGTTTTTCCTGTTTTTCCCACTTTTTCACGGATTTCTTCTTCCATCTCCACCTTGTCTTTCAAAGCCATAACAACAATACACGCTTTCTTTTTCACTAAATTGGCAATAGACAATTCTTTAATAATCGTAAAAACCTGTTCTGACCATCCTAAAATCACCGTATGCCCTTCTTCGATCACCCTTGATCGCCCCTTTCTGATTTTATCAAGCCGGGCTTCAATTCCACTGGTCAGGATACCAATCAGAATACTTAAAATAAAAATTCCTCCAAGAGTAATGACCAGCATTAAAAACAGGAAACTCCAATCCCCTTCGTCCCCTGCGACAGTTCCACCGTCTATCGTATGCATAAAGCTTTTCCAGAGAATTTTTGGAAAATCATCCGGCAGCAGTCCCGTAAGCCAAACAATGGTGGAAATGACTAAAATTAACACCACAGTCAAAAAACCAAGCCAGCCGATTAATGCTGCCGTACCTTTAGACATAAGATTATCAAAACGGTATTTCAGTTTTTCTTTCATTGTATTCTTTTTCATCAATAAGAATCCTTTTTTGCGTTTTTTTAGCTTCAAAATCAAAGTTTAAAAAGAAAATTTAGTGAAAAATCTTAAAAAAAAAAACAGATTTCTAAAAAGAATCAAAATTATTATTTCGAGTAGAAGAAAAAGACGGTTCTTTTGATTTTGATCTGGGCGGATGCATGATTTAATTTGATTTTTCCCTGATCTGGGATTAAAAGTATTGTCAAATTTTATTTCAGACGAGGAATTCAGAATGATGATTATCTGAATTGCTTAAATTTTCTATTTAGTTGTTCAAGCAATGGTGTCATTAATCGAAGCTGCACGACCACTGAGCGGAGCCGAAGTCCGAGTTAATTAAAACAATAATCGACAGCCTGAATTATTGATTAACTTGCGTTTAACATCTACTTTTGTATAATTTTTGAGAGTAGATTTTAAATAAAAAAACAACCCACACACAGTTTATTGAACACACTCTTTTAGAGGGTCAGAATACCGAATAGTAACAATAATTAAATTATACAAAATTTTAAAGTAAATTTTCAAGAAAATCTCTGTACTCATTCAATTTCAATTCTCTTGATTTTCGAAAACAGTAAACTTCACGAATTGCTTCAAAAAACCCTTTCGATTTATTAATAAAATTTGATATAATGATATCTGATTGATATGTTTTTATTATTTTAAATTCAAAGACACGATCCCAACGCCACATTCCATTTTCGAACGGATCAGTTACCCATAATTGAGCATCTGGATTAAGATTATTTAATTGAAGATATTCTAAACGACTTCTGATTTTTGATCTCACTTCAGTTATTACTAATTCAGTAAGAATCCATTTGTCTTTAACTTTTTCAAAATTATTTTGCACATCTTGTGATGAAGAACCTTTTGTTTTCAAGAATAAAATTCTATCCCCAATTGCTAAATCAAAACTTGTTAAATTTTCTGTTGGACACCAAATGTTTGATTTTCGAGCGGATTTAATATTTTCTGTTGAATCATTGAAATTTGGACCTTCGTACATCACCCAAACTTTTGTTTCAGCATGCTGTTTTATCTGTCTATTCAATAATCTATCAAAATTTTCGCGACAAAATGCTGTAAAATCTGATCTATCAATTTCATAAATATCTAAATCCTTTATTTCATCATAATTTTTCGGAAGTTGATCATGACTTAAAACCAGAATAATACCATTTTGCTTTTTAAAGTCTTGAAATTTATCTTTATATTTGGAATCGATATGATATGAAAATAACGATGTTGTAAATTTAATTTCTGCAGGTCTAAAATCTTTTTCTTTTTCAAATTTCAAACCTTTTATATCAGGAAAATCAGTACTATATATTGGATTTAGAATTTCCACTTTCTTCCATAAATCTTTTCTAATGATTTTTGAATCACTTAAAATGCATTTCAATCTTAAATTGTTTTCTTCTGATCTATGAATCATATATTCATAAATTGTCCATTCATGGATAAATGACCAATTCCCTTTACTCATTGTTTCTCTTTAAAATATTTTGTCACTAGAAAAAATTGCTCAAATTAATGGCGCATGACTCCATTATATGCAATGCGTAAAACATGCTGTTTTTAGGATAACAGCCCCATTGCATCTATCCATACCATTTGGAATATTTTACGCAATAAAAAACCCTGCTTGATCACTTCCCCGGCAGGTTGATTTTTTTTCATACCTCATTTTATTAAAAATAACACACAAACCTTTCAGAAACAAAATCTCTTTTTAAAATTTAAATTTTCCTCTTTAATCCTGCACGATGCAGGATTTCCCCGTCCGACTTGATTTCACGGATGAAATCACGGAGGACTCCCCCCTTGTCCTTAAAGACTTAAGGATAAGGGGGTTAGGGGGTTTGGATTTGAAACCGCAGACAAAATCTTCAAGAGGAATTATTCGAGTCAGACCAAACAAAAACCTTTACAACACCTTTTCAGGTTATTGACAAAATATCTCATATTTTTCTGATTATTTAATAAATTTGTTTTACTATACAAAGCAGATTTTTATTATTTGCCTATCACTGTATATTATTATATATTTAAAATATACAGAAATGGAGAAAACATGACTGTAGAAATTCTTAAAAAATTTGAAAAAGATGTTGATAAAATCAATGATAAAGAAGTTTTACAGGATATTATCAGAATTATTGATGAATTAAAAACTTCTCTAAACTTATCCAGTCTTAAAAAGATAAAAAAAATGGAAGGGTTTAAAGATTTTTATAGAATAAAATTAAATTATTACAGATTGGGGATTCAATATTTTTCAGAAGAAAACAGAGTTGTTTTAGTCCGCTTTCTTCATAGAAAGGATATTTATAAATATTTCCCATAGAGGAGGACTTATGGCACGCCCATTAAACACTAAAAAAACAGTTTCAGTTCCGATCCGATTTCCAGAAGAATGGATTAATGAACTAAAAAACATTTCACAGGATTTGGGATTATCGGCTTATATAGAAGTGATCAGGATCGCAGTAAAAAAATACCTCGACGAATACCATGAAGATTACGGACTTGCAATAGCAATAAAAGAAGGTTTGGAAAGTGAAAAAATCGATACAGAGGCTTTTTTAAACAGTTTAAAAAAAAGGGCTTTATGATTCTATTGCGGTCTCAAAAAACTGATTTATAAAAAGAATTTTAAAATTAATCAGGCTTTCGTTGATGAATAACTATTTCCATCAATTTTCAATTTGAAAGGATTTCCAAAAAACTTCATCCTGATCATCATAAAAATCAAAAGCCCAAAAAGCCCCAGCCCGATTCCGGCTGAAAGAAACAAAAATCGTGTATTTTCTTTAAAAAACAACTGATTCAAAACCCCAAAAAAAACAGGCGAAAGGAACTGCCCGGCAAAAAGAGAACCTGTGATCAAATTCATTACTTTGTGTCCTTCTTTCCCATGCGCCAAAAGAGAGGCTTCATGAAAAATGAAAGGAAAAATAAAGCCCATTCCAATACCAATCAAAGAGACACTGACAAAAATCATCACTAAAGTTTTTGAAAAGGAAAAGAAAATAAACCCGGCAATAAAAAAAATAAAAGCATAAACAGGAAGCAGGTGTATTTTAGCGCTCAGTTTTTGAAAATAGAAACCGCTTAAAAAAACTGTAAAAGTTAAAAGACTCAAAATCAGCCCGGTAATCCCTGCTTCACCCAGATTTTCTTTTTGTATAAGAAGCGCCATGTTTGTGGGCAAAAGGTAGAAAGAAGCCATGAAGACCATAGCACAAACCCCATAAAAATAGGCTTTTTTCGGAAACAGGGTCTTTTTAACAGTCTCCAAAGAAGAGGCAAGAACAACTTTATCTTGAATGTTTTTAAAAATGAGGTACCAGACCGGCAGAGCCAAAAGATACACGGCAAACGCATAGCGCCAGCAAAATCCTGCCAGAAAACCTGCAAAAAGTGTCCCTGTCAGCCCCCCGATATTTGAAACCGAACTGGAAAGCCCCATCATTTTTTTTCTTTCTTCATTTTGATACGATTCAGCAATCAAAGAAAGCGATGCCGGCATGATAAGACCTACCGCAATTCCGAGAATCGCCCTGTAAATAAGCATTTCAGGGAAATATGAAGCAAATCCTCCAGCCGTCCCGCCTAGAATATAAAGAACAATTCCAGTTAAAAGAAGTTTCCTTTTTGACCAGTGCCCTAATAAAAATCCTTGAAAAAGTGTTGTCAAAAGAATAAATAATGCCGGAAGACTAATAATGAGCTGGACAGTATGAGATTCGTAGGACGAAAAAAAATTTTTAAGCCCCCCTAAAGCGGGAGCTATACTAGCGCCTGCCATGACGGTCAAAGCTTGACCAGATAAGACAGCCGCATGAAACGATTTTTTCATTTAAAATTCCTGAGTATTGTTGAAATGAGTTAAAGATTAAGTAATATTCATTTTTTTCAGAATGTTTAAAAGATTGAAAGGATCAAAAGGTTTGATAATATATTGACAATAATTTTTTTGAAAAAATTGAATTGCTTTATCATCTGACATTGCTGTGAGAAAAACAACTTTATTTAAAGAAGAGGGATAATTTTTCTTTAATTCTTCATAGATCTGAAAGCCGTCTGTTCCCGGAAGCATAATATCCAGCAATATAATATCGCTTTGATAAATTTCATCTAAAGAATCCAGAACATCCAGACCGTTGAAATATTGTTCTACTTGATAATTCTCAGAAATTAAAATCCTTTTAATCAAATGGTTAATTTCTGCATTGTCTTCTACTATTGTAACTTTTTTCATTCTTAATACAGAACTTTTTTTATTCTTTCCAAAACTTTCTCACGATTCAAAGGTTTAACAATATAGTTCTTTGCTCCCAGAAGCAGCGCTTCCTTCACAAAACCTTGCTTTCCAATCGCGCTGATCATAATAATTTTTGCTTCTTTGTCAAACTCAATCACTTCTCTCAAAACCTGAAGACCGTCTTTTTTCGGCATCGTAATATCCAGAGTTACCAGATCCACTTTTGGATAAAGCTCTTTATATTTTCGGATTCCTTCTTCGCCGTCTGTTGCGGTATCAATAATATTATAAGCTTCAGAACCTAATATTTGCGTCAGCTGTTTGACAATAAACATAGAATCATCAACTATTAAAATATTATAAGGCGTCCCATCCACTTTGACACCTTCCGGCCGTTTCTGATTGATATGTTCTTCGATCACCCTATTCATAAAATATCCCCCTATTCAAAATTTAACAAAGTTTAATTATAAAATTAAATACTACACATTCTCTTTTATTGAAATATTTATCTCCATAGAACCATAAGGAAAAGTATAAGGAACGGCTAAAGTTTCAATTCCTAAAGTAGAAATTCGAACAGATCTTCCCACAATCACAGAAGGCGGTGTGATCTCAAAATGAAACCCGAGCTCATAAAGCTTTGTAATCGCCCTGCCCATGATCATATTACCGACTTCCCCAATCGTTGCCTGAGCCATATCTTCTTCCAGTTTATAGACTTCTCCGTTCATAATTTCCACCAGTTTTTCAGCCAGTGTTTTATCCAGAATAATCAGCATTCTTCCCACAGCCTGCCCGGTGATCCCCACCAGAACCCCCACATCAGGAATCGTTTCATTTGCCTTTAAATCCATTTCTCCCCGCTGAGGCTGGATATCTAAAACTTCATTAATAATCTCTTCTGTTGCTTCCAGAAAAGGAGTTATAAAATCTATTCTCATCTAGGACTCCTTAATAAAGACTAATCTATTTTTAATATAATACTTTTTTAATTTTTTAGCAAAACCTTCTATATTTTCAAAAAGCCCGAGGGCTAAAATTCCGTCAGGATTCAGCGCTTTATAAAAATTTTTCAATAAAAGATCGCTTTTTTCTGTATTTTTAGAAAGGTAATTCGGAGCATAAATTAAATCTATATTATAAGGCTGAAACTTTGAATTTGGCTTAAAAAAATCAAAAACAACACTTTTTTTGATTTCATCTTTTATAATATAATATTCTTTTTTATCTTTTGGTAAAAAATAATTTTCCACCAGATCTTGAGGAATTTTCTCTACAGCTTCTCTTTTATAAACGCCTTTTCTGGCTTGAACCAGCTTTTCAAGCGAATCATTTGAACTGATAATCCGGATGTTTTTAAAAGGAATTTCAAAAGAATGAAAAATCATGGCGATCGAATAAGCATCTTCTCCTGTCGCATTACCAAGAAGCCATACACGGATATCTTTTTTTCTTTTAATAAAATTTTCAACCGCTTCCGTAATCATGTACATATCAGAAATATTTTCAAAAAATGCGGTCCGGGTTTGCTCCAGATCAAAATGACTGGTTTCAAAAAACTTTGGATCTTTTAAAATTTCTTCTATTTTTTTCCCTTTCAGGGTAGAAATTTTTGAGACATATTTGATAATTTCATTTTGAGTGATGGCATTAAATGGAAATTTGTTCTTTTCAATTTTTTCTTTCAGGAAAAAATAATCTTTTTTCAAAATTTTTATTTCTCTTTTAGAATCTCCGTTTTTGAGAAAATTTTTATAAAGAAAATCCCCTTTGTTCGTAAAAAACATGGATAAAACATCTAAAATAGCTATTTTCTGATTATTCTGATTTTTAATTACTCCAAGGACATAATTAATGACTTCGGAACGGGAAACCGTATCGACAGGCTGAATCTCCTGATCATCATAATAATGAATACCCAATACATCGTCAACCACAATCCCTATTTTAACTCCTTCTCCAAAATAAAGAATAATCACTTTTTTATGCTTATAGAGGTCAAACATAGGCATATTCAAGATTCTTTTAATTTTAATCAGAGGAACAATATCATCCCGTAAACTGATGACACCTTCAATAAAATTGGGGGCATCAGGTATTTCCCGGAGAGTATATTTTTTAATTACTTCTTTAATCAGGCGGACATCAATTCCGTATAAATCCCCGTCCAACTTAATAATCAATATCTGACGCTGCATACTACAGTCCTCGTTTTATTTAATCAGGATATATTCTTCTTTTTTCACATACATATCGATCAATTGAGAAATATCAATAATCAAACTGATCCGTCCGTCTCCCAGTATTGTGGCTCCGCTGATTCCCTTAGTCATCGCATATTTTTTATGGAGCGGCTTAATAACAATATCCTGCTCGGAAATAACCGTATCCACTAAAAGTCCGGCTTTTTTATTTGAAAGTTCAACAATAACCACATACCTTTCATTTGAATTTTCTTCTTCAGATAAATTCTCCGATTGATTTTGAGAAGGTTTCTTTTTCTCGGGTTCATGATTTTCACTTTCCCAGTTTTGTTTTTCCTTAAAATTGAAAATATCTTTAATATTAATCACAGTAATAATTTCATCTCTCAGACGAATCACAGCGTTGTTTTCAAAGTTTTCTATCTGATCCTCGGTAATAGATAATGTCTCCACAATACTGTTGATCGGGATCGAATAAGAAAAACTGTTGATCTCTACAATCAGCGCCTGAATAATAGCCAGAGTCAAAGGAATCTTGATAATAAACTTTGTCCCTTTATGTTTTTCTGTTTCCACAAAAATTGAACCGGAGAGGTTGTCGATTTTTCTTTTCACGACATCCATTCCCACACCCCGCCCTGAAACTTCTGTAATAACGAATGCTGTAGAAAATCCCGGCTGAAAAATAAGATTTAAAATTTCTTCTTTTGTTAAATCTTTATTCTCAGGAATCAGCCCTTTTTCAATTGCTTTTGCTTTAATTCGTTCCGTATCCAGTCCGTTTCCGTCGTCTTGAACCTGTATCTTGATCATACTTCCTTCATGACTGGCGCTTAAAGTAATTTTACCTTCCTCGGATTTTCCCCTTTGTTTTCTTAAATCAGGGATCTCGATTCCATGATCAATTGAATTTCTGATCATATGCACCATAGGATCCAAAAGTTCTTCAATAACCGACTTATCCAGTTCTGTTTCTTCGCCAAAAAGATCCAGAGTCACTTTTTTATTTAAATTTTTAGCCAGATCCCGCACAATTCTCGGGAACCGGTTAAAAATACTGCTGATCGGAATCATTCGGATCTTCATAACGCTTTCTTGAAGTTCATTGATGACCCGTGAAATAATATTAATAATATTTTCAAAACTATCCAGCTCATTCCACGAAGACCTTGTAACAGAGTTAAAAAACTGATAAATATTTTTCATTTTATCATCTTCATTCTGAGCCAGCGCTTCAAAATTAAGCCCTTCAAAAATTTTTTTTGTATTTAACCCTGAGTTTCTTAAGTTTTCAATCATGTATAAAATCTGCTGGGCAGTTTCAATCAGTCCCGCTTTGCTGATCACCAGCTCGCTGACCAAATTCATCAAGATATCCACGCGGCTGCTTTCAACCTTTAAAAAAGACTTATGAACTGCTGACTGAGAAGAAACATTTAAAAGACCCTGCTTTTTCTCATTCTGGAAAGACTCTGCTTCATCTTCCTGATTTTCAGGGATCTGAACTTTTTTTATTTCTAAAGGCGGTTTCTTTTCAGGGACAGCCTCTTCTTCATTTTTCGATTTAAAGACCGCTATTTTCACATTTTTAGTTGTGCCGGTAATCGTGCATTTTTCTTTAATTTTTTCTTTATCCATTTGCGTTGAAACAATCATTTCCAGAAAAGGATAAAAAATGTCTTGTTTCAACTCCTCTTTTTCAGGGACAGACACGACAATCTCTCCCAAAGATTCGATTGTATTATACATCAAAAGAGTATCTACTTCTCTCATTGGGTTGTCTTTTTCTATTTCCAGACTGACTTTAAAAACATTTTTGCCTTCTTTTAAAAAACGGTTGATGTTATTTTTATCTTCCTGAGTCAGCGTTTTTATTCCTGATTTCTTTTCTGAAAAAAAAGAATCGTCCATCTCTTCTGTATTTTTCGGGAGAGTATAGTTTTGAATCTGCACCTTGTTTGTAACATCAGAAGTATAAACTTTATCATAAAGACTTTCTTTATCCAGCCCCGATGCATAAACAAAATAAATCTCAGGAACAAAATCCTCTTCAAGAATACTGTCAATGCTGGGATTAGAATAAATAATTTCTCCACTGTCTTTCATCACTGTGTAGATTTGAAGCCCGCTGACGCTTTTCATCGGATAATCAGGATTCAGGCGGATATAGACAATGTATATATTTTTCTTTTCGGAAATCAATTTTTGAATCTGTTCTTTTTCATAATCTGAAAGGATATCCTGAAAAATAAGTTCTTTTTCAGACTCCTGCATTTTCGTGTTCACCGTTTGTTTTTTAACTGCCGGAACTTCTTTAATATTGTCTTTTTGAGCATTGATAATTTTTTTAAGAGTGTCCTCTTCAATGCCGGGCTCTGCTTCCACTGTTTTGGCAGCCGCATTTACCAATGCTTTTAAAATATCCAGAGATTTTAAAATTATATCTATAATAGAATCATCAATTCGAATCATTCCATCCCTGACTTTATCGAATAGATTCTCCAGTTCATGGGTAAAATTGGCAATCCGGGAAAGCTCCAAAGAAGCGGCGCCGCCTTTTAAAGTATGCGCAACTCTGAAGATTCCATTAATGGCTTCGCTGTCTTCAGGATTCTGCTCCAATTTCAGACTTCCGTCTTCCATCAAATTGAGAAGGTCATAAGCTTCACTTAAAAATTCCTGTTTTAATTCTTCCATTTCATCCATTGCCATTAACCTCGTCTTTAAATTTCCAAATCCCAATAGAATTTTTAAATATAAAAATTATATATATAAAAATAATCGAAGCTTACGCAAAAACATAAAATATATCTTTTATTAAAATAAAAGATACTCTCTCATTTTTTTACTTAAAAAAAATATTATTCGGCTAAAGAAATAAAAAAAATTAAAACTTTCTTTTTAAACTTGACTTTTTTTAAAAAAATTATCATTATTAAATGAAACAAATTATAAGTTTTTATTAAAAGAAGGAGGAATTTTTCTATGAAGAAACTACTGGTACTTTTAACAGTACTCGCGCTTTTTCTTGTAAGCTGCGGAGGAACTGAAACAAAACCTGAAACTACTGGGGCTGGGCAAACTACAGTAGCTGATGCTGACATCGCAAAATCAATTATCGGAGACTGGCAGGCAGAAACTCTCGGAGTTTTCCTTGAGCAATACGGATTTACAGCTCCAGCAAGACTGCTTTTAACTGAAGATGGAAAATATGAGTGGTATTTTACATTAAGTGGAAAATATGTAGGAGTGAAAGGAACTTATAAAGTAACTGACACATCTGCTAAACCTTACAAATTTGACTTCATGCAGACACATGTTCAAGGACCAGACGGAGCTTGGGTTGAAAAATCAAGACCTGCTCACGGAATCTTTGAAGTCGGTGCAGACGGAAAATTGGTTACAGCTTTCTTAGATGCAATCAACTACCCAAGACCAGACGAATTGAACGAAGCAGCACAAGTTTACACAAAAAAGTAAATTAAAAAAACCGGAGAAACCTTCTCCGGTTTTCACGACACAATAATCATTTATTATTCTTTAATTACACTTTTTTTTCAATTTTATTGATAAAAACTCAATATAAAATGCAAAATTGTCATTCCGGTTTTTGCTTGCAAAAATACCGAAATCTATAACTTAAAACACTTACTTTCAATAGATTTCAGCCTTCGTAAGCATGACAGATTAGTATATAATGCCAGTGCTAAACATCAAATAAAAATTTATTGCACTAATCGATCAATTAGTTGTTAAATTTTATTTTTCTATATTGTTAAATAAGTTTTTTTTAATTTATCAGGAGGAAAAATCGATGAAAAAATTATTTTTTTTCTTCATCTTGCCTGTTTTTTTCATAACAGGATGTTCAGGTGGAGGAAATACGAACGATGTCAAGCCTGAAATCGGGAAACAGCAGGTTGCCAACAATAATGAAAAAACGACTGTCAAAGCTTCCGATGGAGACGAGATTTCAAAAAAAATTATTGGAGAATGGGAAGCCGAAACCCTGGGAGATATTTTGAGCCAATACGGTTATAGCCTTCCCGCAAAATTTACTTTTAACTCAGACGGCACCTATATCTGGGAATATGCCAGAAGCGGAGCATCTACTGCTGCAAAAGGAAAATACATTATAGTAGACACATCTTCCACTCCTTTTAAGATTGATTTCGAACAATCCCATATAAAATATGAAGGAAAATGGGTTACAGATGCGAAAGGAAAAACAGCTAAAATCCCTTATTCCGGAATTTTTGAGCTTAATGGAGATGGAAAATTGATCACTGTTTTTTATGAAAAGGAATTTGTGCCCAGACCAGAAGAATTTGATGATTCTTCAACTCAAATCTATCGAAAAGTAAAATAATTTTGCTTGTTGTAGAAATCAGGCAAGCCTGATTTCTACAGTGATAAACTTAAATAAATTTTAATTTCTTTGCTTCTTCTGTCAGCATATCCCTGAAATCTGGATGCGCAATTGTAATTAATTTTTTAGCTCTTTCTCGAACCGAAAGACCTTTTAACCTCACAATTCCATGTTCAGTTACAACATATTCAACATTTGCCCGATGAAGAGTCACTCTTCCCCCTTCTTTGAGCATCGGAACGATTTTAGAAATCGGTTTTCTGACCCCTTTCGCATCCTTAACACTGGCAGTAGAATACAAAGCAATAAAAGACTTTCCGCCGATTGACCTTTGAGCTCCTATTGCCGTATCAGCCTGACCGCCTGTCCCGCTAAACTGAACAGAACCGATGGATTCGGAACATACCTGCCCGCTTAAATCGATTTCAAGAGCCGTATTGATTGAAATCTGTTTATAGTTTTGAGCAATGACATAAGGGTCATTCACCCATTTCCCTCTATTAATGACAACACCTGGATTATTATCAATAAAATCATAGAGTTTTTTATTTCCAAGAGCAAAAGTACAGACCATTTTACCGGGAAGAAGAGTTTTTCTTTTTCCATTAAGTACCCCTGCCTCAAAAAGATCTACCATTCCTTCCGTCAGCATTTCAGTATGAATTCCAATATCTTTTAATGTGGTCAGATTGGCTCCGATCGCATTTGGGATACCGCCAATTCCCAGTTGAACCGTACTTCCGTTTTCAATCATAGGAGCAATAAATCCAGCAATCGTCTTATCTTCAGCAGAAACAGGAGGTATTGGAATTTCAGGCACATCGTAGTCTGCCTCAATAATATGATGAACCTGACTGATATGAATAATCGTGTCTCCAAAGGTTCTTGGAAATTTTTCATTGACTTCCAGAATAACAATATCAGCATTTTCCAGCATATCTACTTCATAAGTAGCTGAAAGCGATAAAGACATATACCCGTTTTTATCCGGAGGCGTTGCAGTTCCAGCAAAAATATGGGGTTTTCTATAACTTAACCGATCTGTTCCAGCCATATGAAGATGATTAGTAACAAAACTATTAATGGATTGAGAAGCATTTCTCATCGGACCAGTATAAAACCATCCTTCGTGATAAAAATGCCCCAAAGCATCTTCTTTGGTATAAAAATCATATGCTTCCATCGGAAGACAGGTCAGGACACTGACATCTTTTACTTTATCTTTTACAGAATAGAGTTTTCTCATAAAAAGTTTCGGTTCGGCAGCAGCAAGAGCGCAAACCACATCCGTATCTGATTTTACCATTTTTACGGCATCATCAACCGAAATTACTTTCTTTTTATAAATTTCCTTAATCTTCTCGCTCATCGCCATCTTTATCCTCCAAATTTATTATTTCACAGGTCCCCATTGAATAATGGTAGCGCCCCAAACATACCCGATACCGGCTGCAATCACTGCCATGACAGATCCGTCTTTTAATTTTCCTTGTTTTTCACCTTCATACATAGAAATAAACTGATCAATCTGCCCTACATGACCGTATTCATCCAGATAAACAGACTGAGTTTCGTTTAATCCCAGTTCTTTCAGCATATACTGATACATAGAATATTTAAAATGAAGAACATTTAAGAAAGACAGGTTTTTACGGGTCATACCGCTTTTTTCCAAAGCTTTATCCACACATTGAAACCAGTTCGGCATAGAGACTTCGTTCAGCCTGCTTTTCATATGTTCATCATCAAAAACTCTTAAAGATTTATTTCCTCTTTTTAAAACATCCTCCAGAACATCTTTTGGAAGGCTTTCAAGAGGTTTAATAATTCCTCCGTATTCCACTCCCGCATCTCTGGCAAGAGATCCGTCTGTCATGATATGAGTGCCGAGCACTACATTTTTTTTGTATCCTTTTTTCAGAATTAACGCTCCCCCTCCGGCAGCCAGGTTGTACATAAAAGAAACCGCAGGATCCGTATAATCAATAAAATCCCCGTTTCGATACCCTCCGACTATCATAGCCGTGTTGATAGAAGGGTCAGCTATCATCATATCTTTTGCTATTTTAAGCGCCGCGACCGTTGTATTGCACCTTTGCTGGATATCAATCGACCATGCGTTTACTGCTCCGATTTTTTCCTGAATATAAATTCCTGATGTGGTCAATGGATATTCTTTCCATTCTTCACCGATACAAAGAATCAGGTCAATTTCTTTCGGATCAACCCCTGTTCTTTTCAAAGCATCCAGTCCTGCTTTCACTCCCATTTCCTGAGTTCCGTCATTCGCTCCAGGCACAGGTTTCTTCTTAAAACCAAGCTTTTGGATAACCGCGTCTTCGCTCCATTTCCCTTTGGTTGCTTCCGATACTTGTTTGGCGGTCATAAAAGTTTCTGGAATATAAATTCCATATCCGACAATTCCGACATACTCTTGAGACATATAAGTTCTCCTTCTTTTTTTTTTCAAATTTCTTAAAATATCTGAAATAAGTCAACATAATTCGAAAAAAATCATAAAATTCTGTATTTAATAAATAAAGATTTGAAAAAATATCAAGAGTTTTTAAAAAAAAAATTATTCTTAGCAATTGTTTCTAAACAACTTTAAGGTCGTAAAATGATTTATTTAATCTGTTGTAAAACGGCTGAAATCCATTTCTATCTGTTTTGCTATTTTTTTAATCTGCCCGGATACATTTCTAATATAGACAGAAGCTTCTTCAATTTCTTTTAATCCATGACTCTGTTCACTTACAGAAAGATTAATTTCCCCGCTCATCTTCTGAAGCTGTTCAAAAATTGCATAAATCCCCTTGCTGGATTCAACCTGTTCCTGAAGAGCGGTAACAATTTCTTTACTCAAGCTGTTTAAAAGAGTGGTCGAATTCAAAATATCCGTATTAGCGATTTTTTGCTCCTGCATCGACATTGAAATTTCCTGATTGATTTGAGAAACATTTTTAATCTCTTTATCCATTGTGAGAAATCCCTGATTTGTCGCTGAGGATAATTTTAAATTTTCTTCAATGCTTTCTGAAATTTTCTTCACCACCGCTTGTATATTTTTCGCGCTCTGTCCGCTTTTATCAGCCAGTTTTCTAATTTCTTCCGCAACAACAGCAAAACCTTTCCCAAATTCCCCCGCATGCGCCGCTTCAATCGCAGCATTCATTGCCAAAAGGTTTGTCTGTTCTGAAATATCCATAATCAGCTGAACCATATCCACAATTTCTTCAGAGTTTTTAGCCATCGTATCAATGGATTCATTTAAACGCCTGACCGCTTTATTTCCCTCCATCGATACATCTTCGAGTTTTTTTGCCGATTGATCGGCATGAAGCGCAACACTCACCGTATTCTGGATACTGGCCGAACTTTCCTCGATAGCTGAGGAAGAACTCAAAATTTTATTTTGCATTGTTAGAGTCATTGAATTGATGGAAGCTATTTTTTCGAGTATTTTTCCAATTTTAAGAGAAGACTCTTCCATCAGTTTTTTTTCATTTTGAATTTTTTCCGCTATTTCTCCTGCCGAAAGAGAGATCCGGTTAATATTCTCACTGGTCTGCTGACAGTTGACTGCCAAATCTGAAGACGAAGAATTTAATTCATTTCCATTTGCTTTGAGAGTTTTAATAATTTTATTAAAATTAGAACTCATTTGATTTAAATCAAGCGCGATACTTCCAAGCTCATCTTTTTGTTCAAGCATGATTTGATGCGAAAAATCACCATTTGCCGATATTTTGATTCCTTGGGTGAGTCTGGATATTGAAAAAGAAAATTTATACGAAAGAAAAAGAAGAATAAATAAAACCAGCGCAATCATCACAACGCTGATAATGCCCAGACGGGTCAGAATTTGCGCAGAGAGTTTTAAAATCTCATTTTTTTTAACTTTTACGCCCAATGCCCATAAAGCATCCGTATTCCCGATTTTCAAAGGCGAGAATACATAAAAATATTCAACTTGATCTCTATCTTTCGAAAAATAAAAATTTTTTCCCTGCTTTATGTTCTCCAAAATACCAAATTTTTCATTATCCTCTTCCTCTGTTTCAACCAAATTCTTGCCAATCAATTCTGATTTAGGATGAACCACATAAGTTCCATTATTAGATATTAAAAAAGCTTCAGCAGTTTCAAAAGGCTTAAGGCGTGAAATGATTTTTTGATACGCTTCCATACTGATGTCAATTCCGACAACCGTGACTACCTCTTTATTTATTTCCACCGGAACGGTCACACTGGTCATAAGAATAGAATCTTCCGGTTTTAAAGTATAGGAATAAAGATAGGGGTCAAGAACCGTTTCTTTTTTTGATTTCAAAGGCAGCTGGTAATAATCACTTTCTTCCAGCTCTTTTTCATCGCTCCCTTCCGTCATTTTCACTACAACGCCTTTTTCTCTGATCCATGTAGGAACAAAACGCCCCATTTCATTACTGTCATCTGTTTTACCAAACTTAGCATCCATTCCGTCCAGAGCATTTTTCCCCCAAACTGCCCAAACTGCCAAATAATCCAGATTTTCTTCCATCAAATATTTTAGTATGATCGAAAAATAATTTCTTCTTTCTAAAAGCGGCACTGTCATAAAATTTTTATGGAAAAGAGCCATTGTCCTCGCACTGTTTAAAGGTTTTTCCAATTCAACCAGAATTTCAGCGCTTGTTTTTTCAATCTCTGCCGTCAGATTTTTCAGCATCATCGATTCAGACATCTCTTTTACATTTTTATAAATATAGAATGTTAAAAAAATTAAAAGAAAAATAACTGGGAGTAAAACAAAAAAAATCAGTTTCTTTTTAATAGAATTCATCCAGAACATACTTTTTTCCTTCGTTGACTCTAAAATTAAGATAGATTAAATAATAATTAAAAATGTTTTTTTGTCAAAAAGAATTGATAGAAAAAAGAACGATAAGATCTTTAAGAGCATGACAACAAACTGATTTAAAAAACTATACTTCTAAATTGATTCTAAAAAATTCTTTTAGTTTTAAAAGGGTCTGCTTCGGGTCTTCCACTATGATTTTCGAGCCTGAGAGAATATCGATAAAACCCAGCTCATTGGGAAAGCGGGGCACAACATGACGGTGAATATGCGCAATACTGGCGCCCGATGCTTTTCCGATATTATAACCTAGGTTATACCCCCCCGGACTGTATATTTTATCTAATAGATTCATGCTGATTTTTGTCAGAATTGAAATTTCATCCTCTTCTTCTTTGCTCATTTCACGGATATCCTCAATATGCCGCATCGGAAAAATCATCAGATGTCCCGCATTATAAGGATAAAGGTTTAAAGTGACCGCTGCTTTTTTGCCTTCATAAACGAGAAGATTGAATACCTGAGAATCTTTTTCAATAATTTTACATAAAATACAGTTTTCTTCCCTGAATTTTTTATCTTTCAGATAACTGATTTTATTGAGTGGAAATAAATGTTTTCTTTTCATTTTATAAAAATTATTATAACTTAATTCAGAAAAAAAATATTATTTTTCTTTTATTTTTGTTATGTTTATTTTTAACGAAATTAAATTTTTAATTATGAGGATAAAAATGAGAAAGAAAAATAAAATTTTATTAAATGCTCTGATTTTATTCTTTTCTTTATCAGCTTCTTCACTATGGTCATACAACTGGAATATTGTGGATCTTTACCGCCAAAAGATGAAACAGGATTTTTTGGTCGGAAGTATCTGGTATCATGACGGAGATAACTATAAATTTGAGGGGCGGGATAATGCGGTTACCCACTTTTTTGCCGAATACCAAAATGATCCGGCTGAAAAACCTCTTTTTCAGGGAGGATTAATCATTCCTCTTCTGCCCAATAAAGTTATTGAAAAAAGTTTTTCTCAATACCGCGTTTTTCTCCTTCATTCAAAAAAAGCCGGTTTTGACAATGTCGCCGAGTCCATGGTGGGCGGAATGATAACGATCGGAAACTGGGAATACTACGAACAAAATGAAGCGGCGGCTGTGAAAGGCGATGCGCTGCTTGAATTTTCAGCGGGATACATTGCCCCTTCTTATTATTCTCCCCTGCTTTTTATGTCTCCGGTTGAAAAAACCAGCTATCAGACAAAAATTGTTGATAATCAGGAAAAAAAATACTATTACGAATTCAATATCCCCATTCTCCACTTAAGCTCTTTCTACAAAATCGACCAACTGGGAAAAGACACCATGGGTCTTGCTTTCCGTTTTGCAGGCACTAAAGGTATTTTTGAATACCTGGAAATCATGGGTGAAAAAAGAAGTGAAAAAATTTACAATTTCTCAGGCGAACTCAAGGGGCTATTCGACTGGCTGTCTTTTGAAGGCAAATACAATACTGAAAAAAAATGGGTTTATGGTACAGCCGCCCTTGAGCACCTTTTCTTTTTTCAGGGTGACGCGAAAGGAGAAACAGCCTATTTTTCTAAAAAATACGCGTGGGCATTCGGATTTAAATTATTTGGAGGCTACTACAACCCTTCCAATGACCTAGATATTGACTACTATTTTATAAACAAAATTGATAAGCCTTATACCGCGGGAATTGATATTTCCGTTCAGATGCCTTTTTTAATTTTTATGGACAGCGTTTTAGTCGCGGGGGGCGCCGCATTGACCGTGATGACAGTTGCAACAGAAATTCCGATTGCTATTATGTATTATATTTTCGCAGGCGAGGTTTATGAGTTTTATCTGACCCAGTTTATGGTGGCGTTTGAAGGCGCTTTGATCATGGATATAGGGAACCAGTACGATCGGGATGTCTGGAAAGACAATGCTATCTGGTGTCAGTTTCATATCGGAGCCCACTACCATGACAAGGAAGGAATTATGAGAAACCCTTCCCAGCTGGACGGACCCAATAAAGATGAGATTTTTTATTATGGAAAACTGGACATCTTTTTCTAAAAAAACCATAAGGAGGCAAACTATGAAATTGATTTATCATAAATTTATACTGATATCTGTTTTACTTTTATTATCTGCCGGTCTTTTCGCGAAAGGCAACGGATTCGGTTTCTACGGCGGAATCGGATGGGGCGGCGGTGTTTATCAAGCCCTTCCTGGGCTTCAGGCTGGATCTTATTATGCTGACAAAGAACCCAGAAGCGATTCAGCTTATTCTCATAATTATGGAATGAATATTTTTTACACCCCTCTTCCTGATGATCTTGAAAATCTTTCTTTTGTCTTCGGGCTTTCCAAGGAACTGAAAAGAATGAGAGTAGCTTATGCCTACAACGGCACCAGCGCCGAAGGCTGGCAGCAGTATATGGAATACACGCTGAAAGCAAGCTATACTACTTTTGCTTTTGGGGTACGCATTTCTACTTTACAGGAATATCTTTTTACAGGAAAAATCTTTTTAGGCGGCGGAGTTTTTTACAGCAAGGCGCCCGATACAATGGAAATTAACCTGACCCGCATGGACAGAAATGAAGGATGGTATTCCCAGCTTATGCTTTTCGATGTCATGAATATGACAAAAAGATCATTACAATCAAACGATTATTCTAATTCAGGAATAAAAGATGACAAAGGCATCTACTTTGAACTCGGCTTATACTTTCCTTTAGACGACGAAAATACTATTTTCTTTACTTTTTTTACAAAATATTCTGTCGGATTGACAAAAATTTACGAACCTGATGCGACCTCTCCTTTAATAGAAAGGACTGTCAGCGGATGGGTCACGAGAAGCTTTATTTTAAACATCAGCTTTGATTTTAAAGTTTTCTAAAAATTTTAAATAAAAATAAGAAAATGAATTGAATTTCTTTTTTCTTTTTTTATTTAATTTATTATTTTTTATTCATTCAATATAGAGGAAGTCATCATCCATGTATTTTCTTTCAGTAGAAAACCATTTTTCTTCTGCCCACCAGCTTCGTGAATATAAAGGGAAATGCGAAAACCTTCATGGGCACAACTGGCTTGTAAAACTGACTGTGATGGGCAAAGAACTGGGGCATGCAGGAATGCTCATTGATTTCAAAGACCTGAAAGCTGCTTTAAAAACCGTGATGGAATATCTGGATCATGGATTTTTAAACGAAATTAAGCCTTTTGACAAAATTAACCCCTCTGCGGAAAACATTGCCTGTTATATTTTTGAGGAAATGAAAACCGCTCTTTCTAAAAAAAGCTCAATAATTACTGTCTATAAAGTCGATATTTGGGAAAGCGAGAAATCATGCGCAACCTATATCAACCCGGAAGCAGGTTTTTACCATGTTTAAAGTAGAAGAAAAAAGCTCTGATTCTATTTTTATTGAAATGAATGCGGATACCGCCAACATTGAAATGATTACGGAATTGATTATGGATTTTTCTTCCCGTTTTATCAGCGAAGAGCAGGCTTATAAAATGGGTGTGGCTGTGGATGAAGCGGTCACCAATATTATCATGTATGCCTACAGCTCAGATCCTGAAAAAGTGATTTTCCTTCATCTTTTTAAAAAACACGATGAAATTGCCATTCAAATTGAAAATTTCGGTCCTAAATTCACGCCCCCTGTCATTGTAGAAAAAAAGAAATTTTCTTTCGACAAACTGGAAGAAGGCGGACTTGGACTCTACCTCATGCAGGAATTCATGGACGAGCTCAGGTTTCTTTATGATTTTCAAGTATGTAAAAATATTCTTGTTATGAAAAAATATCTGATCGGTTGAATGAAACCTCTTATTTTTCTAAAAAACAATCTAACATCTCAAAACAAATCCTTATCTCTGGAGTCTTTATGTACCAAAAAGAAGAATTAGGCTGGAATTCGTTTTTTCAAAAACAGACCGAATCTTTAAAAAACACAGACTGGATTCCAGGAAGAGTAGCTGTTCAGAACAGAAACAGCTGTACGGTTTATACAGAAAAAGGGGAACTGAAGGCAGAGATTTCAGGAAAACTGATCTACCGCTCCGACTCAAATGCCGACTACCCGAAAGTAGGCGACTGGGTCATGCTTTCTTATCTGGAAAATGAAAAAAAAGCGATGATTCATCAAATTCTGGAAAGGAAAACCAAATTCTCCCGAAAAGTGAACGGTAAAAAAACAGACGAACAGATTATCGCATCCAATATTGATATTTTATTTATCGTCCAAAGTCTGGACGAAAACTTAAGCTTGAACCGGATAGAACGCTTTCTTGTGATGAGCCGGGAAGGCGGCGTAAAACCTGTTATTCTTATCAATAAAATTGATTTAATTGAAGATTTTCATGAATATATTGATGAAATCCAAAAGATCGCCTTGGATACGCCCGTTATTCCTGTCAGCGCTTTCCGGGGAGACGGAATGGATCAAATTTCAAGTTTTGTTTTTCAAGGGCAGACTGCTGCTTTTGTCGGAATTTCAGGCGTGGGAAAATCAACACTCATTAACCGCCTGCTTGGAAAAGAACTCCAGAAAACAGGAGAGATCAGAGACACCGATTCAAAGGGACGGCACACCACAACCAGAAGGGAACTTTTTCTTTTCCCCTCAAAAGGAGTCCTTTTAGACACTCCCGGGATGAAAGAACTTCAGCTTTGGGACACGGAAGACGGTTTTTCAGAGACATTCGCAGATATCGACCAGCTCTCTCAAGACTGTCACTTTTCAGACTGCTCCCACCTTCATGAAAAAAAATGCGCTGTTTTAAATGCTGTTGAAAATGATTTACTCTCTTATGAAAGATATGAAAACTACCTTAAAATGCAGAAAGAACTGGAATATCTTGAAAAACGGATGACAAGAAATCCTTTTGTCGAAAAAAGACAGAAAGAGAAAAAAATTTCCAAACTGATCAAGGAGATGAAGAAAAGAAACCGGGATGATGAGAGATAAAATCTTTAATATTTTATTTTTGTCATTGAGCAGACTCAAACGGACACTGAGCGGAGTCGAAGTGTGCACACCTTCTCATTTCGATGAGCGAAGAGAAATATTTTACAATATCAATATTTTAAGATTTCTCACTTTGTTCGAAATGGCGGGAAAATTAATTTTTAGAACTCGCCTTTATTGAGAATCTTCAGTATATTTTTAAACTGAAAAGTAACACTTTTTAAACCTGTCGGTGTTTTATTATTCAGAGTAAAAAAACTGGAGGACACTATGAAAAAAGAAAATTTCATCAAACAGCATCTGCTGACATTCTCACTTATTATTTCAGCTGCGTTGCAGTTGTTTATTTTAGTTAAATTTTAAAAGAAAGGAGATTTTATGAAAAAAATTAAATCAAGAATAACGCTTTTAATCCTGATCGGCACGCTGTTTTTTGCCGCCTATTCCACTATGGGGCAGGAGAAAACCACATCAACAGACTCAAGTGTAAAACAGGAAGAAACAAAAAATCAAACTTCTTCCGACCAAACTACTTCTCAGGAAGAACCAAAAAAATCTTCTTCTGAAAGCACTCTTTTTGACCTTTTCCATCTCGGAGGGCATTTTATGTGGCCTCTTCTCGTTTTTTCCATTATTGTCATCGCTGTTTTACTGGAGAGACTCATTATCTACAGCGGACAGAGGTTTAACATTAAAAAACTGGCAAGAGAAATTCTTCCCTATCTCAAAGAAAGAGATTTTGATAAAGCAATTCAGGTATTGGATAAAAACAAACGATCGGCTGCTTATGATATTTTTATGAAAGGGATTGAAGCCTTGAAAAAAGGGAATAAAGAATGTGAAAAAGCGATTGAAAGCGCTACGGGCATCAAAATTATTTATTTTGAGAAAAACTTAAACATCCTCTCAGCCATGGGAAATATTGCCCCTCTCACAGGATTTCTAGGCACCGTATCGGGCATGATCACAGCTTTTAAAACTATTGCCCTTTCCGACAATGTCACCGCAAGACTGGTTGCAGGCGGGATTTATGAAGCATTGATCACGACTGCTTTTGGATTGATTATTGCGATTATTGCTACAGGAGCCAATAATATTTTTGTCCATAAAGTAGATGGTTTTGTGAATCAGATAGAAGAAGCCGCTGATAACATGATAGAGGCAGCCTGCCGATAGGAGTTTTTTATGAAAATTGCCAGAAGAAAAAGAGAGGAGACGGAAACTCCAGCATCCGCCATGAGCGATATTGCTTTTCTTCTCATTGTTTTTTTTATGGTCATCGCTGTTTTTACCGTCAAAGAAGGTTTTATTATAAAAACTCCTGAGAGCGAAAAAACGATCAAAAAATCCTCCAATGATATTCTTAAAGTAAAAATTGTGGGAAAAGATTTTTTTGTTTCAGACAAGAAGACAGATAAAAAAGAACTGATTAAAGAAATTAAAACGGAAAAAGAAGATAAAAAAAGCGTGGTTCTTGAAATTGACCAAAAAACACTTTATCAGGAAGTTATTTTTGTTTTGGATGTTTTTGCCAAACTGAAAATTCTTGATTTTTCCATGAAAAAAATTGAGGGAGGATCCCAATGAAGGTGAAAAGAAAAACTTCTATACAGAATGTAATTCCTGTCTCCTCCATGTCGGACATAGCTTTTCTGCTTCTCATTTTTTTAATGCTTTCCAGTATTTTAAACATGAAACAGGGCCCTAAGATTCAGACTCCGCAGGCAAAAGAAATCTCGACACCGAAAGAAGCTCAAAAATACGAACTGATTGTGGATAAAAACGGCAGCTATTTTTTTGAGGGAAATTATGTTACGCTTGATTCCCTCACCACTGTTTTCAGCGAAAGAATTTTGATTTATCCTGATCTTTTTGTCGAGATTAATGGAGATATTACTACTGAGTATCAATATATTGATGCAGCCGTCAAAGCTTTACAAGATGCAAAATGCTACCGGGTGCTTTTTATCTGTGAAAAACTTAAAAAAGAGAATCCGTCATGAAAAAATCAATCTGGTGGAAAGAACATCTTCTGTCTCTTGCGATCGGAATATCCGCTCTTATTCAGCTGATTGTCCTTTTTTATTTTCAATTCGGCACCGGCAGCTCCTCCACTAAAAACTATATCCCGATGACCATTCTTCCTTATGTTGAAAGCATGAAAGAAGTCAAACCAAGAGTGGAAAAAAAAGTGATTCAGGAAGTTTCAGCCGAAGAAGCAACCGACACGCAGGAAGAAAACCAAACTGAAGAAATACAAAACACGACAACCCAGCAGTCGGTCAATCAGGAACCCAATTTTATGCCTTTTGTCCGTGTGGATGAAATCGCAAAATCACTGGTTTCTCTCCAGCCTGAATACCCCGATCTGGCCCGGAATGCGGGTATTGAAGGAACGGTCGTTCTGGAAGTTTATATTGACGAGGATGGGAGAGTCAGAAAGGTCATTGTTTTAAAAGGAATCGGGTTTGGATGCGATGAAGCGGCTGTCCGAAAAGTGGAATCCTCTTCCTTTATCCCTGCTAAAATGAATGGAAAACCCGTAGCAGTCAGACAAAAAATTACATTTGAATTTAAATTGAACTAAGAGGTAAAAAAATGAAAAAGCTTTTTTTGATAAGCTTTCTTTTGTTGTTGACAAGCCCGCTTTTTGCGGAAAAAATAGAAATCTACGGTAAAGTAGTGGATAAAACCACTAAAACCGGAATTGAAGGAGTTACGGTTATTTTTTTTCCTACCGGAGAAAAAACGATCACAATAGCCAATGGAAACTTTTCTTTGACCGCGGAAAAACAGGATGGGATGTTTCTCCAAATCATGAAAAGCGGATATAATTCTATTAAAATAAAATCCAATCTGGAAGAAGTCTATGCAGAACTTGAGCTTGCCACAAAAGTAGAGGGGCAGAAAATCACGGTTAAAGGGAAACGGGATGAGAAAAAAGTGATTATTTCCCGCCAGCAGGTGGATCAAAAAAATATAGAACGATCAACCGCCAATCTCTTCGGCGACTCGGTCAAAGTGATTCAGACCCTCCCCGGAGTCGTAACCATGGGAGAAATGTCTGCCTTGATGTATGTGCGGGGCGGAGATGCTTATGAAATTATGAACTATTACGACCGCCTTTTGATGGTGGATGCCTATGTCTGGGGCGGTATGATGAGCGTTTTCAATCCTGATCTGGTCAAAACCATCGATTTTTATTCCGGCGCTTTTCCAGCCCAGTACGGGAACGCTATGAGCGGAATTCTCGACGCAAAGATGAAAGACGGAACGACTGAAGAAACGAAAGGTTTTTTAGATTTATCCCTGACCACTCTCACAGGAATCATTGAAGGTCCTATCGGCGAAAAAGGGAAGACAGACGATTCCTATATGATCGGAGTACGAAGAACCCATTACGACCTTGCGATTAAGCTCATGACTGAAACAGGCGTAATCAAGGGAAATTATGAAGGGGTTCAGTTCCCTTTCTTTTACGACGCCCACCTTCATTTTAAGTTTCAGCTCGACCCTGTGAATATTTTGAGGGTTTATTCTCTTTTAGTTTATGAGGGAATGGATTTTACCTTTGACGCTGACCCTGACGGAGAAACGCAAGAAGGGTGGAAATCAGGAAATGAGTTTCATTATAAAGATTTTAAATACATGCAGGGTGTGAGTCTGACTTCTGCTTTTTCAGATAAACTCATTATGGAAAACACGCTCGGCTTTAGTCTTGAAAATGGGAATTTTAAGTATGTCGATCAGTACAACCCCGTTCATTTCAAGACCTCATACAACTACTCTCTCTATCAAAACGATCTTACCTGGAAACCCAATGACAGCCATATTCTCAAATTCGGTCTCGGCGCCTATGCCTATGTTCTTTCCATGGATATGGATATTGTCATCAACCGGATTCCGGCAGGCTTTGCTCCCATCACGACCGGCGAAATCCCGATTTTGGCAACCGATATCCCTTATTATGAATATTCACAGGATTACACTTCAAAGCTTTTTTTTATCGGCAATTTTTATGTGCAGGATGATATTGAACTGGCAAAAGACTTTTTCTTTCTCAATCTTGGTTTTAGGACTGAGTGGTTTAACATCAATAAAAAATTTACCGCCGACCCAAGAATCGGAATCAAACTCGTTTTTGACGACCTTTTGACCGCAAAGGTTGCGGGCGGAATTTACAGCCAGCAGATTTCAGACGGAAGGTATTATGATAAAAAATACGGAAACCCGAATCTCGATCCTCAAAAAGCTTATCACCTGGTCTTAAGCTTTGAGAAAGACACGCCGGATTATTTTTTCAGACTTGATTTTTTTGGTAAACAATACAAAGATTTAGTAACCGAAGATTACCGTGATAATTTTAAAAACGGCGGAATCGGTTATTCATACGGAGCTGAACTTTTTCTGCAGAAAAAAATTATCGGCAACTGGGACGGCTGGATCTCTTATACTTTTGTCGTGACCAGAAGAAAAATCACCGACCGGATCAGTAAAGACGATTACAACACAACTGTAGCGCCCAGCCAGATGAAAGGGGACTATGAGCTTCCTTTCAATCAATGGTACGCGCCAGCCTATGATCGCCAACACAGTTTAAACATTATCTTAAACTATAATTTTGATGAAAAATGGCAGCTTTCCACCACAACCAAACTTTTTACAGGACTTCCCTATACGCCTTTGGACGGGCGCAATGTTTACAGCGCCAGAACAAATATCAACGATGCTAACACTGAAACCCGAAAACTCTACAGCCCGATTTACGGAAGCTATAATTCAGACAGAATGCCTTTTTACGCAAACATGGATGTAAAACTCACCATGCCGTTTTTCTGGGACAACTGCTCTTCTTTTGTTCAGGCAATGAATGTGTTTTATCTTTTTGGTGCAAAAAAAATCATGAGGTATTTTTATGATGAAACTTACACAATCCGAAAAGAAGAACAGGGACTTCCTTTTATGATTATTCTGGGAGTCAAAGCAAAATTTTAAATAGCTTTATTTTGGTCACCAAGTGAAATCGAACGATCCAGACTTAAACTCACTGAGCGGAGCCGAAGTGACCGGCTCCGCTTGCTGCCTCTCTCAAATAATGTTTGATGAATCAAAGATTTGATCTTGAAGTTATTTTTCTTTATTTTTTATATCAGGAAGAGCCGTTTTTTTGACAGCCCCCTTCCAAAAACAATAAACAGGAAGGTTTCATGCTTTTATGCAATGATATCAGGGCTCAAAAAGCAAATAAAGCAACCTGGGTCGGCTTTATTTATAATTTAATTTTAACCGCTTTAAAACTTCTGGCTGGAATTTTAGGACGAAGCGGCGCTATGATCGCAGATGCGATTCACTCTTTATCCGATTTTATAACCGATATCGTTGTTCTGGTGAGTTTTTCCATCACCCGAAAACCTATTGATAAAAACCATGACTATGGACACGGAAAATTTGAGACTTTAGCCACCGCATTAATCGGCACATCTCTTTTAGCCGTAGGAGTCGGCATCCTGTGGAGCGGAGGAAAAAACATTTATCTTTCTCTTTCAGGTCAAATCATCGGAGAACCGGGATGGGTCGCCTTAGGGGCAGCAATTCTTTCAATCGTTGTCAAAGAAGGACTTTACCGCTATACCGCTAAAATCGGGAAGGAAATCAACAGTCAGGCAGTTGTCGCCAACGCATGGCACCACCGTTCGGATGCTTTTTCATCTATCGGCGCCATGGCGGGGATCGGAGGAGCTATTTTTCTCGGCGAGAAATGGAGGATTTTAGACCCGATTGCCTCTGTGATTGTCAGCATATTTATTTTAAAAACAGCTTTTCAGATAGCCCTTGGGAGTTTTAAAGAACTCCTTGAAGAATCACTGGATGAAGAAACAGAAAGCAAAATCATAGAATTGATTCAGTCAACCGACGGCGTTTTCGAGCCTCATAACCTCCGTACCCGTAAAATCGGAAACCAGATAGCGGTCAATGTTCATATCCGGGTAGAAGAAACACTGAATGTGGCGCAAGCCCATGATATTTCAACCGTGATCGAGAAAAAAATCAGGGCTCAATATGGGGAAGATTCCTTTATCGATGTTCATATTGAACCCTTTTTTCAAAATAGATAATCGTGGTCAAGGCTGCCTCAGTTTTTAATCATTCAACGCATCTAAAGTTTTAACTTTTTTTTCTATTTCTTCTTTTTTGATTTCCATATCTTGAAACTGTTTGGAAAGATCAATCTTCCATTTCCCTTTCTCTAATATTAGAAAGAAAACCTTTTCTACAATCCTTATCATTTATAGAGTTTTTCAGGGTTGACAAAGATACTGATTGATAGAACAAAGATTCCTAATCCTTGCCATAAAAAAAATTGCTGCCTTCTTTCAAAATTATAATATAAAAGTTTCAGAAAAATGCAAATTTTAATTAGATTTTTAATACTCTTAATTCAAAAAGTACAGGAGATATGAATGTTTTCAGGTTCATTAGTTGCAATTGTCACTCCTTTTAAAAACGGAAAGGTGGACTACGAAAGTTTTGAAAAAATTATTGAATTTCAAATTAAAAACGGCACAAATGGAATTATTCCCTGCGGCACCACGGGTGAATCGGCTACTTTGAGCCATGCCGAACATCAGGAAGTGATCCGCTTTACCGTTGAAACCGTAAAAAAAAGAGTCCCCGTCATTGCGGGAACCGGATCAAACTCGACCGAAGAAGCCCTTACTCTCACCCAATCAGCCAAAAAAATGGGTGTGGATGCAGCTCTTTTGATTTCTCCCTATTACAATAAACCCACTCAAAAAGGAATCTTTGAGCATTATAAATATTTAAACGACAATGTGGATATTCCTATGATTCTCTACAATGTGCCGGGAAGAACTTCCAGCAACATGAACTCAGCCACAACCGTTGCTTTGAGCAACCTGAAAAATATTGCAGGGATCAAGGAAGCCAGCGGAAATCTGGTACAGGTCTCTGAAATTTTAAGGGATGCGGATAAAAACTTTGTTGTTTTATCCGGGGATGACGCACTGACCTTCCCGATGATGGCAATGGGAGTACAAGGGGTTATTTCTGTTTCCGCAAATGTGGTTCCCGACAGAATGGCTGCATTGACTGAAGCCGCTTTGAAAGGAGATTTCCTAAAAGCTCAGAAACTCCATCTGGAACTTTTAGAATTGAACAACACGCTTTTTATTGAAACCAACCCGATTCCTGTCAAGGAGACCCTGGCGATGATGGGGCTGATTACCCCTGAAGTCAGACTGCCTCTTTGTCCTATGGAAGACAGACACCGTGAAATTTTAAAAAGTGTTTTACAGAAATATCAGATTATTTAAATAAAATAATTAAATTACAGATTCCGGTCTTTTGCACGCAAAAACAGGAATGACAATTTTGAATTTAATATTCAGCTTAGTATAATTCAACATAACTTAATTGAAAAATAAATCAGGAGAATCCCTCATGAAAAAAAGAAGCGACTTAATGCTGAAAGGTCCTGAGAGAGCGCCGCACCGCTCACTTTTACGGGCTGACGGATTTACAGACTGGGAACTGGAACGCCCGATCATCGGGATAGCCAATTCGTTTAACGAAGTGATTCCAGGTCATATTCACCTTGATAAATTGGTAGAAGCGGTGAAGGCAGGAATTTACGCTGCCGGAGGAACCCCTGTGGTTTTCAATACAATCGGTGTCTGCGACGGAATCGCCATGAACCATGAAGGGATGAAATACTCTCTCCCCAGCCGCGAGCTGATCGCTGACTCTATTGAAGTGGTGGCTACAGCACACCCTTTTGACGGACTGGTGCTGATGGCTTCCTGTGATAAAATTATTCCCGGGATGCTGATTGCCGCTGCCCGGCTTAATATTCCTTCTATTTTTGTTTCCGGAGGACCCATGCTTCCCGGAAAAGTATTTGGACAAAATACAGGACTGGATAAGGTTTTTGAAGCGGTTGGAAGTTTTAAAAGCGGGAAAATCAATGAAAAACAACTCAAGGAATTTGAATGCTCTGCCTGTCCTGGCGCGGGTTCCTGCTCTGGAATGTTTACCGCCAACACAATGAGTAATTTATCCGAGGCGCTTGGAATGAGCCTTCCTTTCAATGGAAGCGCTCCGGCTGTTTTTGCCGAAAGAGTCTGGCTTGCCAAAGAAACAGGATATAAAATCCTGGAACTGGTTGAAAAAGATATTAAACCGCGGGATATTATGACGAAAAACGCCTTTTACAACGCCATCGCCTTAGATATGGCTTTGGGAGGCTCTACCAATACAGCTCTCCACCTCCCTGCACTGGCATATTATAACGATGTGGATATTACTCTAAAAGATTTTGCTCACTTTACAGAGACTATTCCTCACCTCACCACCATGGCGCCTGCCGGGCCTCACCATATTGTGGATCTTTTCTTTGCCGGAGGAGTACCAGGGGTTTTATCGGAACTCAGAAAAAAGAAACTGATTTATGAAAAAGAAATGACTGTGACCGGAAAAACTCTTGGCGACACACTGGACAGTATTCACGCATCTGTTAAAAACTATGATATTATCCGGCCGATTGATAAACCAGTTCATGCAACCGGAGGACTGGCAGTACTCACTGGAAACATAGCGCCGGATGGAGCGATTGTCAAACAGGCGGCAGTAGCCGATGAAATGCTGAAACACTCAGGGCCTGCCCGAATTTTTCATTCTGAAGAAACTGCTTTTGAAGCGATTATGAGCGGAAAAATCAAGAAAGGCGATGTTGTTTTAATCCGTTACGAAGGTCCTCAAGGCGGACCGGGAATGAGGGAAATGCTTTCTCCAACTGCAGCGGTTGCAGGAATAGGCCTTGATAAAGATGTTGCTTTAATTACGGACGGACGGTTTTCGGGAGCAACCCGGGGAGCCTCTATCGGACATGTTTCACCAGAAGCTGCATCCGGAGGGTCGATCGCGGCTGTCCAAGAAGGCGATATCATTGAAATTGACATCCCGAACCGGACTTTAAATGTTAAGCTTTCGGCTGAAGAAATCGAAAAACGCCTCAAAGCGCTTCCTCCTTTCGAACCGAAAAAGAAAACAGGCTACCTTGCACGGTATTCCAAACTGGTTTCCAGTGCGGATAAAGGCGCTGTCTTCCCAAAATAAATTCAATCTGTAACAGATGAGGGATATCCCCTCTCTGTTTTTTATTATTAAATCAATAAACTTTCCCTTGTTTTTCAAAATTGAAGAATAAAATAAATATTAATCCCGGTGTTTCCGAAATTTTTTAACAAAAAACGGAATTTTTAATGAAACAACTCTTGCTTTCTCTTCTTTTGATTTTATCCGCCGATTTAGCTTTTTCAAACTCTCTGGTTATTAAAAATATTATTGTTTCCGGCAATGAAAAAACAAAAGAAACCGTAATTCAGACCATTATCCGCACCCGGCCGGGAGATCCTTTTACGGAAGAAACCATTTACCGGATCAAGCGGTATCTGGAGAATCAGAGAAAGTTTTCAGAAGTGGCTGTTTCTTACAAGATTGAAAATGAAAAAGAGGTTTCTCTTTTTATCTATGTGAAAGATAAATGGTCGATTATCGGGGCTCCCTACTACTCCTACCGGGATTCCGGCTCGTCTTACGGCTTTATTTTTCTGGAAAGCAATCTTTTCGGATATCAGAACATTTTTCTTTTGTCTATGATATATGAATACAAGCATTTAAACGGCACTCTGCTTTATTCCCACCCCAGAGTGCTGGGCTCGTTGTTTTCCTATGTCCTGAAAGGGATCCGAAACTATCAGCCGGTGAAAGACTATGAAAAAGACACTGTGGTTTCTTCCTTTTTTAAAGATGAAATCGGCGGATCAGCCACTGCCAAATACCAGTTTTACGGGGAGCATTATCTGATGCTTGCCTTTCATCACTACCAGTATCAAAACGATTTTGATTCTTACCGTGAAAAAGGATTTTCGGAATATTTTCAAGTCTATCTGGAACTGGACTGGACCCATTACCAGAATTTTTTTGGACAGGGTACTTATCTGGGACTTTATTACGACCATGACCTTTTTTCAGAAAAAAATCCCCGCCACCTCTTCGGGTTTAAACTGGAGCAGTTTTTCAACCCATACCAGCTTCATAATGTATATTTTAATTTCAATGCTTTTCATACACTTAAAATAAAAAATTCGTTTGAACAAAGAATAGGACAAGACGGCACCGACTACGCTGCACCCCTCCGCGGATACGAGAAAGGGCAGCTCAAGGCAAAAACCGCCATGACTTCAACCATTGAGTACCGCCTCCCTCTTTTTGAGCTTTTCTCAACCGATTTTCTTGCCGTTCCTTTTTTCGACGCTTCTTTTTCTTCCCCCGATTCGAAAAAGTTTCATCTGGACTACTCTACAGGCATTGCTTTCCGTTTTTACCTGAAAGAAGTCCTCATTCCCGCTGTCGAAGTCTTTGCAGGCTACGGCATTCCCTATAAAAACCTTGCCATCGGCATCATGATCGGGACAAGGATGTAGAAATAATTGAGTTAAATAAAAATTTTCGCCAAATCTATTTTTAAATCTTGTACGGCAGAGGAGTTAAGCGTTTCTTCACTTGAAAAGACATTTGCTTTTCCATAGCTTCCGTTTTCTAAAAGAAAAACCATGATGATTTTTTCAGAAGGGTAAACTACCCAGTATTCTCTGACCCCGTATTTCTCATAAATACGGTATTTTTCCCTCATATCCTTAATAGCTGTAGAAGGAGAAGTAATTTCCACAATCAGATCCGGTGCTCCTGCACAACCCCTGTCATCGAGTTTTGAAGAATCACAAACAATGGAAATATCCGGCTGAACTACGGTTTCTATCTCTTCATCCCGCTGGGTATTTCTTTTCCCCAGACGGACATCAAAAGGAGCCGGAAAAATACTGCAGGCTTTATTTTTTAAAACCCCCTTCATCTGAAAAAACAGTTCGCCCAGAATAGTTTGGTGAATTCTACTTGGAGCAGGGCTCATATCATAAACAGTTCCCTCAATCAATTCCAACCGTTTTTCCTCGTTCCATGAAAGGTAATCGGCATAAGTGTAAATTTGATCGTCTTTGACTGCAAGAGACATCAGTTTCTTCCCGTTCTTTTTAATATTAAATATAACCAAATAGAAAGATTGTAAAAAACTCATATTTAAAAAACGGCAGAGTAAGGTTCTGCCGTTCTCCTGATCTCATTTATTAATTTCCTAAAACCATAACTCTATCTGAAAGACGAAGAGTTTTTTCCAGACTCCAAAAAAAACAGAATAAAGCGTAGCAAAATCGAAGTCTTTCAATCTTTTTAAGTCTGTTCAATAACTAAAACTATAGGCAAAACCAAAAACTTTATTTTGATCATTTAATTAGTCTGAAATCCATAGATATTTACGAATCATGTTTTCTTTTTTTGTATTAAAAACTCTTTTGTCCTCTAATAAAACTTTTTTTAGCAACCAACCAATATCTTTTCCTGCCTCATCGACAGGGTCTTTTGTCTTTTTTTGCAATTGTTTGTCATATAGAGAGTACAATGGAGTTCCATTCCAATAAAAATTATCTCCTCCAAATAAATCTCGAACAGAAAACCATTCATCTTTCTTATTTTTACACCAACAATATACTGCACCTTGAATAAAATCTTTGATTCTGATTTTATCAGCCTCATTTAAATCTTTTACATCTCTGATTTTTTTGTTTTCTCCAAGAATAAACATATATAAATATCCTAATATTACTCTATTTTCCAATTAGTTAAAAAAACCTTAAGTTTAGCTTTGTATTTTTTAACCATATTTGCAGGTAATTCGTATTCTATTTTATAGGTCAACCAATCTTTTATGTTTATTGTTTTTAAAACGAGTAACATATCTTTTGGTTTATTATTTATAAAAAAATCTTCCCATGTTTGAAATAAGTTGGCAATATTTTCTATATTTTCTAATTCTTCAAAAGATATATTGTATTTTATTGAATTTAATTCTGAAAGACTCTCCAAAACCATTTCCACCTCGCTTCTTGTTATTTTTTTTAATGAGTAGTTATCATCTTCATTTAAATTAATTATAACTGAATTAACATTTTCTATGTCTTTCCGAGGAGCATTTTTTAATAATGAATCGTACTTAGTTTTTATTTCTAAAAAATATGTTAAAAACATCTCAAAAGTATAATATTTAAAGACATAATCCAAATATTCTTTACTCGTATTGCTAGGAGAATCAATATTTAAACTATAACGAGCTTTAAACCTGTAAGTCATATTCATTAAATACTTATGCAATAAAAGATATGCTCCTTCAGGAGAAAATTTTCCTTGACATACAGGACCCTCAAAACGATCACAAATACTAGGATAAACCAAATTTCGTTCTTTAGATGAAAGAGAGTAGATTCCATTTTTTGACTTAGCGTTAGTTAAATTAACAATAATTATTAAAATTAATAATAGTAGTTTGAATTTCATTTTTTCCCTCCAAATTCCCCCGGAGAATATACTTCTTTTCTGGGGGAATTAAATTTTTATTGAAACAATTCTTTTTTGATTTTTTCAATCATATCATTTGTAGCTGACAAAACTTGAGATTCAGCCAGTTTTGTCAGTTTATCCTGATCTCCCTGAGCGCCTGTGATTACCATAGAAGAAACAGCGGCTTCATTATGGGCAACAAATTGAAGTTTGTCTGTTTTCAAATCATAAATCACAAGATACAACACTATTTTTTGACCTGTAATTAAATTTCCTTTTCCTCCAGAAGCCAAAGGAAAAGCAAAAGCATCTACGCCTGCTTTTTCAGCAAGTTTAATTAATACATCTCTTAAATCACCCAATCCTTGATTTCCGCTATTTAAAACAAACTCGGTAATTTTCCCCATAACCATATCAAGCTTATCTTTCACCCCCAGTTCATCGGCTAATTTAGTAATAACAGCTCCTCCTGAGATTAATTCCCCATAAAGATCTCCGACTGTTGAAGCAATCAGACCTTCATACTTTTCCATTACTGGATCATCGGTTATTGCTTTTTTAGCCGTGAAATCAAATACTGAAAAGGTGATCACTTTTTGCTTTTCATTTTTAAAAGCTTCGCCTTTTTTTACAATTGCACTATTACCTGAACATCCAGATATCAAGCCAATTATAAATAAGAAGGAAAATAGAGATTTTAGTGTCTTCATTTTAAGACTCCTATAAAATATATTATACGCATTTATGCGCACGGATAAAAAATTTAATACTTAAATACATTAGTACAAAATTTTTATTATCAAACTATTTTTTATATGTATAAATGCGTATTTAGAGTTTGGAGACCTTATGAAAATCAGAAAAGTCAGAGAAGATGATTTCAGTAAAAACTTGCAGGAGCAGAAAAAAATCTTTAAAAAGAAATACAAACGGAAAAACCTTTCTTTTGAAGAATCTTTACTTTTTGAACTCGAAACCTACGCCCAAATTTACAGCGGCGGTAGTTTCAGCGGATATGTCGGTTTTCTGCATCAGAATTTTAAAGAAATGATTGAAAACGATAAAAGTGAAAAAATTTACAATTTTTATGATAAATTTAACGAAAACAATGATTTAAAAAAACTTGCAAACGAGTTTTGCTTCGGAGATATTGAAGCCCTACTCATGCTCTCCCTTCAATTTTTCCAGAAACACTATCCTCAATCTTAATATCAAAAAAAAACTCCTTACAACCATCAACGAGGCTAATTCAAAGCAAATACTTTTACTCTTATGAAAAATAATATATTTATACTGAAATGATTTTAAATTGCAAAAAAAAGCCCCCCTTCCGGTCATTCCCGCGAAGGCGGGAATCTATTGACAATAAGTGTTTTAAATTTAGATTCCGGTCTTTTGCAAGCAAAAACCGGAATGACAGTTTTGCATTTTATATTCATTTGCGTATATATAAAGCCTAAAAACTATCATTGCAAATAACCTAAGTTTTTTATTATTTTTATTTCTTTAACCCTGCACGAGGCTCTTTTCCCCCGTCCTTAAAGACTTAAGGATAATGGGGTTGGATTTGAACCCGCTGGAATAGTCTTGAAAAATTGAAATAATTTCTGAGTAATCATGATACTCGAGGACACTTCGGCATGCCGGGTGTCCTCGAATTTTAGCAAACTGATGATTATTTTCTTATTTTTGACTTCAATTTTCCAATCAGCTGTTTGATATCTTTTTCAATCAAAAAGATATTGGGAAGAAGAAAAAGCGTGATCGTGGTACCGAATAAAAGTCCATAGGCAAGAGCCATAGTCAGCGGTCTGACCATCGGGTTTGAGCCCCCGACACCGTAAACAGTGGGCAAGACTCCCGCAATCGTGGTCACTGTAGTAAGAAGGACAGCGTTCAGTCTTTCACCCGCTCCTTCTGTGATTTTTTCTTTCAGTTTTTCAAAAGAAAAAGCGCCCATGGAAGAAATCAGGCGGTTCATAAAATCCACCATAACAATCGAATCATTGACCACAACCCCGGCAAGCCCGACAGCGCCGACCATTCCAAAAAAACCGAAAGGTTCCCCGTGGATTTTGAAAGCCAGAATCACTCCAATGAGCCCGAAAGGAATCGCGGCAAGCACTAAAAGAGGCTGGCTGACAGAACGGAAAATCAGAAGAAGGATAATGAAAATTCCAAAAATTGCCAGAAGAAAGGCTTTTGCTGTATCCTGAACCGATTCAGCCGATTTTTCGCCCTCCCCTCCTATCTGAATCTGCACCTGAGGATACTCTTTTGCCAGAGGGAGAAAATCCTTTTGAATCAAAGCCATAATTTTTGCGGCGTTGTTTTTTTCAAGATCAATTTCCCCTGTAATGGTAATGGCTCGTTTTCCGTTATAACGGATTACAGAAGACTGGGTTTCGGCTACCGGAAAAGAAGCAATCTGTTCGAGCCGGATCTGTTTGCCCTGATAAGAAGTCGGAATCAGGAGTTTTTTTAAAAGCCCGATATTGTAACGGTATTTTTCCTGAAGCTGAATCACAACATCAATATCTTCTTTCGACCGGCTGATAGAAGTAACCGTCTCTCCGTTAAACCCCATTCTCACAGTTGAGGCAACCACCAAGGGATTGACGCCCAGACGGTACATATCTTCATAATTAAACTGGAGCTGAATTTCTTTTTTAGTATTTTCGCTGTCGTCTTCAATAGAAAAAACCCCAGGCTGTTTTTGAAGAAAATCTTTCAGCTTCGCGGCAAACTCTTTTCTCAACCCGTCGTCATGACTAATGATTTTCACTTCAATCGGAGATCCTACAGGCGGACCCGGTTTTTTCTCTTTTAAAACAATTTTTTTAAAAAGCTGGGTTAGTTCAGAATTTTTTGATATCCTGACTTTCAAACTTTCAACAATTTCAGCAGCGGTTCGTTTCCGGTCTGAGTACGGCACCAGCTTAATCTGAATTTTGGATTTATTTTTCTGATTGGGCTCAATCTGGTTGAAACCCGCCCCGTTTCCGACGGTTGTAACCAGTGCATCCATTTCCTTATCATAAGGGATTTCCTGAATGACCGCTGATTCCATTTTTTTGCTTCTTTCCAGCATCTCATCCAGACTCAATCCCTGTTCTCCTTCCAGTAATAGATAGATCTCGTCTGCCTCTTTATTTGAAAACAAGACAAAATCCATTGATTTTAAGATTTTAAACGAACCCAAAAGGAGAAGGATAAAGAAAAATAAAATCAGGTATCGGTAACGGAGTGATTTAAAAAGCAGTTTCTTGTATCCTGAAATCAATGCTTTTGAAATTTTTCCTTCTTTTTTCTCCTTTACTTTTTTCTTTCCTGAATGGGAAAGGTGGCAGGGAAGCGCAATAAAAACTTCAATCAGGGAAGCCAGAAGGGCAAAAATCACCATCATGGGAAGCTGATAGAGAAACTCTCCCATAATCCCGCCCATAAAAGCAAGGGGAAGAAAAGCCAGCACGGTAGTAAGCACTGCTCCCAGTATCGGGACAAAGACTTCCTGTGTGGCAAGAACTGCCCCTTTCACTCCCGTGATTCCCCTCAAATGGTATTTGTGAATGTTTTCAGCCACCACAATCCCGTCATCCACCAGTATCCCTAAAACCGTAATAATTCCAAAAAGAGAAACCGTATTGATGGAAAACCCCGCCAGTTTCATGAGAAAGAAAGTCATCATCAGGGCAGTCGGAATTCCAAAGGCTGTCCAGAAAGCAGCGCGGAAACTCAACGCGACTAAAAGAGTCAGAAAAACCAGAATAAACCCGAAAATAGCGTTATTGAATACAATATTGAGCATGGAGCGGGTCGGGATGGTCAGATCCATGACTTTCAGCACCGAGATTTTTTCAAAATACTCTTTTTTGTATTCTTCCATCTTGTTGAATATCTCTTTTTTGACTTCATCCCTGATGGAAGATATCGCAAGGCTGAAACGAAACTGACCTCCCTTTTCCATCATTCTCTGGGATTGGGAAAAAATCGGTGTGCTGTTTCCTGAAAAACCTTTTTTAACTTCATTTTCAAACTCTCCCAGTTTTTCCAGTACATGTTCTGCATTGGCTTCTTTTTTTAAAACAGTGCGGAAAAATGCAATCCGGGAAGTCAGCTGGGAATACATTTCCTGAGGAGTTTTGTTTAAAGCATACCGGTTTTGGAGTTTTTTGGCAAACTCTTCCACTCTTTTTTTCACATCATCGGCAGTCCGGATAATATCCGCATTTTCCTTTTTTGTGACCAGAAGTAGAATCCCATTCTGCTGATTGCCTCTGGCATAAATTTCTCTTTCAGCGTAATCATCCTTCACTTCGCCGATGTCCTTGATCTTGACTCTCTGTCCTGAAAAATTGCTTCGTAAAATCACTTCCCTGACTTCATCCAGATTTTTAAACTGCGTCATGGTTACAATGCTTTTTTGATCTGTCAGTGACTGGAGAGACCCTCCGCCAGAGCGGATATTATAGGATTTTACGGATTTATTGATCTGATCCAGTGAAATATTCATGTCTTTCATTTTTTCTATATCTGCAAGGATTTTAATCTCAGCATCCCGGTAAGCGTTTTTAGTTACACCTGAAACCCCTTCCGATTCTTTAATGACATCTTCCATCTGGAGAGCTGCTTCCCGAAGCTCTTTTTCGGAAAGAGAGCTGGAAGTAATAAGAAAATGGAGAATAGGCGTCATTTCAGTTTTATTTTCTGTAATCACAGGTTTTTTTGCCTCAGAGGGAAACTCTGTCTCAGCCCTGTCCACTGCGTTCCTGATTTCCTGTTTGACACTTTCCGGATCTTTTTCATCCAGATCGATCCAAACCTGAATCAAAGACATGTTTTCAGAAGAAGTGGAAATAAACTTTTCAAGCCCATCCACTTTTCCAAGCTCATCTTCAATTTTTTTTGAAACATTCAGCTCCACATCCTGAGGGGCTGCTCCGGGATAGACTGTGGTAATGGTCAGCATTTTAATATCCACATTCGGAAACATCTCCCGCCGAAGCGAAGAGGAGAAAAACAGCCCGCCCGCAAAAACAACTAAAATAAAAACATTGACTACCAGACGGTTTCCCGCAAAATAACTGATGATTTTATTCATAAAAAATAACCTCCTGAAAGATTTGATTCATTTAAAAAATATACTACTTAAAAAAGATAAAGATTTTTTATAAAAAAGCTATAGCTAAAAAGGATAATTTTATAAAAAAACGCCTTACCCGAAAGGAGTATTTTTCATTTCATTAAATTAATAAACAAATTGTTATATTTTAAATGCTGAAAATAAAAAATTGAGAGAAAAAATGCTTTTAAACCATCCCGTCATTTTTATCTGGCTTGCCAACCTTCTTTTTGTCTTTGCTTCAGCCGTCCTTGTTCTGACTCTTGTTTTCCACAAAAAATCTCTTGTCGTTTACTCCTATTTAGGGTTATTGGCTACCCAGACTTTGATTCTGATTAATGTTTTTATTTTTTCTTACCTGAAAAAGGACAGCTTCTTTTTTGATTCTCCCTCTTTACCGGAAATACTTTTATTCGGAGGAATTTTCCCGGCTTTGATGATTTATTTTATTCCCGGGCTTTTTTATCATTTTAATGAGATTATATTTCAGAAAAAATTGCACCTTTTTTTCATTGTTCTCGCAGTTTTAATTTTTCTAAAAACCTTTCTTTCTTTTTTCTTCTCCGCCTTTTTTTCCTGGAATAAACTGATAAACAGTATCGCTATTATTTTGGTTGATTTTTTTCTTTTGGGAATGTTTATTGCAAACTGGAAAAAGATAAAATTGAAAAAAAACCTGTTTTACAATCTGCTCGGTTTTGCTTATTTTTTCACCATTCTTTTTATTAAACTGATTATCGATATGTTGATAAAAAAACATCCTGACTGGTTCCAGGCTTTCGGCTGGGTCGTTCAGGTTGTGTTTTTATTGTTTGGAGGGTTAAACTTTGTATTTATCCTGCGGTTTGTTATCCGAAAATTAAAAGAAAAAAATCATGGAGAAAATACCCATTTTTTTGAAGGAACAGAAAGGGAAAAAGAAGTCGCTCTTTTTATCCTGAAAGGACTTTCCAACAAAGAAATCGCCGAAAAACTTTTTGTCTCTGAAAATACAGTCAAAAAACATATCCAGAATATCTACCAGAAAAACAATATCAACAACCGGGTTCAACTGGCAGGGCTTTTTTCAGGGAAGGCTTTAAGATAGTCAATCCGATTTTCCCATTTAAAAGTTGGTTTAAAATAACTTATTTGATATATTTAGAGAAGAAGCTG
>Ga0154385_1011_pt1 | contig 77258 bp, 61 predicted proteins | sample RifGroB1_FD_105628 | JGI IMG/M metagenome (GOLD analysis project Ga0154385, IMG submission 105628) | Spirochaetes bacterium GWB1_36_13 | reverse complement strand
TGTAATCTCCCGATGTGACTTTAAACGCTTCTGGCATGGATCCGGAAAATCCATTCCCGCTGTCAAAAATTTGATAATAAGTGCTATTCGTAAATGCCCATACCTTAAATCGATCGCTATAGTTCCAGACTACCGCCACATCATCTTTTCCGTCTCCGTTGTAATCTCCCGATGTAACTTTAAACGCTTCTGGCATGGGTCCCCCGGAAAATCCATTCCCGCTGTCAAAAAAAAGATAGTAGCTCCCATTCCCGCTCCAAGGGAAAACCCAAATTTCAAAACGATCAGAATAATTCCAAATTAAAGCCATATCACCTTTTCCATCTCCATCAAAATCACCACTGACCATTCTTGTGCTGGATGGCAAGGAACCACTATAAAAACCATTGCCACTATCTAACACTAAAGAATAAATACTGTTAAATGCCCATACCTTAAATCTGTCTATATAATTCCAGGATATAGTCAGTTCTGATTTTTGATCACTTGCATTTTTTGTAACAATACCTCCCAACTGACCGATTGAATCTCCTATCTCTTTCCTGAAACAGCCGGAAGATAGAAATAAACACAAAACTAATATTCCCGTAAAGAATTTTAATAATTGATACGATTTCATCATTTTCCTCCTTAAAAGTATTTTTTTGCAATCCTCTAGTAAACTAATATAATTGATATTGACACAAATATCAATAGGACTTTAGACCCATTTTTAAAGAAAAAGAAAAATAACTGATATACAGATTACATGAAAATATTATATTTGAATTGTAATAAAGGTTATAACAATAAAATTGAGAGAAATATTGATGTCGTATTCTTACTCTAAATATTTAAATAAATATAACTTTATGAAATTACTGGGAGAGTCTCATCTTGGTTCTGTCCATCTTGTTTGCGAGAAAAAAAATAAAAATAAACTATTTGCAGTTAAATTTTTTAAATCAAATAGAAAAAAACATCTTTTTGAGAATTTAGATTCGATTCTTAGATTTTATCAAAATATTCATATTCTTGAGAAAAACCCTCATCCAAATATTGTCAATATATTTGAAGCAGTCGAAGAAGACGGGAATTATTATCTCATAATGGAATATTTATCCGGAGTAAGTCTGAGCGAATTTAAAATCGACCTGAATATAGATAAGATAATCAAGCTAATGATTGAATTATGCTTAGCATTAAAACATTTATATCAATTTGACATCTTGCATAAATCATTAAAACCTTCAAATATCATTATCTTAGATGGAAAAGATTTGAAAATAAAAACAACGGATTATTTTTTAAATTATTCTGGAGATATTGATAATAGAGAAGATAAATCATATATTTTAGAATTGTTAACTTATTTATCACCTGAACAGTCAGGTATTATAAACAGACCCATTGATCAAAGAAGTAATTTTTATTCTATAGGAGTTATTTTGTATCAGTTATTGACCGGACAACTGCCTTTTCCATCGAATAATTTAGAAGAACTGTTTCATGCCCAGCTTGCTTTGAGTCCGGAGCTGCCCTCGAAAATAAATTCAAAGATTCCAGAAGAATTAGATCGTATGATTCTCAAGCTTCTTGCGAAAGAGCCGCAAGAAAGATATCAAACAATTGAAGAATTGATGAAAGATTTACATCGTTTTCAAAATAAACAAGATAAAAAATTTGAACCTGCAATTGATGCTGTCGGGAGAAAAAAGGAACTCGATTTTCTTTTAGAAAAATTTAAGGATATTGAAAACAATACGCCTGCTGTTGTTTTAACCTATGGGGATGCAGGAATAGGAAAAACAAATCTCTATAGAACTTTTCACAAAATGATTAAAAATAAAAGTACTTTCTTAACTTATAAATGTTTTATCGATTTAATAAATACTCCTTACGCAATATTTATCAACATGATAAAAGATTTTTTTTACCACAATCAAGATTTTTATAAAAATAAAAATCTTATTGATTATATCAACAAAAATAAAGAGGTTGTTTTAACATTATTTCCTTTTTTTAAAGATAATTTTAAATCACAGTCTTCAATCGATGAAGGTGAAGATAAGATTAAAAAAAATGAAGTATTGAAGATTTTTCTGGATGTTTTTCAAACAATAAATCAAAATCAACAAAATCTTGTAATATTAATAGAGGATATTCACTGGGCGGATAACGAAAGCCTGGAGGTTATTTTTTATATGATAAAATATTTGAAGAATTGCCGTATTATGCTGCTGCTTTCCATTCGTAAGGAACATCTAGATGAGTTTTTAAAAAAAGAAAATATAAAAACATCGCCTCATTTTCATATACTTTCTCTTTCATATTTAAATAAAGAAAACAATATTTATCTGATTAATAAACTCTTGGGTCAAGAAAAAAAATTTAATAAGAATTTTTACCATAAAATTTTTAATACTTCTTTTGGAAATCCATTATTTATTATTGAAATTATTCAAAATCTTTATAATCAGAAAATTTTATATAAAAAAAATGAAATCTGGTTTGTTGATAACGATAAATTTGAAAACTTTAAAATGAATATGGATTTTAATAGTTTTATTTTAAATAGATTGCAGAGATTTTCCAGTGAAGAACAAAAAATATTATGTTATATGACAGTATTAGGCAGAAATTTTGATTTTCATCAGTTAAAAGAATTAATATCAGTGATATCTCAAAAGAACAATAAAATTTATGATGATAGTTATTTACTTTTAATGATAGAGAAGGCATTGTTTGAAAATTTATTATTGGAAAGAGTCAAAGATTCAGCTAAGGTGTATTCTTTTAATCATGACAAGATTTATGAAATTCTTTACAAAAGAATTTCTTTGCATGAAAGAAAAGAACTTCATCAAATCTTTGCAGAATTACAGGAAAGTAAAATTAATGAAAGCGCAAATGAGCTATTGTATATTACCGCTTATCATTATAATAAAACAGATTTGTTAGAAAAAAAAATATATTTCAACAAAAAAGCATATGAAGTTTCCCTAAATCAATATTCGTTAACGACTTCAGGTTTTTTTCTCAAGAATCTTATTGATCTATCCATTCAAAATAATAATGAAGAATTAATAGATTTTATCATTTCTTACTCTTTTATTTTACAGAAGACCGGAAAAATGCATGAAATGCATGAATATTTAGTAAAAGCCTTGGAAATAGCTAAAAATCTGAATTTAAAAATTAAAGAAGTTGAAATTAATATTTGTTTTGGAAGTTATTATTATTTACAAAATTTACTTTCAAAGGCTGTTGATTTTTTTAAAGAAGCTCTTTTTCTGGCAGATCAGGTAAATATTACAATTGAGAATGGCTTGGTATATTATTATCTTGGAATTTCTTATTTTTTTAATTCTGATTACAAACTGGCTTTTATAAATCTTAATAAAGCACTCAATTACACAAGTGAAAATGATTTAGATCTTTTATTAAATATTTACGGATTCCGTTCATGGACATGGATTGTCTTTGGAAACTTTGAAAAATGTAAAGAAGACATTAAAATTATTGAGAAAAAAATTAAAAATATTAATAATCCGTTTACTCTTTCCTCTCTCTATCATTTTCTTTCTATTTATTATTCATATAGTATGGAAAATCCAAAAAAAGCTTTAAAATATGCTCTAATTTCTTACAAGACAGCAAAAAAACATCATTTTATTGTGAATCAATATTCTTCGTTATCTTCTAAAATATATGCTTTTATTGTTTTAAACCAATTTGATAAGGCTATTGCGACCGCAAAAAAAACGATAAGGCTTGCGGTTAAAAATAAAATAACGGTCGGAATACATCATACTATGTTCAGAGAAATTGAAGCGTATTTATTTAAGTATGATTTTAATAGCGCTTACTTGTTAATATTAAAAATGAAAGAAGATATTCTAAACATCAAAGATAAAATTGTTATTATTTTTATTTTTCTATCGCAAGCCATTGTTTTGTATTATTTAGATGATCAAGAATCTGCTTTGTCATCACTTGACGAAGCTTTTGCTTTGTATGAAGAAACAGATGCTCATATTTTTGGAATCTCAATTCTCTATTTAAAGTATTTTCTTTTAGAAAAAAAAGGGTTTTATAATGAGGGAAGTATCTATTTAAAAAAAGTAGATCAGATTATAAAAGAAAAGAAAGTGCTTGAATTACATTTATTGAAAACAAAAAGGATTTTGACAGTTATAGAAAAAATGAAAGAAAATCAAATTAAAAAAATTCAGAATAATGTAATGGATCAAGAAATAAAAATAAAAATGCAGTATAAATTACTTTTAAATATCAATAAAGAAATATATAGTTTTAATGATCTAGATAAATTGCTAAGTTATTTTGACACTAGTGTAAAAATGTTAACAGGAGCTGAGAGGTGTGTCGTTTTTTTATTGAATGAAGAAGGTAATTTTGAGCTGAAATTTCATGATAAAATGTCTTTTGATGAACACCAAATTCAGATTCTGACAGAAAGAATATGTAAAAATAAAAATGGATTTATTTTAACAGAGGGTAAAAATAAAATAAAATCAGGTTTATGTATGCCGTTTAAAATAAATGAATCAGTCATTGGCTGGTTTTATTTAGACAGCAATTTAATTACTAATCTTTTTACCGATAAAGATTTGGAAATAATTGAAATTTTTTCAAGGCAGACGGCTTATGTCCTTGATTCAATTATAAAAAGGAATCCTGCCTTAAACAATGAAAAAATAAAACTTTCTAAAGAATTCTGTGATAAATACAAGATCAGCAAAAGAGAAGAAGAAATTATTATTTTAAAATTAAAAGGTCATAAAAACATAACTATTAGTCAAAAATTATTTATTTCAGAAAAAACAGTAAAAAACCATATATCAAATATATATAAAAAATTGAATATCACTAATACTATTGAAATATTCAACTTAATCAAAATGAATGATAATCACCCGTGAGGATGTGCCTCTAAATAAGCTTCCTGAAGTTTTTTCCGGTTTAAATGAGTGTATTTCTGGGTGGTGGAAAGCGAGGAATGCCCTAAAATTTCACCGACTTTTCTAATATCCGCCCCGTTTTGCAGAAGATGGGTGGCGTAAGTGTGCCGGAATGCATGGGGGTGAATATTTTTATTGAGATTCATTTTTTTCCCGATAGAGTTTAAAATATATTCTATTCCTCTGGGCGAAAGTTTCTCACCCCGGAAATTAAAAAAAAGAGACTGATTTTTTTCAATTGTTTTTTGAAAAAGAGCATAGTATTTCCGGTACTCGTTCACGACATTTTCCGAGAGGAAAATAGTTCTTTCTTTATTGCCTTTTCCAATGACCCGTACCCATCTTTCCTTTAACTGGATATCAGAAGGTTTGAGGCTGGATAGCTCACTGAGGCGAAACCCTCCGGCGTAAAAAAGATAAACCAGAAAATAATTCCTGTAATTTAAATCAGTTTTCTTTTCCTGAAGGGTTGATAATATTTTTTGAATTTCTATTTCTGTAAAGTGATTGGGGATTTTTTTCTCTTTTCTGGGAGTTTTAAAATAATTTTGAGAAATTTCCTTTTCTTTTCCTTCTTTTTTTAAAAATAAAAAATAAGTTTTTAAAGCAGCTTTTTTTCTTTCCAAACTGGGGGCAGAAAGTTTTTTTTTCCCTGAAAGATAAGAAAAATAAGTATAAAGACTTTCTTTATCGAAAAACCCCTTTTTTAAATGACTGCAAAATAAAAGATAAAGGCGGATATCGGAAAGATAAGCTTTCACCGTATGGAGAGAATTTCCCCTCGATAATAGATAAGCTTTAAAGATTTCCATTTATTTTATCTCCTTAGCTTAAGATTATCGAAATAAAATCTAAGTTTTTTTAATCTTATGAAAAGTTTATATTTATAATAAGAGAATTTTACTTTAATGGAGGAATATTGAATCAAAAACAAACAGAAATAAAAGCGATTGCTGATTTTTTAGAAAAAATATCTAAAGGATTAATCGATTATAATGAAAATGGCAAAATTGATTCAAACCGAAGACAAGCTCTTTTGCAAGCATCTAAAGATATTTTAAGACTGAGCCAAGATTCCAGACCTTCTTCACTTCTGGCTTCTGCAGAAAAAAAAGAACTCAGAAAAATCGTCAATCTTTTTGAGGGTTTTACAAATGTGTTAATTGAATATCAAGAAAGTGAAAAAATCAGTCTGATTCGTCAAACAGATTTCAAATCAAAAATAAAAGATTTTAGCGGTTTGGGAGAATAAAAAAAACGGCAGCGCCGTTTTTTTTTATTTCATTACGGTTTCGAGCTGAGTCTTTTTACCGATTCTGTCTCTTAAGAAGTAGAGTTTGCTTCTTCTGACTTTACCAATCTTCACTACTTCGATTTTTTGAATATTTCGGCTTTGAAGTGGAAAATTTCTTTCTACACCGATATTTCCAACCATTTTTCGAACTTTGAAAGTCTTATTTGAGTCTTTTCCCTGAATTGCAATAACGGTTCCTTCAAAAATCTGAATCCGCTCTCTTTTTCCTTCGATAATTTTTGTAAAAACTTTAACTGTATTTCCTATACCAAAATTGATGTCTCGGATTTTATATTGCTCTTCAATATTATGAATTAATTGTCCGGCATTTATTCCCATTATATAGCTCCTTTATGATTTCTTTAACAAATCCTGTTTCCAAGTCCTTTAAATTTAATAATTTTAAAAGCTCAGGTCTATTTTTTATTGTATTTTTTAAAGAATTTTTTAATTTCCATTGCCGAATATTCTCATGATGCCCTGAAAGCAAGACATCTGGGACTTTTTTTTCTCTGAATACTAAAGGACGGGTATAGTGAGGGTATTCAAGAAGACCTTCTGAAAATGATTCTTCATCCTTGCTTTCAAATGAATCCATCGTTCCTTCAATAAAACGGGAGGTAGAATCGATGACAGCCAGAGCGGAAAGTTCTCCTCCGGTCATCACAAAATCTCCCAGTGAAATCATTTCTCCGCCCAGAATATCGTAAACCCGCTGGTCGATACCCTCGTATTTTCCGCAGATTAAAAAAATTTCTTCTTCCCTGCTCAGATTTTTTGCCAGATCATGATCAAGTTTTTGACCTTTTGGATCCATAAAAATAATTCTTGTTTTTGGAGTCTGGTAAGTTTCCACAGCTTTAATGAGGGGTTCCGGCTTGATAACCATGCCAGGTCCTCCTCCGTAAGCCGTATCATCCACTTTTTTATGACGGTCTTCCGAGAAATCACGGAAATTCACCGCCTGGATTTCCAAAAGATTTTTCTGTATTCCTCTTTTCAAAGGCATTGCGCTTTCTATATAAGCGCTGATTAAATCTGGAACCAGGGTGAAAACTTTAAACCGAAGCATTATTCGTTATCGTCCTCTTCTTTATCTTCTTCGCAGCCAAAAGGAAGTTCGTAATTTTCATTATAAATAATTTTTTTCTCTTTTAAATCAAAAGTTTCTAAATATTCTTTTAAAACAGGAAGATAGAGCGTTCTGATTTTTCCTTCGCTGTCTTTATAATCCAGTTCCAGAATATCGCAGCTTCCGAAATTTTTGACTTCTTTCACTTCTCCCAGCAGAATGTTTTTATGATAAACTTTGGTTCCTATTGCCTGATAATAATAAAACTCGTCTTCATTTAATTCTTCCATCTCGTCATTTTCAATATAAATTTCTTTTTCAATCAATAAATTGGCGTCATCGATAAATGTCACTCCCTGAATCAAGGCAGAGATACGGTTGCCCTTATAAGGTTTTCTGGATAAAAAACTCAATTTTTCAAACCGGTGTTTTTTTTCAATGAAAAAATTTTCATATTCCATAAAATCATTGATATTTTCACCATACACGAGAACAATTACTTCGCCTTTCAATCCTCGGGATTTGACAATTTTCCCCACAGCAATTTTCATCTGATATCCTTTTTCAAAAATTAAATCATTTTTTTTGATAATAAATATAATATCGATTGAAATAGATTTTTTTCTTAAATTGTTTTTATACACAACTGAATATAAATTTCAAAATTTGTCATTCAGGTTTTTGCTTGTAAAAGACCGGAATCTTAATTCAAAACACTTATTGTCAATAGATTCCCGCCTTCGCGGGAATGACAGAAAGATTTTTTTTTGTAATTCAAATTCATTTCAGTATATTTTCTAATTTCTTATTTAACCCAATATTCAACTTCACAATTCATACCCGTTTTCGATTAAATCAACCAATCGGGATACAAAACGAGCTGCCGGAGCGCCGTCAATAACATCATGATCGATCAATAAAGTAGCTTGTAAAAACTCGCGGATTTCTATACGATCATTTTTCACACCCGGTTTTTTTCAAGGACCTTCCTGATCACCAGCGGCAAAGGCACTAAAACGCCCTCCACTTTTTTTTCAACCACAATTGCCCTGTCAATCGTATCAAAAATCACCAGCTTGTTTTTTCCTTTCCTGAGGGCATGAATTGGTTTATGTTCAGAAATAGCCTGGCTGACGCATTTTAAAATCCATGAAATAAATGAAAAGAATCAGTCCTTGAGAAACTGCGGAAGAACTCCGCAGTTTTTTTAAAATTTAATTTTAATATCGGTAGTGTTCTGGTTTATAAGGTCCTTCTAAAGGCACGCTGATATAATCAGCCTGTTCTTTGGAAAGAGTAGTCAGTTTGACGCCGATTTTTTTAAGGTGCAGTCTGGCAACCTCTTCATCCAGTTTTTTAGACAGACGGTAAACACCCACTTCGTAGTTATTTTCCCAAAGGTCTAATTGAGCAAGGGTCTGGTTTGTAAAAGAATTGGACATAACAAACGACGGGTGTCCTGTAGCACATCCTAAGTTGACCAGCCGTCCTTCAGCCAGAAGAAAGATTTCATGCCCGTCCGGGTAGATGTATTTATCAACCTGAGGCTTAATGTTTACTTTTTTAATCCCAGGCCATTTATTCAGTTTATTGACTTGAATTTCATTGTCAAAGTGCCCGATATTGCAGACAATCGCCTGATCTTTCATTTTAGACATATGATCAGCGGTGATTACATCTTTATTTCCAGTTGTGGTCACATAAATATCCGCAATTCCCAGTGTTTCTTCGACTGTGGTTACTTGATATCCTGCCATTGCAGCCTGAAGCGCGCAGATCGGGTCAATTTCTGTTACAATTACTCTGGCTCCCAGTCCGCTCATAGACTGCGCCGAACCTTTGCCCACATCCCCATATCCGCAGACAACAACCACTTTTCCAGCCACCATGACATCGGTTGCTCTTTTGATTCCATCCGCCAGAGATTCACGGCATCCGTAAAGGTTGTCGAATTTTGATTTTGTCACCGAATCATTGACATTGATCGCGGGAAAAAGAAGTTCTTTTTTTTCCAGCATTTGATAAAGACGATGAACCCCGGTTGTTGTTTCTTCTGAAACCCCTTTGATTTCTTTTGCCATCTCAGTCCATTTTTTCGGGCTTTTTTTCAAGGTTTCTTTAAGCAGTGAAAGAATTTCAGCGTGTTCTTCGCTGGAAGGCTCAATGTCTAAAACTTTTGAATTTTTTTCAGCTTTCACACCGTCGTGAATCAAAAGAGTCGCATCTCCGCCGTCGTCCACAATCAGATTCGGTCCCTTCCCGCCTGGGAATGTAAGAGCCTGCTCAGTACACCACCAGTATTCTTTTAAAGTTTCACCCTTCCATGCAAAAACCGGGATTCCCGCTTTCGCAATCGCGGCGGCCGCGTGATCCTGTGTAGAGAAAATATTACAGGAAGCCCATCGGACGGTTGCTCCAAGAGCAACCAGGGTTTCGATCAAGACTGCTGTCTGGATCGTCATATGGAGAGAACCGGTGATTCTCACTCCTTTTAAAGGCTGATTTTTTGAGTATTTTTCTCTGACAGACATTAAGCCCGGCATTTCTTTTTCAGCGATTTCAATTTCTTTTCTTCCCCATTCAGCAAGGGAAATGTCATAGACCTTATAATCCATTTTTCCTCCAATTCGTTTTTCATTTATTATTAAGTCCAAGCTTTCATCTTGAAAGCTTATCACTCATAAACCTAATTTTTTTCAAATACTAAAATCATTTTTTCAGGCGAGTTTTTTTCTTCCGTATTTTTTTCTGAGGAAAGGTAAAAAACATGTTCTTTCAACCCTGAGTTTGCCGCATATTTCTGCATTTCCTCACGGCTGAAACCCAGCCAGAAATCTTTATAAACTTCTCTCATTTCTTCATAGTTATGCTTATAAAAATCAATAATAATCCACTTCCCGCCTTTTTTTAAAACCCTTTCCATTTCAACAAACACTTTTTTAGGGTTTGGAATATGATGAAGCACCATATTGGTAAAAACCGCATCAAAAAAATCATTCTGAAACGGAGTCTGTGCAATATCCGCTTTAAAAAGATTGATCCGGGAATAAATGTCTTTGTCTTCATCTTTAAAAACTGAATGAGAAAGCGCTGTTTTATAGACATCAATGCCGTAAAGCTCAATTTCAGGATTATGCGCCAAAAACCAGAGGAGTTTACCGTCTCCGCAGCCTGCATCCAGAATCTTTTTTTTCTCTTTCAACAGAAAAGAAAAACCAAGCATCAAGTCTTCTACTGAATAAAAGCTTCCCAGCCCCTGCTTGGACAGGCTGCTGGAAATAAAAAAATCCTCTGCAAACAGTTTTCTTTTTTCAAGAATAAAAGGGATTTGGCTTCTTTCTTGCTGATACGCTTCTTTCTCCCAGATAAGAGTAAGCATGGCGATCGCTGTATCCGGTATTTTTTTCTGATTTAAAGTATAAAACCGCCAGGTTCCCTCTTTTCTTTCAATCACCAGATCATGGTCTTTCAAAAGCTTTAAATGCTTCGAAACCCGGGACTGCTGCATAGAAAGAATTTCCAATATTTCATTGACATTCAATTCATAATCATTGAGTAAATTGAGAATCCGAAGCCGCGTAGAATCACTTAAAATCTTAAAAAACTCAGTCCAGTCCATAATATAACTTCATGCCCATATAGTAATATAAAGAATAAATATAACGAAAAAAGAAGGTTTTTTCAAGAAAAAAAAGAAAAGTATAAAAAATAAACGCTTATTAAACTATTTTTCAGGTTCTTTTATTAGAAAATCGTATTTTTTAAAATCGTATGAATACTTTCCATTCTAAAAGGCTTGGTAATAACCTCATCCATTCCCGCTTGAATAAAATTGATTTTCTCTTGAGGCTGGGCATAGGCTGTCATCGCCACTATTTTCGGTAAAGGGATTCCTTTTTCATTTGAATAGGCTTGTATCATTTTAAAAGCCTCTATCCCGTCAATGGTCGGCATTTGAATATCCATAAATACAATCTTGGGAAGCTCTTTTTTAAATAGTTGTACTGCCTCAAGACCGTTATTTGCTTTTAAAATTTGATAAGCGCCGGCTTTACGGATCATTTTTTCAGCTACGGACATACTGATTGGATTATCTTCTGCGATCAGGATTTTGAGATGCTGTTTTTCGTTTGTTTCAAAAAAAGCCTCATCTGATTTTTCCTCTAACCGGACTTGATTGAGAGAAAGTTTTATTTTAGAAATCAAATCTCTTCTGACAAGAGGTTTAACCAAATAAAAAGAAATATTCAAGTCTCTTAATTTTTGAAGATTTTCGTTGATATCCACTGAGGTAAACATAAGGATAGTGATTTTATCCCCAAAAATTTTTCGAATTTCAAGAGCTGTTTCAAATCCGTCCATTTCCAGCATATGCACATCGAGAATAATCAGGTCGATTTTTTTATGATCCGTCAAAAATTCAATTGCTTTTTGACCGCTTTCAGCAAGGAAAACGGTTATTCCCTCTTCTGAAAGCATTTTTTGAGTGATGACTCGATTTAACTCATTGTCATCCACAAAAAGAATAGAGACACCGCTTAGACTCTTGAGGGGGTTTTGGACAAGAGAAGGAAGGTAATGAGATTTCATGAAAGGAATCTGGAAATAAAACTTAGAGCCTTTTGACCGCCTTTTTTCAAAACCGATATTTCCTCCCATAATTTCAACAAAGTTTTTCGTGATAGCAAGCCCCAGTCCGGTTCCTTGATATTTTTTAGCATAGGAAAGATCGCCTTGAACAAAAGGGTGAAAAAGTTTGTTTTCAAGTTCTGAAGAAATTCCGATTCCTGAATCTTCCACAGAAAATTCAATTTCAATTCTTTCTTTGGCTTCATGGATTTTTTTCATTTCCACCAAAATATAACCGCTTTCTGTAAATTTAACAGCATTGCCGATCAGATTAATCAAAATCTGCCTCAATTTCCCCTCATCGCCGATCATAAAATCAGGAATATCCGAAGCAATATAAAAAATCAGTTCAATATTTTTTTTATGGGCATTGTAAGACAAGACAGAAGCAATATTTTCAATCACTTTACTGAATTCAAAATCTCTGTTGATAACTTCAAATTTTCCCGATTCAATCTTGGAAATATCCAAAATATCGTTAATAATAGATAAGAGATTTTCAGCCGACAGGACAATATTGTCTAAAAAGCTTTTCTGTTCCTGATTAAGAGAGCTCAAAGACAAGAGATCGCACATTCCGATAATTCCGTTCATCGGGGTTCTGATTTCGTGGCTCATATTTGCCAGAAACTGAGATTTTGCCTGATTGGCCTTCTCAGCGTTTTTTTTAGCTTGAAGCAATTCGTCCTCGAGCAGCTTTTGATGGGTAATCACTACTTCGATCCCGTCCCAACAGACATTTCCGTCTTCAAGAATCCGCGGTGTAGAAATAAGTGATGACCATCGTATTATTCCGGAAGGGTCTTTTATCCTGACTTGAGTCTTAAAAACAGATAACAATTGAAATGCTTTTTCTTCTTCCAAAAGAAGTTTTTCTTTGTCCTCTTCATAAATTAAATTATAAATCAGATTTGAATCTTTCATGATTTCATCGGCTGTATGCCCGTAAAGTTTCACTACCCCGTCGCTTAAATAGGTAAAAATCCTTTTCCCGTTTTTATCAATAACAATCTGATAAATCATTCCGTCCTGAATATTATTGCTGATGGTGCGAAGCTGTTCTTCTCTTTTCTTGAGTGCGATGCTGTTTTGAAGCTGTTCCTGCATATACAAAAGGATTTTTCCGATCAAAAGAGATGCAAGGGGATAGCTGATGATAACGGGTAAAGCAATAGTGTTAAATGTTTTGACGACAAGATCGGCAGGCAGGGTAAACATGCAGGCAAGCATTGCAATATGCACAAAAATGCCAAAAGCATAAAGCTTGATAAAAGAAAGCAGTTTTCCTTTTTTTTTCCAGAAGAAATGAAAAAAGATGCCTAGTCCGAGAGAGCAGCAGATCACCAAAACGCCGGTTATCGCACCGGATCCGCCTTGAATGATCCTAAGAACGGCTGCCGGAACGCTTGCCGTGATTCCTGCAAAGGGACCGTAAAACAAAGCGGCAAGAGAAAGCATCACCGATCGTCCGTCAAAAATAAGCCCCGGTCCTAAAACAACCGGATTCAGCATTCCAATCACAGCGGCGATTCCAAAAATAAGCCCCTGAAAAATCTGACGCTGCTTTTCTTTTTTAATATGCTGGTTTAAAAGCCCCGATACCATGCTGATCGCAGCCAATATTCCAAGATTATAGACAATATCAAAAAATATTTTCATACCACCCCGTTTTTTATCACTTGTGTGAATATTTAAGGCTTATCTCATAAATTTATTGATTTATATTGATTTTTTAAAATTTTTTACAACAAAGATAAATCCTGAAAAAACAATCACCGCGAGAATCATAAAAACGAGCATGCCGCCCATAGTAAATAAAGGATCATGATTTAAATACATCATTATTCCCATTATATTGACCGCAGTAATCATGGTGACAAAAAAACCGTAAAACAAAAACTGGATGCAATAGGTCTGATTGGGACGGGTCCATAAAAGATAGACACTGATCAAGCCCACAGGAACCGTAAATCCAAGGTCAAAAAACCGGATTGTCCAGAAAGCTGCCGGCGCATCCTGATAACCAGGCGTGGTTCCAGTCTGAACGACACTCAAAATCTCTTTGATCCACATCGATGAAAAAACAAGAATAAAAAAAACAAAGACCAGTGAATAGATAATCAGCCGTTTTTTCTTGAGCGTGTTTTGGAAATCCCGCGGGAAAATATTGAGTCCGTAAAGCAGTGTAATCAGAGCGCTGATCATGATAAAAAGGAAATAAAAAGAATAGGTTTCACTGTTGCCTGTATAGACAGAAGAGCTCCATTCCAACCCGATAGTGTAGCTTAAAACGAAATAAATGAGGTAAAGAGGAGTCAGAATAATAACATATTTTGAAATTTCTTTCCTGAGAAAAAGAGAGACAGAGCCAAAGATTAAAAAGGGAGTTAATAGAAATAAATTGGTGAAATCCTGACCTTTAATCTGGAAAATCCCTGAAAGAGAAGTTTTATACTGAAGGTGATTTAAAAAAAGCGGTCCTTTCACGACCAGATAAACAAGAATTAACCCGGAAATAAAAGATAAGAAGCTGACCAGATATCTCTCAAAATTGCTTCCAAAATTGCCTTCGCGCTGTATTTTCGTCATAAAAACCCTTATTTTGATATATTTCTACCGTAAAAAATCTCCAGCATTTCTTTTTTCAGCTTTTCCTTGATTTTCTTTTTGTCCTTATCTTCCAGATCGACCACGGCTCTCCCGAAAAGATAGTTATTTAAATCAAATTCTTTCAGAAGCATCTTGGTATGAAAAATATTTTCCTGATACATATTGACATCAATCATCTGATATTTTTTAGCTGTTTCTTCGGGAATATAGTTTTGGATTGAATTGATTTTATGGTCAATATAGAATTTTTTCCCTTTAATATCCCTAGTAAATCCCCTGACCCTGTAATCTACATTCGCAATATCAGGTTTGAACTGGTGGAAAAGATAGTTGAGAGCTTTTAAAGGAGAAATTTTTCCGCAGGTGGATACATCAATGTCTGCCCGAAAAGTGCTGATTCCTTTATGAGGATGGCTCTCAGGATAAGTGTGAACCGTAATGTGGCTTTTATCCAGATGGGCAAGAACTGTTTCAGGCAGGGGTCCAGGAGTATCGTTTTCGCAGTCTTTCTGCTTGTGAATATTTTCTACCGGCTCCTCTGAGATGAGAATTGTAACGCTGGCTCCCTGAGGGTCATAGTCTTGGCTTGCTATGTTTAAGATTTTCGCGTCAATAATATTGGCTACTTCTGTCAAAATATTGGTCAGTCTTTCAGCGTTGTATTCTTCATCGATATATTCGATATAAGCCTTTCTGTTTTCGGCCTCTTTGGCGTAGCAGATGTCGTACAGGTTGAAACTGAGAGATTTCGTAAGGTTGTTGAACCCATAAAGTTTTAACTTTTTAATGGGTTTAATTTTCATCGCTGTCTCCTTAAATATGATCTTGATAACTAAATTCAGTGCATTTAATAATACATAAAAATCCCTGATGTTCAAAAGATAATCTAAAATATTTTTTGTCTTTTTTATGTCATAAATCAAGAATAAAAATTATACTGAAATGATTTTAATTTGCAAAAAATTAACCGTTTTTTTATTCTCTTTGTCATCGTATATTTAAAACTCCCCTTAATAAAGATGTCTCTTCGCTTTGCTCATCAAAATGACACTTTTCAGAACTTCTCTAATGTTTGATTATTGATGATAATCTTGAGGGAATAAGCCCAGATTGGAAATTTCTTCATTAAAAAATAACCAATTCTTTAAGCTATCCCTGTTTTTTCAGTTTTCCAATTGCTTTTTTGATGCGTGTTTGAATCCCGGTGTCTGATTCATTTTCAAGCTGGACTTCCAGATATAAAAGAGCTTCAGTGTTTCCGAGTTTATCCAGTCCTGCTACTGCTGTTCCCCGGATATAAGAATCAGAATGTTTTAATGAATCGACAAAGAGTTTAAAAAAGCGGTTGTCTTTCTGGTCTGAAAGAATGGAAAGAGCCACTTCTTTCGAATAACGGAAATCATCTTTTAAAGCCATCCTGACCAATGCTTCCTCAATTGCTTTTTTTTCATTTCCCGGAAGTTTTTTATTATTGCGGATGATTTCTCCCAAGCTTGCCACCGCAGCCCAGCGGAGATTTTGATCTATGGATTTTGTGTTTTTGATAAGCAGGGCAACTGTCCCCTCCTGGTAGAAATACTTGGCCCATTTACTGGCTTCTTCTCTCACCCAGGTGACCGGATCGTCCATAGCAAGCAGGATAATATCGGAATACTGTTTATTGAAAGAAAAGCCTATCGCCTCAATCAGATAGCGCTTCACATATTTATCCGCTTCTTTCAGGGCAGTTTTCAAATAGGATTTAATTTTTTTTGTTTCCTTGTCTTCTTTAAAAAAGGGTTTAAGCTGATCTACCGCGCCTTTTGCAGTTTCTTCGCTTTCGTCACACAGGAGCTCCCCGTAATTGTCAATAGTATTATATCCTTCTGATTTCGAGCTGGTATCACTCAAAAGATACTGGCGCTTCAAATCAGCCCGGAGCTTGTCATGAGGATGGATGGGCAAGGCTTCAAAAGTTACGGTTTGAAAGAGTTTTTTGGCAGCGGCGAGGATTTCTTCAATCTTTCTCCCGCTCATATTTCCCACTGTCAGAGTTAGTTCAGAACGAAAAGTTCCGTCCCAGTCGAGAAAAACGCCTTCGGGCATTCCTGATATATTCAGGCTGTCCTGATTGACGGTAACGGACTGCCAGCTGTCATTGATTTCCTTGTCAATAGCCCTTTCCAGCCTGATATGGTTTGTTGTGATATTCCAGTATTGAGACCTTCCGCCGAACATGTCCGAATCAGAATAGGAAGACGAAGAAAAGCGGGCAGTATTATCGTCTATAACCCTCAGAATCTCGCAGAAGAGAATGAGATAATGAATATGGTACTTTTCCTCAACTTGAGCGAAAATTTGAGGGTATAACTCATGCAATTCTTTCGGCGCTTTTTTGGAGTTGGAAACAGTCAGTCTTAAATTCTTATTTTGCATTTTTCCGTCATCTTTTAGAACTTCCCTTAAGTTAATATTTATAAATAAAATATATCACAACTGATAAAATTTAAAAAAGCCCTTTTCAGTTAACCTGAAAAGGGCTTTATGGTTAAAGATGATGAGCTGCTTTTGTAAAACCTCTCTGCCTTTGACAACAGAGAGGTAAAAAGAAGAAATTGCTAGCCGTTGGTATTGTGACTTACAACCATGTTGTATTGGACTGCTGGTGTCTGCTCTTTATTTCCCATGTGACCGTATGGATAAGAGTAGTAAACTTTTCCTCCATTTTGTCCGTCAAGATAAGAAGTATGTCTGGCATAGACATAACAGTAAGTAGGCATTACAGGCATACATCCCAGCTCATCCGCATAAGACATAATGCTGTAAGTATAGCTTCCCACTTTCATAGAAAGAGTATTTGGCACATAAGACCATGTCCAGTAAGAATAGGACATAGAAGCTTTTCCGCCGTTGATTGCTACTAAAAATGGGTTATTGATAGAAAGTCCTGTAGGTCCGCAGGTTGGTGTCCACATATTTAAAGGCCATGATCCGCAAGAGTTCAACCCTCTGTTTGCTCCGGAGATTCCTACGAAAGTATCAATAATTCCATTGATAGAAGCTCCAAGATAGACTGAAGTTCCTGTATATTCTTTATAAGTTCCGCCTTTGACTGCTGCTCTGACTGATGTAACCCCAAGTGAGTGAGCAATCACATCTACTTTTGCCATACCGGAATAGTTTTTAACGGCTACAATAAACCGATAAATTTTGCTGATATTAGAAGCTTCGTGATAGTTTAAAGACGCATTCATAGCTCCTGGTTTTCCATAATTTACAGCATAAAGCTCTGATGGTTTATAACCTTTGGTTTTAAAATAATTTCTGGAAGTGACCCATCCGCCCATCGGCATTGCTGATCCGGATGCATTGTCTCCGTTTCCATGAATAAAGACAACGGGTTGTTTAACAATGGCACAATCACCTGTTTTAGAAGTAGATCCGCCAAATCCTGTCAAGTCTGAGTTCCCTGTGCTGTTCAAATAGCTTTGGAAGTTTGATCCAAATGCATTGACTCCGGGATCATAACATACTCCCTTGCTGTCGTCTGCTGATACAGTTGAATCCGGCTCCCCGCTTTTTGCACATCCATTAAATACAAGCGCTCCCATAATCAAGACCGCTAAAACTAATCTTTTCATTTTATGCCTCCACATTTACTTTAATAAACTATATGCATTTTCAAGACCAAGTTTTATTTTTTCTTAAAAAGACCTGCGGGTAATACTTTAGTTTAATAAAAACAATTAAAAAACCATTTAGTGTAGTATTTTACCTATCATTATTGACAAAGAAAATGCCATAAAGAAAGGGAATGTAAACTAAAGTTTAAATTTTTTAAGATAATCCCAAACTTCTTATAAAAAAAAGCTTTTCATTTGATTAAATAATTTTGATTATTGCTTTTAAAAATCCTCTCTGTCAGAAAGACAGAGAGGATAAAGAAAATTACCCGTTGGTATTGTGATTGACAACCATGTTGTATTGGACTGCTGGTGTTTGCTCTTTATTTCCCATGTGACCGTATGGATAAGAGTAATAAACTTTTTCTCCGTTTTGACTGGTCATTTTTGAAGTGTGATAGTAGTAAACATAACAGTAAGTAGGCATTACAGGCATACATGCCAGTTCATCCGCATAAGAATAGATTGTATAAGTATAGCTTCCTACTTTTGCCATAGATGGATATCTGCTTCCGCCCTGAAGAGTAACTAAAAATGGGTTAGAAATAGCGAGTCCTGTAGGTCCGCAGGTTGGAGTATAGCTTCCGAGAGGCCAAACACCGCAAGAATTAAGTCCTCTGTTTGCTCCGGAAATTCCTACGAAAGTATCGATAATTCCATTGATAGCAGCTCCAAGATAAACTGAAGTTCCTGTATATTCTTTATAAGTTCCGCCTTTGACTGCTGCTCTGACTGATGTAACTCCCAATGAGTGTGCAATCACATCTACTTTCGCTTGTCCTGAGTAGTTTTTAACGGCTACGATAAACCGGTAGATCTTGCTGATATTAGGCGCTGAGTGATAGTTTAAAGCCGCATTCGTAGCTCCTGGTTTTCCATAATTTACAGCATAAAGCTCTGATGGTTTATAACCTTTGCTCATAAAATAAGTTCTGGATGTTTTCCATCCGCCCATCGGCATTGCTGATCCGGATGCATTGTCTCCGTTTCCGTGAATAAAGACAACGGGTTGTTTAACAATGGCACAATCACCTGTTTTAGAAGTAGATCCGCCAAATCCTGTCAAGTCTGAGTTTCCTGTGCTGTTCAAATAGCTTTGGAAGTTTGATCCAAATGCATTGACCCCGGGATCATAACATACTCCCTTAGTGTCTCCTGCTGATACAGTTGAATCCGGCTCCCCGCTTTTTGCACATGATGTGAACCCAAACGCTGCGATGACCAACATCGCTAAAAGTAGTTTTTTCATTTTAATCCTCCACATTTTATATATTTCAAAAATAATATTTCAATTTTTATGCCAATTTTATTTTTTTCTTAAAACCTTTGTATAATAAACTTTAGTTTAATTTTCATTTTTCCCTAATTTTTTTATGTATTTTTTTTCCTACTTTGATATGACAAAAGTAAAATCATTATTGACATTTTTTTCTAAAACGACCTTAGAGTGAAATAAAAGATGAATTTAAAAGCAAGAAATAAAACCCGTTCGGCTGGTCATTTTCGAAGTGTGATAATAATAAACATTGTGTTTTCCCCTACTCAGACAAGACAAAAAATTTGAAAAAAAAGATCAGAAAAGAATAACGCCGGAGAGGGTTTTGCCTGCTTTACAAAAACCTCTCCGACATTCAGGAAAAAATGTGAAGCAACGAGAAATCTGAATTAATTAGTTGTGTGATATTTAACCATTTTATACTGATAGTATGCTGTCTGCTCTTTATTTCCCATGTGACCGTATGGATAAGAATAGTAAACTTTTCCTCCGTTTTGACCGTCCAGATAAGAAGTATGTCTTGCATAAACATAACAGTAAGTAGGCATTGCAGGCATACATCCCAATTCATCCGCATAAGACATAATACTGTAAGTATAGCTTCCTACTTTCATTTTAAGAGTATTTGGTTTCCAAGTTCCCCAAGAAAGATACATAGAAGCTTTTCCGCCGTTGACTGCCACTAAAAACGGGTTATTAATAGAAAGTCCTGTAGGTCCGCAGGTTGGCGTCCAGTTATTGAGAGGCCATGATCCGCAAGAATTAAGTCCTCTGTTTGCTCCGGAAATTCCTACAAAAGTATCCACGATTCCATTGATAGAAGCTCCAAGATAGACTGAAGTTCCTGTATATTCTTTATAAGTTCCGCCTTTGACTGCTGCTCTGACTGATGTAACCCCAAGCGAGTGAGCAATGACATCTACTTTCGCTTGTCCTGAGTAGTTTTTAACGGCTACGATAAACCGGTAAATTTTACTGATATTAGGCGCCGCGTGATAGTTTAAAGCCGCATTCATAGCTCCTGATTTTCCATAATTTACAGCATAAAGCTCTGATGGTTTATAACCTTTGGTTTTAAAATAATTTCTGGAAGTGACCCATCCGCCCATCGGCAATGCTGATCCGGAGGCATTGTCTCCGTTTCCGTGAATAAAGACTACCGGCTGATTTACAATAGCGCAATCTCCCGTTTTAGTCGTAGATCCCCCAAATCCTGTCAAGTCTGAGTTTCCTGTGCTGTTCAAATAGCTTTGGAAGTGTGACCCAAACGCATTGACTCCGGGATCATAACATGTTCCCTTGCTGTCGCCTGCTGATACATTTGAATCAAGCTCCCCGCTTTTCGCACATGAAGTAAATACAAGCGCTCCCATCAACAAGACCGCCATCACTAGTTTTTTCATTTTAATCCTCCTTATAATTCTTTAAAAGAGATATCAATCTTCATACCAATTTAAAATATTGTTAAAAATAATTCATTTATTATACTTTAGTTTAATTTTTACACTTAATTATATTTCAAGTGTACCTTTTTTCATACATATTAAAACTTTTAATTTTTGACATTTTGTCATTTTTTGATGTAGCAAAAAGCTTGCATTCCAGCTATTTTTTCTAAATAATTAAATTTCAGTCAGAAATTTCATAAAAACAACAAGAAGATTTATTCAGACTATAGGGGGATTTCTAAAAATCAAATTTCCTGTTGAAGCAAATTAATCTTCAACAGGATTTTATTTTTTATTCCCACTCGATTGTTGCAGGCGGTTTACTGCTGATATCATAAACCACGCGGTTGATTCCTTTGACTTCGTTGATGATTCTGGAAGAAATCTTATTCAAGACATCGTAAGGCATCTTCACCCAATCCGCCGTCATTCCGTCCACGCTTTCCACAATCCGAAGAGCGATCACATTTTCATAAGTCCTTTTATCTCCCATCACGCCTACCGACTGAACAGGCAGAAAAACCCCGAAAGCCTGCCATATCTGGTTGTAAAGCCCCGCATTTTTAATTTCTTCAATAATAATCGCATCTGCTTCCCGAAGGGTATTGAGTTTTTCCTCTGTCACATCTCCCAAAACACGGATCGCAAGACCCGGTCCTGGAAAAGGCTGACGATTGACAATCTCATCCGGCACTCCCAGCTCACGGCCGATTTCCCTGACCTCATCCTTAAAAAGCTCTTTAAAAGGCTCGATCACTTTTCCCTGATTAATCAATTCTAAAACCCCGCCCACCCGGTTGTGATGGGTTTTGATGGTATCAGAAGGTCCCTTGACATTCACAGACTCAATCACATCAGGATAAAGTGTTCCCTGGGCTAGAAAATCAAACCCTTGTGTTGTTTTTGAAAAAACTTCCAGAAAATACTCGCCGATAATTTTTCTTTTTTGTTCAGGAGAATCAATTCCTTTTAATTTTTGAAGGAATTCTTTTGATGCATCAATGTATTTAAAATTAATATCATAGTTTTTTGTAAAAGTCTCCTGCACTTTCAAAGCCTCGTTTTTTCTCAAAACCCCGTTGTTGACAAAAACACAAAGCAGGTTTTTCCCGAGAGCTTTATGAAGCAGCACTGCCAGAACAGAAGAATCCACCCCTCCCGAAAGCCCTAAAACCACTTTTTTGTCTTTCACCTGATTGCGCACTGCATGAACCGTATTGTCGATAAAAGACCCCATCTCCCAGTCTGCAATGCACTTGCAGATTTTGAAGACAAAATTTTCCAGCATTTTTCCGCCGTTTTTGGTATGCACCACTTCAGGGTGAAACTGAACCGCGTAAATATGTTTTTTTTTATTTTGAATAGAAGCCAAAGCATTTTTGCTTTCAGCCGCTTTGATAAAATCTTTCGGAAATTCAACAACTTTGTCGCCATGGCTCATCCAGACAACCTGCTTTTCTTCCAGCCCCTCAAAAAGAAGCGATGAAGAATCAAGCTTGATTTCAGTAAACCCGTATTCCCTTGAATCCGAAGGAGTGATTTTTCCCTCATAAAGGTATGAAAGGAGCTGCATTCCATAACAAATTCCAAGAATCGGAATATTCAGTTCATCCAGTGTTTTTTTCTCTATTTTAAATGAATCCGAGTCATAAACGCTTGCGGGACCGCCCGATAAGATCAAGCCTTCAATCCTGTTATTTTCAGCGATTTTCTGAATATCGGCAGAATAGGGGTGAATCTCGCAGTAAACCTTCATTTTGCGGATTCTTTTGGCAATCAGCTGAGTGTATTGCGATCCAAAGTCCAGAATCAGTATCATTGAATTTTCCTCTCAAATTTAAGTCTTTTAAATTTACTCAATGAAAGGGGCTGGCTTGCAATTTTTATCAAATGATTCAGATTAAGCCTGACCCTTCTCTGATTTCAAAAATCACCGGATTTACCGAATCCAAACTGAATCAATTAAAAAATTGATCAATTCTATTTCTTGTTTTTTTAAGTTTCTGAAAGTATTTTTTAATTACTTGAATAAATATTTGTCTTGCTAGTAATCTTTCTGTAGATTATTCACTCTATTTTTATATTAATTTTTGTACAATAGGAGTTTAACCGATCATGAGCACACTACCCAACTGCCCTCAATGCAATTCAGAATTAACTTATGACGATGGGAGCCAATATGTCTGCCCAGAATGCTCTCATGAATGGAGCAAAGACGAAGCGGCAGTGATGAACGAAGAAACTCGTGTCTGGAAAGATGCTTTTGGCAATGTACTGAATAATGGTGATTCCATAACTGTCATTAAAGACTTAAAAGTGAAAGGCTCCTCCTCAGTTGTTAAAGTCGGCACAAAAGTTAAAAATATCCGATTAATAGAAGGCGATCATGATATCGACTGTAGAATAGAAGGATTTGGCTCGATTCAGTTGAAATCAGAGTTTGTTAAAAAAGCTTGACGGTTTTTTATAAGATTACTGAGTCGACCCTGAAAAACTCATTTTTCAAATAAAAAACCTGAAAATTTTTTGCCCACAAACCCCCAGCCCCTTATCTCCCAGAGGAAGACAAGGGGAGTTTTAGAAATTATAACATTGTTTTTCAATAACTATTTATTTACACTACCTGACGGTAAAAAAGGAATTAATTTCAAAATTCCTTCTATTCAGGTTTTTAATTTTATTTTCATTTTAGCATTCATCTGCCCCTCCGTGATCGCTAGAGTGATGAGAGGAGAAGAATCTGCAACAATAATCATATCTGTTTTAACCTTTCCAAGAGAAAGCTTCCCTTCTCTGAAATACTCCATTGCTGTCAATTTCTTTATTTTTTCGATCAATTCATCTTTCCCCTCATTTAATGCCAACAATATCTGGAATATTGATTAAAGCCGTCATTTTTCTACTCCCCTTTCTATACCTTATTTCTTTCAATGCCTTTTTTCTAAATATAACATTTTCTATTCATTCTGTCAAACCGTCGGTACTGTTTTCTCATCCCCCTACTCCGCCCACAAAAGGCTGTCTTCTTCTGATCGGACTGCCCGGGTCTGAGAGTTTTCATCCGTCAGAAAATCTGTTTTTTCTTTCAGGGAGGGATTGAGGGCGAGCGCTTTCTCAATCGAGTTTTTCATCTCTTCGTGCCGGTTCAAGATTTTGTAGATCACTGCCAGATTGGCATAGACCAGCGCGTTTTTTTCATCGGCTTTTTTAGCTTTTTCATAAAAAGCGAGTGCGTTTTCATATTTTTTCTGGAGCTGATAAAGATTACCCAGATTATTGAGAGCGGGAAGGTAGTTTTCCTTTAAAGCGGCAGACTTCAAAAACCAGCTTTCCGCCTCACTATATTTTCCGTATCGGGCATAGGCCACCCCGATTTTATTGAGCACCTCAGGATCGGCCGGATGGTCTATCGCAGTTTTCATCAGGGGGTTGACCTTTGCTTCCAGCTCTCTTTCGATCAGCTGATTCATATCTTCATAAAAAAGTTTTTCTACCCTTTCCTTATCGGGCATAGAGGCTTCCCAGTCGATGTCTTTCAGTGTGGCGGGCGAAAAATCCTTCCAGGCGGTTTTAGAAAGGATAAACTCTGCTTTCCCCTGCCATTTCAGGAGTGTTTCACTCCCTTTTTCCCATGCAGAAAGAAAAGATTTTCCAAGCAGCGTAGTTTCCACAGGAATAAAGACCCTTCCGTCATAGACCACTGTCAGGCCGAGATTGGAGGAAATCGCAGCGCGTTTGGAGGCAGGAAGCCCCGTGTCAAACATCATCAGGATATGACCGGGCACTAAAATCATGGCTGTCTCGATACCGATATTTTCCAATAGGCTTGAAAAAAGGACACTCAGGTCATCGCAGTCTCCGGTTTTAAACCTCATCACATCCCGGGGATACTGGATATAGTCCACTTGATTTTTATTTTTGGAAAACTCGGTGAAAGGCGTTTTTGGGTCGGAGACATAGGTAATCCCATAAGTTCCCAGCGCATCAAAAATCTTGACAGCCGACTGGAGGGGTTTATTGAGAAACTGAAAATCGGCATAGCGGAAAACCTGAGTGACCTGCCTTGCGAAAGACTTGACCACTGTGTCTTTCGGTGTGATAAAAGAGGCGAGTTTTTTAGGCTCGTCCCAGGTCATGGCGTTCCGGTTGTAAAGATAAAAGCTTTCAGTCTTTGAAACCTGATATTCTTTTCCCCCAATCACATACTTCACGGTGATTCCGGCACTGATCGGAGTATCTTCCGTTATATTTAAAACATTATTATTAAACACAGAAAAAAGAAAAATGTTTTTTGTTTCATCAGGCAAAATATTTCTGTAAATACGGCTTTCTGTAGGATAATCCATGAACTCTTTGACTTCAAACTCTGCCCAGATTTTTTCAATTGTCTTTCCTGTTGTGTTTTTGATTTTAATTTCACCCATCGGATTTTCAGAGTAAAATTTATAGATAGAAGAATAGACAGATTTTAAATCAAGAGCTGAAATTTCGATTCCGGGAATTTCTATCTTCCCCGATAATTTTTGATAAAGATTCTTCAAATTTTCAAAACCGCTTTTCGCCTCAAGATTTTCAGGATCAGTTTTCAGGGCTGTTTCATAATTTCTCATGGCATCTTCATAGAATTTTTTCGCCGATTCAAACCCGATTTCCTGAAATTTCTGATTGAATTTCAGGGCAAAAAAATCTGCTTGCTCTATAATTTTCAATACTTTAGTATGTTTTAAGAGTTTTAGAATTTCAAGATCATCGGGCACAATCCGAAGCATTTTTTGAAAAGTGTCTTCCGCTTTTTGATAAAGTTTTTTTCTCATAAAAAAATCGGCTTTTTCTTTTAAGGCTTCCAGATAATCAGGATTAATTTCTAATGCACGATCGAGCCAGTTTAAAAAAACAAAGGGATTTTTTTCCCGCTCTTTTACTGCTTCTAAAAAAGCTTCATTTTCAGTTTTTGCTTTTGAAAAATCGATCTGGCTTTCTTCTAAACGAAAGATCCGATTGGAAGCATTGTCCGTTAAATAGATGATTTTTCCTGATATATCTGTTTGAACATCAACGATCCGCGAGTTTGGGAATAAATCGGCATACCATAAAAGCTGATTAAAAGCGTCCAATTTGGCAAATCCTTTTTCTACCCCGAGATAAAGATTTTTATTTTTATCTTCATAATATGCGGTTACCGTTTCTCTCAACAAAAAATCTCTTTGAGAAATTGCTTCTCCATTATCATTCAAATAATCGAGAGTATAATAAACCGCATCTTTCGATAATACGGAAAAGCAGCCGTTGGAATACGAAATTCCGAGTATATAACCGTTCGTTTTGATTTTTAAAGGAATCAAAGTCTCGGTTTTGGAATTGAAAAAAAATAATTGTTCCGGATTTCCGATTCCGCCAACCACCGCATTCCCTTTTGAAGAAACGGCAAACAAGAGAGGTGTAAAAGGGATTTTTAATACAATTTCTTTTTCAAAAAGCTTGTTTGAATTAAATACTATAATTTTTTTAGCTGAAAAATCAAAGAGATAAATATTTCCTTTGTCATCTTTGCCTGATTTTGAAACCGTATAATACTGCCCCTTGGCGCCCCCGAATTCACCGAGATAAAAATTGACCCTTCCAAACAAATCGATATTCATCACAGAATAAAAAGAGACAATATAAAGAGCGTCATTCTCCGGAATCACAGATGAATAGGTAGCGGAAGTAAGATTCATATTGTCCATAGTGGGAATATTTGAGTATTCATAAACAATAAAAGGCTTGGGATTAAAAAGAAAATTCCTGCTGTTTTTTGATATTGTATAGAAAAAAGTGTTTTGAATATCCTGTCTGATTTTTTCTATACACATTTTATAGTTTTTAATCTCTTTTAAAGAATAAACTTCGATATAACTCTGATTTTTTTGACTGTCGAAAAGATAGGCGTAAACATAAAACAACCCTTTTTCTTCAAATACTCTCCCGTAAATCAAATAGCGGACATGGAGAATCTCAGCGATTTTTTTCAGTCTTTCAGGCTGATCATACTCAGACTGAGGCGCCATCAAAGAATAAACATATTTTTTATCATCGATGATTTCTATTTTACCGCCTGCTTTTTGGCGGAGAATAGTTCTAAAATCCTCCTCGGTCTTCAGAAATTCAGGATCATAAATAAAGTTATAGTCAAAATCTAAAACAGCAAGCCTCTTGTCATCCGAGAGTTGGGATTTATCCGAATCTCGGATAAAAAATAGGTTCTCCCGGGCAATTTCATAAATCAGTTTTTTTATGCCTGAGTCATAAAAAATATTATCATCTTGATTTGAGGCGATTTCCACCTCATTAAAAGTTTTCGCTGTTTTTCCGTCGTATAAAGAAAATATAAAAAAAACCTTTTCAGAATCCATTCTGCCTATCTCTGCTTCCATGATCCATCTGGCAGCGCTTTCTTTACAAATTCTTATTTTATCGCTGTTTTGAAGACTTCTCTTAGTTCTGATAATCTGAAAATCGAGGTCAGCTTTATATTTTTTTTGGAGCAGCGGCAGATATTTCTCAATTTTATCCAAAATTTTTAAGTTTATCTGACTTTCTTTTTCCGCAGCTAAGGGCAAGACTAAAACAACTTTTTTTTGATCGAGCTCTGCAAAGACACTGCTTGTAATGAAAAAAACAAACATAAAAGAGAGAATAGGTTTCATTCAATTTTCCTGGATTAAATATTTCTTAAATCAATCACCCGTTTCGCTTTCCCTTCGGAAGGAGGCAGGGTGTTGGGTTCCAAAAGCTCAATTTCGGGCTGGATCATGATTTCTTCTTTGATCGCGTGTTTGATTTTTTTCTGGATCATTTTCAAATCTTTCAACTCTCCATGAAATACCTTATTGTCAATCTCCACTTTCACCGTCAGGCGGTCTAAGTGTTCATCACTCCGATCAATTACAATCTGATAATTGTTCCCGACTTCAGGGATTTCCATAATCACAGCCTCAATCTGTGACGGAAAAAGATTCACGCCGCGGACAATCAGCATATCATCGCTTCTCCCGATAATTCTTCCAATCTTAGCGTGAGTCCTTCCGCATTTGCAGAGGTCTTTATGCAAAAAAGTCAGATCTTTGGTGCGGTATCTTAAAATCGGCATGGCTTCACGGTTGATCGTAGTCAGCACCAGTTCTCCCCTTTCCCCGGGCAATACGGCTTCCCCAGTTTGAGGGTCAATGATTTCAACAATATAATTATCTTCCCAGATATGAATATCTTCTTTTTCCTGACACTCGAATCCCACTCCGGGACCGTTCATTTCCGAAAGCCCGTAAGAATTAAAAACCGGTATCCGGTAAATCTCTTCCAGTTTTTTCCGGGTGCTTTCAGAATAAGGCTCTGCGCCGCAAAAGAGCCCTTTTAATCCTAACGAAGAAGCAGGAATTTTCATTTGTTCCAATTCATAAGCAATATGAAGGGCATAGCTCGGAGTAATATGAAGATAGGTGGTTCCAAAATCTTTAATCAGAGTAATCTGTTTGGCAGTATTTCCCCCGCCGGCAGGAATCACCATTGACCCAAATCGTTCCGCCCCATAATGAAATCCAAGCCCCCCGGTAAAAAGCCCGTAAGAAACCATATTCTGAAAAACATCATCCGGTCTCATGCCTGCCATGTATAAGCACCTGCCCATCAAATCCGCCCAGACATCAATATCTTTTTTGGTAAAAAAAATGACCGTTGCCCTTCCGGTAGTTCCGGAAGAAGAATGAATCCTGACAGGCTGGTTTTTAGGAACTGCCAGCATCAAATCAGGATAGGCCGCCCGAAGGTCGTCTTTGGTTGTAAAGGGTATTTTATAAATATCTTCAAGAGTTCTTATGTCTTTCGGTTTTAACCCGATGCTGTCAAACCTTTTTTTATAAAAAGGCGATTGATACGCAGCATGGACTGTTTTCTGAAGCCTTTCCAGCTGGAGTTTTTTTAAATCTTCTCTTTTCATCGTCTCAATAGCTTTATCATAATACATTTTAAAATTGTCTCCTTGGTTGTGTTTTTAACTGATTTTAAATTTTAAGCGTATTGTTAATCAGCGGCAAGCCTTCTTTTTGAAGAATCTGCCCTGCTTTATTCGGATCATCGAGTTTGATCATTACCACAGAATTGGCGCCCGCATAAATGTACTCTACATTCAGCCCGTTTTCTGCGAAAAGATTCAAAAGATTATAAAGCGCATTGGGTTTATCCGGTAAAGCCAGCGCCGCTACTTCTGTCTCTGAAACAGTGAAGTGGTTTGCCTGAAGAATTTCACGGGCTTTTTCAGTATAATCGACAATCAGTCTGAAAATACCGTATCCTTCGGCGGTATCCTGCATATTAAAAGCACGGATATTAATTTCATTTTCTCCCATCAAACGGCTGATCGCCGCTAGTTTGCCTTTTTTATTCTGAACAAAAATAGAAAGTTCCTTAATCGTCATAAAACACTCCTTATCAAATATCAGTTTATTCAAGGAATAAAATATTCATGAAAGGGAATAAAAACAAATTTTTTTAAAAATATCTTATTTCAGATTTACTTTGCGCAGTCTCTTATATTATATTATATTTTGTTAATACAAATAGATATAAATAAGAGGTGTGAAAAATGACTCAAAAACAACTTTATTGTTTTTTCCTGCTTTCTCTTTCTTTTCTCTCTTCCTGCAATAAACCCGATGAAGCCGGAAAAATTTCTTTTATTCTGGGAGATGTCCGAATCAACGGTCAAAAAGCTTCCCTCAATCAAATCATAAAAAATAAAGACGAGATAGAGACCGGGGAAAAGAGCGTCTGCAATATTTTACTTTCTGAAAAAAGCATTCTCCAGATTCATTCACTTTCAAAAATTTCTCTCGATTTTTCGGATAAAATCAAACTCATTGACCTTGTCAGCGGAGAAATGTCCGCTGTTTTAAACAAAGGGAATGAAAAAAAAGAACACATGGTTCGAACCCCTGTTTCGCTGGCTGGAGTCAGAGGAACCTCTTTTTTCATTAAAATTGAAAGCTCTGCCCAGGTCTTTTTTTGCACCTGCAACGGAACGATCGAGCATAAGACTTCCAAAGAAGATAAAACCGGAGAAACCGTCAGCGCCACTCATCATCTTGCCAAACGATTCATCAAAGAATCAAACGGTCAGATTAATATTGACAATAACCCCGGCATGCTTTATCATACCGATCAGGATATAGAGGAACTCGCAAAAAACATCGGCGTTGTGATCGATTGGACCAAAGTGGACTGATACTTGTAATATAAAATTATTCTTTAAAGAATTAAAGGTTAAAATAAAACAATTTCAGCAGGGAGGATTAGGATGCACAATAAAGAATTAGAAATACTGAAAAAAGAAAATGAAAGCCTGAAAAAGGAACTGGATACGAAAAACAGAGAAATTGTTCAGCTTAAGAATATCATCAAGGCTTTTGATCAGATATCTCTCCTGGCGCAAGAAGAAATTGCCGAGACCGAACAGACCGTTCAGGCGCTTGAGGTAGCGGAAGAAATGTCCAGAAAAGAAAAAATTGAGCTTTATGACACAATCGAAGCTTATCAGCATACCATGACACTGACAGAAGGAGAAAAAAAAGACCTTTACGGGCTTCTTCAATCTTATGAAAGCACTCTGGATATGGCCAACAAAGAGAAAAAGGATCTGATGGAACTGATCAAAGCCTTTGAAATATCATCTGAAATCAGCTCTATCGAACAAAAGGGACTTCAGCAAAATGTAGAAAAGAAACTGGGCGTTTTAGGGAAAGCCATCAAGGAACTTTCCAGCATTTACGCCTTGATTTCCGACAATAAAACCCCTCATACTCTTGATAATGTTATTCAGGAATTGAATAAAATAGACAATAAATAATATTATAAAAAAACAGGTGCTCAACTTCTATCTGGGTTTGCGCGTTTAGGGAGCTTTAATGGATGCCATTATCAATACAATATTGATGTTGAAAAAAGAAATTGTTCAGACATTTCTGGATATCAAATCCAGCGGATGGGGAGAATTTATCCTTCTTGCCAGTCTTCTCGTTCTGGCTTTTTTTCTTTCGATTGTCATTATCAAAATCCTGATTAGAAAATTTAAGGATTTGGATCCGGTTAAAAAAAACTTAAGGACACTTAGTTTTTATTTTCTTTTTTACCTTTTCTGGAAGCAGGTGCCGGGGAGTGTTTCAGGCTTTCTTTCAGATGTGTCTATCTTTATTTTCATGTTCAAACTATTAAAAGTCATTGATTATATTGTCGTTGAAGTTTTTTTCATCCGCCATGGAAGAAAAGAAGTCACCCAGATATTCAGAGATATTATCAAAGCCGTGATCTGGAGTTTTATTATTCTGATGATGCTGAAGACTTTTTTCGGGTTTTCACTCCAAGATATTGCTGTTACTTCAGCGATCGCAACAGCCGCTATCGGATTTGCCTTTCAGGACACGCTGGTTAATATTATTGCAGGTTTTTCAATTATTCTTGAAAAAACTTACAAAATCGGAGATTTTATTAAAATCAAATCGGGGGAGCTCGGCACTGTGGTTCAGATGAATTGGAGAACTACCCAGATCAGAAACCGAAATAATCAGGTCATTATTGTCCCAAATAAGGAAATCGGCGGTGTTGAGATTATCAAATATAATTATTATGCACAATTTGCAAGGATTTTTAAGATAGGAATTTCTTATAAAAATCCGCCTGGATATGTGAAGGAACAGATTTTAAAGTTTCTAAAAAATTTTGACGAAGTTTTAAAACAGCCGGCGCCTGAAATTTTTTTAAAAGATTTTAAAGACTTTTATATTGAATATGAAATCCGTTTTTTTCTGGAAAACTTTGAAACCATTCTTCAGGTAGAAGATAAAATTAAAACTCAACTCTGGTATATGTTTCAAAGACAGGGAATCGAGATCCCCTTCCCGATTACGAATGTCTATGTGGGCAAACCAGAAAGTCCTGTAAAAAGCGACTCGATTGTTTTTGCGGATGCTGAAAATATAGAGATATTTTTAAAACCCGACCAGTTTATAAAAATCATCCGTGGAAAAATTAAGCTTTCCTCTACCAAGAAAAATTATGAAATCAGTTTCGGCGGATCCGACGGAGTTTTAGATATCTTTTATTTTTCAAACGAACTGAAATCCAAAATCAAAGACATTTTCCATTTCACCGCTGTAAAAGAAACAGAAATTATTTATTTGAAAGAAGAAGAACCTTTTCATAAGGAAGAGGCATTAAAATACCATCAGCAGATTCTGGAAGAAATTAAACACACACTAGAAACAGACTCTTCTTCCAACATTCAGAAAGAAGAAAGTTTTATAAAACATTTTATGAATATTAATTTTAAAGAGTAAAAATAAAAAAGAGGAAAAAATGGACAGCCAAAAGAAAGCTATTATTGAAAGTGCAATCAAAGAAATACAGAAAAAATACGGCGAAGAAAGCATTATGAAGCTGGAAGAAGGGAAAAGGGTCAATGTCCCTGTCATTTCTACCGGAATCCTTTCTGTTGATATTGCTACAGGGGTGGGGGGATTTGCCAGAGGCAGGATTATCGAGGTTTACGGACCTGAGTCTTCGGGTAAAACAACTATTGCCCTCTCTGCTATCGCTCAGGTGCAGAAAATGGGAGGAGTAGCGGCTTTTGTGGATGCAGAGCACGCTTTAGATCCTGTTTATGCTGAAAAAATCGGGGTAAAACTGGATGAACTCTATATTTCTCAGCCCGATTCCGGCGAACAGGCTCTGGAAATTACGGAAACTTTAGTCAGAACCGCTCAATTTGATCTTGTGGTCATTGACAGTGTGGCCGCTTTGGTTCCAAAAGCGGAAATCGAAGGAAATATGGGGGACTCGATCATTGGCCTTCAGGCAAGGCTCATGTCTCAAGCGCTTCGAAAAATTACCGGCTGTGTGAATAAATCAAGAACCTGTGTCATTTTCATCAACCAGCTTCGGATGAAAATCGGCGGTTACGGAAACCCTGAAACCACCACCGGGGGAATGGCGTTAAAATTTTATTCTTCTCTGCGAATGGAAGTCAGAAAAGGGGAAGCTTTAAAAGAAAAAGATGAAGTTTACGGCTTTACCACAAAAATCAAAATCGCTAAAAATAAACTGGCAAGCCCTTTTAAAACAGCGGAGTTTGCGGTTCTTTTCGACAGGGGTCCTTATAATTATTCGTGCATTGTGGAAGAAGCTGCAAAACTGGATATTTTGAAAAGAAGCGGAACCTGGTATTCATACGGAGAAAAAAGAATCGGACAGGGAAAAGACAGCGTTTATAAATTTTTTGATGAAAATCCTGAGTTGGTCGTAGAAATTGAAAATCTGGTCAGAAAACACTTTAATCTTTATATCAATGAAGTAAAAAAAGAAGAACCTGTGAAAGAAGAAACCAAACCTAAAAAAAGATCTTCTAAAAAAAATGATCAGGAAGAAGAACTTTTATAATTGATCTGATTTTATTTATGAAGTTTAAGAAGAAAATATTTTTTTCTTAAACTTTTTTATTATTATTTTTTAAACTCGTTTTAAAAAATTTAATGGCAAAGGAGTTCTTTTTGAACTTTTCCGATTCTTACGAACATCTTTTAGAAGAAAAAGAACTGATTAAAAAAATATCATTTTCGGATAATTTAGACAGTCTTTTGGGCGATATTACGGATTTTCTGAAATCAAGGTGGAATTTTGACGCGATCGGGATTCAGCTGGTGGACGAAGAAAAGCAGAAACTGGTTTCATACCGGTATTACGGATTTGATGACTCAAAAAACGATATCAAAGAAGCGGTTCATCAGGATGTTTCTTTACAAGATGAGGATTCCATCAGCGCCGTTGTCGCAAAGACAAAGAAAACCCGGTATTCCGACTGCACTATTGTGGAGCATCTGGAAAACATGCGCCCAAAAGACCGCGAAACAGTAAAAGCCCTTGGAATCAAAGAAAACCTTATTGTGCCTATTCTCTTTGACAACTTCGCGATCGGGGTCTTTCACTGCTCTTCCTATAATAAATTAAATTTAGACAAAGAAAAAATTGCAGCTATTGAAGATTTTGTCAGTTCAGTTGCGGGCAGCCTCCAGATGGTCAGAAAAAAAGAAGAACTTGAAAAAATCAGACTGGAACATGAAGAAACCATTCAACTCGTGAAAAAAATCAATTCAGTCATTGAAATCTCGGAACTTTTTGATCTTTTAGGAAAAGAAATTGAAAAAACAGGCTGTTTTGACGGATATTTTATCTCTATCCTGGATCCTGAAAAACAAAATCTGATTACTGAAAAAATCACAATGTCTCAAAAATTCAAAAACATGGAAAAAGTTCTTATTAAAAAGAAAACCCCCCTGGAAACCAGCCCTGAAGTTTTTTTTCAGTCTCTTTTAAAATCGGTTGTCCTAGATCAAAGCTCAATTTCAAAATACAACGAAAATACCAAACGGATGTTTGCACTCTGGGAATGCCGCTATGGAGTTTATATTCCCTTTATTCAGGATTTTCAAACAAATTCTGTTCAAGATGCCCTGGGGTTGATTTTTCTTTATACCCATGAAAACCAGATTCCCGATTCTGCTATTCAAAAAATAAGAAAGCTGATTGAACTTTTTTATAAACAGACTAAAAATTCAATTTTTTACACTCTTTTAAAAGAGAAGGAAAAAGAAATTCTGACTGCCGCAGAAAAAAACAGAAAAATCCTTTCAATTGCGGAAACCATCAATAATCTGACTTCTTTAAGTCAGATTTACCGTACCATCTTAAAAGAAGTTCTTTCTCTTTTTGGTTTTGATTATGCCATGGTTTTTATGGAAAAAAACAACCGCTTAGATTTTGTCATGAATTATATTATTCATCCCAAGCATCAGCATATCGCTGAAAATGTTATTCAATATCAAAAAGAAGCGAAAGGGTATCTCATGGATGCTCATGACGGAGCATGCCCCAGCGGATACCTTCGGAATATTTATTTTTATTTTGACGATGTCCAGCCGATTCTCCACCTTCCCATGTCTCAAAAAGACAAAGATATTTTAAAACTGATGGAGACGCCGCGCACTCTTCTTCTTATTCCCATCCGAAAAGACGGGAAACCGATCGGAAGCGTCCATCTTTATACTCTGGAAAAACCCTTGGGGTTAAAAGAAAACGATCTGACTGTGCTTGAATCTCTTTTTTCATTGATCGGAAGCGCAATTTCAAATGCGCAGCTTTACACCCTGGTTGAAGAACAGAAAAAACAGGTGGAAGAGCAGAAGCTGAAACTGGAAGAACAGAATGCGATTATCAAAACAAAAAACTACCAGCTCCTTCAGGAATTGAAACTGGCGGAAAAAATCCAGCAGAAACTCATCCCTTCCGTTTTTCCCTATCTTTTGAACACCCGTTTTGCGTCTCTTTATAAACCGATGGAAAATATTGGAGGAGATTTTTTTGATTTTATCAAAGGAGAGCAGGAAAAATCGTTAGGAATCTTCATCAGCGATGTGTCCGGTCACGGAGTTCCCGCCGCCTTAATCACCAGCATGCTCAAATCCGTATTGGACTCAGCGGGAGAAAAAATGCTTGAGCCTCATGAGCTTCTTTCTTATGTCAACCGCCGTCTGGTGGGTCAGACAAGCGGAAATTTCCTGACCGCTTTTTACGGTATTTATGATTCTGAAAGCAAACTCTTTAAATATTCCAGAGCTTCTCATAATTATCCTTTTTTATTGAGGGAAGATTCTATTATTCCTTTAAAATCCAAAGGAAAAATCCTTGGGATTATGGATGATCTTTCTTTTGAAGAAAAAGAAATCCAGCTTGAGAAAGGAGATAAAATCCTTTTTTACACCGATGGGCTGACTGAAGCCACAAATATATCCGGCGATGAGTTTGAAGATGTCCTTCCCGATATTCTTGTCAAAAATCACCGGTCCCCTATCACATCGCTGATCGAATCTGTTTATCACGAACTTTTGAAATTCAGGGAAGACTATCATTTTGAAGATGATGTGTGCATGGTGGGAATGGAAATTGTATAAAAAAAAGATACGGATTCAATCCGCATCTTTTTACAGATAAAACAGCAAATGAGTTAATTTCGTACACTTCGGCTCCGCTCAGTGCCCGTTCGGCTCCGCCAAAATAAAGTTAAACATAATCACTTTATTTGATTAAATTGTCTTTGACTTCATTTTTCTGTTCTGTTTCTTCTTTCGCATGGATCGCTTCATAGGTCAGAATCAGGGATTCATCTTTTTCATCCAGAATCAACTTGGTGTAAGTCGTGTACCAGGTAAAGCTTTTTTCATCTTTTTTGGCAAAATCTCCATATTTTCCTTTTAAGGAAGCAAAGATGCTGTCAAAATCGCTTTTCAGGAAATAGACCTGCACTTTATAAAGCGCAAAATCCCCTTCAAAGGGAAGAAAAAAGAATTCAACCGGATTTTTTAAAACAGTGGAATCGATCAGATGATCCTGAGAAAGAACTGTAATCTTTTTCCCTTCCAGCTCCAGACTTTTTTTCACTTCTGAAATAGGAGTGCCCCAGTAGTATGATCCATATCCCTTGTTTTGAGAATCAAATTTGCTCTGCTGGTAATTGTCGCTGATGGTTGAATTATCCGCATCATCTTCCTGGAATAAAGCCATATTGATTGGAAACTGTTTGTCTTTCAGATAAGGGTATTTTTCTAAAACACTGGAAATATCTGCCATTCTTTTTCTGACAGAAATATCGGCTGAAAGAACATAGTTTTCCATTTTAACCTTAAATTTCGTATTCAGTTTTTCATTATCAGAAAAATCTTTAATAAAAATATTTCCCGCATAGTTGAGAGCGCCTGCCTTGACCACAATTTTCCACTGCTTAGTCGTGTAAATATCTCTGGTTTCTTTATTACTTGCGGTTCTTGTAATGGTAGGAGAATTATTTTCTCCTGTCAGATCTCTCAGATAATACACCCCTTCTTTCACAAAAAAAGCATAAAGTGTATCGTCTTTCATATCCAGCCTGATTTCTTCACTCCCGCCTTGTTCCCCTGTCAGAGTCAGAAATAGCGGCAATTCCTGAATCCCGTTTTCCAGAAAAGTCAGACTGAAAACTAAAAGCCCGAATTCTTTCGGATCAGCTTCGTTCTGGCTGTCCATATCTTTAATATAAGCTTTACCGCATGAAACAAACGATAAAATAAAAAATAATAAAATTATCTTTTTCAACATTTCTTTTCTCCTTATTTGATTAAAAACCGAGAACATCTTTCATTGTATAGACCCGGTTTGCTTTTCCCTGTATCCAGACGGCTGCTTCTACTGCACCTTTTGCGAAAGTCTGCCGGGAATGCGCCTTGTGAGTGATTTCAACTCTTTCTCCCAGGGTAGTAAATAAAACAGTATGCTCCCCTACAATATCTCCGGCACGAACCGCAAATACGCCCACTTCATCAGGATTTCTTTCCCCTGTGATCCCTTCGCGTCCATACACTGCATCTTTGGAAAGATTTCTTCCGGTCGCCTTCGCCGCGGCTTCTGCAAGTTTAAGCGCTGTGCCGCTGGGAGCGTCTTTTTTAAAGCGGTGATGGAGTTCAATAATTTCAAGGTCGTAACCTTTGTCTTTTGATAAAACTTTTCCCACCATATCCATGACTTCAATTAAAAGATTGACGCCGATGCTGTAATTGGGGCTGAACACAATCGGAAAAAATTTCGAATAATTTTCGATATTTTTGATCTGTTCCTGATTTAAACCAGTTGTCCCGATGACCAGAGGTTTTTTGAATTTTTCATTAGCAGAGAGTAATTTTCCGGTTGCTTCCGGTGAAGTAAAATCAATCACCACATCAGACTCAGACAAAAGCTCATGAATACTGCTTCCGACAATCAGATTGAAATTATTTTTCCCCATATCGGGATGATCTTCCCTTTCAAAAAGATAACTCAATACCGCATTTTGGTTGTTTTCAGAGGCAATGCAGAGTTCTTGCCCCATCCTCCCTCTTGCGCCGTAAATACCCAGTTTGACCATTTCTTATCGATCCTTTGATGGAAAACACTTCGGACAGCGGACATAACCCCCGTCTGGAATGCTTTTAATATACCATCTGTCGTCAACATCAACTAGATATGCTTCAGGGCAAGGATTTTCAGTAGAATGAATGATTTTATTTCTCCCGGAACCCAGAAACGGAGTATGTTTTAAAATCGGATGGATATTTTTTTTCTTGAAACTCATGAATCACTCCTTATATAAGATAGGATTTAATCCTCTCGTTTAAATTTAATCATTTTAAAAACAGGCTTTATGATTTTTTTAATCTTCCGATATATAAATCTGAAGTCAAATACAAGGAGTTTGCCATGATGCGATCACTTTGGACTGCTGCAACAGGAATGCAGGGACAGCAGTTTCTCATGGATACCATTGCCAATAATCTTTCCAATGTCAATACAGTCGGATTTAAAAAAAACAGAGTCGATTTTCAAGACCTTCTTTATCAATCTTTACGCCTTGCGGGAACTCCTTCTTCCCTTCACCGTCAAAACCCGGCCAAGTACCCGACAGGAATTGAAGCGGGACTCGGGGTAGAAGTATCGGGGACCCAGAAACTTTATACTCAAGGTTCAGCCAGAGCCAGTGAAAATGAACTGGATATGATGATTTTCGGAAACGGATTTTTTAGGGTCAACCTCCCGGACGGAAGACTCGCCTATACCCGGGAAGGAGCCTTTAAAGTGGATCCAAACGGTGATATTGTCACTTCAGAAGGATATTATCTGGAACCCAGAATCACCTTGCCTCAAAACTATATTCCCGGAACCGTCAATATTTCTGAAGAAGGTTTGGTCACTGTCAAGACTGCCGCCGACCCGAATAATCCCATTGAAGTCGGACAGGTTTTGACTTACCGCTTTGTCAACTCCGCCGGTTTGAATAACTTAGGGAAAAATCTGGCAATGGCGACTGAAGCAAGCGGTCTCGCAATTGAGGGGACCCCCAACCAAAACGGATTCGGCTTTGTGAAGCAGCGGTTTTTGGAAATGTCGAATGTAAACGCTATTGAAGAAATGGTGAATATGATTACAGCTCAAAGAGCTTATGAAATGGACTCGAAAACCATTCAAACATCCGACAATATGCTGGGTACCGCAGTTTCACTCAAACGATAATGCGCTTTCTGAGTTTTTTCATTTTTTCATTTTTCCTCCCATTAGCCGTATCTTCTGAAACTCTGATACGGCTTTTGCCTTGCGCCAAAGTTTCCGGTCTGGAAGTAGAACTGGGCGAAATCGCCTCTATTGAAACCGATACTCCTTTACAAAAAGAAAGTCTTCAAAAAATTGTCTTATTCAAGCTTCCTGAAAAAAAAACGGTCTATGATATTGAAGAAATCAGGAAACTCCTTTTTGTAAAAATCCGAAAAGATTTTATTCTGACCGGAGATAAAATTGAAATCACTCCTTTTTACACCAAAATACTCGAATATGAAATTCTTGAAAAGACTAAAAAAGCTGTTTTAGAAAACTATCCCGCAACTGTTTTTAAAAATCTTCAGATCTTTTTAATTGAACCGCTTCAAAGCATTCAAGTTCCTTATGGAGATATTCACTTCAGAGTGCTTGTCCCTAAGGGAAATTTTTTAAGAAACAAATCGGTCCGGCTTGAAATATTTGTGGACCAGAATCTTTATTACTCAAAAAGTTTTTTTGTCAAACTGAAAGGCAAAGTGAAAATTCTTTCTGCAAAAAAGAAAATCAAGCCTGAAACACCCTTGGATAAAAAAAATTTTAAAATCAGTTACGCTGAAAAAGAATATCCGGAGCTTTTTTTCGGATATGAAGAGAATCTTCCTTTATATTATGTAAAAAAAGAACTATCAAAAGGCAATAATCTTCTATGCCACCTTATGGAACGGAAAACCGTTAAATAAAAAATTGAGAAAATTTATTTTTACCGGCATAAAACCACACTAAAATTTGTTTAAGTATGTTAACAAATCATTGTGAGGCAAAAAATGCTGGCAAAAATTAAAAGCGGTGTCATTATCGGACTTGAAACCTATGGTGTCGAAATCGAAGTGGAACATAGAAACGGTTATCCCGGTTTTGAAATAGTGGGGCTCCCCGATACAGCGATCAAAGAGGCAAAGGACAGAATATTCCAGGCGATCCGCCATTCCGAGATGGACTTAAGATTCAGGCGGATTCTTTGCAATCTGGCGCCGGCAGACCTTAAAAAAGGGGGAACTTATCTGGATCTCCCGATTGCTTTGGGAATATTATCCAGTTCAGGTTATTTTGAAAACGAGCTCTTTGAGGATTTTTTTATTGCCGGAGAGCTGTCTTTCAGCGGTGAGGTGCGAGCGGTCAAGGGAGCGTTGCCCCTTGCAATCCATGTTAAAAAATCAGGTATCAGAAAAATGATTTTACCCAGAGAAAATTTTCAGGAAGTCTGTGTGATTGATAAGATTGATTATTATCCTGTTGAAAATTTAAAAGAAGCCCTGGAAGCGCTTCAAGGACAAAGAGTTCCTGAAAAACTGGATTTTCATTTTACTCAAGACAGAGAATTTGACTATGATTATGCCGAAGTCAAGGGTCAGGCTCTGGCAAAACGGGGTATAGAAATTGCCGCTGCGGGATTTCATAATTTTTTACTGATCGGTTCTCCCGGAGTGGGAAAATCCATGCTGATAAAAAGGCTTCCAGGTATTCTTCCGCCTCTTACCCTGGATGAAGCAATTGAGATATCCAGTATTTACAGTGTTTCGTCTCACAAAGAGACAGCATTGGGGTTAATCAGCGAACGCCCCTTTCGTTCGCCTCACCATACTGCCAGCGAAGTATCGATTGTGGGAGGGGGAAGTATCCCGAAAGCGGGTGAAATCACCCTGGCTCACAGGGGTGTTTTGTTTTTAGACGAACTTCCTGAGTTTAAAAGAGCTGTTTTTGAGACCCTCAGAGAGCCTTTGGAAGAAAAGAAAATCACCATTACCCGAAGTGAGCGGACCCAGACTTTTCCCGCCAGTTTTCTTTTGGCTGCCGCCATGAATCCATGCCCCTGCGGATTTGCCTTTCATCCTGTCAAAACTTGTGAATGCTCTCCTTCATTGGTAAAAAAATATTATCAAAAGATTTCGGGGCCTATTCTCGACAGGATTGATATTCAGATTCAAGTCAGCGAGGTCAGTTATAAAGAAATTGAAAGAAAAGAAGAAAACTCGACCGAAATCAGAAAACGGGTTTTAAATGCAAGAAACATTCAGTCAGAAAGACTGGGAGAAGGCAGATATAATTCTGATATGACTTCAAAAGAAATTGAAAAGTTTTGCCATTTAAAACAAAATTCAAAATCTCTTTTAAAAAAAGCAATCGAAAAAAACGGAATTTCCATGCGCGCCTACACCCGCATCTTAAAAACCGCAAGAACCATTGCCGATCTGGAAGAAAAGAAAGAAATCGAAGACACTCATCTTTTAGAAGCTTTTCAATATAGGAGCCTGGAAAAAAACATTATGCTTTCGGGGGCAAGGCAGTAAATAAAATCTATATTTGAGAGGGATTTTTTTCGCGGTATTATATGTCTTATGAATGCATTTCTCATATGACTCGAATATTCTGGTTCTTTCTCATTTCAATTAGAAAAAATCTTGGGACATTTATAAACCACACTGAAATATATCATACATATTGATGATCCTTGTTTTTTATAAAGTCTAATTTTAATCCAAGCGCATGACAAACCTTTAATAAGGTTAAAACATTGCAATTTTCACCATTTTCAATTTTTGATAATTGTTGTTGAGTAATATGAGCCTTCTTTGCAACTTCATTCTGGCTCAATCCATGCTTCTCTCTTTCATCATGAATTTTCAATGATATTTCTAATAATTTTTTTTCTTCGTCATACATTTCTTGAAATTTGATATCATTTAATTTTTCATTCAGATGTTTTTTAAATGTTTTCATTGTAATCCTCTCTTAAATTTTTTTCGTTATATTTTTTTAAAGAGATAAAGAATTAATAAAATCATAAATTCTGAATTGGATTCAGAATCTTCATAATAAATAATTTTCCATTCACTTTTATTCATATTATAAATATACATCTTTAAAGATGTAAATTCAAATCTAAAATATTTTTTGCCCACAAACCCCCAGCCCCTTATCTCCCGGAGGAAGACAAGGGGAGTTTAAAGAGTAAAACTTCTGGTTTTACAAACTGCAAATTTTAAGTGCCTCCGGCAAAAAAAGAATTTGATGTCATAAATTTGCGGTTTTGATTTTAAGTTTTTTTTATTCGGTGATAAACCTCCCCTCCGTCCGGCACGCTTCGATTTCGCTCAGTGAGCACCTGCAGAAATTCGGGAAACCTTTTTTCTGTTCTTTAACCCTGCACGAGGCAGGGTTTCCCCGTCCTCCGTGATTTCATGGATGAAATCACGGAGGACTCCCCCTTGTCCTTAAAAGATTTAAGGATAAGGGGTTAGGGGTTTGGATTTGAACCCTCTGGATCATTCTTCTGCAAGAATTAAATCCTTCCCTGGCAATAAATTGAAAATCAAGTATAGAACCTGAGGTTCTATTGGAAAAGTCTTGAAATTCACCCATGGTTCTATTGATAAAAGCGGGAAAAAGAGTTTAATTTGATCATGATCAAGCTTGATAATTATTATTTCATCCTGCCTTAGTTTCCGGCGGGAAAAGAAACGGAGAGTCATCATACCCCTTATAAAAAAATCTCCGTTTCCTGTGTCCTCAAGCCTCTTTCCTGCCGGAAAATGAAATAACGGAATAAACTTTTTGTAACTCAGAATCATTTTACTATATTTTAAAACAGAGTTATGATAAGCTTATGGGAAGGATATGCGAAGTTCGTATATATTGAGTTAGGCGAAATATTAAAAAGGATAAGAAATGTATAAGGAAACATTACCTGCGAAGTGTCCACCACCCGACATTAGAGAATATGACCATATTGTTTTTAGAATTATTCAGGAAGATACTTTAAAAGAATCAGATTTTTTTTCTTATGCAAAACTTTTTCCCAATAATATTCGTTATAAAAATATGTGTGATGCATATGCGGTTTCTTTTTTTAAAACATTTGAACAAACAATTGCTACATATAAAGAGGCAAAAATTAAAAGAAATAATATATTAGGTAAATTTATAGCTGAAATAAAACTAGAAAATAATTGTGGTGCTGGAAAATTCAAAGAATCTAGTGGGCATTATAATATTTGGTTGTATTCTCAATTTTCTTTTACTCAACTAATTATCAGGAGAATAGAAAAAATTGATGAAAATAGATAATAATTTTAAATTAAATTTTAATTTTCTAGAATTAGAAGTAATTGAAATGCTTGATTTTAAAGATTACCCAATATTAACATTAGAAAAGAACAAACTTGGGCATTATTATGTTTCATATTTAGTAGATTATCTAGAAAATTTTGAAAATAGAATTGCAATAGCCATATCTCCAGAAAGGTTAGCAAATCTTAAATCTGGAGAACTTTCACTACATGATGCTTTTCAACGTGCTGAAGATAATAGTATTTATTTTTTGAGATATGATATGATAAATGGGACTTTATTAGAAACATATTTATACCCTTTACAAGATTTTATAAATCCGATACCTTTAGATTATAGATTTCAATATTTGATTTCAGAAAGAAAACCTGAGTTAGATAAAAAAGAATTTATTGCTACATCAAAAAAGAAAGAAAGGATTTTGCTCGACCTTTATGTAAAAAGTCAATCATTAATAAATAATATTAAACCTTGGGCAATTTATAAAATCTTAAATCCAGTAGTTGAAATAATTAAAAAAAGTTTAGGTATTGATGCAAGATTATTAGATAAACACTTTGCTTTTTCAAATTTAAGGCAAAGTTCTTTAGGGATTTCAATAGAAATTGATTACGAAAAAAGTCTTTTTCTAGACTTACCTGAATATGATAAAACTAATAAAATTATTGACTTATTCAATGCAATTAAAAAAGAAGATTTTGATGAGTTAATAAAATTTTCTAAAGACCAAAGTTTTATTCATTCTTACTCAATAATATTAAATAATATAATAAAAAATAATGCAATTTTTACAGCGGCTATGGTTAATCCATTAACAAATGAAATCAAAGAATCTATGATAAACATTGAAAAAGCAAAATCTGTTAAAAAAATTATTAACGAAAATTACGATGAAATAATAGACGATATTCAAATTGAGGGTTATTTTCTTGAGATAAATATAAATAAAAAAGAACCATCTTTTTCTGTCTATTCTCAAGATGAAGAGTATATTATAAAAGGAAAAATTGACATTAATTTAATTGAAAAATTGACCCATGATAAAATAAATATTGGAAAGGATCAGTATTTATTTGATGTACATGTTATATATGTTACTGAAACAAAATATAAGAAATATGAAACAAAAAGATTTTTAATGAATTATTTACCTAAATCAAATATTAATACTTCGCCTAACAGCGTGTAGCTGGTTCGCGTTGCTCACCCAAATTGCCTTCCCAAGTACGCTGCGGCAACTTCATTTACACGCAAAATGATGTACGATATGTCTCTGCACCGATTTATTTTTTCCGGTTTTAGATTTGATTATAATTTCTCAAAGGCTGGCAACACTGATTAAAATTTGATTTTCATTATTCTGGATAATTTTATAAACTTTATCGGATAACTTAGAGCTTTCATTCACCCACCAGATAAAAGTATGTGTATCCAGCAAATAATTCATTGATAGAAATCCTTGATAATATCATCCGATAAGGGCTGGTCAAAATCCTCTGATATCCATATTTTGTCTTTGGCCAGGTTTGCAACTCTTTTATTCTTTTTTTTCCGATACGGAAAGATGTTGATAATGGGATTTCCATTATCTTCCAATATAACTTCTTCGCCATTTCTGACCTTTTCAATGATTTTCAAAAAATCATGGTTTGCTTTATCCATCGAAATAATTAATGCCATATTTATTCCCCGATAGTTTTTATATCAAAATATAAACAATTTTAGAGATATAAAACAATCGTTTTTGAAAAATTTTCAGATTATCTTTATTTAAAGACTGCGTTTAAACTGCCAAAAAAGGACAAGCCCTCAAGCCTGCCCTTTCTGGATTTTTGATAGAAAATTTATTTTGATAAGAACCGATGAATTCCTTCCGCCGCTTCTCTTCCTTCCTGAATCGCATAGACAACCAGTGAGGCGCCTCGTTTTGCGTCTCCAGCGGCGAAAATGCCTTTTTCGCTGGTCATATAGTTTTCATTGACATCGATATTGCCGGATAGTGTCAGTTTCAGATTCATCTCTTTCACCAACCCTTCCTGAACCACATGAGTAAATCCCATTGCTAGGAATACCAGGTCTGCTTCGATTTCAAAGTCTGAACCCGGGATTTCCTTCATCGAATAATTTCCCTTTTCATCCGCTTTCCACTCCACTTTGCAGGCAAGGATTTTTTTAATCTGCCCGTTTCCGCCGATAAACTTCTTTGTGGAGATGCACCACATTCTCTCGCATCCTTCCTCATGGGAGCTGGATGTTTTGAGGATTTTCGGCCAGAGAGGCCATGGTTCTTTCTCGGTTCTGTTTTTAGGAGGTTCGGGTAAAAGCTCTATTTGAACCACTTTTCTGGCTCCGTGCCGGTTTGAAGTACCCACACAGTCGGAGCCTGTGTCTCCCCCGCCGATCACCACCACGCTTTTATCCAGCGCATTGATGAGCTCTGCTTCAGCTATTTTATCTCCGCGGACGATTTTATTCTGCTGCCCCAGAAAATCCATTGCAAAATGGATTCCTTTCAGGTCTCTTCCGTCTATTTTAATATCTCTGGCTTCTCTTGCGCCGATGGTGATACAAACCGCGTCATATTTCTTTTTGAGGTCTTTGATCGAAATATCTTTTCCGACTGTTTTGCCGGTCATGATTTCAATTCCCTCTTCTTTGAGAAGATTCACTCTCCGGTCAATCATTTTTTTATTCAGTTTAAAGTCTGGAATTCCAAACCGGAGGTATCCCCCTACTTCGTCTTCCGCTTCAAAAAGAGTGACTGAATGTCCTTTTTTATTGAGAATATCAGAGCAGGCAAGTCCCGCAGGGCCGCTTCCGATCACCGCTACTTTTTTTCCGGTTCTCACTTTTGGAGGGTTGGCTTTGATATACCCTTCCTGAAAAGCTTTCTCAATCACAGCCAGCTCGTTCTGACGGATCGTAACCGGGTCGTCATTGACAGAAAGAACACAGGAAGGTTCGCAGAGCGCAGGGCAGACTCTTCCGGTAAACTCAGGAAAATTATTGGTTTCCTGTAAAATATCGTAGGCAGCCTTCCAGTCTCCTTTATAGATCATATCCTGCCATTCCGGCATCACATTTCCCACCGGACATGCCCAGTGGCAGAAAGGGACACCGCAGTCCATACATCGGGCTGCCTGGTCTTTTCTTTCTTTTTCCGGAAGCTCTTTCTCCACTTCACTGTAATCCTGAAGCCTTTCTTCTACCGGACGGTATCCTGATTCTTTTCTTTTTATCGTTAAAAATCCCTTTGGATTTCCCATAGTTCATCTCCTTCTTTTTAGTCTTCGGCTTATCGGCTGTCTTTCAACTCTTCTTCTTCGCGGACCGTTTTCAGTTCTTTTTCAAGCGCCTTGATCTTCATTTCTTCTAAAGCCCGTTTATATTCAAGCGGCATCACTTTTACAAATTGAGGAAGCATCGCCGCCCAGTTGTCAAGAATTTCTTTTGCCACTGTACTCTCAGTATATTTCAGGTGTTTTTCGATCCAGGTTTTTAAAATTTCTTCATCTTCTTTCGTGTTAATAGGAGTCAGTTCAACCATTCCTTTATTGCAGAAAAAGTCAAAACTTCCGTCTTTATCTAAAACAAAAGCCACACCGCCGCTCATTGCAGCGCCGAAGTTTCTTCCGACTTTTCCGAGGACAATGAGAAGTCCGCCGGTCATATATTCCGCTCCGTGGTCTCCTGTTCCTTCAATGACCGCTTTTGCACCGCTGTTTCGGACACAGAATCTTTCACCCGCAATTCCACGCACAAAAACTTCTCCGTCAGTGGCACCGTAAAGTACAGTATTTCCGATAATAATATTTTCTTCAGGTTTGAAAGTAGATGCTTTCGGAGGAACCGCAATCAGCCTTCCGCCTGAAAGACCTTTTCCGAAATAATCGTTGGAATCTCCTTCCAGTCTAAACTCGATTCCTTTCGCCAGGAAAGCCCCAAAACTCTGCCCGGCGCTTCCTTTAAAAAGACATTGAATCGTGTTTTCAGGAAGTCCGTCGTCTCCGTATTTTGTAGAAACTTCATAAGAAAGCATGGTTCCTGTGGATCGGTCGAGATTGGTAATCGGCATTTCTATTTTCACAGGCTGTTTGGATTCAATCGCAGATTTTGCTTTTTCGATCAGTTTTCTATCTAAAATATCATCAATTTTATGAATTTGATCCTGCACGCAGAATAAAGCGTGTTTTTTTGCCTCTTCAGGGATATAAAGAAGAGCTTTCGGGTCTATGGTTTTTGCTTTCCAGTGGTCAATATTTCTTTTTTCAACCAACCGGGTATTTCCAACCAGATCATCAAATTTTCTGATTCCCAGGCTTGCCATGATTTCTCTGACTTCCTCAGCCATAAATTTAAAATAGTTAATCAGGTATTCAGGTTTTCCCCCAAAGCGTTTTCGAAGCTCAGGATCTTGAGTCGCTACCCCTACCGGACAGGTATTGAGGTGGCATTTTCTCATCATCACGCATCCTAAAACAATGAGCGCGGAAGTTCCAAATCCAAACTCTTCTGCTCCAAGGATAGCCGCTATCACAATATCTTTTCCTGTTTTAATCTGCCCGTCTGTCTGAAGTCTTACCCGCCCTCTGAGGTCGTTTAAAACCAGGGTCTGATGGGTTTCAGCCAGTCCGATTTCCCATGGAAGACCTGCGTGTTTGATGGAGCTTTGAGGGCTTGCCCCTGTTCCCCCGTCATAACCGCTGATTAAAATATTATCTGCATGAGCTTTCGCAACTCCCGCCGCAACGGTTCCGACACCGGATTCAGATACCAGCTTGACGGATATTCTGGCTCTCGGGTTTGCGTTTTTTAAATCGTAAATCAACTGAGCCAAATCCTCAATTGAGTAAATATCGTGGTGAGGCGGAGGTGAAATCAGGGTAACGCCCGGTGTGGAATAACGGGTTCTCGCAATAATTTCATCGACTTTATGCCCGGGAAGCTGTCCCCCTTCTCCGGGTTTTGCTCCCTGAGAAATTTTAATCTGAATTTCATCCGCATTGGCAAGGTAGTTGCTGGTTACACCAAATCTGCCGGATGCCACCTGTTTGATAGCGCTTCGGGGAAGAGTGCCGTCTGATCTTCGTTTGAATCTTTCAGGGTCTTCCCCTCCTTCTCCTGAGTTGCTCCGCCCGCCGATCGCATTGAGAGCAATCGCCATCGCTTCGTGGACTTCTTTGGAGAGAGAACCGAAAGACATTGCCCCGGTAGTAAACCGTTTGTAAATCGATTCAGCCGATTCAACTTCAGAAAGAGGAACCGCATTCTGTTTTTTAAAATCAAAAAGCCCGCGGATGAAATGAGGTTTCATTGTATCCTGATCGGCTTTTTTGGAAAACTGTTTGTATTTCTGATAATCCCCGGTTCGGGTCGCCCACTGGAGAAGATAAATGGTTTCAGGATTCCAGGCATGTTTATGACCGTTCTTTCTGAAACGGTAAATTCCTTCTGATTCAAGGAGTTTTGGAGTATCGATAAAAACTTTTTTATGGGATAAAAGGGTTTCAGCCGCGATTTCATTGATCCCGACCCCGCCGATTCTGGACTGGGTTCCGGTAAAGTATTTTTCGATCAACGCATTTCCAAGCCCGATTGCTTCAAAAATTTGAGCCGCACGGTAGCTTCGCAAAGTTGAAGTCCCCATTTTGGAAAGGACTTTTAAAAGGCCTTTTTTATTGGCTTTAATAAAATTTTCAACCGCTTTATCGGCTGTCATATCTTTGGCAAATTCATTTTTTGCCGCCATTTCTTCAATCACTGCAAAAGCTCCGTAAGGATTGACCGCATCAGCGCCGTATCCGAAAAGGAGGGCGAAATGCATCACTTCCCTTGCTTCAGCCGTTTCAATCACAAGCCCGATTCGGGTTCTTTTTTTCACACGGATCAGATGGTGGTGCACCCCGGCAGATGCCAGAAGAGATGGAATCGGAGCCATATCTTTTCCAGCCTTCCGGTCGGAAAGAATAATAATATTCGTTCCCTGATCCACTTTTTTCTCAATTTCAGCCGCGAGCTTGTCTAAAGCTTTCTCAAGCCCTTTCTCGCCTTCTGATGCTTTAAAGACAATATCAAAAACAGCCGGTTTGAAGTTTTGGTGGTTCATATCCTTGATTTTCTGAAGTTCTTTATCAGTGAAAATAGGAGTTTTGAATTTTATCATCTGGCAGTGCTCGGGCGTCTCGTCCAGAAGGTTTTTTTGCGAACCGATGTAGCTGGTCAGAGTCATAACCAGTTCTTCCCGGATCGGGTCGATTGCAGGGTTGGTAACCTGTGCAAAAGTCTGTTTGAAATAGTTGAAAAGAAGCTCAGGCTTGTCTGAGAAAGCCGCAATCGGAGTATCAGTCCCCATCGATCCGGTTGGCTCCTCGCCGTTTACCGCCATCGGTTTGATAATACTTTCCAAGTCTTCTCTGGAATATTTAAAAAGAACTTCGATTTTTTTCAGTTCTTCGCCTGTGATTTTTGCAGGCTGGTTTTTGCTTTCAGCAATTTCAGGAAGATTCAGCCTGTTTTTTTCTACCCATTCACCATAAGGTTTCTGATTGGCAATCTTTGACTTGATTTCATTGTCAGGGATAATCCGCCCCTCTTGCGTATCCACTAAAAGGAGTTTTCCGGGTAAAAGTCTTCCCTTCGAAGCAATCTCCTCAGGTGCGAATTCCTGTACCCCTACTTCCGATCCCATCACGATCATATCGTTTTTGGTGATCACATACCGGGAAGGACGAAGCCCGTTTCGATCCAGTGTCCCCCCCACAAATCTTCCATCGCAGAAAACCATGGAAGCAGGTCCGTCCCACGGTTCCATAAAAGTAGAGTGGTATTCGTAAAAAGATTTAATATCTTTTGAAATCGGGTTTTTCTCGTTCCAGGACTCAGGAATCATCATCATGAGCGCATGCGGGAGAGACCTTCCGGCTGCTACCAGCATTTCAAGCGCATTGTCAAAAGATGCGGAATCGCTTTTTCCCGGCTCAATGACGGGAAGGATTTTCGCAATGTCTTTTCCAAACTCTTTGGACTCAAGCATGGATTCCCTTGCCTGCATCCAGAAACGGTTTCCTTTCACTGTGTTGATTTCCCCGTTGTGCGCCACAATTCTAAAAGGCTGCGCCAGCTCCCAGGCTGGGAAAGTATTGGTGCTGAACCGTGAGTGTACCAGCGCAATCGCACTTTCCATCTTCGGATTCTGAAGGTCTTTGAAATACTTCTTGACCTGATCGGGCATCAGCATCCCTTTGTAAACAATAGTTTTTGAAGAAAGGCTCGGCATATAAAAATAGGAAGCATCTTCAATCTTGCTTTCTCTTAAAGTCTTTTCAGAGAGTTTTCGGACAATGTAGAGTTTTCTTTCAAGAGTTTTGGAATCTATGTCTTTTCCGGTAATAAAAACCTGTTCAATGGAAGGCTCTGATTTTAACGCAATATCTCCAATAGCAGAAGAATCCACCTCTATTTTTCTAAATGCGAAGACTTCCAGCCCTTCCGCCTTGATCACTTTTTCAAAAGCAGCTTTCACTTTTTCTTTGTTTTTTTCGTCTTTTGGAAGAAAAACCAGCCCTGTCCCGTATTTCCCGAATTCAGGAAGCCCTTTTAGCTCACCTTGATAAAAATTGTGTGGAATTTGAAAAAGGATTCCGGCTCCGTCTCCCGTTTTATTGTCCGCGCTTTCCGCCCCGCGGTGCTCCATTCTTTCCAGAACTTCAAGCCCCCGCTCAATAATATTGTAAGACTTTTTCCCCTTGATATTGGCTACAAAGCCGATACCGCAAGAGTCGTGTTCGTTTTGACTGTCATAAAGACCCTGATTCGAAGGATACATCGCTGCCATTGATTCTTTTCTCCTTAGATTTTATAAAAATTGGCTGTTGACTAGAACTTGGAGCAAGCAAAATAATTGTTTTTCACGATATTCCGCATTGCAATAGAACAAAAATAAGAATGGATGAGTTTCATCAGTTTCAAAAACTTCTCTCCAAAATTTATTATGGGTTATAAAATATAATACCAACTCTGGAGAAAATAAACAGGATAACTGAAAATTCTTTTACTTCAAGATTTTTTACGAACATCTTTGAATTATTTTATAAATCCCGAAAATATAATTCCGAGTCAATCCTAATAACAATATTTTTCACACTCAATTTATATTTTTCTAAGCCTTTTGAAAAATCAAAAAACTTTGATTATATTATAAAGTCAGAGTATTAATTCTATTAAAAATGGTGAAAGAGAACAAGGATAAAATTGATGCGATTAGAAAAATTGATCATAAATAATTTCAGAGGAATCAAAAATTTATCCATTACTTTTCATAAAAATTTAAATGTCATCTGCGGAATCAACGGTTCTGGGAAAAGTACTATTTTAGACGGGATTTCAGTTCATTTATCTTGGATAATCGCGCGAATGAGACAAAATAACGGCACAGGAAAACCAATCGGAATTATTGATATACAGAACGATAAACACTTCTGCAAAATTACGGCTGATTTTTCTTTGGAATCAGATCAACATTTTTCTGGTATTTTAGTCAAAAACAGACCGGGGATTATAACAGAAGAAAAATCAGAACTTACTCAAATCAGTCAATTAGCGAATATTTATCGAAAAACAATGACGGATAAACCTCAAAGTGCTAATGTGCCTTTGTTTGTACATTATAATGTTGACCGGGCTGTAAAAGATATTCCTCTAAGAATTAGAAAAAAACATGAATTTTCTTTATTAAATGCTTATGACGAAGCCCTAAACTCAGGTATTACATTCCGAAGTTTTTTTGAATGGTTCAGAAATAGAGAAGATATTGAAAACGAGCTGTTCCGAAATGCTGTTGAAAAAAAAATACCCTATCAGAAAGATATTCAACTAAAATCTGTTAGAAAAGCGATAAAACTTATTTCTGGATTTGATGACATTACAGTGAAAAGAAATCCTCTCCAAATGCAGATTAAGAAAAATCAAAAATTCTATCAGATCGACCAGCTTTCGGTAGGCGAGAAAAGTTTATTAGCCATGGCGGGAGATATAGCCCGGCGTTTAGCCATAGCAAATCCAGAAAAAGAAGAGCCATTACAGGGTAATGGAATTGTTTTAATCGATGAAATCGAATTACACCTTCATCCTCAATGGCAAAAAACAATTATTAGAAATCTTTCTAAAACATTTCCTAATCTTCAATTTATTTTAACAACCCATTCTCCTCAAATTATTACAGAAATTATGGGAGAATCGCTTTACTTACTCTTTCAGGAAAACGATGAAATATATTGCAATAACAATTATCAGGCGAAAGGTCTTAGTTCAAATGATATACTGGAAGAAATTATGCAGACTTCTCCTCTTAATGAAGAAGTGGAAAAATTATTAAAAGAAATATTTTTTTCCATTGAGAATAAAAATTACAGTGATGCAAAATTAAAAATTAAAGAGTTTAAATCTTCTTATGGTCCCGTCCCTGAAATCCTCAGAGCAGAGACTCTGATTGTTCTCTATGAGGACAAAGAAAATGATTGAATTTAAAAAGTTACCGCCTCTTATGAGCTTAATTCAATACAAGAAACAAGTTAAAGAAGACCTGGTTAAGACAAGTAAACTTCTTGAGTCTTTCAAAGATAAAGATAATCTTAGAAAACAACTGGCGTCTGAACAGGGTTTTCTCTGTGCTTATTGCATGAACCGAATTGATATCAATAAATCAAAAATTGAACATTTTTTTTCTCAATCAAACTATCCAGAAAATCAATTGGATTACGATAATCTTTTACTTTGCTGTTCAGGCAATAAAGGAGCTCCTGAAAAAAATCAGCATTGTGATACCCGCAAAAAAGACTCTGATATTAAATATAATCCGTCAAATTTTTCAGTTTCTGATTATATCGGCTATAATGATTATGACGGCTCCATTTTTTCGAAAGACCCGGCATGGGATAAAGAATTAAATGAAATTCTTAATCTTAACTTTAACCGTCTGAAAAAAGATCGAAAAGCTAAAATCCTGGCTGTCGAACAAGTTTTAAATTCTGATAAAGGACTTAGAACTCCTTCTCAAATACAAAAATTAATTCATAAATGTGCTTCGCGAAATACTGCAGGCGAACTTAGTCCTTATTATGGCGTTGAATTATTCAAACTAAAAAAACATTCAAACTACAAGAAATAAAGACAATATCTGATAAACGCATCAAAAACAGTTTTTAAACAAACCCAATTTATTCCCCTCTCATTCCATTATTTCACTCATCCTTCAATATTTCAGGGTCATGAAGAAATTTAAAACCTTTCGGTTTATAGGCTTCAAAATTTTTTAGATCATGAAAATATAATTCCGAGTCAATCCTAAATAACAATATTTATCACACTCAATTTATATTTTTCTAAGCTTTATGAAAAATCAAAAAAATTTGATTATATACTGAAATGATTTTAAATTACAAAAAAAAAGACCCCTTCCGGTCATTCCCGCGAAGGCTGAAATCTATTGAAAATAAGTATTTTAAGCTATAGATTCCGGTCTTTTACTAGCAAAAACTGGAATAACAATTTTGCATTTTTTATTCAGTTTCGTATATTCATTCCTTTTTCAACTCTTGCAAGACTTAAAAAACATCAAACTGGTAGGTAAAATTCAATTTGACCCCGTAAAAGGGATCGTTTCCTTTGGGAAGGTAGGCAGAAAGCCCCGCGTTCTTCTGATAAAACTTTCCGGGGAGAAAGATTTCGCCTTCCAAAGCAATAGCAAGTTCTCCCATTTTAACCTGGAGCTTTCCTGAAAAAGCCGCTCCCATATAATCGGGGCGTGTTTTTTTGAGCGCTCCCCAGAGAATCAAAGAGCTTATTTCCAGATTCAGGTTTTGATGAGTAAAGCCCGCCGTTGTTCCTGCAAAAGTTTTTGAGAGCGTCTGGTCGATCCGTCCTGCCGGATCTGTCTTGGCTTCATCGGAAAAACCGTAGTTGGAAGCATAGGCAGAAACGCTGTAGCCCTTATAGGCATAAAGGAGGAGATTTCCCATTGAAAAAGCTTTCATCCCTGCAAAATGGGGCGAAAAATAACCCGCTGTCAAAAAAATACTGACTTTTTCATCCAGATGAATCAATGTGTTTAAAGCTGAGCCAAACCCTGAATAGGTTTTATCTCCTGTAAACTGATAATCCTTGCCGTGACTATAAGCCAGAGTCCAGTCCAGATTTTCCAGAACATCTTCTTTTTTTCCTGAAAGGAAAACCCTTGTACCTCCCAGAAAAAGAAAATCCCGGTCAGGCTGGTTGACTGAATTCTGACCGTTTTCAGCCCTGTCCGCCCCGCCTTTTTGACTCGCGCCGTATTTGAGGTAAAGCCCGAAGATTTTTACGATTTTATAATCAATCACCATTCCAGTACGGATATTTAAAACTTCCCCGTTAAAATCATCCATCGTTTCGTCATCCTTGTCTGCCGTGAAAAGATAGGTATCGGGTTTTGAAGTGTTTCCTAAAAGATCGCTCATGAAAATTAATTTAAAATCTTCATCCATCTGAAAGCGGAAAAAAGCCCCGTCAATCGTATCCGCAAAAAAATAATCTCTGAATGAATTTCCAAGACTGAAAAACTGCCGCCCGAGGGAGAGTGAAAAAGAATCTGAAAATCGGTAGAGAAAAAAAAGCCGCTTGACTGCCAGAGGATTATTGGCATCATTTTTGTTTTCAAAATTATCATCTCCCCAGAAAGCTTCCCGGTAAACCTCGGTCTGAAAAAGAGAGTTTTCAGTTTCCCTTGTGTATGAGAGGGAAAGTGCGCCCAAAACAAAGCTGATTTTGTCGTCTGTGTTGAGAAGTGTATTGGCTTGATTATCTTGATACAATTGATAATCATAGGATTTAAAATCGGCGTTGTCAAAAAAACAGCCGTCTGTCTGAAACTTAATTTTGAGGCTTTGAGTAATTTTTTTTTCCTGAGATTCTCCATAGAGTGTACCAAAAAGAAAATAAGAAAGAAGGATGACTGTTAAATATTTTTTCATTATTTTTCTCCTGCCCCGGTTTTTCCGGGAGTGCCGAATGTCTTCTGGTTGTAATCCGGGTTTTCTCCATTAATAACGCTGGTAGTCCATGTGTCGGACAAAGTTTTTATCAAAGATTTTGAATAAGCGCTGTTGGAATAGGCTCCGTTATTATAAATAATGTCTCCTGAAACACTGTCTAAAACATTTCCCGACAAATCTTTTAGCGCCAGAGAGTAGGCGGTTGAACGGGTTAAAGAAACACTTGATTTAACATAAATAGACTCATCAGCTGTCCCTGAAAGAACGCCCGAACGCATTGCCGCAATCAGGTATTTTTCTCCCGGCATCAGATTTTTCACAATCCCGTTGATTGTCCATGCGCTGGTGCCCTCTCTGGCAATCGCTGTATTGGCAAGGGAAAGAATCTTTTGTGAATCGTTTAGAATCTCGATCCAGTCGTCACTGGCTGTTGAAACCCCTGCATTGGAAGTACTTCCAGCCCAGTTGATTTCGGTCAGGATGATTTTATCTGTCAAATCAGGGTCTTTGGCAATCAAAATCGACTTTTGATCCTTTTTTATCCCGTTTTTCTTGATCTGGATAAAAAACTCGTATCCCCTGCCTCCGATTCCGCTTAAACTGATGGAAGTATCACTTCCGTTTAAAGTTTGGATTTCCTGAAAAGAAGCGTCGTCCTGACAATTTTGCAAAGGAGATTTGCAAACCCATATACTCATTGATGTTTCATTTTCCCAGTCCAAAAGAATCGAATCAACTCCATTATAGGTAAGGGAAAGGGTATAGATTTCCTCAATTTCCCCGATTTCACCCTCGTTTTTTGTTCCGGGCGAGGCAAAGGTTTTTGCTTCGTATCCGTTTTGAGTGGAAGCAGCCGTTGATGTTCCCCATATATTACCATCCATTCGAACCATTGATTTGGAATAGTTTGAATTTAAATATGACCCGTTTTGGATAATCGCTGTGCCCAAGACCGTATCTAAAAGAGTTTCGTCCACCAGTCTGATTTCAAGATCGTAAGTGTCTGCCTGGGTGAGGCTGAGAGCTGATTTGACGGCAAAATAAAGGGGCTGGCTCTGGGAAAAAATACCTGTATTTTTCCGTGCCACAACCAGATTTCCCTGAGGAGGGAGAATCATGTCAATCCCAGTGATACTCCAGTAGCTTGAACCGATCCGTTTAAACTTCAGATTTTGGGTTGACAGGTATTTATCTGAAATATTTCTCGCCTCGATCCAGTCGTCCGCTGTGTCTGAAATACCCTCATCAGAAACACTCCCTGCCCACATGACTTCAGATAAAATGATTTTATTGGCGAGTTTATCAGGATCAATCGGGAGAATAATGTTTTTCCGGTTTTTTTCAACCCCGTTTTCTTGAATCATCACAAAATATTCATAGCCCTTTCCCCCCATCGAGGCGGTATCCATTAAAGCGCCGGAACCTTGTACAGTAGAAATAAGCGTATAGTCTTCTGATGCTTGGCAGAGGTTTTGTCCGTAGGGCTTACGGCACAGATAAACAGAAATCAGTGCTTCTTTTTGCCAGTCTGCCTGAATCTTTCCGTCTCCTGCATCAGAAAGAAGAAGAGGGAAAAAAGAAGGTTCTCCGGTAAAAGAAACGCCTTGCTGCAAAAGAAAATCTTTAATTTTTGAAACATCTCCCCGGATCAGGAGAACCAGCCCGTTTTTCAAAGAAAGGTTTCTCTGTGTTGATTTGGCATTTCCTAAGGGAGGAGTGATAAAAACAAAATAATCTTCTGTAAAAAAACGCTCTGAAAGGTTGTAAAAACTTTTATCCTGAAGAAGTTCATAAGTCAAAACCGGTTTTCTCCCGTAGATAAAAGTAAAAGAAATTGCCCAGCTGATTTTTTCATAGATGGGCGGATTCAATGTTGAACTTACGGTAAAAAGGGATCTTTTTTCCTTATCCTCAAAAATATCTTTGTTGAAATCTTCAAAAAGTTGTTCTTCCTGAAAAACTGGAGTGAAGAAAAAGAGTTCGCTGCTGGCGTCAAAAAGTTTCCAGAGCGGAGGCGTATTGACTGAGCTTGAAATTATTCTTGGTTTGACATTTGTACTGGAAGAAGCGTAATAAACTTCTTTTGGAGTAAAAAAAACTCCGATTTCATAGCCGCCCGCCTCAATATAAAAATGAGAAGTATTGACTGATTTTTCAGTACCAGACTTACCGCTTAAAATTTGTTCATACTCATTTTCAAGATGATAAAATAAAGACGGGGTTTCGATAGAAAGATAGCAGAGCGGGTCTTCTGAAAGAAGAAAAACAGCTTTTTGGTTATCAAAGACAAAAAACTCATAAAAATCCGCGGAATTTTTCTGAATCAATCCTTCTTGAGAAATCCCCAAACTTTCAGGCAAAATGCCTTTCGGCCGTATCATAGCGTTGATTTCATTCAAAAAAGTTTCTTTTCCTTTGTTAATCCTTAAAATAGTTTTTTCCTCAGGGGGCGAAAATGATTTCCGGCAGGCTGCCAGAGCGAGCAGGAAAAGGAAAAAAAGGACTGTCTTTCTCATTCGCTTTCTCCTTCGTTACGGATTACTAAATCATTGGAGTACTCGTCAATCCTTGCCGCTTCCTTTTCAAACTCATCAATGAGAGACGAGGCGTTTTTGAGGATGAGAAAATTTTCATCGTTGGAAGTAACCGCATTGTTGCTGAAATTGAGAGAACCGATAATCAATACCTGGTCATCGATTGCGATCATTTTATGGTGGAGAAGCCCGTCTGGTTTTTGAGTGATTTTTATCTGAATCCCAGCCTGTTTCAGTTTTTCGATCCGTCGCCCCGCTGAATTATAATTGCTTTGATACTGGCTTTGATCGAGCCAGATTTTTATCTCGATATTTTGATTTTGATGGAGATTGAAAAGTGTTTCCATCAAAAGCCGATCGGTGAAAGAAAAAGCGAAAATCATAATTCTTTTTTTTGCTTGGGAAACCAGAGGAAGAATTTCTGAAAATGCGTTTTGAACGGTTATTTCGTTCGGATCGACTGCCGGGGTATCAGGGTCATCGTAAAAAGTTTCGGGGTAAAAATCTTTATAGGGCGTGAAAAAAACCTGAACCGGATAAATCCCTGTCTGATAAGTTCCTATCACCCAGTCTGGAATAACTCCATCGTTGTCTTTATCCGTACTGAATAAACCCTCCTGAAACATTTTTTTAAAATCTTTTTGATACTCTTTTGCCAATAAAGGATTTTTGAGGAGAATCATATGATTAAAATGAGTTTGGATTCCATCAGTCCAGTTGGTGGAACCGGTTAAAACCCATTTTGAATCCACAATCATGTACTTATTATGCATAATAGCGTTTGTGTTCCCAAAACGAAGCGAGATAATGCCTTCACCGGGAAGATTTTTCATTTTCTCAAGAATCAGGCTCTGAAACCCGTCTTGTATTTCAGAGTCAAAATCAGAAACAATTTCAAGATTAACTTTTCTTTTTTTAGCCTGGATCAATGCTTCGGTCAAACCGGGATTTCCTTCAAATCCATAGAGCGCCAGCTCGATTTTTTCATGCGCGTTTTGAATTAAAGTAAGAAGCATTTTTTCCATGCACTCTGCTTCAAAACAAATTTTAAGCACGCTGTCTTCATTCTGATTTCCAGAGGGAGGCTTCCATCCGCAGGAAAAAAGAAAAAAGAAAATCAGAGCCAAAAAAGAAAGTCTAAAAAATACTAATCGATCCATCGGATAGATAGAGGATTTCTGTCTGGAAGCCGATGGTATCTGTATTTGGGAAAACCTGCCATCAAGGCTCCGGTTAAAACTTCATTTTCATCCATGCCGAGTATTTTTCTCATCGGCTCGTACCCCGATCGCCCGGCATTTTCTACAAATCCTGCCCAGCAAGTCCCAAGTCCAAGACTGGTTGCGTATAATTCAATATAAGAAAAAGATAAAACCGTGTTTTCTCTTCCAAGGGGAAAAGCTTTCTGCGCTTTTCCGAAAATCAGGTGGGGCACTCCCCGAAGAATTAAATCTTCCCCAGTTGTCCGGCAGTTTTTTACAAAGCCTTTATAAAGCTGTACCCAGCCGGTTCCTTTTTCAATTTCCTGTTCCATCCAGGTCAGGGTCATTTCGCTGAGTTGCTGTAAAATTTCTTTTTTGCTCACTACCAGATAAGAAACGCTTTGGCTGTTCCCTCCTGTTTCAGCAAACCTTCCCATATCTAAAAGTTTTGAAAGGGTATTGTTGGGTATTTTTTTATCTTCATAGACCCGGATAGATCGGCGGGAACGAAGAAATTCTTCCGCTTGGCCTGATGAAAGGACAGGGAAATGATCTAATTTTTTCTGATTTTGCAAAGGCGCTTTGGGGTTATCCAGCGCTTGTGCCGGACAGACAGAAGCGCAGATCCCGCACTGATTGCACTTATTTAGATTTACATTTAAAAAACTCATGATAAAACCTCAATTAGAAATATTTTAGCTTTGAAAAATATGAAATAAACTTAAATAAAGATATTGCAAATTAAAAATAATATAGGTTTTATGACAAAACAAAAATAAGTTATCAGAAAAAATATTTAAAAAAATATTTAAAAATTTAACATTCATAATCAATTGAATCTTAAAATAGAACCTGAGGTTCTATTTCCTTTTTCCGCTTTTTTTGATAATTTTTTAACCTAAGTTATATTCAGTTGAGTAATTGAATACACTTTATACAATTATTTTAAGGAGTAAAAAATGAAAAAAATCATTCTCAGTTTGCTGTTCTCTCTTAGTTTATTTACTTTCTCATGGGCGGAAAGCGTCTTTTTAAAAGACGGGTCAGTCATCAGGGGAAAAATCACGGAAAGCACAGATGAGAAAATCACCGTGGATACCGGATATGCGAAAATGGAAATTCCAAAATCAAAAGTACAGAATGTTACTTTTGATTCTAATGATACTTCCCAAAAAGAATCAAACAGTACAACTTCAAAGCAGTCTGATGACAGCCTGCTTAAGCCTGAAACTGTTTATCTTGATATTTTGTTAGGTTGGGGTGGTGTTAATTTTAACAACAACCTGAATAATCAGATAAAAACAAACAGCAGTTATCCGTTTGAAGAACTCGATGTCAGAGGGTTGGGATATTTTGCGATGGATTTTTATCTTTCTGTCAATGAAAATCTTTTGTTTGGAGGCGGTTTATCTGGGTATGCCTCACTTTGGGAGAATAATTCAACTAGCTGGTATGGAGGGAAAGAAGAATTTAGTCTTCAAACAACTTTTTATTCTATTGGGATAAAATATTTTTTCAAAGAAATTACTTCTGGCTTTTTTATTAATTTAGCTGTTGGTATGGATAAAATGATATTAAAAAATGATCTTATCAAATGGAGTAGTGCCCCTGGATTGGGTGTAAAAGGGGGAATAGGATATGCGGTTAATTTTCATCGCTTGGATTCTTGTTTTATTTTTGGACTGGATGGTTTTTATTTTCAGTCAAAATACGCAAATGATAACTGGGAGGTAAAAGGAAGTCACTTTTATCTCGGCTGGTTATGGTAGGAGTCGAATTAAATAAGTTTTATATATAAGACAGAGCTGGCGATTCGAATCGCCGGCTAATTTATTTGCACCATAAAATAAGTTTATAAATTTTTCTTGATTTTTTGGCAATAAGTAGTTTAATTATTCTATGATTTTATTTTTAATTAAATTATTATGAGGCTTAATTATGTCTTCATTAGAATCCAATATTATTGTCCTTTGTTTTGAAAAGAATGAAACAACGATCAGAAAAATAAAGGAAAAATTAGAAACTAGCGGTCTGGATTTTGAAATCGGGGGGGTGAGAAATATCGAAGATTTCACTTCCGCTTTAAGACACATCCGCTTTGATGTTATTGTAGCGGATTATGGTCTTTCTCATGAGGAAGGAAAGTGCGCCCTTGATATTGCAAAGAAAATAGTTCCCAATGCGCCTTTTATTTATATATCCGATATCGAAGACAATAAAACTATTCTCATAGCCCTTGAAGCTGGAGCCGCACAGTTTATCCATAAAAACAATCTGGACATTCTTCCCCTGACTATTAAGCGCAGTATTGAAGAAGTAAGAGAAAGGGTTGAGAACAAAAGGATCCGGTTCCTTTTGGAAGAATCAGAGGAAAAATATGAAAAACTGATCCAGTCTGTTCCCGATGTGGTTTACCGGATCGACAATGAGGGTTATTTTTTGTTTGTAAGCGATTCGATTAAAAACTTCGGTTATGAGCCGGAAGATCTGATCGGAAAACATTTCAGTGTTCTTCTGCACGAGAAAGACGCTCCCAATGTGAGCCGGGAAATGGTTTTGCCGGGGTTTAAAGGAATTGAAACAGGCGATGAAAAAGCGCCGAAACTTTTTGACGAAAGAAGAACCGGGAAAAGAATGACGAAAAATCTGGAAATCCGTTTGAATCCTGAGACAGTCAAAAATAAAAATATATTAAAAAAAAATAAAGACTCCGGTCTTCAATGGGTAGAGGTTTTTTCATCCGGAGATTACCTTGAAACCGAAGAAGACAATAAGATCAAGATTGAAAAGAATGAAGAAAAAGAAACAATCTGGATAGAAATCAGCGCGGCAGGAGAGTATTTTCAAAGCAATAAGGAAAATCAGCTTCTCGGCACTGTCGGACTTATCAGAGATATCAGCGAAAGAAAAAAATTGCAGATGGAATTCCAAGAAATACTTTCTAAACTGAAAAATTCAAATGAAGAACTCAAACAGTTTGCCTATGTGGCTTCCCATGACCTGCGCGAACCGCTCCGGATGATTAGCAGTTTTTTGGATTTAATCAAAAGAAAAATAGAAAGCCATTACCAGCAGGACGAAGATATGAATGAATATATTCAATATGCGGTGGACGGGGCGCATAGAATGGAAGATTTTATTAATGCATTGCTCCGTCTTTCACGGATAGAGACTCATGGAAGTGATTTCCAGCAGACGGATTTAAAGAGTGTTTTTGAAAAAGCTACAGATAATTTACGCATAAAAATTGAGGAAAATCAAGCTTTCTTGAAATTAGAATCTCTTCCGGTAGTATTAGCTGATTCCAGCCAGATGATTCAGCTTTTTCAAAATCTGATTGAGAATGCCTTAAAATACAGGAGAAAAGACATTGATCCTGTAGTTCATATTTTTTCATCGGAAACTGAATCTGAATATCAAATTACAGTACAAGACAATGGAATTGGAATTCAAAAAGAATATTTTGACCGTATTTTTATTGTTTTTCAAAGGCTCCATACACGGGAAGAATATGAAGGAAACGGAATCGGTCTTGCCATGTGCAAGAAAATTATAGAAAGACACAGGGGAAAAATCTGGGTAGAGAATGGAGAAAACGGGGGTGCCCGTTTTATTTTTACTTTACCGAAAGAATAAAAATCAAGGAGTTATTATGAATTGTCCAAAATGCGGCGCGACTAATGCCAAATCAGCAGTTTATTGCCTGAAATGCGGTCAAAAACTGGGTGAAGGGGGAATCACTTTCCAGCCTATGATTCAACAGGAAAATACTCAGAAAATGACCAATCCGCACTTGATTCCAACTTATCTGGTTCAGTCGATTTTAGTCACTCTTTTTTGCTGTCTGCCTTTTGGGATTCCCGCGATTGTTTTTGCCGCACAAGTCAGTACAAAAATTTCATTGGGAGATAGTGCAGGAGCTTTAGAAGCTTCTAAAAAAGCAAAGACATGGTGCTGGGTTTCTTTTATTTCAGGATTGGTTATTCTGGTTATCTATATTGCCGCTCTTTTTTTAGGACTTGGCTTTATGAAAGAACTTCATGATTATTTAATCAAATCCCAGATGAATGTATAAAAAAATTCAGGAAAAAATCTATCAGAGTAAAACAGTGAGAATGAGCATCGGATTGTTATTCATCCTGCTCTTTCTTTTTTTTATTTATCTTCTCAGAAATCAAACTCCGGGGCGATCCGTTTTTTATCCGCCCTGTCCTTTTTATCATTTTACCCGTCTTTACTGCCCGGGATGCGGTACGGGTAGAGCGCTTCATTCCCTTGCCAATTTGGAAATTCTGAAAGCTTTTTCCTTTAATATTCTGACTGTTTTGCTGACCCCGTTTCTTTTGTTTTCCTTTTTCCGCTTCCTCTATTATTATTTCAGAAATACTCAAAAACCAGAAATCCATTTTTCAGGAAAAGCGGTCTGGATATTTTTTGTGATTGTGATTTTATTCTGGATTCTAAGAAATATTTCTTTTTGGCCTTTTACTCTCTTAGCGCCTTGAATTTTATTTTTTTCTCTCATTTTACTACTCGGCACTGACACAAGAGATTGGTTTTCAGGAGTTTTTTTATATTCAGGCTGTCGATTATTGAAAATTAAGACTTATTATCATTGATATTTGTAAGTTTATCAGAAAAGGTAATTGTATTTTCTGATACAATCTTTCATAGGGTTTTTCTATGAATCAAAGCAGTATGGTCACTGAGCGGAGTCGAAGTGACACCTCGGCTCCGCTCGGTGTCCGTGTTAATTAAATAACAATCGACAGCCTGAATGTTAGTTTTTAGACTTTATATAAAAGAGCAGGGTGAATGAGTTTTGAGAAGAGTGATAAGAAAAACCGGAGGAGGAGAACTTCCTCCGGTTTGAGATTTTTAATTTCTTATTGATATTCAACTACGAGTTTTGCGCCTGTACCTTGAGTGATAAAGATGTAAGCTGTAGTTGTTTGATTAGTCAGGAATCTTAATTTTGCCTGAGTTTTGCCTGTTTTGCTGATTGCAGAAAGTCCCGCTGCTGAAAGATCAGAAGACTGTTTAGTTCCGCTTGTGAAAGCGTCAATGCTTCCTGCTTGAGAAGCAGTAGCTGCAGATGCCCAGTCTGTTGTTTCAGTAGTAGAAGCTGATCCGAAGTTTCCTGTTTTAAGGTCAATGACCATGCTGTTTCCATTTGCCCATGGAGTGCCTGATACTGAGCTTGCAGTGACTACAATGTATGCTCTTACGATCGTAGCGCTGTCTGGGAGACTTGAAGTGTCGAAAGAAAGAATAGCTCTGTTAAATTTTCCGTCGCTTCCTCTTCCGATTGCTATTGTAGAGTATGTTCCGACCGCTGCTCCTGAACCGTCTGCAGATGCTTTGACATATCCGTCGTCAGTAGAGTTGCTGGTAAACTCAACAGTCGTAGTTGTGCCTTGTTGTGTGTTATCAACAGTAACAGAAGTATCGTCATCTGTTGCAGTGTTATTGGCTGCATCGTAAGCGATTGCTTTAATGCTGTGAGAAGCGTTTGTTAATGTTGTAGTATCAAGAACATATTCATAAGGAGATGCAGTATCAGTTGCTTTTAAGGTTCCGTCCACATAAAACTCAACTTTTGCGACTCCAATATTGTCGGATGCTGCTGCAGTTACAGTTACGCTTGCGCTGACAGTAGAGCCGTTTGTTGGAGCAGTAATATTTACAGTTGGGACAGTAGTATCTGGAGTTGGAGTATATCCTGGAAGGTCATGCTCGTCAACCCATGTTCCGCCGAACTCGGCTTTGAGGTGATAGAGAATAAAGGCAGTCATATATCCGTATTCTTGTCCGTAAGCAAGATATGCGTTAACATCCAGTCTTCCTGCATTGTAGTGCTCAGTAGCTGTTCCGGATGCTGTTTCAGTATAAGGGAGGATTTCTACTACATAGCTGAAAGTTTGTACTGAAGAAGCATTTCCGGATGGGTCTTTTCCAAAAAATTTCAGCGTAGTGTCTGCTGAGAAAGAAAGAGTAAGAGGAGCTGCTCCTGAAGCTGAGTTCACAGTTGGAGTAGAGCCGTCTGTTGTATAATAGATTGTAGCCGCTTCATTGGCAGAAATTACTGGAGAAACGCTCATTTGATAAGTTCCGCTTGCTTTATCGTTGGATAAAACTGGAGCCACTGTATCAACATAAGTACCGCCTGTGAAAGCAGTATCGTTGTCTGTTGCTGTATTTCCTGCTGCGTCATAAGCAATTGCTTTAACACTGTGGCTTCCATTGACGATTGTGGTCAGGTCAAGAGTCGCTTCATAAGGAGCTGAAGTATCAGTTGATTTCAATACTCCGTCAACATAAAACTCAACTTTTACAACGCCTGCATTGTCAGAAGCGCTTGCTGCCAGAGTAGTAGAGCCTGCTGTGATAGTTGCGCCGTTTGCTGGAGAAGTTACATTGACAACTGGAGCTTCTTTGTCGCTGTTGTCCAGACCCCAGAATTTTGCTGCCCAGTAAGATGAATAGATGTTTTTATCAATAGAGTAGCTTCCTGTTCCGCCGCCCTGAGTTTCGCCTGTTCCCGGGTCAACTGTGATAGCGTGTCCCATGCTTGCGATTGCCCAGATTTCTACCAATGCATCCCCATTTGCATTTTTATAGACTTTATGAGAAGATCCCGCTACACTCTCAGTAAAATCTTCTGTCTGATCGATTCCATGGACATTGGTCCACTGATCAACCAGTTCAGTAGAGTTTAAAGGTTTTACTGTACCGTCAGTCGTACCATACCAGATACTGATCAAAGGATAAGAGCCGGAATATCCTGAATATCCGCTTCTTGCCAAATCTCCCCATTGCGCTGGAGTTTTATCAACACCAGGAGACATACAGCTGAAAGCCGCTGTCATGCTGGTAGCACATTTATAAGGTCCGCCTGCCATAACAGCAGCGCCTGCAAAAACATCAGGATAAGCCGCAGCCATAGCGACGGTCATAAAACCACCAGCAGAAAGACCGGTTACGAAAACTCTGGATGCGTCGATAGAGTAATCGGCTTTCATTTTATCAACCATTTGTTTGATAGAGAGCGCTTCTCCTCCTCCTCTGGCGATATCTCCCGATTCAAACCAGTTAAAACATTTGCTTGAATTGTTGGAGCTGTTTGTTTCAGCAAAGACAACATAGAATTTGTATTTGTCAGCCAGACTGTTCCAGTCTGTATTGTTTGCATACTCGCTTGCTGTCTGAGTACATCCGTGAAGAGCTACAACCAGCGGAGCCGCTGCAGTAATTCCTGCTGGAGCGTATTTATACATCGCCAGACTTCCTGGGTTTGTTCCAAAGCTTGAAACTTGTGTAATAGTCGCTCTTGAATCACTCGAAGCAAGAGTGTTGTCCGGGCTTCCTTGTTTACCGCACTGAATCAGTCCGAAAACTGCGATCAGAAGCACTGCTAAGATTCTCATTCTTTTCATTTTGCTATCCCCTTTAAAATTTTTAATTTTTTATCATACCTATAATTAATAATACGGGTTTTTGATTGATATATCCATAGTACTATAGTTTAATTTTTTTATCTTTTTTTAATCCGGTTTGAAAACTGTGAAAAAAGCATTATACTTTAGTTTTAAATTTTAGATTGAATACAGGAAAACAAATTGTTAAAAACATCGTATCGTATTTATCATAAAATACTTTTATTCAGTGAGAAAAAATTATCAGCTATTATTCTTTTTTTGAATACTTTTCTCAGAGGATTTTTTTTCTTTGCCGTTCCCACCGATATGCTTTTTTTCCCCCTCTGCCTCGGTAATCCTAAAAAAGGGATTCTTGTTTTCACTCCTGTTACTATTTTTTCTTCTGTTCTGGGAGGGATTGCGGGATACCTTCTGGGATATTTTTTCTCTGATAAAGTCAAGGATCTTCTGATCTCTTTTCACTTCCTTGATGAATCAAATTGGAAAACACTCTTATTCTATTATAATAAATATGGGATATGGGCCATTGCGACCAGTGTGTTTACTCCCCTGCCTTTTCTTCTTTATACCTATTCAGCCGGGATCTTTCAGTTTTCTTTGCCGCTTTTCATTCTTGTCCTTCTCATCAGCAGGACATTCCGCTACTATCTTTTCAGTATTCTTTTTTATTATTATGGAGAGAGAATCAAAAATACAATTGAAAAGTATTTTAAAAGGACTTTTTATTTATTTATGGGTTTTGTGATTGTGTTTATTATATATAAGATTATAGGGGCTGTTTGAACAGCCCCGTAAAAAAAGATTTATTTGCCCCAGGTCAATGCCATGGTTGCAAAAGCAGCTCCGCCGCCTGAAGTACAGATAGAAATTTTTTGTCCGGCTTTTAAGAGGCCTTTTTTATTGGCATCGTCAATTGCCATTGGAATACAGGCAGATCCTGTGTATCCGTAAACATCCATAATATTATGAGAGATTTTTGGATCCCATCCTAAAATACTACAGACTTCATTGATTACCGCAAGGTTTACCTGAGTAAAAAACGCAAGGTCAACATCTTTTGTGGTCCATTTTGCTTTTTCAAGACTTTTCTTGATCAGGGCAGGCCATGCTTCAATATTGACTGTAGCTGGGAATCCTTTTAAGAATTTGACATACTGAAGTCTTTTGGAAGTAACTTCTTCAGAAAATCCTTTCCAGGTTCCGCCGCCGTAAATTCCCATATAGTCCCAGTACATTCCGTTCCCCTGCATGCTGGAAGCCTGAATTCCGTATTGGGAATCTTCTACAGATTTCAGAATCAGAGCGCCTGCTCCATCCGCAAACATAAACTCAGTCAGAATATCGTCAGGATCAGAGTATTTACTCATTCCATATCCGCCTAAAACCATTACATATTTCAGAGTCGGATCTCCTTTGATCTGCTGCCAGGCATTTGAAAGAGCAATTGTATATCCAGCACAAGCTGCATTAATATCAAAGAAAGCTGCATTTTTTGCGCCCAGTTCAAACTGAATTCTGGAACTGGTCGGAGGAGAAATAAAGTCAGGAGAATCAGTTGCAAGGATAATCAGATCAATGTCTTCTGGCTTTAATCCTGCATCAGTTAAAGCTCTTTTTCCCGCTTCTACGCACATGGTAGCGGTTGTTTCATCCGATTTCCCGATTTTTCTGCGGGTTTTGTATCCGACTTTTGACGCCATGCCCTCAATATATTCCCGTCCGCTGACAGTCTTATCTTTTCCCATTGGGATTCGAGCATTCTCAAATTTTTTGATAATGTCTTCATTCGTTACAATGTTGTTTGGCGCATAGCTGCCCGTACCAACCACAACTGCTGTTCTCGGCATCTCTTACTCCTTTTTGTCATTAATGACATTAAATTTAATGCTTTCCAGGCAGTTTTTAAAACCTTTTTAAAATATTTAACAGGCTTATTTCATTCTGAAAATTATCCTTAAGGCGAAGTAATTGAAAAGATAAACCAAGTAAAAAGGATCGTTCAATACTCATTAATCTGAAACATAAAACAGATATTGATCTTTTACTTTAAATGGGTGACCATCTGAAAAAGTTTTGAAAAAAATCCCTGAATATAGTTACTGGAAAAATTGACCATGTTCACCGCCAGAAAGCTTAAAAGAAGAAACCCGATGGCGATATAAAGAGGAAATCCGAAAATCATCGCATTGATCTGAGGAGATGCCTTTGCCAGAAGACCGACAAAAAGGGTGGCAATCAGAATACTGCCTATAATCACAATGGAAAACCGAAGCGAGGCGCTGAACATAAAACTGAAAGCTTCTACCGCTTTGTCCATAACCAGCCCGTATTCTTTTTGAAAAAAGTCTCCTAGAGGAACCTTGAAAAAACTTTTATAAAGAATTTCCACTGAAATCAAGTGTCCGTTTAAGGCGATGAAAACGACCAGAGCCAAAAGAGCCAGAGTTTGTCCCAGAACAGGTATTTCCTCCTGCGAAATAGGGTCTAAAACCTGGCTCATGGAAAAACCGATCTGAAACGATAAAAACTGCCCGGCCACCTGAAAAATAGAAAAAAACATAGAAATCATAAAACCAAATAAAAGCCCGATCATCAGGTTTACTAAAATCATGAACCAAAACATTTCCCATTCCACAGGAAAAAGCGCGGCATATTTTTCTCTGACCATCGGGAAAAGGAGAAGGGTGATTAAAAAAGACAAAAGCATTCTGAAACGAACCAGAATCAGATTGCTCCCCCAGAGCGTGGTTGATGACATAAGCCCCATAATTCTCGCAAAAACAATGGCGAAAACTTGAATTCCGATGATAAAAGGCAGCATTACGGTTTCTTGTTTTTTAATTTATTTAAATCTTCCTGAAGCTCAATTTCCTGAAATTTTTTCTCCACCTGCATGTCCTTAAAACGGATATTCAGCATGATTTCAATTCTTTCCAGAAGATTGGAGCCGTTTAAAAGAAGGCGTTCTGAAAATTGGTACAAAGCTTCTCCCAAGGCATCTATTTCAGCATGAAATCCTTTTATTTCCTGTTCTAAAACATTTTTTTTCCCATTCAGTTCATCGATGTCTTTTAAAGCTGTCATCCTTTGACTTTCTGTCTGGGCAAGCTCTTTTTTTTCAATCCATTCGCTGATTTCAGGATCAATTTCCTTTAATTCCTTTTCTTTTCTTTTCTTTAAAATGGTGAAATACACTAAAGCTTTTTCCAGCTCATCCAGATTCATCATACTGACATCATTCATATATACCCCCGGGTTATTAAAATTTTAGAAATTCTTTTTCAAACTGTTCTTTTGGCATCGGTTTTCCATAAAAATATCCCTGAATAATATCACAGCCTTTCTCTCTGAGAAGATCGAGCTGTTCTTGTGTCTCGACGCCTTCAGCCACAACTTCAAGACCCAAACTGTGCCCTAAAGTAATGATAGTCTCAATAATCGCGATATCTTGTTTGTTTTTGGGAATATCTTTCATAAAAGACTTGTCTATTTTCAATTTATCAATCGGAAAATCTTTCAGATAGCTCAATGAGGAATACCCTGTTCCAAAATCGTCCATCGCTATTTTGATCCCCAAGGCTTTAATCTGCCGAAGTTTCATAATCACATTTCCCAGATTATTCATGGTAATGGTTTCAGTAATTTCAAGCACCAGATACTTAGGATCCAGTTTTTTTTCTTTCAGAACCTGAGCAATAATCAAGACAAGATCCTCCTGCCGGAACTGAATACCCGAAAGATTGACTGCAATATTGAAGTTTTCCATTCCTTGCGAGATCCATTCTTCCAGATGTTCAGCGACTGTATTAAAAACCCACATTCCGATCGGTATAATCAGTCCGATCTCTTCCGCTAAAGGAATAAATTTATCGGGAGGGACAATGCCAAGATCAGGTTCTTTCCAGCGGATCAGCGCCTCAGCCCCGATTAATTTTTCAGTTTTCACATCAATCTGAGGCTGGTAATAAACAAGAAATTCATTTTGTACTAAAGCTTTTCTTAATTTATTTTCCAGAAGAAGATTTTCAATCGCCTGAACATTCATATGAGGTTCAAAAAACTGGTACTGGGCGCCGCCGTTTTGTTTTGCCCTGTTCATGGCCAGTTCTGAATTTCTTTGGAGCTGGTTTAAATTTTCCCCGTCAAAAGGATAAAGACTGATTCCAATACTCATCGAAATAAATAATTCATGGTGATGAATCTGATAAGGCTCTGAAACTGCCTGAAGCACCTGTTCTGAGATACGCACTGTATCCTGAAGATTGGAAAAATCATCGAGGACAACTGCAAAATCATCTCCGCCAACCCTTGAAAGGGTCTGATTGTCTTTGAAAACTTTTTTTAATCTTGCCGCAGTCTCTATCAATACCAAATCGCCGATGATATTTCCCAGAGTGTCGTTGATTTTTTTAAAACGGTCCAGATTGAAAAGAAGAATGGCAATGTTTTTAGGCAGGTCTTCCGACTGGGAAATTGCAATATAAAGCTTGTCCTGAAAAAGAACCCGGTTTCCAAGTCCTGTGAGAGGGTCATAATTTGCAAGAAAATCAATGTTTTTTTCAAATTTTTTAATATTACTGATATCATTGAAAATAGAGATATAATAGATAATTTCATCATTTTTATCTTTGATCAAGTTGATGGTCAGCCATTCCAGATAAGCAGTGCCGTCTTTTTTCCGGTTCCAGATTTCGCCCTGCCATTTTCCGTCATTTAAAATAGCATCCCACATTTGTTGATAAAAATCATCATTATGGCGGTCAGATTTTAAAATCCTCGGACTCTCCCCCAGTACTTCTTCCATTTTATAGCCTGTGATCGTCGTAAAAGCGGGGTTGACTGAGATAATGATCCCTTTTGAATCAGTAATTAATATCCCTTCTGTGGTATTCTGAAACATCTGGTCTTCCAGAAAAAGCCTTTCTTCCGCTTTTTTCCTTTCTGTAATATCGATTAAATATATTTTAAACATCCCGAAATTTTCAAGAAAAAAAACTCTTTCCTCATAATGTTTTCCCTGAAAGGAAACTTCCAGAAAATCGCTGATTTTTTCTTTTTCTCGTGAATGAATAATGCGGACAACTTCAGATAAAACAGGATGGTTTCCTTCTTTCTGATTCAGATCAGGAAAGGTTTTTAAAGCTGATTTATTGGCGTAGGTTATTTTGCCGTGAATATCGATTTCAATGACCGGATTGATATTTTCCTCAGGAAAAGAAAAGAGTTTTTCTATCTCCTGATTCAATTTTTTTTCATGACTGATACTCCGGATATAACCGATAACCCAATTTCTGCCTTCGCTTTGATACAAAGAAGCATGGGATTCGCCAAAAACTTTTTCTCCCTTTTTTGTCATTCCTTCAAACTTAAAAAAAAAGGAAGGAAGAATCCCTTGTCTGATTTTTTGGAACTGCTGGTAAACCAGAGTATAGTTTTCAGGGATCAGTTTTTTCATCATTTCAGGAGTCTGATCGATTTCTTCTCTTTGAAATCCGAAAAAATCTGAAAATTTTGAATTAACATAAATCAGGTCTTCTTCAAAAAGATAAATCCCTACTAAAAGACTTTCAAGAACACAGTTTTCAAGCTTTTGAATATTTTCAAAATTTCTTTTGGGAATAGATTTCAGCATTTTCTTTCTCTTTTTTCGAAATATTCTTTATATTTTTTAAATTTAAATTCTAAATTTAATATACTTTTAATGATTATAATTAAATTTATTGTGAAGAATCTGAAAGGATTCCTCATAAAAAAAATTTAATTAAAACAAACACAGGTTATTTTAATAGAAAGAGGGTAGAATGGTTAATACAAATAATTTGAAAAAAGGGATCGTTTTAAAACTGGACGGGGTTCTCTTTGAAGTCGTGGATCATGAGCACTACAAACCCGGAAAGGGCGGAGCTTTCGTCAGAGCCACTTTAAGAAACCTTGATACAGACAATATTCTTGAAAAAAGACTTCCGGCAGGTGAAAAAGTCGAAGATGTTTTTATTGATAAAAGAGTGATGCAGTATCTTTACAGTGAAGGCGAAAACTGTATTTTTATGGATACGGAGAATTATGAGCAGACTCCGATCAGCAAAAAAGTCCTCGGAGACCGTTTCTGGTACTTAAAAGAAGGATTTGAAGTCATCGTCCGTTTTTATGAAGAACAGATTATTGACATTGAACTTCCTTCCCATGTTGTTCTGGAAGTCACCTCAGCGCCTCAGGGAGTCAGGGGAGATACGGTCGGAACTGTTATGAAAACCATTGAACTGGAAACAGGACTTGAGATTCAGGCTCCTCTTTTTGTCAATACGGGCGATAAAGTTAAAATCAGCACAAAAAATGCTCAATATGTGGAAAGGGCGTAACCTATGAAGGAAATTATCAAACCCATACTGGATGCTTTTAAGAAAAGCAAGGCAAAATACATTCGGATTGACTTAGGATGGAGAAAATACCTTGAATTTGAAAAAAAGAACGAACTGGAAGGACAGGAGATCTCTCAGACCATTCAATCCTATACCCACCATTCAGCTGTAACAGAAGGGGCGGTAATTGATAAGACAGATGACGGACTCTTTAAAGTGATGTCTTCTTATGTCGGAAAATTTAAATACGGCAAGCATCCTTTGGTATTGGATATGCCTGTGAAGAAAAATCAAATTCTGGGATTTGTGGAATCCATGGGAATTGCCCATGAAATCGTATCTCCGATCAATGGATCGATAGTAGAAATGAATATAGAAAACGACGGCATTGTTGAATATGAACAAGTGCTTTTAAAAATCAAGGAGGAAATGTGAGCTTCAAAAAAGTTTTAATAGCCAACAGGGGAGAAATCGCGCTCAGAGTGATTCGTGCCTGTAAAGAACTGGGGCTGAAAACAGTTATTGTTTATTCTACTGCCGATAGAGACTCCCTTCCGGTTAAAGTAGCTGATGAAAAAATCTGTATCGGAGGTCCGAAAGCCTCTGAATCTTATTTAAATATACCGCAAATTATTGCCGCTGCAGAAGTTACCGGAGCGGATGCGATTCATCCTGGATACGGTTTTTTATCTGAAAATGCCAATTTTTCAGAAATCTGCAAAGCACATAACATTGTTTTTATCGGTCCGAGCAAAGAAATCATCAACAAAATGGGCGACAAGGCGACTGCCAGAGACACCATGGAAAAAGCGAATGTTCCTATTGTTCCCGGAACAGGCTTGCTGGATGATGATGTTCACGCAAGAGAAGAAGCCAAAAAAATTGGTTATCCGGTTTTGATCAAAGCAACTGCCGGCGGGGGCGGGCGCGGAATGAGGGTCTGCCGGGATGAAAAAGAACTGATTGTCAATTTCGCTCAGGCAAAAAACGAAGCTGAAAAAGCTTTTGGAAACGCTGCGGTTTATATGGAAAAATATATTGGAAATCCAAAACACATTGAAATCCAAATTCTCGGCGATTCCTTCGGAAATATTCTCCATATTTTTGAAAGAGACTGTTCGGTTCAAAGAAGACATCAAAAGTTAATTGAAGAAGCTCCTTCTCCGATACTTACACCGGAACTGCGGAATAAAATCGGATCTGCGGCTGTAAAAGGGGTCAAGGAAGTCGGCTATGTAGGCGCCGGAACCATGGAATTCCTTTATGACCAGGATAGCGGAGAGTTTTATTTTATTGAGATGAATACAAGAATTCAGGTAGAACACCCGATCAGTGAAGCAATTTCCGGTATTGATATTGTGAAATACCAAATTCTGGCAGCGATGGGAGAAAAACTTCCTTTTAAACAGGAAGACTTAAAAATTTCAGGGCACTCTATTGAATGCAGAATCAACGCAGAAGACCCGGATCATGATTTCATGCCGAACCCTGGAAAAATCAAGGGATTAGTTATTCCCGGAGGATTTGGAGTCAGAGTAGATACTCATATTTATGAAGGGTACAATCTGCCGCCTTTTTACGACTCTCTTCTTGCAAAGCTGATTGTATGGGGCACTACCCGGGAAGAAGCTTTGACGCGGATGAAAAGAGCTTTATCCGAGTTTCATATTGAAGGAATTAAAACCACCATACCTTTTCACTTGAAGGTGATGGACTCTGAACTTTTCAAAAAAGGAACTTATACAACTAAGTTTTTAGAAACATTTAAAGGCTGAATTATGGCAAAAAAGATTCTTTTTGTAGATGATGATTATAACATCCTCAACCTTTTAGTAAATTTCCTTACCATGAAGGGTTTTGAAGTGGATACAGCTGAAAACGGCTATTTCGCTTTGAAAAAAATTGAGGAATTTAAACCGGATGTCATACTTTTAGATATTATGATGCCCCGTTTAGACGGTTATGAAGTCTGCATGAAGATCCGCAGCCTGCCGGATTACAATCTTGCCAGGGTGCCCATTATTGTCATGTCTGCTCTCAATCACTTAAATGATGTAAAAAAAGCAATTTCCATAGGGGCCAATGATTATATTGTCAAACCGATTAATCTTCAGGTACTGGTTGAAAAAATCAACCGCTATGTGAAAGTTGAATCGGTGATTAAAAAAGAAACAATTGACGACAGCCTTTTTACAGTCGAAAGACTGGGGAAGGGGCTGGTTGTTTCTGTTCAGGGCAATATCGATGAAGCAGTTTTTAAAATTTTCAAGAAAAATACCGCAAGTTATCCTGAACACGATTTTCTGATTCTCTTTTTTCAAAATATTAAGCATGTGGGACTGATCCACACTGAAATGATTGAATCTTTTATTACCACTTTTGCAGGCAGTTCTTCAGTTAAACTGAAAGGCTTGGCGGTGGAGCAGAAGGATCTTTTTATTTTGATGGAAAAATCAGCTATCCGCAACAGACTTCAAGTGTTTAGCACCCTGATGGAAGCTTATGAAGGAATGAAAAAGTAAAACCATGATAGAAATACTCCGCCAGTCCGGCATTGTCGGCTATTTTCTCCTTTTCCTCGCAGTTTTAACGCTTGCCATTATTCTTTATAAAAGTTATTCGTTAAGACATTTTATTCAGTTTCATAAAAAAACTCTGGTATTAAGAATCAGGGAAAAACTGAAAGAAAAAAATATTTCTATCCATTCTGAAAATTTTTCTCTTTTTATTCAGACAGAACTGTCTTCCGAGAAAAAAAAGTTTCAGAAATACCTTCTCATCCTTGCCAATATTTCTTCAATATCTCCGCTTTTAGGATTATTGGGAACTTTGATCGGAATGATCGGTTCTACCGAAGGCATTTTGGCAATGGACAATACCGCTCTTTTACAGGGAATCTCAAAAGCTTTATTCACAACTGTGGAAGGAATTATTGTGGCTGTTCCCGCTATTATTTCGTACAACTATTATATCGGGAAAATTGAAGATCTTGAAAAAGACCTGGAACAGGAAATTATACAGGATCCGGACTAAACTTTGGATACTCTTTTGACCGCTTTATTTCTTCTTCTTGCCTCCGCTTTTTTTTCCTCTTCGGAAACAGCTTTATTCTTAGTCAACTCAAAAAAAACAGCCAAAAACAAGATGCTTCTCCATGTTTTAAAAAGACCCTTTGTCCTATTAAATACAATAATTATTGGAAATACTCTGGTCAATATCGTTTTTTCGGGGATTGTGGAAAATTTTTTTTCTAACACGGTCTATTCCGAAATTCCCTATAAAGAACTCAAGATATTTTTAGGTATTTTATCCACTGCTTTGATTCTTCTTATTTTTGGAGAAGTCCTTCCCAAAAATCTGGCTTTAAAAAAAGCCCAGAAATTATCAAACTTAGTTGCTTACCCGATTTATCTCCTTCGGCAGATCCTTTTTGTTCCGGCTTTTTTAGTGGGGCGTTCCACATATCACCTGACCCGGCTTTTTGCGGCAGATGAAGAAAAAGGATTTTCAAAATCAGAGATTAAATATGTCATTGCTTTAAGCCGTGAAAAAGGAATTCTCACACCCGATGAAGCCGAGCTGATTCAGAAAATCATCCGCTTCTCCCACACGGAAATTAAAAATCTTCTGCTACCCAGAAACCAGCTGATCGCGCTTTCAGAAGAAGAAACTCTCCAGAAAGTATGGGAAGTGATGAAGACAGAATATTTCAGCAAACTTTTGATTTACAAAGAAAATATAGATAATATTATTGGATTTATCCATCTGAAAGACATTTTAAATTTCAAGGAAGATTTAAAATCGAAAAGAATTAAAAATACTTTATCGCTTTTAAGAGAGATACACTTTATTCCGGAGTCCAAGAACCCGGTTGATGCTTTAAAAATCCTCAGAATGAAAAAAGTAAGTTTTGCGGCAGTTTTGGATGAATACGGAGGCACTTCCGGAATTATTACGATCAATGGAATTTTACGCCACATTATCGGTGAATCAGTGGAAGATTCGGTCAAAAAAACCAATGATATTCAGAAAATTGATGCTAATACACTGATTATTCATCATACTGCGGATATCACTCTTGCCAGGATTAAGAAAATTTTTCAGATTGAAAAAGAATGGCACAATGAGGAAGATAAAATTATCCGTTTCCTTTTAGAAAAATTTGACCGGATACCTGCCGAGAAAGACATTTTGCAAAGCCTGGGATTAAATTGGGAAATTCTTGAAGTGTCAAACCATGCGGTAAAAAAAATCAAAGTGACCAGAGGATGAAATGTTTTATTTAGTTTTGATTATTTTTTTTATTCTCCTTTCCGCTTCTTTCTCCTCTCTTGAAACAGCTTTTCTGACTGCCAACCCGTTAAAAATTTTCAGTAAAGAGAAAAGCCATAAAAACACCCCTCAAATCATTCAGCTTTTTAATAATATGAATCAAGTTATCAATACT
>Ga0154385_1061_pt1 | contig 106544 bp, 93 predicted proteins | sample RifGroB1_FD_105628 | JGI IMG/M metagenome (GOLD analysis project Ga0154385, IMG submission 105628) | Spirochaetes bacterium GWB1_36_13 | reverse complement strand
CGCAATGGCCGCCACAGGAGCAAAACAGTTTAACTTTTCAAGATCCTCATTTTTATTAAATTTACTATTTTTTTTATTGAGAACCTGAACTACTCCAATCAGCTTGTCTTCCCGGTTTAAAAGAGGAACCGTAATTAAATTTCTGGTCTTATAATTGGTCTGAGAATCATAATAAGCATTAAAATCAGTGTTGTTTTCCACATTGTCAACAATAATGGGAATTCTTGACTCCGCCACCTTGCCCGCTATCCCCTCGCCTACCTTGAGTCTGATTTCATCAATTTCCAATTGTGAGGCGACATAAGAATAAAGTTCATTTTTTTCTTCATCATAAATATAAATAGTTGATCTCTCAGCTCCTAAAAGCTTGATCACATTTTGTGAAATCGCGTAAAGAATTTCAAATATTTTTTTCGTAAAATCGATTTTCTCATTCAATTTTAATAATGAGACTAAGTTTTTTCCCGTCAGCACCTTTTTCCCCTTAAAGTGTTTTTACAGTTTCTTTAATTTTCACAAGCAAATTTTGAATTATTTTAAGAGTATCCTGATATTCTTCATTTTTAACTCCGGAAGAAATACTTCTTCCCGCTTCTGTAATAAATTCAAATCCGTAAGAACTTCCTGATCCGCTGATTTGATGGGCAAAAGTTCTGATTTCAGGGAGGTGATTTTGGATATTGCCATCCAAAAATAGAGTTTTGATCTTTTCTCCCTGTTCTAAGATATTGATTAAATATTCTTTTCTAATTCCTTCCATTCCTTTAAAAATATCATTTGCGTCCATTCTTTTCTTCCCCTGATTCAATCGATTCAATCAAAAGAGATAAATCCAAAGCTTTCACAGAATGGATAAGGGCTCCCATGGAAATAAAATCGATTTTAAAATTTTTTAAGATTTTAATCTTTTCTTCATTCATATTCCCTGAAACTTCAATTTTTTTATGAGAAACATTTCTGATTTTAAGACAGCATTTTTCTATTTCTTCAAAACTCATGTTATCGAGCATAATAATATCCGCTTCAGTTTCTAAAGCCTCAAGAACTTCCTGATAGGTTGTTGTCTCTACTTCGATTAGTTCTTGTTTTCTTGCCGCAGCGCAGGCCGCCACCGCTTTAAAAATCGAACCGGCTGCCTTGATATGATTTTCTTTTATTAAAAAACGGTCATAGAGTCCAAAACGGTGATTTTCCCCCCCGCCTGTTTTCACTGCTTTTTTTTCCATATTTCTAAGTAGAGGAAGGGTTTTTCGGGTATCCAAGACTTTAATCTGGGTTCTTGAAAGAATTTCAGTGATTTTTTTAGTTCGGGAAGCAATACCGGAAAGGTGCTGAAGTATATTCAAGGCAGTCCTTTCCCCTTTTAAAATGGTTCCGGTCAGTCCTTTGATAGAGGCAATTTTATCTTTGTTTTGAAGATAATCTCCTTCTTTCTTATACCATTCAATTGAAAAAAAAGGGTCGTTGAAAAAAGAAAAAACAGTTTCAAAATAATTTTGACCGCAAAGAATTCCTTCTTCTTTTGCGTAAAGAAGAGCAATGGACTGATGATTTTTTGAAATAACAGCGTCAGTTGTGATATCTCCAGTCTGTAAATCTTCGTAAAGAGCGAGTTTTAAAATATCATTATCGGACAACATTTCCAGCACCACCTAAATTCCCTTTGGTGAGAAGGTAATGAAACGCAGAAATAAACTGATAAAACTCTTCAAGCCCTTCTTTTGTCTGCTTGCCTTCGAGACGGTATTTTCTGGCATTGTCATTAAATCTTAAAGCTGATTCAGGATCTGCCAGAAATTTATGATAATCCGACCTGATTTTTTCCAAAGACATTTTTACTTTATTCATTGTGCTGCCGAGTTTTGCACGAAGCGACATGCTGATTTTTGCTTTCTGAATCGTTGCTTTATGAATCAGATTATGTTTTTGCATGGCAGGAATATTGTTGTTATTTTCAGTTTCTGAGATTTCCTTGATATGGGTTGAATATTCTTTAATATTTTCCATGATCGTATTAATTTCCACATACTCTTCATTCAGGTCTTTCTTGGGATCAAATTTCATCCCTTCATGGTGTTCCATATAGTACTTAATTTTATTCCCTGTCATGGCAAAAGAATACTCCTGCTCAAAGAAATTTAAAATAGCGGCGACACGATAAACTTTGTCTTTTTTATCATAATAGATAAAGGGAGAGTTTTTATCCGCAGCTAAAAGATTGTAATCCAGATTCTCGATAATTTCAAGCCCTTTTTGTGTTTCTTGAGGAAGCTGAATTTTTTCTTCTGTTTCTTTTAATTTATCTTCAGTACTTACATCTTCTTTAATTTTACTTTCTTCTTTGATTTTTTCCTCTTCCTTTAAAAATTCCTTTTCCAACTCGGAAATTCTGCCCCCAATTCTTTCTCTATCCTGGATTTCGAGAAAAACAGGAATTTCTCTTGAATCAATTTTGAAGTTTAACTTTGTCACCTGTAAAAAAGCGTAAAAAAGTTTGACAATATATTTATCAAAAAGAAAAGCGACATGTTCTCTGACCTTACTCATATAACTTTCCACCAGAGTCGGGGGAAGATTTTCCTTTTTCTCAATAATTTTAAACCCTTCCCGGTAAGCTTCTGAAATCTGTTTTTTATATGGAAGAAAAATGTAAAAACGCTTGAATAGATAAATAATTTCTTTCTCTAAATCAAAAGAAGTCAGCCTTCCATTGGGAATGGTTCTTTCTTTCTCACGGATCTGATCAATAATTTCCCTGCTTTGCATTTTATTGAGTCTTAAAAGCATTTCATAAAAAACAGGGTATTTTTTAAAAAAATAATAACGGATATCAAATTCAGCCAAAGACTTTGATTTCATTAATATAATTGCGGTCCGGTGAAGCTCTGAAAGACTTTCATAAACATCCATCGTCGTTGTGCTGATAAATTTAGGATGAAAAATATGACCATTGATATTCGTAACTTTATTAAAAAAAGAATAAAGATTAATTCCCATTTTTGAAAAAAATGTTGTTTTCAATTCCTGCTGAATTGTTTCTTTTGTCATTATTTTTTTTTCTGAAGATGCCTTTTTTTCCTGAGAAGAAGAATTGTTTTTTTTATATTTTTCTGAATTAGCCTGGTTTTTAGGATCAGAAGAATAGATTTTCGATTGCCGGATAATAGGTTGTTTTTTTAATTTTTTTGCTTTTTTCTCCTCTTCAGTTTCAATTACTTTTCCGCCTTTATCAACAAATTTTTGAAAAAGCTGTTTCTTTTCACTTTCATCAATATTCTCTATATTCAATTTTTTACGAATGTCATCTAAATTCTTTGCCATGCAACCCCTCTTTATTCTATATATCAATTCAATTATTAAAAAATAATTCATTAATCTATGAAAAGCAATGTTTTTAAGGATAAAATATTTTAAAAAAAATAGAATCATCAGTTCGATTCAGATTTGTTTTTTACAGTATTTTAAAAATTTTATTGAATGTCAGTTTGGAAATATCGATTCCTTCTTCCATAAGCGCTCCGATAAATTGCGGAATTCTCTTTTTTTCCAGCTCTCCGCTGAATAAATAAGTTTCTTCCTCTACCAGCTCTTTTAACAAATACTCTTCTTTTTCTAAAGGGAAAAGAAAAGAATATTTAAAATTTTTAACATGGTTTTCCAGACAGACCGTTAAAAAAAGATCTTTGTACGCTGAATCAGCTGTATAAAAATAAAATTCATAATATTCTTCAAAATGATAGTCATAAGAACTTGCTAGTAAAAGACTGTCCATTTCTTTCTTTAAATCTTCTTCATTTTCTATTCCAAGGATTAAAAGCCGATTAATATTCTTTTTCATTTTCCGAAGAAGCCTGTAATAAAGTGTCAGATACTGTTCTGAATTTCTTAAGTCATAAGAAACAAGCACAGCCTGATTCAGTTTGCGGTATGAAAAAGGGTTTAATTTTGTCCCGTTCATCATTGAAAGATAAATAATTCCAGAAAAAGAAGATCGAAAAAGAGCAATTCCAGTTTCTTCAATAAATTCCCATTGAAAAGAAGAATTCTGGATATCAGGAATATTCTTTTTAATAAAAGTTTCAATATCTTTCACATTTGAAAAAGACTCATTTAAAAAGATTTTATAATCCATATTTTATCCTAAAGTAAAGTTCCCCAGCTTGATTTTAAAGTCTGATAGATTTTTTCCGTCAGTTCCACATCTTCATAACAATAAGAAGCGATTTCCTCATACATACCACTCGCAAACCAATCCCAGACAGATTTCCCATTTCTTTCCTCGCTCTTGTGATGCGGGATTCCCAGAGTTTTAGCGACCAGATGAAGCTTAAACTTTCTTTTTTTCCAGTGGAAAGTGGATTCTTCTAAAAGATCACAGTGGAAAGATGCCTGCCCTTTGTACCCTAAAGAATGAGTAATCTTAACATTATTAACAGCAGAGCGCATTAAAATAAAAGGAACATCAAAGCTTTTACCATTAAAAGTAATCAAGCGGTTAAACTTATACCCCGCCTGCTCCATGGATTTAATCAAATTCCAGAAAGTTTCAAGAATCTCTTTTTCATCCCTGCACCCGTAAAGCACCAAACTCCCGTCTTCGCTGTCCATATCTTCTTTAAACTTTTCCCCGGCGTGAAAAACAACGAACCCCTTCTGGCTGATAATATTTTTACAGCCAATGGATACGATTTTTCCCGACTCAGGGTATAAAGCCATTCTTTCTTCAAATTTACTTTCTTCATCATCAAATTGGGTTAAATACTGTTTTTCATAATCTGTAAAATCCTCTTCCAGATTCATTTTTACCGTTTCAATATCTAAAACCATCTCAACAATTTTTTCAGATTTAATTTCCATTAAAAATCCTTAATCAGACCAGGTTTGATCTGCGCTTTTATCCGGATATTTTTTCCAGTAGTGCTAAATCCCCTGACCATATTGAAAACAGAAGATTCTGTAATTTCCATTTCACAGGAGTCTTTTAAAACTCCTTTTTTTTCTGCCAGTTCTTTGAGTTTTTCAAGCGCTTTTTCTTCCGCTTCTTTTTTAGAAAAGTGGCGGTCGATTTTTTCAAAAAATTGAAGTTCGGAAATAGACAGCCTGCCGTCTGAAGTATTGGCATAAAGATTGACTTCCGCCGTTACCCGCGCAAGAGCAGCCCCTAAAGCATTACAGATTGCACTTTCCTCCGGTATGACAGCCGGAATTCCAAATCTTTCTTCCAAAGCTTTTTTAAAATAAGGCGCTCCGCCCCCAATGAGTATGATTTTTTCAGGCAGAAAATTTTTCCTTTCAAAAAATTCATTGATTGTGTAAATCGGTTTCTCATTTATTTCATTGATTTTATCACTTATTTTCTGATAAATAAAATCACAGGCTTTCAGAACAATTTTATTGACCTGTTCGTCCAGTTTTTCTTCATTCAGTTTTATCTTAAGCCCTTCTTTTGCCTTCAGGTCTTTTTTTTCTCTATAAATTAAAGCATCTGTCAAAGTAGGCAGACTTCCTCCAAAGCAATAAGAAACGCCTTTTCGTCTATTATCCAGCTTGACTTCATTTTCCGGATTGATCTCAAAAAGTGTATCTCCCCCGATAGCAAGAGGATAAACCTTAAGCGCCCGAATGAGTGTCCTGGATTTTTTAATTGAAATTCCTTCCGGTTCTAAAATCGGCTCCCCGTGAATAAAAAAACCAAGATCAGTCGTTGTGCCGCCTATGTCTAAAACGACCGCTTCTTTCACATCCTGGAAAATATTTTTAAAAAAAAGAGTACCCAGAATACTTCCGGCAGGACCGGATAAGACGCTTTCCAGAGGATAAGAAAGAGAATCTTCCAGTAAAACAGCTCCGCCGTCTGCTTTCAGAATATAAAGGGGGGCTTTTATGCCCATTTCTTCGATCGATTTTTTTAAGGCAAGAGCCATATTTCGATACTGAGTTTCCACCGATGCCGTTAATCCTGCGGTCATTGCCCGTCTTAGGAAATTGAGTTTTCCAGAATACCGATGAGCATAATAAATTTGAAATCTTTTTTTTTCTAAAAAATCACCCGCTTTTTTTTCCAAATCAGGATTTCGAGTTGAAAATTTGGAAACCACCGCAATTTTTTTTATGTTTTCGTTCTGAAAAAAAACCGCCGCTTCCGAAAGTTCATCTTGATTCAAAGACGAGACTTCCACTCCCCGGTGATCAATATATCCTTTTTTAAGGATAAAAGTAAAAGGTGTTGTATTTTTAAAATTTTCGAGTGAAAGACCCAGCCCCGGGATCAGTAAAAGACCTGTTTTCTCTTCCTGGTTTTTTGATAAAATATTGGTTATTAAAGTAGTGCTGATAACAATCCTTTTTATTTCCAAAAAATTAATATTTTCAATTATTTTTTTTAAAAGTAAGACAATTGTTTTTTCTGGGTTTTCTGAGTCTGAAAGAATTTTTTCTCTGCGGATAATTTTATTTTTATAAATCAGCACACCGTCTGAATGTGTGCCTCCCATATCCATTCCGATAATCAAGTACCTTCACCTTCCAATAATTTTTTAAACATAAAAACCTTGCTGGGAGTTTTCAGTTTGTCCAATGATTTTTTTTCAATCTGGCGGATTCTCTCACGGGTCAGATTAAAATAATAACCTACTTCGTCAAGAGTTCTCTGAACCCCGTCTTCCAGTCCATAGCGTTTGACAAGAATATCCCTTTCCCTGTCGGATAAACCGGAAAGCATTTTTTTAATGGTAAAAGAAAGTGTATTTCTGAATAATTCATAATAAGGTTCTTTATGATTTCCGTCTTTTACAGCATCTTTTAATTCAACGATCCCGTCTTTGTAAAAAACAGGAGTATCCAGAGAAACCGGCTTAGACATCAGCTGCATAATCCGCATAATTTTTTTCTTTGAAAAAGTTGTTTTTTCAATCATTTTTTCAATGGATGGATATTCATGATTTTCTTGAATATAGTTGTTGACAAAATCCTCAAGTCTTTTAACCGCATCAATAAAATGAAGAGGGACTTTGATATGACGGTTATTTTCGTAAAGACTCCGGATAATGGACTGTTTGATCCACCATTTTGCATAAGCCGCAAAACGGACACCCTTATGATAATAAAACATCTCGACTGCTTTAATCAGCCCCATGTTTCCTTCCTGAATTAAATCAAAAAGGTTGTTGCTTTTTTTTCTGGCATATTTTTTGGCAATACTTAGCACAAGCCTTAAATTCGAAATAATTAATTTTTCCTGAAGATCTTCCACTCTTTTTATGGCATATTGAAGTTCGGTCTTATCATTTTCTTCAATTTTTGAAGACTGGACAATTTTTTGACTGATTTTTAAAATATCGCTTCTGGGGATTTTAAAATCTCTTTTCAATGCAAGGTAATTGTCTTCTTCCACTGCTTTTAGAATTTTTTTATAAAGAAAGCTTTTTAAATTTCCCCCTTCTTTATAATTATTCTTTTTATATTTGACTTTAAAGAGATTGGCTAGATAATTGATAAAAAAGGGTGATTTGATGATATCTTTCATGATTTTAGTTTCATTTTCTTCCAGATCTTTCACAATATCAATTTCTTCTTCTTCAGTCAGAAGAGAGTATTGCGCCATTTCCTTCATATAAAGATTATCATATTGCTCTTTGGCGGCTTTTATAGGAATAACAGGGGCAGATTTTTTCTCTTTAATAACTTGTATGCCTTGTTTTTCAAGTATGTTTAAGATTTTAAAAATTTTTCTCGAATAAACGACTTCTTTTGGAAGATTTTTTTTTAATTCTGAAAAAGAAATAATTTTTTTATCATTAAAATCTTTCAGGATTTTTTTGGTAAAATTATTTAATATAATTCGCGAAGGTTTTTTCGATTCCATTCTTTTTCTATGACTCCTTAAACATAATATCGTCCTTTCAGCTGAACAATATTAAATTTTGCTTCCAATTTTAAATTGTAATATTTAAAATTAATAAAAATATTTTATTTATACCAATAATTATTTATAAATCAAAAATAACAGCATGTCTTTCACCTTCAATAAAAGGAATTTCCAAAGGAATAATTTTTATCATATTCTTAAAATGAGGTTTAACTTCATTTAAAATGGTTTCTTTTTTGCCTTTATAAGCAATGATTTTTCCAGGTTTTTTTAAATATTTTTTACTTTCCGTTAAGATTTTTTCCAGATTTCCAAAAGCCCTGCAGGTCATAATATCAAATTTTTTCCCTATTTTTGCTTTTGAAGGGTTTCGCACAGGAATAGACAGCCCCAGTCTCTGAATCGCATCTTCCAGATAGGTAATTTTCTTCTCGATCACTTCAATCAGCTCTATTTTAAGAAGAGGATTTAAAATCTTTAAAACAATTCCAGGAAATCCGCCTCCGCTTCCCAGATCCCCGATCATTTTTCCCAAAGGAAAATAAGAGAGAAGCCCTGCGCTGTCTAGAATATGCCGGCTGATAAACTCATCTTTGCTGTCTTGAATTGAAGAGGAAGAAAGGTTGATTTTATCATTCCATTCTGAAAAAATCAAATAAAATTCCTCAATTTTTTCTATCTTTTCCTTACTATACTCTATTCCAAGCTTTTCAAGCCCTTCTTCCAAAATCTTGTTCATTTCTCATCTTCCTTCTTAAAAATAAAAACAATCCTGAAAGTTTGATTTTCAAATTCAATATGCCAATCCAGATTAATTTTCTGGCATCCGTTTTTTATAATGGAAAGTCCAAGCCCCAGACCTCCGTATTTTCTCGTTTCCGTCAGGTCATACTGAACAAATGGATTTAAAATTATTTTCTTATGTTCTTCTGTATAATGAATTTCAAACTGGTTTTCCAGTATCAGTTTCAGCTCCTGATCAGAAGAAGTGTCAAAATAGATTCGGATTGTTCCATGATCCGGTGAAAATTTTAGCGCATTTGAAAATGCGTTGTCCACCATACTGATGACCAAATCTGGATTGTAAAAAATTTTTTCTTCCAGCGGTTCAAAAATTACTGCCAGATTTTTTTTCTCAATTTCTGCCTGGTGAAAAGAGCGGTTTAGTGTTTTTTCCACTACAGGCGTCAGGCTTTCCCTCATAAAAGAGTATTTTTTATCCTGTTCTGAAATAAACTGGGTATAAAAAAGAAGGTTGTTGATATTAAAAAGGAGTTTTTCCCCTCCTATCAAGATCATTCTGCAGATTTCCAGATTTTCCTTTGAGAGTTCAGAGTCGTTTAAAAGAACCTGAGACAATGAAATAATAGGGGTTAAAGGAGTTCTGAGCTCATGGGAAAGATTTGTGAGAAGGGATTTTTGAAATTCTTCCGCTTTTTTAAGGTAATAGATGATTTTTTCTTCTTTTGAAACATCGGTAAGTTCAATCATAAATTTTCCAGGCAGAAGAAAAGAAATTTTTGACCGATAGATCTTCTCATCATCCACTCGAATGATAGATCCATTTTCGCTTTCCAGATTCAGAAGCAGATCTTTTATATCCAGTTTTACTTTTGAGTAAATTTCTTCAAAAATCCGGTTGGAATAAACAATTTTTTCATCTTCCAGATCAAGGATAGCAATTCCTGTCTGAATCGAATTAATCAATTTTTCCAGTTCTTCATTTAAATCTGAAATTTCTTTTCTCAAAACCTCTTTTTGAACGCCGATATCTTCTGCCAGTGTCTCCATGTTATTGAAAATAGAATAGAAAAGCCTGTAAATAGCAAATGATTCAGAAAAATAAAACTGAAGAGAACGGTCTGTTTTTTCGTTTTGCTTCACAAAATAAGAATAAGTATGAACAATTTTCATGATTTTGCTAAAATCTGCTTTGAGTTTAAATCTGATCCGGATAAGATAGATCATTAAAACAAAAAGAATAAAAATAATGAAAAGAAAAACAATCAGCCGGCAATTTAGTTCAAAATTTTCCTTAGTAAAAAGAAAAAATCCGCTTAAAGCTGCTAAAATAAAAAGAAAAAATAAAATAAAATCAATTATTTTAATAAACGGTTTTCTGCTCATCATATTTATAATACTTCTTTACTATTTTTTTTAAATCTTCGCCTGTTACAATTTTTTTAAAGTCTGAAAAAACCATGAATTGATAAATCATGAATCTCGGGATCTGATATAAATCCGTTTTCAGAAAAACACTTTCAGGTATAATCGTCATACCGGCGGTATATTTATATTTTTTTAATAATTCTTTTGTTTTTGAGTCAAAAATTCCAAAAGGATAAGCAAAAGTCAAAGGAGAAATCCCTGTTTTTTTCTTTAAAATTTCTTTTGATTTTTGAATATTGATAAAAAGTCCTTTTTCTGATTCATGAGTCAGATAAGGGTGGTAGTAAGAATGGCTGCCCAGCTCAATCAAAGGATTTTCAAGCATCATATTGATTTCATCCCAGTTCATATAAGACAGGTGCTTCCCTTTTTCACGGGACATGATAATAGAGGGATAAATATAAAGAGTTGCTTTCAGATTGTATTTCTTAAGGATTGGAAACGCATTTTTATAAACCCCAAGGTTTCCATCATCAAAAGTAATCACAATGTATTTTTTATTTTCTTCAAAGCTGTTATCGGCAATTTTTTGAACAAGTTCTGAAGCTTTTAAAGAAATATAGCCGTTTGAAGCAAGAAAATTCATCTGTTTTTCAAATTCTTCACTTGAAACATCAATATTATGCTTTGTTTTTTTGACTACATTATGATAACAAAGCACCCGCAGGTCAAAAGAAAAAATCGAGTGAGAAAAAAAAGAAAAAACTATTATTGCCGTCACTTGCTTGAATACCATCATTTTCATATGCTCAAGCCTTTCTGAATATTTTTCCCCCTGGATAGATTTAAAAGTATCCCGATGCCGATAGAGGAGACAATTAAAGAGGTTCTCCCGTAACTTAAAAAAGGAAGAGTGATTCCAGTCGGGAAAATAAGCGCAAGGCTGACTCCGACATTCATAAGCATCTGAAAAATCAGAAGAATGGTAATACCATAGGCAAGAACCGATTGAAAACTTTTTTCAGGGTACTGCCTGGCAATAAGATTCCCTCTCTGCCACAAGAAAAGGAAAAGAAAAAGAATAATCAGAGAGCCTATCAGACCGATTTCTTCCCCCACTGCAGAAAATATGAAGTCATTAAAAATATAGGGAATGTTTTTCACCCCTTTTCCCAGCCCTGTGCCGAATGCTCCCCCCCGTTTAAAGGCTTCGACTGATTGAAAAAGCTGATAGGAAAGATGAGGATTTTCATCAAATCCTATGAGCATTTTCACTCTTTCCATTCGGTATCCTGAAGTAAAAACAAAAGGAAGAAGAATCGGCAGCGTGCTTAAAAAAGAAAGCAAGAGATAAATAAATTTTGATCCTGCTGTATAAAGAATAATAAAAGTAAGCAATACGAGAAAAGAAGTAGTAGAAAAATCTTTTTGAAAAAGAATAATACCTGAAATAATAAAACACATCATCAGCGGCGCTAAAGTAGCTTTATAATAAGTTTTTAAATATTCCTGATTTCTCTCAAGAACTGAAGCCAAGTAAATGACAATGATTAATTTAGCAATTTCAGAAGGCTGAAAGGAAAAAACACCTAGATTGAGCCATCGGCTGGCGCCCCCAGCCTCTTTTCCAAGGACAGGGAAAAAAGTCAGGATCAAAGCAATAATAATACCTATCATAAAAAAAGGCAGTTTTTTTCTTATTTTTTCAAGCGGGACAAATATAAAAAAAACAAGAGAAAAAATAGAAAGTCCAATTCCGGCAAGGTGTCTCTTGAAAAAAAAATAAGGATCCTTGTTTTTTAAAACTGAAAAATTATAAGTAGTACTATAAATCAATAGAATACTTAAACTAATCAAAAAGAAATAGATAAAAACGAGCCAATAATCTATTTTTTTATTCTGCATGATTTTTTACCAGATATTTAAAGCGCTCTCCCCTTTCTTCAAAAGATTTGAATTGATCAAAACTGGCGCACCCGGGAGAAAGAAGAACCGTATCTCCGGAAACGGCGCTTTGAAAAGCTTTTAAGACAGCCTCATCAAAAGGATAAACAATTTCCTTGTTTTCAAAACAAATCATTTCCGATATTTTTTTTCCTGTTTCCCCATAACAGATAATTTTTTTGACTTTTCCAGAAAAATATGGATTTAACTCACTGAAATCAAGGTTTTTATCGCTTCCCCCCAGAATCAGGACAATCCCTTTCTCAGCGCAGGAAAGCGCTTTCATGACAGCCTGAACAGTGGTTGCCTTACTGTCATTGATAAAGTGAATCCCGTTTTTTTCTCCAGCGCTTTCGCATCTGTGAGATAATCCCTTAAACTCAAGGACAGCATTTCGAATCTCATCAGAGGTCATTTGATAAAAAGAAGCAAAAGCGGCTCCTGTCATAATATTTTCTATGTTATGAAGACCTTTTAACGGGATCTCATTTTGAGAAATCCACTTTTTCCCTTTAAAATAAATCCATTCATCTTGAAAATAAATATCCGCTTCCCCCTTTAAGGAAAGAGTGAGTAATTTTGCCCGAGTCAGATTTTTCCATCTTTCAAAATATTCCTGATCCTTATTTAAGACAGCCAGATCATTTTCATTCTGATTGATAAATATTTTTTCTTTTGCTACGCGGTATTCTTTCATGCCCGGATATCTATTTAAGTGATCCGGAGCAATATTTAAAAGAGCCGCCGCGTTTAAATGGTATTTTTCTCCATCTTCCAGCTGATAACTGCTTAACTCAAGAACAACCTTATCCCCTCTTTTGATAGAAGAAAGACCGCTGATAAAAGGTTCTCCAAAATTTCCCAATAAAAAAGTTTTATATTTTTTTGACAGCAGATGGGCTGTCAGGGCTGAAGTTGTCGATTTCCCGTCTGTGCCTGTAATTCCGATTAAATCAACTCCTTCCTCTTCTATGATTCTGGCGGCAAGGCTTATTTCCGAATCAACCGGAATTCCGGATTCACAGGCTTTTTTTAAAAAAGCCGCGCTTCTCGGAACCCCCGGGGAAATAACAATACGGTTCACACCGGAAAACTGTTCTTCCGTCTGGGAACCAGCATAAACAATTTTCGGAGGATGAGACAGAGACTGAAAAAAATCAGACGCAGCCGCATCTATTTTTAAATCTGAAACGGTAAATTTGATTTTCATATCTGAAAAGTATTTTGCCAGAGCTTTTCCTGTTTTTGAATTGGCTCCGGCGATTAATACAGTTTCATCTTTCAATAACTGGTAAAAGCGGCTCAATAGATTCTCTCCAAAAAAAATGAGTGATTAAAATTTAACGAAATTCATAAAAAAAGAGTGGAATCTTTTTATAAAATAGAGAGATTTTTTGATAAATCGAAAAGAAAGAATCCTTAAAATTTCTTATAAAAATGACATTTTCTGATAATTTTTTGAATTGTTTTTTTTAATAAATAAATATATTTAAATTTAATTCTCAAATAATAAACTTAGAAAGAGGTTCCTTTGAAATCAAAATTTTTCCAATATTTTACTCCATCTATTATTATTTTAATTGATCTTATTTCTAAAAAACTAGTTAAATCCAGCTTTCAAATCGGTGAAAGCAAAAATATTCTCGGAAGTTTTCTCAAATTCAGTTTCGTTGAAAATGCGGGGATCGCATTTGGTATTTTTTCCGATATCGCCCATACCTCTATTCTGAAAAATGTAGTTTTCACAATCATTACTCTTTCTGCAGTCGCTTTTATTATTTTTCTTATCAGACAAGGGAATAGACCTCTTTACAGGACATCGCTTTACTTTATTCTGGGAGGAGCGCTCGGAAACATTCTGGAAAGACTTTTTGGAAATATTATTTATTACGGAAAATTTGAGCTTTTTTACGGAAGAGTGGTCGATTTTATTGATATCGGTTTTGGGAATTACCGCTGGTTTTTCTTCAACATCGCCGACAGTTTTATAACAGTTGGAGTAATTTTACTTATTATCTATACTTTTTTTTTCGAGAATAAAAAGAAATTAAAAGCATAAAGGTGAAATGTGGAAAGTCATAAAGATCTTATTGAAACTCTTATTCAGAATTTTTTCTTCAAAGAAAGACTTTCTACCACCGAACAAATGTACCTTCAGGAAGTAATCCCTATTGAAGCTGAAAAAGATATTTCAATTGAGACCTATATTGAAATGTGCAATGAAGTGGCTTCTTTTTACAGCGGAGAATTTGCAAAAAACATTAAAAAATATCTGCTGTTAAATGATCTTCTAGCAAAAGACAAGGCAAGGCTTCTGAAAGAAGAACTTATGCTTTTCCGCCGTTTTTTTCATTTTCTTTCTCATGAAATAGAAAAATTCGAAATTCAGGAAAGCAATAAAAAAAGAATTATTTATGTTATCATTAAAATTGATTCCTATCTTAAAAAATATGTTCATTATCTTGTGATATAGTCAGGAAAAATAATATTGAACCAGTCACATAAAAAACTTTTTTTAAAAGCCTCTCTGATTATCAGTTTTGCTGTTATTCTTTCGCGTGTTCTCGGAATGGTGAGAGAACAGTATTCTCTTTATCTTTTCGGCGCGGGCTGGGAACTGGACGCATTTATTTCAGCCAGTAAAATTCCGAATGCTTTCAGGAATTTACTGGGAGAAGGCGCTTTTTCAGCTGTTTTTGTCTCTTTATTTGCATCCATTGCTTCAAAAAACAGGGAAAACGGGATTCGTTTTGCCAATCAAGTCTCGTCTTTTCTTTTTATTATTTCGCTGATATTAACAGGCATTGGAATTTTTTTTGCTCCCGAATACCTGTCCTTGATTCATAAAAACCCTTCTACACTTCATACTGTCGTTATTTTAACCTATTATATGATGCCTTTTCTTGTATTTATCTCGCTTTCAGGCATTATCATGGGAATTTTAAATACTTGGGAAAATTATTTTACCCCTGCTATCAGTCAGTTTTTTGGAAATATTGCTTTTCTTGTCTTTCTTTTCTTTTTTCAAGATAAACTCGGCATTGATTCTCTTGCAATCGCATTCTTAATCAGCAGCGCCGTTAGTTTTGTGATTCAGTTTCCATCTTTATGGAGAAAAAAATACTCGTTCCGTTTTAATTTTAAAATAGATGATAATATCAAAATCTTTTTTAAATCTTTTTTTCCTGTTGCTTTCAGTATGGCTGTTTTTCAGATTAATCGGATTGTTTCAAATATTTTTTCTTCATCGATTGAGGGAGGAAATACTGTTTTTGAAAAGGCTTTTATTGTCATTCAGCTTGTTTTATCCGTTTTTATCAGTGGAATTTCTACCGTTGTCCTCCCGGCGATTGCGAAAGAAAACAAAAAAAACATTGAAATTATTTATACCGACAGCCTCCGTTTTATTTTTCTCATTCTTTTTCCCTTTACCCTTCTTTTCCTTCAGTTGGGGCATGAAATCAGCAGTTTTATCTATAAAGATATTTTAGTTTTCTTAGGAATCGGCAGCGGCAAGGTATCAGCCAAAGCGGTTCAGGATATTGGTCTGATTTTAGTCTATTTCAGTCCCGGGATTCTTTTTTTCGGTCTTTTGACTATTGTAAACCGGGGATTTCAAGGACTCAAACTATTTTACTATCCTCTGGCAGGAAGCATTATTTCTCTTTTGATCAATTATTTTTTTATGAAATTTCAGATAGACAGCATGGGTATTAAAGCCATTCCAATTGCTATTACAATCGCTACTTTAGCCAATGTATTGATTGCTTTTCTTTTATTTCAGAGAAAAAACAAAATGCATTATAAATCTTTTTTTCTTTCCGTATCAAAGAGTATCATAGCCGGAAGCGCTTTTTTCTTTACTATTGAAATTCTTAAAAACATTTCTCTTTCAAATATTTACCGATTGCCTTTACTTACCGCGGCAGGTTTTCTAGTTTATTTTTCCTTTCTTTTTTTATTGAATGAAAAAGAGATAAGAAACCTTTTTTACTCTCTCCTAAAACGGCTAAAGCTGTTTCAAAAAACAAAACAAGTAAAATAATATTGCTTCCTTGAAAAGGAATGGATAGAATTAAAAAAGAAAAAGAAAGTTCTAAAGAAAGCCTCCCTTCCCTTTCATCTGGAAATCGTTTTCCTGTTGACAAATGAATAAAAAGAATCAATAAAACAATCATAAAAGAAATTAAAATATCAAAGATTATGAACTTTATCCTGATAAAAAACAAAATCATTAACAAAGCTTTAAATAAATATGAAAGATTATTTTCATTGAGCCTTTCATTTCTCGGATAAAAAAGTTTTCCTGCAAAGATTCCTGCCAAAAAAACAGGAAAAGAAGAAAAAGAATAGGAAATAAAGACGGAAAGAAATGAAATGATAAAAATCATCATGGATTTTTTGATTTTTTTAGTAAAAAAGATCTCATAAACACTATAGATCAAAAAAATGGTCAAAAAAATGATAAATATTTTCACTCCCCAGATAAAGCCGAAAAATAAAGGAATCAGAATCAAAAAAAGAAGATAAGAGATAAAATTATTTTTAATTTGAAAAGAAGAACGGTAAAAAAAAGAGTATGAGCTTAATAAAACAGCAATCAGTAAAGATGTTTTCCAATCTTCAAAAAATAGAAAAACAAACCCTCCTAATAAGAGAATGTAAAACAATTTTGAGATATGGGCAGAATAAGAATGGGCGCTTTTTTTTAAATAAGAACCGATTTCAAGTCCCCAGAAAAAAAGTCCCCACTGAATCAAAAAATCAAATAAATGATTATACCTCAAAGGAATAACGGAAGTTACCTGATAATTAAGTGAAAAAGAAAAAACGAGTACAATAAAAAAAACAGGAACAGACGGAGATAAAAAAAAGAGTCCGCCTATCATTATTCCAAGTAAAAGAGCAACAGAAACCCAGTCTGAAAATAAACTAAAAGGGAAAAAAAAGCAAACACTTCCAAATAAAAGAAGAAAGAAAAAAGCTAAAATACTTCCGGGTTCTTTTTTGAAATTAAATGATTTCCACATTTTTTTCAAACTGTTTCATCATCATGTTGCTGTAAGCATGATTTAAATTTTTAAAATCAGGAAATTTTTTCAGAGTTTCATCAATAAAATCTTTAACCTGTTCAGGATAATATGTGAAAAGAATGGAAAGAATATCCAGATAGCTTCTTTCTTCTTCCGGTTCCTGTTCAGCCAGCTGTTTTAAAATTTTTAAAGCTTCTTCAGGTTTCCCTTCCAGTTCTTTTACTTTTGCGATTCCATACCATCCGTATTTTCCAGCATTGACAGAAAGCCCAGTCCGATAGGCTTTTTCCGCGTCTTTTAAGCGTTTCACATTAATATAACAATCCCCTAGGCGGGTCCATATTTTTGGATTTTCAGAGTCCAGTTTTTTCATTTTTTCATAATACTCTATCGCTTCCTCATATTGCTGAAGTCCTCTCAAACAATCCGCAATCCCAAAAGTCGCATAAGCATTGCTGGGTTCCAGCTCCAAAGTTCTTCTATAAAAACGAACCGCATCTTCAAAAGCCTTCTTTTTTCTATAGATATTTCCCACCATCGTCAAAATATTGACAAGATTGGGTTCTATTTTCAGGAGTTTTTCCCAGTAAACCGTCGCCATACTGTATTTTCCCTGTTTGTAATAAAGATCCCCCATTCCCATGAGAGCAAATTTATTATTCACATTAATTTCAAGCGCTTTATCATAATACTCTTCTGCCAAAGCGTTGTCTCCCACCTGTTTATAAGCGTCGGCTATTCTTGTGGTAATTGAATAATCGTTGGGATTGGTTTTAACATATTTCAACCAGATCGCTAAAGCTTTATCCCGTTCTTTCAATCCCCGGTAGGAATCACCGATCCCCAGCATCGCAAAACGGTTTTGAGGTTCAATCTCGTGTGCTTTTGAATAAAATTTCAATGCATCATGAAATTTCTTCTGCTTTCTTAAAGACTCTCCCAGCCCAACCAAAACATAAGTATTTTCAGGTTCAAATTCATATGCCAGTTTAAATTCTCTATACGCTCCAGATATATCCCCTTTTTTTAAAAGTTCATATCCTTTTTTTGTCATATTCTTAATATCTTCCACAAAAAACTCCAATTTTTTTCATATTATTTCTTGAAAAAATAAATAATTATAATAATAATTAAATTTATTCAAAATCCCTCTTTAATTCTAAATATTTTTAATTTTAATTCAAAAAACTCTCAACTTTCTGCCTTGAAATTATAAACAGGCTTGATAATCTTCTGAATTTCCACAGAATCTTCAATATTTTTAATGATAGAATCTGAAGATTTGTAGGCAAAAGGCGATTCATCGAGTGTTTTGAAACTCACGCAGCTGCTCCAGACACCCTTCATCGATTCATAATAATCTTTCAAAGAAATGTTTTTCTTTGCCTTGGTGCGGGATAAAACCCTTCCAGCTCCATGGGGGGCGGAAAAATTCCAGGATTCTTTTCCCTTCCCCTTGCCAAGAATCGCTCCGTCTCTCATATTTAAAGGAATAATCAAGTCTTCGCCGGAATAAGCGGAAATAGCGCCCTTACGGATGATTTTATCCTTAAAATTGATATAATTATGAATGGATTCAATTTTTTCAAGATTTTCTTCTTTCAGATTAAAAAAATCTCTGACAATCCTCCCCGCCATCTCCATCCGGTTTAAATGAGCCAGTTCCTGGGCTGTCTTCATGTCTTCCAGATACTCTTCCCCTCCTTCTTTTAAAGGCAGGTATTCCAGATCTTTCGGAAGTTTCAGATTTTTTTTAAAACTATACTCTTTTGCTTTTTTTTGATGATAATTGGCTGTCTGAAGCCCGAAATTTCTTGATCCGCTGTGAATAACGAGCCAGTACTCTCCGCTTTCTTCTTCCTGATCTATTTCTATATAGTGGTTGCCTCCTCCTAATGATCCGATAGAACAAAGTACTTTTTCATAATTCAAACTGATTTTATCAGTTATTTTCTTTATTTTTTTTGGAAAAAGGGAAGGGAGCGAATCCGGAAGACTTGAATTGACTTCAAAGCCGAATGGAATCCTTCTTCGGATAAACCGATCCAGTTCATCAAACTGAAACTCAATTTTTCCCAAACGGTATGCCAAAACCCCGCAACCGATATCGACCCCGATAATATTGGGGATCACAAATTCATTGGCTGTCATCGTAAACCCGACCACGCTTCCTTTTCCGCTGTGCACATCCGGCATCACTGCAATAGAAGAACCTTCAAACGCCTGATGATCCAAAAAAGTTTTGATCTGCTCAACCGCTTCTTCTTCAATCATAGATGCAAAAATTTTTGCTTCGCCGTATTTTCCTTTTAATAATGTCACTCTTATTTACTTCCTTAAATGATAGCTTAACAAAAATAAAATATAACGAGAAAAAATCTGAAACAAATTTTTTTATTTTTTTTATTATACACAACTGAATATAAAATGCAAAACTGTCATTTCAGATTTTGCTTGCAAAAAAAATTAAAACACTTATTGTCAATAGATTCCCGCCTTCGCGGGAATGACCGGAAGGGGTCTTTTTTTTGCAATTTAAAATCATTTCAGTATATATCGATAGAGTATTCTTTTTTAATCCAAAAATGTTTCACTCTTTTTAAAAAAAAAGTTTTTTTTTATTATTTTTTATGAGTGAAAATTTTGATAAAGAGGCTTAATCATGGAAAAAGAATACCAATTCTGGGAAATAGAGAAAAAATGGCAAAAACTCTGGGAAGAAAAAAATTATTCCAAAGCCGTTCTAGATCAAGAAAAAGAAAAATTTTATGTTTTAATGATGTTTGCCTACCCTTCCGGAAAGCTTCACATGGGGCATGTGAGGGTTTATACCATTGGGGATGTCATCTCCAGAATCAAGAGGCTCCAGGGGTTTAATGTGATGAATCCAGGCGGATGGGACGCTTTCGGGCTCCCTGCTGAAAATGCAGCCATCGACAACGGGATTCACCCCGCAAAATGGACCTTTCAAAACATTGAAAATATGAAGTCCCAAATCCAGAAAATCGGAATTTCCTACGACTGGGAAAGGGAAATCGCTACCTGTAAACCCGATTACTATAAATGGAATCAGTGGCTGTTTTTAAAAATGCTCAAAAAAGGCTTGGTGGAAAAAAAAGAAGGAACCGTGAACTGGTGCGAAAAATGTCAGACTGTTCTTGCCAATGAGCAGGTGGAAGACGGTCAGTGCTGGAGATGCGGGAGCGAAGTGGAACCGAAAGAACTCTCCCAGTGGTATTTTAAAATCACCCAATACGCGGAAGAACTTTTAGAAGGGCATAAAGAACTGGAAGGCGGATGGCCGGAACGGGTTCTTTCCATGCAGAAAAACTGGATCGGTAAATCAATCGGGCTTCAGGCTGATTTTAAATGGAACAATGAAGACCTTCCTATTTTCACCACTCGTCCCGATACTATTTTCGGCGTTACCTATATGGCAGTTGCTCCTGAGCACCCCGTGATTAAAAAAATCCTTGAAAAAAAACCGGAAAATATTGAACTGAAAAATTTTGTCGAAAAAGTCAAGAAAGAGAGCAAAATAGAGCGGACAGCGGAAGGTGTGGATAAAAACGGCGTTTTTACCGGAGAATATGTGACTCACCCTTTTACAGGCGAAAAAACGCCTCTCTACGCCGCTGATTTTGTCTTGATGGAATACGGCACGGGCGCGGTTATGTGCGTTCCTGCCCACGACCAGAGAGACTTTCTCTTTGCAAAAAAATACAATCTCCCGATCAAAGTTGTAATCCAGCCGAAGGGAACCGAGCTTTCTGTCTCTGAAATGAAAGAAGCCTATACAGGAGAAGGAATTTTGACCGATTCTTCTGATTTTTCAGGGCTTGACAATAAAACAGCGATTGAAAAAATCATCGAAAAAGCAGAAGAAATCGGGATCGGAACCAAAACAGTCAATTACCGCCTGAAAGACTGGCTCCTATCCCGCCAAAGATACTGGGGCACCCCAATTCCGATGATTTACTGTGATAAATGCGGAATTGTTCCTGAAAAACTGGAAAACCTTCCCGTGATTTTGCCTGAAGATGTGGATTTTTCAAAGGGAGGAAACCCTCTTGCCACCTCTAAAGCCTTTATGAATGTGACCTGTCCTGTCTGCGGAAGCAGCCACGCCAGAAGAGAGACCGATACTATGGATACTTTTGTGGATTCATCCTGGTATTATGCCCGCTTCGCTTCTCCGAAATGCGAGAGTGCCCCTTTTGAGAAAACAGAAGGAAATTATTGGATGAGCGTAGATCAGTATGTGGGCGGAATTGAGCATGCTGTGATGCACCTTCTCTACTCCCGATTTTTTCACAAGGTGATGCGGGATTTGGGTTTGGTGGATTCAGATGAACCTTTTAAAAGACTTCTTACCCAAGGGATGGTGGTAGCCCACTCTTTTCACTGCAAAACTCATGGATATATCCCGCCTTCTGAGACAGATAACGGAAAATGCCCTCACTGTCAGGCTGAACTGACTGTGAAAGTGGATAAAATGTCGAAATCCAAGAAAAACGGTATCGATCCCGATGAAATGGTGAAAAAATACGGCGCCGACACAGTCCGGGTTTTTATGCTTTTTGCAGCCCCGCCGGAAAAAGATTTGGAATGGAGCGATACCGGAATCGAAGGCGCTGCCCGATTTTTAAGAAGAATTTTTCAACTAGCCTTAAAGAATTTTGAAGAATTAAAAAATATTGACCCGAAAACCCTGAAACTGGAAAACCTCTCTAAATCCGGGGCTGAAATCAATAAAATCATCCATAAAACCATTAAGAAAGTAACGGAAGATTTTACAGTAGAATACCGGTTCAACACAGGAATTGCCTTTCTGATGGAATATTTAAACCATCTGACTTCTTTTCAGCCTGAAAACAATGAAGATAAAAAAATCTTAAAAGAAGGAACTCTGATCCTTCTCCGCCTCCTCTTTCCGATCGCACCTCATATTTCAGAAGAGCTTTATTCCGTTTTATCTGAAAAAAGCCAATCCATTCATGAGCTTTCCTGGCCGTCTCACAATGAGTCTTTCCTGATCGACAACGAAGTAAAAATTGTGGTTCAGGTCAATGGAAAACTCAGAGCCAATCTGGATATGCCGGTGGATGCTCCAAAAGAGGCGATTATTGCAAAAGCAAAAGAAGCAGTTTCCAAACATATGGAAGGCAAAACGATTGTGAAGGAAATTTTTGTCCCTAATAAATTAGTCAATTTTGTAGTAAAATAAAATCTTTTTTCCTCTCTGGTTTTACTGGAGAGGAGTGGGTTTTCAGATGTTTTTGGATGTACAAATGTTTTTCCATCTATTAAAGAAAAGTTATATTTCATTTTAGATACCTTTTTTGCTTGATATGTCTCACAATTGTATATACATAATTGAATTTAAATTGCAAATATTTTCAACCCAAAATTGTCATTGTCCGGCTTGACCGGACAATCCAGTAAATTGATTATCTTGCTCAATAGATTCCCCGGTCAAGCCGGGGAATGACATGGATTTTTTGCAATTTAAAATCATTTCAGTATATAAAAAAGTTTTCAAATAACTATTCAGGCTGTCGATTATTATTTAAATGAACTCGGACACCGAGCGGAGTCGAGGTGTCACTTCGGCTGTGCTCAGTGACCGCATGGCTTCGATTAATGAGCAAAACAAAACTATGAAAGATTGCATCAGAAAAGACAATGACACTTTCTGATCAACTTACAAATATCAATGATATATACAATAACTGAATATAAAATGCAAAATTGTCATTCCGGTTTTTGCTTGCAAAAGACCGGAATCTTTAATTTAAAACACTTATTGTCAATAGATTCCCGCCTTCGCGGGAATGACAGAAAGGAGTCGTTTTTTTGCAATTTAAAATTATTTCAGTATAACAAGACGATTGATGGAAATAGTTTTCAATAATCGACAGCCTGACTACTTAATATTAAAAGCTTCAAAAAATGAAGAGATTCTAGATTGTTTTAATGAAAAATGGGCCCAGGAGGACTTGAACCTCCGACCTAATGATTATGAGTCATCCGCTCTAACCAACTGAGCTATGAGCCCTAAATTGAACCATTTAAATTTAATAATTATATTTCAGAAAAACAAGTTTTGGCTATTTCTTTTTTTTCTGAATCAGGGCAAGGCGGGTTGCTTCCTGACTGTATTCTGCCGCTCCTGTATAGTCTTCAGTCGCATTGGCTACCTTTGTCAATCCCTGGAGAGGCCGCGGGTCTTTTGGATCAGCTTTTCGGGCTTTTTGGAAAGCGGCTTCCGCTTTATTAAACATTCCCTGAAGATAATAGACATCGCCCAAATGAAGGAGAATTTCAGAATTTTCCCCATGGTGCTCAATGTATTTCAAGACTTCTTTTTCAGCGTTGTTATATTCTTTTTTATTCAGATAAGTCATCATGTTTTCCACCATGATGTTTTTGGATTTATTATTGGCTACATCTACCGTACCATCCGGATTCACATCAATAACCACAAGAGTTCGGTCGTCCCATCCCGGCGCAAAATTACAGAATTCGTTGACATAGTTAAAAAGCATATCCGCAAAATCCTTGCAATGAACATCTTTATTTTCAATCGTGAAATTATCAATTCTTTCTTCTCCGAAGAATTCTCCCTCTGAGTTTCTGGATTCATCAAAACCGTCTGTGTACATCACCACTTTATCCCCCGGATAAAGCTTGCTTCTTCCATAACCATAAGCGGCGTCCGCAAAAGCTCCAATGAAAAATCCTTCACTGTTCCAGTGTTCGATGACTCCTGTCTCTCTCCTATAAACAATCGCATAGTGGTGCCCAGCATTGGTAAACTCAACATCCAGTGTCACCAGATTGACTTTCAGATAAAAAACAGTCAGATAATACCCGATATCCCCGATCGCTCTATGGATCTCTTTATTGGCTCTCTCACAGATATCTGCGGTAGTGCCGCCTTTTCTGGAATTAAAAGAAAACGCCGCACTCGCCATCATGGTCAAAAGAGCGGCAGGAATTCCGTGCCCGGATGCATCTGCAATCACAATTCCAATTTCATCGTCATTCACCTTGTAGTAGTTATAAAAATCCCCTGCTACTTCTTTTACATTCGCTTTTTCTTTATCCAGCCCCTTCATTTTAAGAGGCATCGCCACCCAGCTCGCGCCCAGATTTAAAGGTCCGATTTTTGGTATTTTTTTAGGGTCCGGCACTACCGTTCTTTGAATATTGGCAGCAATTCCGATCTCTTTGATTTTCTCTTTATTTTTTTCATCAATCTCGCGGTTGATTTCTTTCAGCTGATTATTTGCTGATTTTAATTCACTGGTTCTTTGATTGACTTTATCTTCGAGAATCTGGATCATTTTAACCGTTTTAAGAGTCAAGCGGAAATTCAAAGTAAATCCGTCTAAAAGCTCCAAGATGTGATCTTTAATCATGGAAACTTTTCGGTTGTCAAAGCCGAATAAAAGAATATTGGAAAGTTTTTTCTCCCCGCCTTCTTCTTCCAGCAAAGGAAAGATAGCAAAAATCTTTTTTTCACGAATAGAATCATTCTGAGGATTATTCATAATCAAAGGTTCCCTGATTTTAACCAGATTGTTTAAATGTTTCAGTTCTTCTTCGGTCTGAGAAAAAGTAGGGGTTTCCCGATATTTAAAAGCGACCATTTTAAATTGAGTTCCATCTACTTCATAAACTTCAAGAGCATCAGCATTGATTTCATCAAAAGCCAGAAGAGCCGATTTTTTATAAAGGTCTTCTTTTTTATAATAACTTTTAAATTTAGCCGCAATTCTTGAATATTTATTCAAGTTTTCAAAAGTTTCATTAAGCCGGTCTTTTAAAATAATTGTATTAAAAGCTTTTTGTTCAAAATTACTTCTGACTTGATCATAAAAAATTCCTTTTGCCAGTTTAAAGTTTTCAAGAAAAACATCAAAATAAGTATAGATGGATGAAGGGGTAAAAGAAAAATCATTTCCATCCCTTGAGACAAGCTCATTATCGATAAGATATTTCATAACCAGTTTCATTTCTTGTTCATCGTATTTTTCTTTCAGTTTTTCAAGATTAACGGGAGAGTTTTCCTGAATAAAAAGAAGGATATTAGAATAAGAAGGATTATAAATAAATTCTTTTAATAACTTCTTGTACCCTGTACTCAGATTAACCATGATCTGCTCCTTTTTTTACGATGAAATCAAGAATGATTCTTTATATAAAAAATAAATACTAAAAAAAATCAAGTTATTTTTAAAGTATTTATTAAAATAATAAAAAGAATCAGAAAATCAGTCCTGACTTATTGCAAATTTTCTTTTACTGTTTTGATAATATCTTCGGTTGAGAGTTCGTAAAATTTGAACAATTCTTGAGGTTTCCCCGACTGTCCAAAAACATCTTTTAATCCCATTCGAATCACTTTTACCGGATAACTATCTGAAAGAAGTTCAATCACAGCGCTTCCAAGACCGCCGATAATACTATGCTCTTCACAGGTAATGATTAATTTAGTTTTTCGGGCTGATTCTATAATTGCTTCACTATCCATCGGTTTAATAGACGAAGCATTTAAAACACGCACAGATATTTTCTCGTCTTCAAGTTTATGAGAAGCTTCAAGGGCAAAATCCACCATTCTGCCGCAGGCAATTAAGGTTACATCCTTTCCGTCTTTTAATACTTTTGCCTGGTTCGGGGTAAAAGAATACGATTCTTCCTGAAACAACACCGGAAAAGTTTCACGGCTCAAACGAATATACATCGGACCCTTTGTTTCAGCGGCATATTCTATCATAGCGCCTGTTTCTAAAGCATCCGCAGGGCATAAAACCTGCATATTCGGAATAGCGCGCATTAAAGCTATATCTTCATTTGCCTGATGGGAATAACCGTCTTCACCGACTGAAATCCCCGCATGGGTAGATACAATCTTAACATTCAGGTTGTCGTGGGCAATGGTATTTCTGATAATCTCCCAGGCTCTTCCTGTTTCAAACATAGCAAAAGAACTGGCAAAAACAGTTTTACCGCTGATAGCGGCTCCTGCTGCAAAAAGAAGCATATTGCATTCAGCAATTCCCATATTAAAATGACGGTCAGGAAACTGATTCTTAAAAAGAACCGTTCGTGTTGACCCTGATAAATCCGCATCCATTACAAAAATATTTTCATCATTTTTTCCCAGCTCAACCAGTTTTTGTCCGTATATTTCTCTTAAAGCAAGATATTTTTTCATAATGCTTTTTCTCCCAATTCAATCATAGCTTTTTCAAATTCTTCCGGGCTTGGCGCTTTTCCATGAAATTTCTCGGTATTTTCCATAAAGGAGACTCCCTTTCCCTTCAGTGTATCCGCGACAATTAAAAAAGGTTTCCCGCTTTTATGGCTTAAAAAAGCCTGATAGGCTTCATCTACTTGTTTTAAATCATGACCGTTGATTTGAACGCATTCCCAGCCAAAACTCTCAAATTTCTGTTTAATCGGTTCAACGCCCATTACAGTTTCAACGCTTCCATCGATCTGAAATTTATTGGAGTCAATCACAGCACAGAAATTATCCAGTTTAAAATGGCTTGCCGCCATGGCAGTTTCCCAAACAGTTCCTTCCTGAAGTTCCCCGTCTCCCAAAAGAGCATAGACTTTATTTACTTTTTTGTCTATTTTCAAAGAAAGCGCAATTCCTGCCGCTACTCCGAACCCCTGTCCTAAAGAACCTGTTGAAACTTCAATGCCGGGCAGTTTTAAAGCATCAGGATGCCCCTGAAGCCTTGAACCCAGTTTTCTGAGTGTTTTCAGTTCCTCCACCGGGAAATAGCCTTTGAAAGCCATGATAGAATAAAGAAGAGGAGCACAGTGTCCTTTTGAAAGAATAAAATAATCTCTGGAGTCTGATTTTGGATTTTTCGGATCAAATTTTAAAAAATTTTCAAAAAGAGTGGTAAGAAGCTCTACTCCTGATAAAGAACCTCCGGGATGCCCCGAACCTGCCTCATAAACACTTTTAACAATCAGTCTTCTGACTTCAAGACATTGTTTTTCTAAACCATTCCTGTCCAATTCCTGCTCCTTGCTTTTTTGCAATAAAATTATTTATTAAAACTCCCTTCAAAGGTATAGCGATTTAATTTATCATCCGGAGAATAGGTGATTAAAAGATAAAGCACATCCACTCCTTCCTGAGGCACAAAGTATTTTTGAGGCGGCTGTTCAATATTTTTGAGCCGGGTCCAGGCTTTTCTATAATTATTTTGAATATAAATTTCCAATTTCAAAAGGTGTTTTTCATAGCTTACTTCAAATTCAAGGGTTTTCGGCTGGGAAAGAAGTTTCTGCTCTGTAATTCCGATTTTATTTTTATCAAGATAAACAATCGCATACGATTCCACATCCTGTTCTGGAGTAATTGAATCCGAGCCTTTTAAAACAACGACTACCTTTAATTTTTTTCCAGAACTGACAATTTTAACCGGATTGCCATGGATGGGAATAAATTCACTATTTTCTGAAGCAGTTTTCTTTTTAGAAATCAAAACCAGATAAGAAGCCAGCGGAAAAGAAAGATTATTTTCCATTTTATTTTCTTTGTTTTTCAAAAGTTTTTGATTTTCAAAAAGAGTTTCAGGTGTAGAAACAATTTTTACATTATAAAACCGTTTTGTCAACAGCATTTTTAAAAACAATGAAGCCGGAGTTTGAGCAGTTGTTTTAATTTTTTCTACACTCTGCTCAAAATCATAATAAATAATTTTTAAATTTTTAGAAATATCAAAAGTGTCTATTATAGATTCTGGCTGCTCAATATTTTGAGCAAAAGAAAATTGAACTCCTGATACCAGAAAAAAAATAAAAAATAGTTTTTTTAATTTTTTATTGAACAACATGGTATAAAATATAATAAATCTTTACTTTATCTAAAAAAGTTATCAAAAAAAATACAGCAAAAAAATTATTTCTTTCCTGATTTTAATAATTCAAAAAGCTGATTGAGTTTGAAAGAAAGATTTATTTCTGTTTCAACAAACCCATATTTCTTTTTTTCAATATAATCAATCAGAGTTAAAATTTGATTCATGATTTCAGGGTGTTCGATAAATTGATTTTCAATCTCTTTTTTATCCAGAGTTTTCAAGGTAATGTTATAAAATTCTTTCAGCATCAGTTCCAAAACAAAATAAACCTGCTCAGGAGAACTCCCTTTCTTAATTTCAATCTCTATATTTTTTATTTTTTTACTTTTATAAAATTTCTGAATCAATTGATATTGAAAAATAAAATACCATAAAACACTTCCTAGAATAATTACAATTAAAATGATCAGAGTTAATTTTTTCGGAAGTTTTACAATCCAGTATCCTTTTTCATCAGAGTCAGCGGCTTTGAGTGGTTTTTCAAGCATTACGACTGTCTTTTCTCCCAAAGAAGAATTTTTACTCTCCTCGCTTTTTCCCTTTACTTCAATTTTGAAAGAAGGAATAACTGCTGTTTCCACTTTTCCTTTTTCTGTATCAAAATAAGGAATAGACAGGGACGGAAACGCTACTTCCCCGTTTTTTTCAGGAATAATGATAATTTCAAATGATTTTTCAGCCGAGTAGTTTCCACTCTGAATACTTTCAGATTTATTTTTTTCATATTCATAAATTTTAAATCCATCTATGGTTTTATCAATCAGTTTTGAAATTCCATCAAGATTTGCGTTCCCCTGAATATGAATTTTTAAAGTGACCGACTCTCCATATTGAATTGAAAGCTTGGAAAGTTCTTTTTCTATTTTAATTTTTCCTATAATTCCTTTAAAAATATTCCCTTTCTCATCCAAAGCAGGAAGAATCTCAATTTCCTTTTCCTGTGTGGCCGGAAAAAAAGGTTTTGATGTTCCAAAAAAACCTTCATCCACTAAAGCATTGACTTGAAACTGATAAGAAGGAAGTTTAAATCTGCCTGTTTTCACTGCCTGAAGAATATAGTGCCCAAGCTCATATTTAGCGTATTGAACTCCGTTCAAAGTCACATACTGACCTTTAAAACTTCTTGAATCCACCTGCTTGGATATAAAATTGTCAAACTTAATCTCATCTTCCAACCCGATATTTTCTACTCTGAGACGGGAATAAAGATCATAGGTAAGAACGGTTTTTTCTCCAAAATAAAGTTTTGTTTTTCTAAACTGGGTTTCAATATAAAGTTCTTTGCCAGAACTCCCCTGTTGATAACTATTTCCTGTGCCGTCTTTGACAAGAATTTTTAAATTATTACTGTAAATCTTTTTCCCGTTTGAAACTACAGTCCCTTTCAAGAAAAACTCTCCCTTTTTTTTGGGCAGCACAATAAAGTTATATTCCCGGACACTCACCATGTTAAAATTAAAGGAGCGGATTTGAGTTGAAGTATTTCTCGTTAAAATTCTAAAATTTTCTATTCCGTCTATTTTTATATCATCAATATCTTCTAAATTTTCTACGCTTAAAGTCAGCGTAAAAGTATCTTTTAAAGTCATTTCCTTCATTTCGGATTGAAGGGTAACGGTTACATTTTTAGCAAAAACTCCTGTATTTAAAATAAGAAAAATTAAAAATAATTTTTTCATTTTCACCTCTTACCAGTCTTTTCCTTCCGGATTTTTTTGTTTTCGTATTATTTTTACATTGTTTTTTAAATCATCTTTTTCATTCTGTTTCAAACTTTCAAGAATTTGAAGAGCTTCAGCTTTTTTCTTATCCATTTCTTTTTCATCCTGAGTCTGCTTTCCCTGCTCTTCTTTTTTCTCATCTTGATTTTCCTGCTGGTTCTTCTCTTCACCATTCTCTTGATTTTGATTGTTTTTTTGCTGATCATTTTTCTGATTTTCTTTATTTTGATCTTTCTGCTCTTGATTTTCTTTTTTATTATCTTCCTGATTTTTATTCTGATCCTGATTGTTTTTTTGATCGTTTTTCTGATTTTCCTTATTTTGATCTTTTTCTTTATTGTCTTTTTGGTCCTGATTTTGCTGGTTCTGATTGTTTTTTTCCAAGTCTTCAACCAGTTTTTTCACCCATTCATAATTAAATTTAATTTTCTTGTCATTCTCATCCAAAACAATGGCTTTTTGATAATAAGAAAGAGCTTCTTTATATTTATTAATTTTGTCTTCAGGCTTTTTTTCTTCATCCCCTGCCCTTTTCAATGAATCTCCGGCACCTTTCAAACCTTTCGCAGAGATCACTTTTTGATACCAGGAAGCTGCTTTCTGATAATCTTTTGCCATATAATATGAAGATGCAATATTGTACATCAAAGCAGTATTTTCTTTATTGTCTTCCAGACCATCACTGTATTCTTTTATTGCGCCCTGATAATTTTTTGCCTCAAAAGCATTATTTCCGCTTTTCATCGCCTGATAGAGTTTTTCAGAATCTGTCATACAGGCGCTCAATAAAAAAATACCTGAAAAAATCACTATTTTAAGACTTGCTTTCATAAAAATACCCGAGTAAAAATAATAAAATTCCAAAACCCAGAAAAAACTGATAAAGCCTGAAATAATCTTTAGACTGGCTTTCTTTCTTTTCCCCTCTTTTTAAAAATTCCAGCTCATCATATAGCAAATGAATCTCATTTCCTGCCAGAGAAAGAGTATAAGACCTTCCCGAAGCAGACAAGGCCAAATCATTTAAAAGCTTTAAATTGATTTTCGAAGTAATATAATTTCCTTCAGAATCTTTTTTAAACCCGATTTTGTTCCCGTTTCGATCCAGTTCCGGTATCAAACTCCCTTCCAAACTTCCAACACCGAGAGTATAAATTCTGATTTTAGAGAGTTTTTTCGCCGCTTTCAAAGCTTCCTCATTATGTTCTTCTCCATCGCTGAATAAAATCAAAACCCTCTCTCCGTTTCCCGCATTTTCAAAAGAGTCTTTTGAGATTTCCAGCGCTTTTGCGATATTGGTTCCGCCGCCGCCCATCATTTCGGTATCCACTGAATCTAAAAACATCTTAACCATTTCATAATCATCTGTCAGAGGCAGCTGAATATAAGCGTCGGAGGCAAAGGGAATCAAACCCACCCTGTCTCCGGGAAGCAGATCCAGAAGCTCTAAAATACTTTGCTTGACCCTTTCCAGACGGTTCGGTTTCACATCTTCAGAAAGCATGCTTTTGGAAACATCAATCAGGAAGTAAATATCCAGACCTTTTTCCTTGATTGGAATAAAGCCGGTTAAAATTTTTGGATCTAATAAAGACAGCGTTATAAAAAAAAGCCCGCTGACCATAAGAGTTTTTTTAAAAAACTGATTATGGACATCCACTTTAAAACGAATCATTTCAATAATTTCTTTTCTTTTTTTAAAACCAAAAATAAATAAAAAGATTGCCGCCAAGATACCGGCAAAAGCAATGCTGTCTTTTAAATTACCCCATTCCATCCGTTTTCCTTAAGGAATTTTTATAAATATCAGTTCTTTGAGCAGAATGCCTAAAATTAAAAAAATAAGCCCTGCCCAGATCCATTTGTAAAAATGTTCTTCAAAATTAAAAAAATCTTTAACTTCAATTTTACTCCGTTCCAGACGGTCAATTTCATCAAAAATTTCTTTCAGTTTGGCTTCATCCACTGCCCGGTAATATTTTCCGCCCGTTAAAGAAGCTGTTTTTTTCAAAAGTTCTTCGTTTAATCCGCCTTGGATCCTCTGATAGGAAATTCCTCCAAAAGCATTTTGAACCGGAATAACAGTCTGATCGCTTCCCACTCCTACCGTATATATTTTAACCTTCATTTCTTTAGCCAGTTCCATCGCTGTTTCAGGAGTAATCATCCCGGTATTGTTGTCTCCGTCCGTTACCAGAATAATAATTTTAGTCTTGGTTTCTCTTTTATTAAGCCTGTTTAAAGCAACCGCAATTCCCATTCCGATAGCAGTTCCTTCTTTATTGACATCGTTTGTGGAAACCTGCTCAACTGTTTTTTTTATCACTTGGTAATCTAAAGTAAGCGGTATTTTTGTATAGGCTGTTCCTGAAAAAATCACCAGACCGATTCGGTCATCCGATCTTTTAGTGATGAAGTTTTGAATTACTTTTTTTGCTGCTTCCAACCTATTCGGCTTAAAATCAATCGATTCCATGCTTCCTGAAACATCTAAAGAAAGCAGAATATCCACACCGTATCTTTCACGGTTTTGATTTTTCTTTAAAGACTGCGGGCGAGCCAGAGCTATCAATAAAAAAGAAATCCCGAGAAAAATAAAAACCCTTTCTATTTTATGTTTATAAGTTTTTTTATATCCCATTTTTTTTATCAGCGCCAGGCTGGAAAATAAAATACTTTTTTCCTTTTTTTTTCTAAAAAACAAAATCAGAAAAATCGGGATTAAAAATAAAAAATACCAATTCAGAAATTGGAACATTTATGCCCCCCTTTCCCATTCATTGACAAAAGCTTTTAAATCTTCAATTCGTTCTTCCATCTGCTCTTTTGATGCTTTATAACGGGCATATTTACAAAGATCAAGAAAATCAAGCCATTTTTTCAATTTTTCCCTGCTTTCCTTGAGCTGTTCAATTTTCTTTGCTTCCCCGATAATTTCAAGTGATGTTTTTCCAAGGATTCTGACATTAAATTTTTTCTCTACATAAATTTTAAACGCAAGAGTTAAATCCTCAAAAAAAGATTCGGGCTGTATTTTATGAATTACCTCATTGAAAAAATCTATCGCTGTTTTTAAAGATTCCTTTTTTAACTTTTTTCTTTTTAGAATAAAAACCGCTGTAAAAACAATCAAAAAGGCGGTCAAAATCGTCAAAGGAAAAGGAAAATCCGGTTTTTCAACCGCATTTTCAATATCATCTTGAATATCAAAAATATCTTTTCTTTCAAATTCATTTAAAACTGATTTAATTTCAAAAATAATTTTTTTATCTCCGATCTCGATCTCTTTTTTCCCAGTCTCAAAACTCCTGAAATAAACGAGCCAGCAGCCTGCCTCTTGTCTTTCAATTTTATCCACATTAAAATCTTTCAATTTTTCAGATAAAACACTTTTAGTCAAGCTATTGGAACAAACAATCAACTTTATCTGATCTCCGATATAAAAATCTTTTTCTCCCGCCCATAAAGAAAATGAAAAGAAACAAAACAAAACAAAAAAGAAAAATTTCATTTTCTTCTCCTGCGCTTGAAAAAAATCGAAAGAGGTTTGACAAAATCTTGTTCAGTTTCAATTTCGATAAAGTTTTTAAACTTCAAATCCAGCTTCAAAGGGATTTCATTTTTCAGGTTATCTAAAACAATTTCCTCTCCTGTTTCCATATCCTGGAAACTGAAAATAGCGCCCTTAGGGAGTTTTTGTTCCGCTTTTTCCATCACTCGGATTAAAATCAGATCATGTTTTTGAGCCGTTACAGCCGCTTCTTTTTCATAGTCTTTATCAAAAAAATCAGATATCAGAAAGACGATGCTCCGCTTTTTTTCAAAAGTTTTAAAAAAACGAAGCACTTCTTGAATATCGGTTTTCTTACTTTGCGGTTCAGTATTCAGAATCGATGCGATAATTGAAAGAGCGTGCTTTTTTCCTTTTTTGGACGGTATCAATTTTTCTACCTTATCCGTAAAAATCACAGCGCCGACCTTGTCATTGTTTTTGACAGCTGAAAATGCCAAAGTAGCCGCTATCTCGGATATAAACTCTTTTTTCCGCCCAAAAAATGTGGAGGAAGACATATCGATCAGAAGAAAAAGATTGAGCTCTCTCTCTTCCTTGTATTGTTTAATATAAGGTTTAGAATATTTTGCCGTTACTTTCCAGTCGATGCTCCTGATATCATCCCCAAAGGCGTATTCTCTGATATCCTGGAATTCAAGACCATTTCCCTTAAAAAGGGAATGATATTTTCCTGAAAAGACTTCTTCAACAAGCTGGTTGGATTGAATTTCAATCTTTCTTATTTTTTGAATCATCTCTTTTGGAAGCATGTCATTTTTTCCTTTTTCTTAATAATTTCGAGTTAAATCAGCTTGATTTTCTCAAGAATACCGGCAATCACTTCTTCCACACTCATGCCTTCAGCTTCAGCTTCATAGCTGAGTAAAAGCCTGTGTCTTAAAATATCGTAAACTACGGCTTTAATATCATCCGGAACCACATATCCCCGCCCCTCGATAAAAGCTTTTCCCTTGGATGCCATGACAAGATTTAAAGAAGCTCTCGGAGAAACACCATATTGGATATAATCTGATTTTTCACGCGTTTTAAAAACAATATCCAAAATATAATTTTTTAAATTATCATCTATATAAATACTTCTGACAATTTCACGGATTTCAAGAATATCTTTATTGCCGATTATTTTTTTCAACGGAATGTTTTCAATTTTAACCCCTTCGGTCAGCCGGTTCAAAATTTGCTTTTCTTCTTCCTTTTTTGGATATTGAACCTTTAATTTCATCATAAAACGATCCTGCTGAGCCTCTGGAAGCGGATAGGTGCCTTCTTGTTCAAGAGGATTTTGGGTAGCTAAAACAATAAAAGGTTTTTCAAGATAATAAGTCTGGCTTCCCAAAGTAACTTGTTTTTCCTGCATCGCTTCTAAAAGCGCAGACTGCACTTTCGCAGGAGCGCGGTTGATTTCATCTGCCAAAATGACATTATGAAAAACAGGTCCTTTTTTGGTGACAAATTCGCCTGTTTTCTGGTAATAAACTTCGGTTCCCAGTATGTCTGCCGGAAGAAGATCCGGGGTAAACTGAATCCTTTTAAAAGAACTCCCGATCACTTTTGCAGTCGTTTCCACTGAAAGAGTTTTAGCAAGCCCTGGAACTCCTTCCAATAGAATATGCCCATCCGTGAAAAGACCAATCAGGATTCTCTCGACCATATAATCCTGTCCTACAATGATTCGTGCTATTTCACTTTTAATCGAAGAAATGACGGCTTTTTTTTCTGAAACTTTTTCGTTTAACTTCTGAATATCCTCTGTCATGATTCTTCTCCTTTCTATTAAAAAAAATTAGATTGTTTATTATTTTAAGTTAAATTTAATAAATATCTCACTAAAAATTGTACTGAAAAGTGAGAAATTTTTTCGGAGGAATAAAATGTTCAATAAATCTTTAAAAAAATATAGTTTCATCTTTTCACTTTTTTTTCTTTTTACAGGCTGTATGCAGACATCTCAGGATAAAACTTTTTATTCAGATGCATTTACCAGCGGAAAATATCAGAAAAAAACATGGACAATTATGGTTTATATGAATGGAGACAACAGCCTTCATGATTATACCTATTTCGATATTAACGAATTGGAAGGAGTTGATTTGGAAGATGAAATCAACATCATCGTGTTATGGGATCGATCAGGAGCTTATACCAAACTGTTAAAAATCAAATACGACCCAAACAATACTTCCGATATTGTTTCAGAATACCTGACTGCAACCATCGGCGGTTATAATATTGTTCAAAATATTTCCAATACAGAAGTCAATATGCTTTCCGCTTCTACTCTTTCAGATTTCGTCGATTTTGGGAAAACAAACTATCCAACTGATTATTATGCTTTAATCCTTTGGGGACATGCGGATGGCTATAAAAGCACGGTCAAAGGAATGGACGATGACACAGACAATGGGCTTTCCAGCGGATATCTGGCAAATGATTTAATCGCTCAAACTTTAAGTACAAAAAATTTAACTGTTGTCGCATTTGATGCCTGTATTCAAGGAACACTTGAAACACTCTGGTCTTTTAAGAAAAACGGACTCACTTCTCTTTTTATTGCTTCCCCAAACCTGGTTCCCGGCACTGGATGGAATTATAAAAAATTTCTGACCCGATTCAAAGACTCTTACCGGCGACCTTTGGACTATACCCTTACCGCCGTTTTATCCTATCAGGAGACCTATAGTCAAACCAGTAATGTTTCTTTAAATGTTTATGATTTAAATAATCTTGATATAAGCTCATCCAGTCAGGGAAGTTTACAAGATTTCATCACATGGAGCAATAATTCCGCCAATAAAACAGCTCAAAAAACACTTTTTACCTCTGATTCTATTCCTACTTTAGATAACTCGTTTAAAGATTTTTATGAATTCATTAAACAATCATCTTATCCCTACAAGGAAACCCTAATTGCAAGTTTAAACCAGGTTGTGATTCAGGGATGGAGAAACGGAAAAACAGAATATAGAAGCATAGGAATTAACAGTAATCAGTACCTTGGGGGGTATTCCGGAATTGAGTTTTCTGCTGACACTGAGTGGAATGAATTTTTACAATAAATGTATTTTTTAAAATAAATTTGACTTTATAAGGGGTCAATTTTTATTTTTTATAATGTTTTAAACTATAATTTTAAATTATAGAGATTAAAATACCGAATTTATAAAAGAAAATTTTTATAAATAACAATTATTTAATATATTTGTAATTGCTTAATTTAACCAAGGAGGAAGGTCTTATGGAAATCAATAGAAGAGAGGATGGAGGAGTAATCCTTCTTGATATCAATGGAGAAATTGACCTTTATAATGCTCCAGATATCAAGGACACTATCAAACAGCTCATTGATGAGGAAAAAAGACAAATCATCATTAATCTCGAAAAAGTAAGCTACATCGATAGTTCTGGAATTGGAGTTTTAATTTCTAGTCTTTCCAATCTCAAAAAAGTCGGCGGAGCGCTCAAAATTATTAATGTTTACGCTTCCGTAAAGAAAGTCTTTGAACTGACAAAATTGACAAGTTTCTTTGATATTTTTGACAGTGAAAGCGAAGCGCTTGCTTCTTTCTCTTAAAAGTATTCAACTTCTTTCTTAAAAAATAAGCGGCGGGATTATTCTTCCCGCTTTTTTATTTTTTTGCTCTAATGACAATTTTTTTATTGGTTTGAGTTTTTTCTTCAGATTTTTGATTTTTATTTATTTTTCTGGTAATTTTTTTCTTTTTCTGAAAGATTACAACACTTTCAATATGATAAGTTTCCGGCAAGATATCAAAAACTTGAATTTGAGAAACACTATATCCCATTTCCTTGAATTTTTTAATTTCTATTTTTAAATTTTCAGGAAAAATTGAAACCAGAACTATTTTTTCAATATTTTTTTCTTCCAGAAATTCCATGAGTTCGTTATGAAGGGGTTTGTTAAAAGGCATCTGAATGATTAACGCCTGAAACTCTTCTTTTGCAATATCTTTCAGTTCTTTAATTTTTTCTATTCTCTTTGAAATAAAAAGAGTATTTTCCAGCCGGTTGAGTTTTGCGTTAAAAACACCTTCATTCATTCCGCTTAAATCTTTTTCAATACCAAAAACCATTTTTACATTTTTTGAAGCTGCAATGCTGAAAAGCCCGCTTCCTGAAAAAAGATCCAAAAGTTTTTCATGCCCTTTAAATTGAAAAGCCTGAATAATAGACTGATAAATTTTTTCTTTTTGAAAAAGATTGGGAGAAAAATTACTTTCGGCCGTAATTTGAAACTTTAAGTTTAAATTCGGGAAAACATCTACTAAATAAAAATCTCCGTCAATTTTTTCTATTAAGGCTTTTTTTTCCTTAAATGTTTTCCGTCCTTCTTTATCGTCTTCTTTTTTCTGATAAACGGAAACAATTTCAGGATGTTCATTCTTCAAAGCCTGAATAAATTCTTTATGCTTAAAAAATGTATTTTTTGTATGAAAGATGACCATTACCTTGTTTTCAGAAAAACTGTACTTATAAGAAACAGCTTTAATAAAGCCTTTGTTTTGTTCCGGTTCGTAAATTGAAATAGGCTGCTCTTTTACCAGTCTGGAAAGAGTTTTATTGATCTTTGTAAAAATCTCAGGACAGGTAGGACAATCTACAATATGAACAAAGCGTCCCTTGTGAAAAAAACCTATCTCCAACTCTTCTTCTTTTTTTTTTAAAATAAAAGTAGAGCTGTTTCTGTAACCTAAAAATTTTTCTGCTTCAATAAAATTAATTTCAGCGCCGTCAAAAAAACTTTTTGCCCATTCTTTTTTAAAAGCAACTTGATTTTCATATTGAATAGTATCCAGATGGCATCCCTGACATACCTCAGAATGCTGGCAGTAAGAAACCACTCTTTCCTTTGAAGGTTCAATTATTTTTTTTAATACCGCAGTCCAGATTTCAGGAAAACGATCCCTGATTTTTTCTAAAAGCTCTATCTGAACCTTTTCATTTTTATATGTTTTTGGAACCTCTACCTGTATCCCCGAATTTAAATAGGCAACACCGACTCCATAAGGACTCATTTCCTTTATTTCTACCGTAAGCTCTTTTCCTTTTTCCATAATTTTTATTACATACCTTCTTCTTGAGGACTCATAAGACCCAGCATTTCCGTTGTATTGATAATTTCAGTAATTCGGACTCCAAAATATTCATCAATGACAACAACCTCGCCTTTTGCAATCAGTTTTTGATTGACCAGGATATCAACCGGCTCGCCTGCCAGTTTCTGAAGCTCTATGATAGAACCTTCCCCCAATCCCAAGATTTCACGGATTCTCATTTTTGTCCGTCCCAGTTCAACCGTTACCTGCATCGATACATCTAAAAGGATTTCAATATTTCCCAAAGGAAGTTTGTTGTTTGACTCATCCAGACGGCTGAATTGAACGGGACGGGCATCAATCTGCTTGTTTTTTTCCTGCGAAGATGATTTTTCTTTATTCTGAAAACTGGATTCTTCTTTTCCGCCCTTTAAGGCAAGGTTTAAAATTTCCTTTGCCATTGTCGCTGGAACCGCAAGAATACAATTAATGTCTTTATTATCCAATCTGATGGAGAAAGAGACTTCTACAGCCTGTTTAGATGAAAATTCAATATCAATCGGATTATCATAAATATTTATTTTTGGAATATCGCCATCCACGGTTTGATTATAGGATTTTTTAATCCAGTTAAATATTTCTTTAAAAAACTTACTGAAACTTTCACCCAGCGTATTGACAACAATATCAGTCAGAGTATTTCCTTCCTGCCCCAGCATTTTATCAGCAAGAGCAAGAATTCCTTTTTCTTCAAAAATTAAAAGAAGTTCCCCGTTTAAGATTCCCCTGGTTCTCATCCCTACGGTAACAGCCTTGCCCTTCACTGAAGTCACTACCTGATCAGAATCTTTAAAAAGCGACTTGGCGCCAAATACATTTGCGTTTGTTTCAGTCAAATCACCAATAACACCAATTCCTGAAAGCAGGGCATTATTAATAAATTGGTTAATATCTTCAATATCCTTTTTATCTTTTCCAATATTGATATTTTGATTGACATTTTCAAAAGAAAGATTCATTTCATTACCGGAACCGGAGCTTAATATATCATCATCGACTGTTCCTAAAAGCGCATCTATTTCATTTTGAGATAATCCGTTTCCACCCATTATTTTTCTCCTCCTTTCATGAGATCTTCAAGAGTTAATATTCCGCCTTTGTCATAATTATCGATTACCTGAACCGCTATTCTTTTTCCAAAAATCCCGGGTTTACATTTGAATTTAGGTTTTTTTCCGATTTTCAGAAGAATATCGCTTGATATTTTATGCCCTGAAAGCCTTACCACATCTCCAGGGTTCAATTCCAACGCTTCTTTCAGGGTAATTTCCGTTTCACCCAGTTCAGCGCTGACATCGATATTCGCATCTACCAGATTGTCTTTAATAATATTGAAGTTTTCCTGAGTGAGTCCTTTTCTGACACTTGAATACCAGTACTGGGCGCTCAGTTTTGAAATAATCGGCTCAATGGTAATATATGGAATACAAAAATTGGTCATTCCTTCCACATCGCCTATTTTGGTTTCAAAAGTAATCAAAACGACCATGTCATTAGGAGGTACAATCTGAGCAAACTGAGGATTGGTTTCAATGTTTCCAAGCCTTGGACGAAGATCGATGACATTTGCCCATGCTTCTCTTAAATTATTCAAAATACGGACAATAATTGTTTCAATAACTGTACTTTCTATATCTGTCAATTCACGGTTCAATTTAATAGCCGCACCTGTACCGCCAAAAAGACGGTCTATCATTGTAAATGTAACAGTAGGGTCCATTTCGTAAATACTGCTTCCTTTCAGAGGCTCCATGTTAATCATGGCTAGAGTGGACGGGTTTGGTAGGGAACGGACAAACTCTTCGTAAGTCAGCTGTTCTACCGCAGCCACATGGACATGAACAAGAAGCCGAAGCTGAGCAGACAAAGAAGTTGTTGTCAGACGGGCAAAAGTTTCATGGATCATTTGAAGAGTACGAATTTGATCTTTTGAAAATTTATCCGGTCTTTTAAAGTCATACATCTTGACTTTTTTGCTTTTTTCATAATGAGGAGTGAAATCACCGCCGCCGCCGGAATTGAGTATCGAGGAAAGATCTCCAAGACTGCCTAAATCAAATCCGCTGGAGTCACCGCCTCCACCGCCGCCAAGAGCTCCCCCACTTCCTTCATTACTGGTAACCACTGTTAAAAGAGCGTCTATTTCACTTTGAGAAAGAGCATCATTCATATTAAAAACCCTTTTTGATTATTCCTTATTAAGTCCGTGTAATCACATCAAAACTAGATACATAGATTTCTTCAATAATTCCTTCCATTAAAAGGGTATTGATTTGATTTTTGATCTGTTTTTTTAAGTCAGCTATTTTATCAGGAGTATTCAGATCTTCATAAGTTTTTGATGATAAAAGCGTAATGATTTTATCACGGATTTGAAGTTTCCTGTCTAATAGTTCAGTCTGAAGTTTAACATTATTTTTTTCATACGCAAGGGCAATTTCAAGCTGGAGTATTCCAGGCATCGTCCCTGTCGGATCGTTTAAATTAATTTTAAAAGGATCAAGCCCCAGAGTCTGGTAAGCAGGCTTTTTTGGGGTTACACCCGGAGACCAGATTACTTCTTCCTCTTTTTGAGAACCTTTTTCCCTGATATTAAAAACAATATTAGAAACTAAAACCATAAGGATAACACCTACCAGAAAGGAAGCTACTATCATTAATATTTTTACAATTCCTTTTGATAAAAAGCCTCCGGACGGCTGTTCGGATATCCCGCCTTCTTCTTTTGATTCTTCGTCATTTAATTCTTCTGCCATTCGCCCCTCCCGGTATATCGTTAAATTCATATATCGGCTGATTCTGAATTTATAAAATGAGATTTTGCTCTTAAATATAATAATAACTTAGTGTGATTTTCAAATAGAAGGTGAAAGTATAAAATCAATTCATTTTATTTTGATTAAAATCCAGAAAATAGACTTCTTCAATAACACCTGAACTGAGAACTGAATTAAAAATATTTAAAATATCAATTTTCAATGCGTTCAGCTTATCCACTGAATCAATATCGTCATAATACTTAGAACTCATCAGAGTAAAAATTAAATCTTTAATCTGAAGATCACGGGAAACAATTTCCTCAATCATTTCATCGCGGTTTTTACCATAGCCGATTCCGATTTCTAATCGGACTATGACAATAGAAGAAGAATTTCTGACTTTCAGCTTAAAAAGCAAGGTTCCGAAAGAATAAATATTTAAAACAGGTTTTTTAGATAAAATAGTCACTTTAAGGATTTTTCCTTTTTCAAGCCCGCTGTTTATTTCATCTCGTATCTGATTTTCAAACCGGCTTTTTTTCTCTTTCGTATCCACTTCTTCATCCAAAACCCAAGAAAGCATTTTTGTCATTTTTTCTTGAATCAGATAATCTTTTTCTTCTATTTCTTTTAGAAGTTCATAGTTTTCTTTTGAATATTCAAACTGCAGTTCCACCTGCTGAAAGGCAAGTTTTTTATTCCGGTACTGCTCTTTTGAAGCGTTTAAAAGCCAGACTCTTTTAATCGGTACAACAAGATTATGATAATAAAGATCAGATTGATAGAGAGTAATCTTTTTTTCTTCTTTTTTTTCTGAAGAACATCCGCTGAAAATCAAAATAAGTGCTAAAATTACAGGCAAATCAATATCCTTGAGATAAGTCTTATTCCATGAAATTAACGGATAAATAAATTAAAATCTTTAAATTTCTCCTTGATGATTAAAGATTTTTTTTCAATTTCCCTGATTTCAGGTCCCTGAAATTCTTCAAGACCCTCATTAGCCTGCTGGATATAATAAGCTTGAGCGGGTAAAATAAAAGAACAAATTTGCAAAATATCTTCAAAACTCACAAATTTTGAAATCCAAGTTGTACGGAATTCATATTCTACCTGATTTTTCAAAAGTATTTGGATTGATTGTTTGATTTTTTCTATATCTACTTTTATGCCGGCAGCTTTTGAATATTTTTCAGTCTCAAGCGCTGTTTTAATATCCATGGAAATAAAATCAACACTTCCCGTTTCAATCACTTTTTCAAGCAGCTCAGGTGTATAGCCGTTTGTATCTACCTTTACAAGATATCCCATTTTTTTAATTTGAGCAATAAAAGCAATCACTTCAGGATAAAGAAGAGGCTCTCCCCCTGTAATAACAACAGCTTCCAGTATTTTTTTTCTTCTTTCCAGTTCAGAAAAAACAGAGTTTTCATCCAGATTTTCCATTTTTTCAGGATAAACAGCTAAATCATAATTATGGCAGAAAGGACATTTAAAATTACATCCGCCCAGAAAAAGAACTGCTGAAAGGTGTTTTGGATAATCAATGAGAGAAAGAGCACGAATTCCTTTTATCGGGAGCATGTTATTTCCTTTATTTTTTAAATAAGTTCTAAAAATTTAACCTATTTTTTCATTTCCTAAAATATTTTTTTATATTTTTTTTCCCTTATTTTACAAAATATTATATTTTTAATAGTGCTTTCAAAATTTTAAGAAAATTTTTCAGGAGGATTTATGGCATCTAAAATTATAGGAAAATGGCAGATTACTGTTGGAGTGTTGGCAGGGTTCAGTTATGAATTCAGGGAAAATGGAAGTTTTAACGGCGAACTTCCCATGTACAATGTTAAGTTTTCAGGAACTTTTAAAACAAATGAAAGTGTTACTCCTCATGAAATAGATATTCAAGTAACTGAACACACTTATGGTGACGGAGGAAAGGGCGAGGTTTTAGGGATCTTTGAATTAGACGGCGATACTTTAAAAATGAAACTGAATGAACCTGGAAAACCAAGATGGACAGATATCAACGCTTATTACTATTATCAAAAATCATAATATCAGCGTTCTTTTGAACGCTTTGTTATTATTTATGGAGTTTTAAATGATCAAAGGGATTATTTTTGATTTTGATGGCACTCTTATCGATACTATGGATGATTTCAGGATTCTGGCCGGAAAACTCCTTCATCAGTATTATCCACAAATTTCTGTTGAAGAAGGTGAAAAACTTTATATAGAAACATCAGGGATCGCTTTTGAGAAACAGATTGAAATCATTATGCCAAATGGAAAATTAAATAACGAAGTAGTCTATGAATTTGAGACCAAAAAACTGGATTCCCGTTTAGACGATGGATTTCATGAAGAAATTCGAAATGTTTTAACGGAATTAAACAAAAAAAATTACATTCTGGCAATTTCATCCGGAAATTACCCTCATGTTATTGAAAAGATTCTTGAAAAAGAAAGTATTAAATTTGAACTCATTATGGGGCATAAAAAGAACTTTGAAAAAGGAAAAGCCCATTTTGACTATTTTATCAAAAAAACCGGTTTAAAGAAAGATGAAATTCTTTTTATCGGGGATTCAATTAAAGACGGTCAAAGATCAAAAGCAAGCGATATTCCTTTTATTGCGATCGAAGGAATCTTTAAAAAAGAAAGATTTATCGAGGAATTTGGAAAAGATCAGATTGTTATTTCCCACCTCTTCGAAATTTTCAATTACCTTTAAACTGAAAGGGGAAAATCCCCATTCAGTTTAAATTATAATCTTAAAAGGAGTTTATGAACATAAATATCCCGGGCTTGTTTGAAATGATCGGCTGATTTCTGATAATCGCCTTTTATAAAAAGCATATTTCCAAGATCAAAATAATCATGGTATTCTGCCATCCCTTTTTCAATTTTTTGAATCGTATTTTCAATTTGATTTTCTAAATCAGGGTATTGATCGATAAAATCATCAAATGTCAAGTCATCTATTTTTGGATATTTTCCTGAAAGTTTTGATAATTCTTTTGCTTTCTGATAAGCTTTTTTACTTTCTTCATAGTTTCCAAGCTCCATATAAGCCAGACCTAACTCAGCATAATAAAGCGAATGCTCTTCTTTCTGGATCAGAATACGGTAAAAACGAACTGCTTCTTGAAAAAGTTTTGCTTCCAATGCCATAGGCGCAATTTTTCTGGCAAGCTCACTTTTCGGATTAGTTTCATAAGCTTGAATAAAAGAGAAAACAGCTTCTTTGAGCATTTTTAATTTTTCATACGCTAAAGCTTTGTTCCAATATATTTCAAACATTCCGCTTTTCTGAATTTCCGCTTTTTCATAATATTCAATTGATTTTCTGTAGTTTTTCTTTTTATAAAACAAAATTCCGATAGAAAGATAAACTTCTACCGAAGGATTTAAAACCTCTGCTCTTAGAAAAGAATAGAGAGATTCTTCCCACATTTCTTTTTCAAGATACGCTTTTCCCAGCCCCATAAAAACAGCTTTATTTTCACTGTCTTCTTTTTGAATATCCTGATAAAGAGAAATGGCTTCATCATAACTTCCTGTATTCAGAAGTTCTTTGGCTTTACTCAGATTGTTTTTTAAAGTCTGCATCTGATTCTTCCTTTTTATTGGTTTCGGAATTTCCTTACTCCAATTTAGATTTTCGGTCAATTTTATTTTCCTTAAATTTTTTTTAAAAATTATTGCAACTTTTTTTTTAATTTTGCGTCTTTATATAAGATTCAATTTTTTTAAATCAAAAAATAACAAGGAATTTTTATGTACCTTAAAAATCCTAGAATAAATAGCGGGCATCAAGCTTGTGCAGGATGCGGAGCAACAATAGCCATGAATCTTGCTTCCAGACATTTTCCTGAGAAAACAGTAATGGTGATTCCTGCCTCCTGCTGGTCAGTGATCGCAGGACCTTATCCATACAGAACTTTAAATTTCCCGGCAGTCCACTCTGCATTTGCCGCTGGAAGCGCTATGGCTACAGGGATCCATTACGCACTCATGTCAAAGAAAGAAAAAGATTTCCGGGTCATTGTCTGGGCCGGGGATGGAGGGACTTTTGATATAGGTCTTCAGTCTCTTTCAGGCGCTTTGGAAAGAAACCTTCCCTTCACATATATTTGTTATGACAATGAAGCTTATATGAATACAGGGGTTCAAAGATCGTCTGCAACCCCTCTTTTTACAGAAACTACCACGACTCCTTCACCCAATCTGAAAGAACAGCCTAAAAAAGACTTTTTAGAAATTATCGCCGCTCATAATGTTCCTTATGCCGCATCTGCCACAATTGCATTTCCGGAAGATCTTGAAAATAAAGTAAAAAAAGCTGTTTCAACCGATGGACCTTCTGTTCTTCATATTTTTTCTCCCTGTCCTACTGGTCAAGGTTATGCTGAAAAATATTCAGTAAAGATTTCCCGTCTGGCTGCTGAATCAGGAGTTTTTCCGATTTATGAATTTGAAAATAATACTTATCATATTCAAAATAAACCGGATTTTTCTAAGATCGATGAATATCTTGCCATTCAGTCCAGATTTAAGAATATTGATGAAGAATTAAAAAAAATGATTAAACATTACATTGAGTATAAATGGAATATTTTAACTAAAAAAAGTGAATTATTTCATTAATAGTGTAGGATTTTTATTAAATTTATTATCTTAAAAGATAAGGAGAATCTAATGGATTTGATTTCAGAAACATCAGTGGATTTAAGCCCTAAAACTCTTTCAGAACTGGCAAAAATAATTGAAAAAGGCAGTCTTCCATCTGAAGCCTCTCAAATTATCCTTTCCATTGTTCCCATTATTGGAGTGTTATTCGGCTCTCTTTTATTTCTTTCCCTTTTTTACTTTTTTCACAAACAAAAAATGCTTTTAATCGAAAAAGGAATTTACAAGCCAATGAATTTGAATTGGAATCTCATATTTATTGTTACAGGTTTTATCATAGCATTTTCAGGATTAGTGATCACGATTGTATTTTTAATAAACAAAGCTTACGGATTTGAACTTTTAGCAGGCGGTCTTCCCCTGGGAATTGGAATTGCTATTATTCTTTCTTATCTATTAAGTAATAAGGTGAGTAGTGATAGAAAATGAAATTGAATGGATTGAAGCTTTAATAAATGGTCATAAAGAAGCTTTAGAACCACTCATAAAACAGTACAATGCTTTGGTTTATAGAGTCCTTTTGAGATTTTCTAATAATCCCTCAGATCTGGATGATCTCATACAGGAAGTTTGGATCAAGGTTTTTTATAAAATAAAAGAGCTGAAAAAAAAGGAAAGTTTTAGAGCCTGGCTGATTCATATTGCCTATTATATGGGAATAGATTATTTAAAACAGCAAAAAAGCTTTTTAAAAAAAAGACAGGAAGTAAAAGATTTTTTTTTTGAAAAAAATGAAGAAATTTTTGAAAAAGAAATTTATAAAACTCTCTGGGAAGAATTAAAGGCGCTGAAAGATAAATATCAACTTCCTTTGATTATGTATTTTTTTGAGCAGTTTTCTTATGATGAGATTGCTGAAGTGAGCGGAATAAAGACCAATACAATTAAATCCCTGATTAAAAGGGGAAAAGATTTACTGAAAGAAAAATTAAAAAAACGGGGATTAGGAAAATGGACCATTTAGATGAACTTTTAAACAGAATGGGGCGAAAATACAGGTCTGTGGAATATCAAAATGATATTTACAGCAATGTAGCTTATAAAATTAACAAAAAAGAATCCCGTAAAAATATACTCAAGATTTTAGCTTTGTCTCTTATGACTATTTTTATTGTTTCAGGAATCTTTCTCTACAGCTCTTTGGGAGTAAAACAATTTGGCACAACATTGACTATTTTGACTTATATTATTTACAGTTTTGCTTTTATGAGCCTTTTAACTGTGGTTGTTATGAATAGTCAGAAATTTTTATTAAAAGTTTTTAGTCCTGCCTTAATGAGAAAAATTAACCAGCATAACTGTTATTTCTCTTCAAATAGAAAAAAAGTCTGATTTTTTTATGATAACTCCGGACTCTTTTATTCAAGTCCTTTCGATTTTAGAGAAAAACTATCCTTTATGGAATCCCCCTGTTCTTTCTTTTATGGCTGAAATGGGAGAATCTCCTTATCGGATTCTCATTGCTACCCTTTTAAGTCTTCGTACCAAAGACGAAGTGACAACAAAAGCAGTACATTCTCTTTTTAATAAAGGGGATACGCCTGAAAAAATACTTTCCATTCCCCTTCCAGAACTTGAAAAACTGATTTATCCTGTGGGATTTTATAAGAATAAAGCGAAAACAATCCATGAAATCAGTTTTCAAATTATCAAAGATTATCAAGGAAAAGTCCCGGACAATTTGGATGAACTCCTGAAATTTAAAGGAGTCGGAAGAAAAACAGCCAATCTGGTTCTTTCACTAGGATATAAAAAACCCGCAGTGTGTGTTGATATTCATGTTCACCGTATCAGTAATAGATTGGGAATTGTAAAAACCGATACTCCTGAAAAAACAGAATTTGCACTGATGGATAAACTTCCGGAAAAAATTTATCCTTTTATCAATACTCTTTTGGTTGCCTTTGGTCAGACAATTTGCAAACCTGTCTCCCCTTTTTGCTCTTCCTGCCCCGTGACCTCTCTTTGTGAAAAAAATGGAGTGGATAAGAACCGGTAAATTTATTCCGTTAAAATATATCCTTCCGGATATTCAAAATTATTTTCCGCTCCCGCCTTGTTTTTTGAAAAAACATGAAGCATATTCAGGATTCCGATTCTTCCTATAAACATGGTAAAAACAATGATGTATTTACTTGACACACTGAGAGAAGAAGTAATTCCAGTTGAAAGCCCTACTGTGGAAAAGGCTGAAACAACCTCAAAAAGAATTTTGAGCAAATCAATAGTCTCGTTGTAAAAAAGCACCATAGTAAAAAGAAAAATAAAACCAGCCCTTGAAAAAAAGAGAAATGCGGCTGTCAGGAAAATATCATTGTTGATTTTTCTTTGAAAAAGAGTAACTTCCTGATTCTGTTTTTTAAAAATCGTGTAGATAAGCGCAATATTGAGGAAAAAAGTGGTTGTCTTGAGTCCGCCTCCGATAGATGCGGGAGAAGCTCCGATAAACATTAAAACAATTGTCCAAAGATAAGTGGTGGGCTGAAGATTTGAAAAATCAATTGTATTAAAACCGGCTGTTCTGGTTGTTACCGATTGAAATAAAGACGCCAGAAATTTATCAAAAATATTTAAATCTTTCAAAGCATGATGGTATTCTTCGACAAAAAACATAAAAGTCCCCAGAAGTATTAAAATAAGTGTCATGATCAGAATAATCCGGGTATTTAAAGAATATTTTTTTCTTCTAAAGAGGTTTTCTTTCAGTTCAAAAAGCACAGGGAAGCCGATTCCTCCTGCAATAATTAAGCCTATAATAATCACATTAATATTAAAATAACTGTAATATGTCATCAAACTATCGGGAAGCGTGGAAAAACCGGCATTACAAAATGCTGAAATAGAATGGAAAATAGAAAAAAAGATTCTTTGCGGCATTTCCATTCCGGAAATAGAAATAAAAATAAGGAAAGCGCCAATCAGCTCAATGACAAGAGTAGAAAGAATAATCATATTCAAAAGTTTTTTAAGAATCTGAAAGTTTTTTTGATTAAAAAGTTCGAGTAAAAAGCGTCTTTGACGGAATTCAATTTTTTCACCCGAAAAGATAAGGAGAAAATTATAGAGAGTAACAATGCTCAATCCTCCTGCCTGAATCAGAAAAAGAATAACAGACTGCCCAAAAAGAGTAAAATGGGTACTAATATCAATAGTAGCCAATCCTGTCACACAGACTGCCGAAGTCGAGATAAAAACCCTATCCTCAAAAGCAACCGGTTTGACAGTAGCATAAGGAAGGGATAAAAGCCAGATTCCCAGCATGATGAGAAAAATAAATCCGAAAGTAAAAGTCTGAGCTGGATTTAACCGGATAGTTTTAGTATAGAAAAGTATTTTTTCTTTATTGATTACCAAATAAATAAAATAAGTAATCGCCCTTAAAAAAATCGCAAATTTTTCAAATACCGCTTTTAAACCTTCAGGAAGATCCAATTCGAGAATATAACGGATAGCCAGATAAAAAAGAAGGAGAAGGATTCCAAATAAAAGTTCAGTGAGTTTATTTTGAACTCCTTTTTGATAAGCAATGTTAAAAAAACCATAAATAATTTTATTCACAATAATAAAAATAAAAATTGTATCCAGAAAATGAATCACCAGAAATTCAGAACCAGTCGTCAGAAAAGTGATTAAAAGCATAATTCCAAAAAATGTGACAATAAAACTTAAATGTTCTATAAAAAGAAAAAATTTATTGATCATATTAAGAATAAACTGCTTTGATACCATTTTTTCCTCTAAAATAAGCTTTCCTGATTTTTCGAATAACCAAGATATTCATAGGCTTTTGCTGTAGTCATACGGCCTTTGGGTGTTTTTTTAATAAATCCTTCCCGAATTAAAAAAGGCTCATAAACATCCTGAATTCCATCTTCGCTTTCTCCCATAGATATGGCTATGGTTTGAAGCCCGACAGGCCCTCCATCATAGTTTTTAACAATAATCTCAAGAATCTTTTTATCTTCTAAAGAAAGCCCGTTTTCATCTATTCCCATCCTCTCTAAAGCTTTGCGGGTAATATGAATGTCAATTTCTTTCTGACCGGCAACCATACTGAAATCCCACACGCGTTTTAATAGCTTTAAAAGGATTCGAGGAGTTCCTCTGGAGCGTTTTGAGATTTCATTTTTACTGTTTTCAGCAATTTTTATTTTTAAAACTTCTGCTTTTTTGGCAAGAATTTTTTCAAGATCTTCCGGCTCATAAAACTCCAGCCTGAGCTGAATCCCGAATCTGGTCTGGAGAGGTGTGGAAAGCATTCCCGCCCGGGTTGTTGCCCCTATCAATGTAAAAGGGTTTAAATTCAGTTCAACTGTTTTTGCCCCGGCTCCCTGCCCAATCATAATATCAATCTTAAAGTCTTCCATAGCGCTGTAAAGCAATTCTTCAAGCGCCGGTCTTAAACGGTGAATTTCATCAATAAATAGAATGCTCCCCTTTTCAAGCCCTGTCAAAACAGCCGCAAGATCCCCTGTTTTTTCAAGTGCTGGAGCGCTGGTAGCCACAAGCTCTCCTTTCATTTCATTGGCAATAATCCGGGCGAGAGTTGTTTTTCCAAGTCCTGGTGATCCGCTTAAAAGAACATGATCTAAAACCTGTTTTCTCATTTTGGCAGCCTGAATAAAAACTTTCAAATTATCAATATTCCGATTTTGTCCAATAAAATTTTCAAAACTCTCAGGTCTTAATAAAAGATTTTTTTCGAGTTCGCTTTCTTCTTCTGTCTGAAAAATTTCATTCATTCAAGATACATCCTTTTCTAGGATAAAAATTTAATAACTTGCCAGAGATAAAACAATTCAGAAGAAAAATTTGAGCATTTGAAAAATAAATAAACTGCGGAGTTAAATCCGCAGCCTTATTAATTTAAAATTTATTTTTCCGCTTCCGATTTGGGAAGTTCAATAATAATCACAACCCTGTCATTGAGGGCGCCTTTTTTTTCAACCCCGTTCATTTCTATAGGTTTCAAATTTCCATAAGCTTTGATAGAAATGCTCCCATCCGATACTTTTTTGACATTCACAAAATAATCTCTGATCGCACTTGCTTTTGACTCTGAAACAGAGTTATTTTTATCATTTCCTGAAGTATGACCTTCAATCAATATTTTAGCATTTGGAATCAAAGAAAGAAGATAATGTACTTTATCAAGATAAGATTTGCCGCTTTCACTGATCAGAAAAGATTTTTTGATAAAAAGATCATTATCATGAATCCCGAGAAGGTATTTTTTCCCTACGGCAAAAGAAACTTCAACACGGTTATTATCAACTCCTTTTAAGACTTTTCCATCAACTTTTAAAGGTTTTTTATTTCCGAGTGGATAAAGTGTTGTTTTTTCAACAGGAATTTTCCCATTTTCCACCAGATAATCGCGTATCAAATTTGCCTTCAATTCGGACTCAGAATTGTTTTTATCGTACTTGTCGGTAAAACCCTCGATATTAATTCTTGCTTTCTCTACGGCGTTATTTTTAATCATTTGAACAAGCTCATTGAGGTTTTTTTTCCCTTCCTCACTGATTCTTGCCGAAAAACCGCCTTTTTGAATCATTTCCGAATCATTTAGCAAAAGAGAAACAATTTTATCTTTTACTAAAATCGATAAAACCATTCGGTCATTATTTTTCCCCTTTACAGGTTTGCTTCCGTTCATCAAAGGCTTCGTATCTCCAAAACCTGTTGTCTTGATTTTATCAGGTGCAAATCCAGTTTTCTGAATAAAATAATCTTTCATTAAAACTGCTTTTGCCAAAGAAGAATTCTCAAGATCCTTGTTTGAAGTATGTCCTTCAATTAAAAGGGAAGGATCGGGAAGAAGTAGAAATATTGCCAAAAATTCGTTCAATAAAATCATTCCTGAACCATTAAAAATAAAATCTTTTTTTTGTTTTTTAATAATTTGCGCATCTTGAAAAATAAAATGATAAGATTTTTCTTTTTCAAAAAATATTTCAATTCGGTCATTCGCTTTTCCCTTAACAGGCTTGTCTTGATTCATAAGTGGCTTTTCATTACCATAAGCATTAAGAACAATCTGATCCGGCTTAAAAAGTCCAGACTGAATCAGATAAGTTTTCAAAGCTTCTCCTTTGGCAGTAGATAAAAGGTTATCTTTATCTTTCCCTGAAGTATGGCTTTCAATTTTTAATTGGATCCCAGGAATTAAGGCTAAAATCTGAAACCATTCTGAAAGAGCAATTTTTCCTGAATCTTTAATTGAAAAAGTAATTTTAATAAGATTTTCAGAATCTTTTAACATCATGGAAAAAACATTGTCCGCATTTTCAAAACCCGCATTTATGACAGCGAAATCGAGTTTTGTCTGCCTGATTTCTTTTTCCATTTTATGGTAAACTTTTGCCATCTCTCCGGAATTTTCAGCAGCCAGACTCTTCCAGAGTTTTAATTCTTCTTCTTTTCTTTTCCATTTCAGGTCAAAGGCCTGAAGTTTATAATAAGCCGTTTCACCCTGTATTGCTGAAAGAACGGCAAAATAACTTGCAATATCTTCATCTCCGTCATCAAGGTTCTCTTTTGCTTTTTCTAAATAATATTTTGCCAATACCAGTTCATAGGGAAATTCCTTGACTGGTTTTAATGCTTCAGTTTTTTTGATCATTTTTTCAGCGTGAGCAATTTCACTTTCAACTTCATCAGAACTTTTTCTATCAGCAAAGATTGTGATATTTGCAAACAGTAAAAAAACGATAAAAATGATCTTAATTTTCTTATTCTGCATACCCGCTACCCCGTCACTGGCTGTTTTTAAAGTTTTCATATTCTTTCAAAGCATTTTTATATTCAATAATTGCCCGGATCAAAGTAAGATAAGCCATTACCTTATCCGCTTCCTGATAGGCATAAAGCCATTCTTCTTCTTTCAGTTCTTTTTTCGCATTTTTAAGTGCTTGCTCAGCAGATAAAAGTTCTTTAGGCGCCATATCGTGAGCTTCTTTTTTTATTTGATCGTATTGGATTTCAGCTACTTTCACCTTTGATTCAGCGTCCTGTTTATTTTTTTTTACAGCTGCAAAAAGATTCCCGCTCATAAAGATAATTAAAAAAGATAAAGCAAAGATTGGTTTGATTTTCATATTTTTCTCCTTATTCATGTATTTTTTCAGGCAGCTCGAAAACGATCACAATTCTGTCATTTTCAGGTCCCCGAAGAACTTTATTATTAATAACCAAAGGTTTTTGATTTCCATAAGCTGTTATCCAGATATTTTCCAGAGGATTTTTACTTCTCCTGACTAAATAATCTTTGACTGAATTGGCCTTAATGGTGGCGTTATTGTCTTTATCTGCTTTGGCAGTATGCCCCTCTACTGTAATTTTCGATTGAGGCACAAGAGAAAGCACCTGAAGAACTTTATCTAAAACAGCCTGCCCGTTATCACTGATTGCGTAGGTTCCGGATATGAAAAGGTCTTTATCATTGATTGTCAAGATATAAACCCTACCCATTTTTTCCATTTTATTTTCAGCCATTAAAAGATTTAATTTTGCTTCTAGAAATTCTTGCTCCAAAGCTTTGATTTTTTCCTGATAAAGATTTCCTTTTTCACCTGCTGTCGCTGTTTTTTTCCATTTCTTTATTTCTTCATCCCTTAGCTGCCATTTTAAAAGCTCCGCTTTTGCGCGGTATAAAGATGCCTGAGCCATGATCTGCGACATTTTTGAAAAATAAACCGACCAGTCAAATTCTTCTTCTTCCAGATAATATCTGGCTTCTTCATAATATTTTTTCGATTCTCCAAATAGAAACGGAAGAAAATCCCTTGTTTTAGGATCGCTTAATGCTTCCGCTATTGCTTTTGAAGCATTATCGATTTCAATTTCAGCCTCTTTCTGATCATATTGCTCAGCCGAAACAAAAGATGAACAAATAACTAAAGATAGAAAAAATAAAAGCGCAACCCGTTTTAATCTCATTTTTACCTCTTAATATCAATAACTTTTAAATTTAATTTTTAAATAAAAAAAATAAAGAAAAAAAGTCAATAAAAAAAATTTATTTATAAAAAATTGAGATTTTTTCAGACAAGGTAATTTAAAATTTTAAAAACAAAACCTTTTAAATCGACAATAGGTTTTAATATAAAATCTTTGACTACATTAGTTTTTAATAAATATTGAATAATTTCAGGTTTATTGACACCGGAAGTTACAATAATAGGCGCCAGTAAATTTTTACGAAGCTCCTTGTATTGTTTCACAAACTCTACCCCGTTCATTTTCGGCATCATTAAATCCAGAATGATTAAATGAGGATTGTAATGAATCGCATAAGAAAGAGCATCCCGTCCATTATCAGCAATCTTATAACTGCATTTGAGCTTGTCCAGTATTTTTGCTATCAGCATCTGACTTCCCTTATCATCTTCGACAAGAATAACCAGTTTCTCTTCGAGATTTGCCTTCTTTTGGGTTTCTTCTGAAATGCCTAAATTACTTGCATTTTCAGCCTGACGGATAATAATTTCCTCAATATTTTTTTTGACTTCAGAAACATCGCCGATTGATATTCCCATATATGAAAGTTCATTGGCATAATAGATTTTTGTAATTCCTTCACTTCTGAGTTTAAAAATATCTTCTTTGGAAAAAATATCTCCCGCCTTTTTTATCAGATTCCCATACTCATCATAAACATTTTCAACTAATTTAATATTTTCTTTTAAAAAATCAATATCCAGCCCCAGATTATTTCCCTTTAAATTGATATTTTGAAGCCTTAAAAAAGCTTCCGCAAAAGAATTTACCTGTTCTATCTTCCGCAAGACGGGGTTTTGATGAATAAGGTCAATAATTCTTTTATCCATACTTAAAAATTTAATCGCCTTTGAATCAAACTTTAAATCCTTTATAAAACTAAATGAATGTTCAATCAATTCAGTCAAGTCTGAATCCATGTTCTCAAGCTGCTGAAAAATAAAGATAATTCCAAGGATTTCATCTTTTTGAATAGAATGAATAATAGAATATTTCAGTTCATGCACTTGTTCCCATGTTATTTTCCCCGCTAGATCAACAACACCTATTTTATCGTTGATAACCAGTTCGATATGAGATTCCTTATCATCTTTTTTATAATCATTTTTTAAATTGGAATAAAACATATTTTTAAACTGAAGAACATTATAAGGAAAAGGAAGATATCCTTTAAAACCAACAATATGTTTCCAATTCAAGCTAGCCTGTTTTCTTCCATAAAGAAGGATTTTGAAGTTTTTGGTTGCCAGAAATTGGATAATATTTTCATAATTAACCTGAAGATCAGAAGATATCATAATAAAGTCCGGTTTTAGAATATTAATCTTTAATAAAGAATTATCGATGTCATTGACTACCATACAGTCAATCGCCCATTTCTCAAAAATTTCTTTAAAAAACTGGATATTTTCTTTATTTTCATCCACTAAAAGGACTTTATACATTACCATACTAATCTCCTAAAAAATGATTAAAAAAATCTTCATTATACTCTATTGGATATTTTTCAAGAAGGTTTTCATAAATTCCTTCCAAAATATTTTCCAAAGAGTGTTCAAAAAAGAAATTTTTTAAATCTTCCTCAACTTCTTCATAGTCTTTTTTCACTTCTTCATAATGTCCGGAAAGATAAATAAAATGCTTAATGTCATTATCTTCTCTTATTAAAATAATTTTTTTCTCAGAATTACCAAGAATTTTTTTATAATTTTCAGGAAATTTTACTTCAAGCATTTTTTCATCAAAATAACCTATTTTTTTAAATTGAATTCCTTCTTTTAAGAGCTTTTCTTTGTCAAAAAAAGATTCACTCAATAGATTTTCCTTGTCTTTTCCAATAGAAAAAGCTTCTAAAAGATAGGCGTCTTTTAATATAAAATCATTTGCTTTTTCATAATAGTCCCGAATCTCGTTTTCCCGACCTTTTAAATCTTCTCTTATTTTTTCTTTTATCTGATTGATAAAAAGCTGTGATAAAAGGTCAATCTTAACAAATAAGAAAAGGTCTTCTTCTTCGAGTTTTTCAGTTTGAAGAGCCAATTTAACTTCCACTTGTTTTTTTAACTCTTCTACTTCTTTCAAAATCATTTCTTCTGAAACTAAAAAATGGTTTACTTCCGCATCTTTTGCCAAAAGCATTTTATTCACAATTGCCCAGACAATTTCCATTCTTTCTTCTGAACTTTTAAGATTTAAATCATCAATATAATGAAAAAGAAAAAAAGTACGGAGAGGCCATTCAGACACCCATAAGACAGGCGTTCGGTCACTTTTGATCATATATTATCCCTATTCTGTTTTGCTTAATTTATTTTTAATTTTATCTTTTGCATAAATATCGGCCTGTTCGAGCACTTTTGTCATTTTTTCCTTATCTATCAGATCAATAGGTCTGTTTTGAGCATACTGTCTCGCATTATCGGTAAATCCTGAAACAGAAACATAAACTGACTTCATGGTATTATTTATTTTCATATTGTCAATAATATTCGCCAGTTCCCTTTCTTCTACTTTATTGTTTTTTCTGGAAATGAGAATCAGGATTCTTATTTTTCTGGTATTTCTCCATTTTGAACCTGCTTCCGTGGCAAGAAACTCTATATTTTCATCATCCAGCATATCTTCTTTAATAATCTGATAATTCCACATCTCGACAATATTTCTCGACATAATCTGAAAGCCTTCTTTAGAAGCGACAATAAAGTCTTTGATTCTGTCATCCACCCGAAGATGCTCGTATTCGGAAAGTTTATCCTGAACATCCATATAACTGGGTTTAATTTTAACAATCTTTTCCCATTGTTCAATCGCGGAAATAATATTCCGCTTCATTTCAAAAGCTGATGCAAGATTATAATGCATTGCTAGAGTTACTGAATTTTCCGAGCTGATATTTTTCAGATACCCGTCAAAAACATTTATGGCTCTATCCATCTGCCCCATTTCAATATAAATTTTTCCTTTTTGAAGAATCGTCTTCGGTCTCATCTCAGAGTCTCTTTCACTGTATGCAAATTCTCCAAGAGCCTTTTCATAATTTTTATTCATATATTGTATCATTCCAATATAATAATGAGCCTTATGAAGCGCAGTATCATATTTTAGTGCATCTGAAAAATGACTGAGAGCATCGTTGTATTTTTTTTTGTCATAAGAAATTAATCCCACATTATAATAGGCTTCAGGGAGTTTTGGATTTCTTTCCAGAGTTTTCTGGTAATAAGTCAAAGCAGCGTCTAAAAACCCCTGTTTTTGAAGAATCTGAGCTATTTCATAATAGTTTTTATAGTTTTTAGGGTCCAATTGTGTCATGAGTAAAAATTCTTTTTGAGCTTCTTCCAGCTGATTATAATGAAGATATATTTTTGCCAGTTTTTCCCTTACTTCAATCTCTTTAATCTGTTTACCAAATCCAGGGTTTCGGATCACCTTTTTAAATTCTGGAATCGCCCATTCATAATTATTGGTATTAAAATAACAAATCCCTAAATAATAATGAGCTAAAACATTTTCATCATCTTTAATAATCATACTTTTAAGAGGCTCAATTGCCTTGTCAAAATTTTTTTCTTCAATCAATTTTTCTATTTTCTCGATTTTCCCCAGATGAAGAAAACGCCTTAAAAAAATAAATGTCAAGACCACGACCACTAAACCGACTACCCCAAAAACTGGATCAATAAACATAAATCTTACTCCTGCATTCTATTGTTCTAAGAAGTTGAAAACAACTTCCGCAAAGTCTCTGGGCCTTTCCAGAAGAGGATAATGCCCTGTTTTTTTGAAAACAAATATCTTTTTATTCATAGAGTGAATGGAATCATAACCTTGGATTCCATATTTTAAAGGTACCAGCTTATCTTCCTCGCCCCATAGAAAACAAATCGGGATTGAAAGTTTAGGCAGTTTATCATCTATATAAGTTGTCGGTTCCAGCATAGCTGACATTGACTTTTTAATAGCGCTCACTCTTTTCAATCCGTCCTGAAGGAGTTTTTGATAGTTTCTGGTGATAATATATTCGGTAATATTATTTTTCCGTTTAATTGCGACATCATAAAAACTCTTCCGAAAAACAGCCTCATCTTCTACCATTGTAGTATTTGATAAAAGCTTGACCCAATCTAAATAAGAAATCTGCTTCAGCATATTTCCGGGAACAGGCATGGCTTTAAAAAAAGCTGATGCAAGAACATTAAAACGCCTAAGCCCAGCGGTATCAACCAGAATCAGTTTTTCAACTCTATCCGGATAATGATAAGCAAAAAGCCCCGCTGTCTGTCCTCCAAGAGAATGCCCGACAAGGTTAATCTTATCAATGTTATGATAATCTAAAAATTCTTTTATAATTTCTACATAGCGGTGAAGATTAATCACACTCTCATTTTCAAACTGTGTCTGCCCAAAACCGGGAAGATCCAAAGCAAATGAACGGTAATGACTGCTTTTAATATAGAGATACTCGACTGCATAAAACCAGTTTAAAGAATCTTCCGTCATTCCATGGAGAAATAAAACATTTTTTTTAGGTTCTTTTTTTTCATCTTCTCTTACAAAATAAGCAATTTTCGCATCTGAAGTCTCAAAAAATTGATAATTTGATTCATAATGATTCAATTGTTTATTGATAAAAATCCGCTGCTGTTTTGATGTCGCAGGAAGTTTTGCGGCAAAGATATTTTTTATCTTAAGCCAGATTTTTTTAAACATTTCACTGCCTTTTTTATTATTTGTTTAATTTTTGTATAAAAAAATTATTGAGAAAAACTAAATCTTTTTTAGCTTTTGTCACCTTAAATTTAAAACTATTTCCGTTTAATTCAATACTTATTTTTGAATTTAAATTATATTGTTTTTCAAAAGGGTAAGTCAAAAGGATTTCTTCCGGCAAAGCTAAGTGCTTATAGTTCATTTTTTTTTGGGGTTCATACTGAATAACAAGATTTTCTTTTTGATAATCAATATTTTTAACATTCACTTCGATTTCTGAATCAATTTTAACAATAGCAAAAGTCGAAGGATTATTATCAAATGCTTTTTCAATGCTGAAAACCCTTTCTTCCGAAATGGAAGGAATATACCATTCTCCCTCACACTGAAGAACCGTGTTATCATAACTTGATTCCAAACGAATGGGACTTTCCCCCTTAAAAAGATTCTGCATAAGTACCCACCCCTGCACATCTCCCAGATTCACCAACGACCAGATTTTATCTTCCCCAAATAAATACGCTTTAACACCCGATTCAGCTTTTTTAAGAGTCTTTGCTGTTAAATCGGGTTTCAGTTTCACATCTGTATCTTTGATAAAAGTCACAATCTGAACTTCCCCGCCGTAAATCTTGTCTAAAGCAACATATCCTTCAATATTTTTCTCATAACTTACTCTGCATGTTTTTTGACTGCATTTTAAGATCTTAATGTATTCTCCTCTTTTTAAAGAATATTCAGTTTTCTTTTGAAGCGCTTCGTCTTGATACAAGTCAGTTGAAGTTAAAACGATGCCGTCTTGAGCGCATCCAATAAAAAGAAATAAAAGAAAAAGAAATAAATAATTTTTATTCATTCGGTAAAACAAAATAAACTCCTCGCCCTTTTTTTATATCAACCGGAAGATGAAATCCAATTTCTCCATCCAGTTGAGTTCTCCCATTCCCTTCAATTCTTACTTTTTTCGCTTTCAATATTTTTACTTTTGGAGAATAAATATGCCTGTTAAAAAAAACTTTCAGTATAAAAAATAATAATTCTAAAAAGCTTTTTCCTGAAAAAAGCGCAACGAAAAAAAAATCTTTATCAAAAACAGGATGAGGGGTAAATTGGAAAAAACCTCCGTATTTCTTACAATTACTCACAACCGCAAAACTTGCTTCATGCTCTTCTTTTCCATCTAAAATAATTTTATATTTTTTTTTAAAATTATATTTTAAAATATTTTGCAGGAAAGCGATGACATAAGAAAAAGTCATTAATGTTTTTCCTTTTGTTTCCACTTTTTCAACAAGATAACTATCAAAACCAATACTTTTCATTAAAATAAAAGATCTATCCCCTGAATATCCGGGATAAATCATCTTCACATTCCAGTCATTTATAATTTTTTCGAGCGCTTTGACCGGATTCATCAGATAGCCATTATCTCTGGCAAAAACATTGATTGTCCCGTAAGGAAGAAAAATAAACAAAAGATCATCCGATTCTCTTAAAGCAGTCATTGCCATATTCAAGGTTCCATCGCCTCCGCAGGCGACAACCAATTGAATAAGAGGTTCTTCTCTTTTTATTTTTCTAATTTCCTCGTTATCTGTTTTTCCATTGGTAATATAAGTCAGGACTTCCCCTTTGCTTTTTAAAATATTTTCCAGAGAAGCTTTTTCTTTTAAAGCTTTTTTTCTGCCGGATCTAGGATTAAGAATTAAAAGGATTTTCATTGATTTCAAAATCTTCCCACTTTTTATTCAGATGATGAAACAATAAAAAATCAACCGTTTCCCTTAAAAATTCCAGTTCATCATCTTTCACTATTAAATATATAATCTCTTCAAACTTAGAATAAATTATTTTTATTAAAAATTCTTTTAAATTTTGATCAAAAAAACGGTAAATCGACTCGGGAACGGCGCATTTTTTACAGACAGTCATTCCGTTTTTGATATTCCAGGCAATTCCACTTTGATTTTCTTCGCCGCAGAGGGAACAGTATTTTGGATTTTTTACAATTGAATGAATAATTAAATATTTTATTACGAATGAGTAAATTAAAAGATTCATTTTTTTTTCATCTGTATCTTTATCGAGCTGCTTAAGAAAAACAGCAAACATTTGAAAAATCTTTATATTTTCTTCTTTTTTTTCAAAAAATGAAAGATTGATAAACTTTAAAAAAGGAAATATTTTCCAAATAACTTCATAGGAAAGACCAGAAGTAAAAACAACTTTAATTTCCACTTCCTCGAGAATATAAAATGAATTTTTGCCAATCGAAAACGAACCCTCCACCCAATTCAGAGTCTCAAGTTTTCCCCTGAATTTGCTTTTCATTTTTCTTGCTCCGTAAGCCATTGCGGGAACAATTCCGTGATCCGGAGTAAAGATTCTGAATATTTTATGACTTTCCGCATAATTCATAGAATAAACAATAATCCCTTCAAGGTGAATTTTTCTTCCTGATTTCATTTTTCCTCAAGATTATACATCAAAACAAATCATACAAATATCATCCTCAAAACTCTCATTGCCCCTAAAACGGGCTAAATTCTGATAAAGATTTTCTATGAATAATTTCGGGGAAAGGGAATAACAGCCTTTTAATATTTCTTCTATCTCATTTTCAAAATAGTATTCTTTATTTAAGTCATTGACAGTTTCGGTAAGCCCGTCTGTATAAAGAAGGACCCGATTGCCTGATTGAAAAAAAAATTTATTATTTTGATAAAGCGTTTTTTTCATTTCAAGAAATTGATTGTCAAAAACAGCAAGCGGAAAACCTTTTTTTAACATCGGAAGAAAATCAACACTGTCTTTTTGAATGACATAAGGCGGATTGTGCCCTGCATTCGCGTAAATCATGGAATAATCCTCATAGGAATAAATTCCATAGAAAGCTGTGATAAAATTATCCGCAGTCTGCTTGTAAAGCCCTTCATTGAGATAAGATAAAAAATCCGCCGGGTTTTTTTTGACATTTCCTGCCTGCAAAATAAAACTTTTGATCATGGATGTGATAAAAGCGGCAGGAATTCCATGTCCGGAAACATCGCTTAAAAAAAATCCGATTTTATTTTCCTCCGGAAATGGAATAAACTCGTAAAAATCTCCGCCTACCTGACTCATCGGCTTATAAAATGAAGCAATATGAGGAGCAGGCTCAACCGAAGGAATTAATGACTTTTGAATTTGACGCGCCATTTCAATTTCTTTTTCAATTTCAACATTCCTGATTTTCAGCTTGTTTTTTTCTTCTTCAAGTTCCTGAGTTCTTTCCCTGACCTTGCACTCGAGATTTTTATTCATATTGGTTATTTCTGTAATCTGATTTTTGAGCTGACTGCTCATCTGATTCAAACTTTCTCCCAGATATCCCAGTTCATCTGAAGACACAACCTGCATCTTTGTTTCATAATCCCCCTGCCTGATCTTTTCTGTCATGTTTTTCATTGCCTTTAAGGGATTTTGATAGTATTTAATCATTAGAAAAGTTAATACTAACCCTGAAATGATAAAAAATAAAGCAATGATAAAAAATGTTTTTCCAAATTGAGAAAGATGAAAAGAACTTTCATTACAGAAAAAATCGTAAAGATGAATTGATATCATCACAAAAGGAAAAATAACTATAGCTAAAAAATAAAAAACAAACCGAGTGCGAGTTGATAAATTAACAACACCTGTGTAATGGGAAATATCTCCCATTGGGAAAAAAAATGGAATAAAAATCTTTCGGTTTATATATTCAAAAAAATAAAAAGAAACAACAAATGATAAACTTCCAAGAATAAGATCATGAATCAGAGCTCCAATGAGAAATTGAGAAATCTCAAAATTGATATAATTTTCTGATTGTAGAATATAAAGCATGAGACTCATGCCTACAAAAGAAATAATCCAACCCAAACTTGATAAAAAACCAATGGTTAAAGGAAGGTTCAATATTCTTTTGGCAGTATAGGAATCCATAGGCTTATGATTTTTTCTTAAAAAAAGAGAAATAGGTTTAAAATGTTTCAAAATCAAAAAAACTGGAATTGAAAAAGGAAATATAATATTAATAATAAAATTAATCACTTTAAGACTGATTGGAAGGAGATGCATCTGCTCAATTAAATTATCACTTGTGATTTGCAATAAATTTTTTTCAAATAAAAGCGAAACAAAATTTGATAGAATAGTTCCACCGACAATAAAAAAACTATATTTTTTGATTGTTATAGACTGACAAAATTGTTTGATTCCTTTTTTCAGTTTATTCATAAGATTGCCTTTAATAATTTTATCATTAAATTTAATATATTCTTTTTTTATTATTTAGATTTTTCATTATATTTATTTAATAAAGACTCTTATACTACAGAGGAAAAAATGAGAAAAATATTGATTTTCTTTTTAGTTTTATTTTGTGTTAATTTTCTTTGGGCTGAAGAAAAAAAAGAAAAGAAAGACGAGCCCCCTCAAAAAGACTATTATCATGAAAATTTTGATGAGATGGACGAAGCGTTTGAGAAAAAATTGGAAAATGAAAACAAAGACACAGACGACGATCTGGAACTCAGACCTAAAAAATCATTTTATTATTAAAACAAACTGACTTCTTGGAATTTTTAAATTTTGAAAAAAAGAGCCGTTATTGGAGATATGTTTGCTTGATTCTATTGTAAAAGATTTTGCTCATCTGCTAAAAAAAGAACTTAAGGACAATTTAAAAAATTTTTTTCTTTTTGGTTCTCGAGCCAGAGGAGATTTTCATGAAGGCTCTGACTATGATTTTTTGATCGTACTTGCTTATAAAGATTCTCTCATTGTTGAGCAAATAAGAAAACTGGAAGTAAAATTACTCAGTCAATTCGATGTTTTATTAGCAAGTATTATTTATGATGAAAATGAATGGAAAAAAAGAGAAAATATGCCAATAGCTATAAATATACGAAAAGAAGGTATCTCTATATAAATGGAAAAACTGACAGAAATACAAGCACTATTAAAAAAATCAGATAGTAAACTTTTTACTGCAGAATTAGAGTTTGAAAATAAAAGATACGATGACTCTGTTTCCAGAAGTTATTATGCGGTTTTTCATGCCATTTCAGCATTGCTTTTATCAAAAAACCTGACTTTTTCATCTCATGGACAAACAATTGGAGCTTTTAACCGTGAATTTATCAAAACAGGCTTATTTCCAAAAGAATTTAATAATTTTATTCATGCATTGTTTGAAGATCGTCAAATTGGTGATTATGATGCGATGTCTGAAATAGATTCAGAAACAGCTGAAAAGAACTTACATTATGCAAAAACAATCATACAGGCTGTAAAAATTTACTTCAAGCAATAAACTTTAAATCTTCTTCTCTTCTTTTTGAGAAATTGAGATAAAAAATAATTTTACCGCTACTTTTGGAAGCGGTTCTCCGGTTGATAATTCTTGTGATTTCCGTTTGCTCATTTCCCATTCTTTTCCAGTCCAGTAGTCATAAAAATAGGAAAATATTTTAGTTTTTCCAAGATCGGTTTCTAAAACAAAATCATTTAGTTCCTGAATGTTTTTTTTATAGATAAAGGAGATTCCTTTCAAATCTTTGATTTCGTATTCAGAAGGATAAAAAACAAAAGCATTGTCTTTATATTTGAACCCCTGCCATTTTTTTACGCTGACAGACTGAATATTTTCAAGAGTAAATTCCTTATAAAATTCAAACCCGTTTTTTTCACTTGTGACAAAAATTTTAAAATTTTTAATCGATGCAGTTCCTTCAAAGACTATATTTTTATCTGAAAAGAAAACCTTGACTTTTATTTGATTTTTTGGAACTTGAGAAGACGCTTTCTCATCAGTTCCTACTTTTGGATCCTTGGGATCATTTGGATTATTTACCGCATAAAGCATTCTGAAATGAGAAAGCAGAAAAATCAGGAAAAAAATTTTTTTGATCATTTTCCTTCTAGTATCTTAATGATTTTTTCTGTAATATCCAGTTCCGGATCGGCTATCAAAACATATTTGTAGTCAATAATAAAATTAAATCCAAGATTGGGCGATTCTGTCCGGATTGTTTCAAGAACTTTTTGATAAACTGGGGTCAGCATTTCTTTTTCTTTCTTTTCCAGGTCTTTATTGGCGTTATTGATAAAGATTTCCAGCTCTTGTCTTTTTGCTTCAATCTGGGCTAAATAATCCCTGACCTGCATTTCTGAAAGTTCTTTTGATTTTGATTCCAGTTCGCCTTCCAGTTTTTTAATATCATTTTCCATCTGAGTTTTTGTATTCTCATAAGTATCTCTCTGATTTTTTAGAAAATCAAGGACTTTTTTTCCTTCAGGATAAGTTTTTATCACTTTTTGAAGGTCAATGTATCCTAATTTTATTATTTTTGTTGTGCTGCTTTGCGCCCCAAGGCACAACGGAAGCCCAAAAGTCAAAATAAAGAACAGAGTGATTTTTTTCATTTTCCCCCCAAAATTAATCATTCGTGTTTTGTTTTAGCCTTTCTTCTTCTCTTGCTGTCAGTTCTTCCAGAAGAAAAGTATTAAAATCCACTTTTTCATCATAAAAAAGAATAAAATCTTCCTCAGGAAAAATCAGGCTGAAACCTTTTTTCCGCCTTGCTTCTTTGATCGCAAGAATAATTTCTTTTTTCAGCTCTTTTCCCTTAAGCGTTTCCAGTTCCAGAAAATCTTTTCTTTTTTTTTCTTCTAAAACCGCAATTTTCTTTTTCAGGCTTAAAAGTTTATTATTTAAATTGATCCTTTCGGATAAAGGCCCGTTCATATTTTTAATAAAATCATACTCTTTTTGATAAATGGAAAGCTGATAGTATTTCTTATCCAGAAAAAGATTCCAGCTTTCCCGAAGTTCTTTTGCTTTCAAATATTCTTCTGCTACTTTTTCCATTTTAAAAACACCGACTTTAATGAGAATATCGGCTTTTAAAAAAACAGGAAAAAATAAAAAGAAAAAAACAAAAAAACGAATCATCCCTTCTCCTAAAAAAATCCGGCAATCGAGAGGACAAATGTCCAGTTTCCAAGACCTAATCCCGGCTGTTGGTCTTTAAAAAATCCGTCTTCCCATTTCAGCCTTTTGGCAAAATAAAGGCGGATCGGAAACATTGGGATTTCAATTTTCAGCCCCCATCCGGTACTGTAATAAAAATCTTTCAGTTTTAAAGGAAGGTCATCAAATCCGCCTTTATCACTGACATTTCCACCGTCAAAAAAGAAAGCCCACCATAAAAGGTTTTGAGTTCCCGGTATCGGGATTCGAAGTTCGCTTCCTAGACTCACTTTTCCCAGTCCTTTTACTTTATCGTCATAAAGCTGATTTTCCCAACCCCTTAATTCCCGAATTCCGTCAAAATCCAGCCTGTTTTCTGAATAGAGTTTAGGAGAATTTTTAAAAGGTAAAGCGGTAATAGTTGAAATACCGATGTGGTTTGCCCATACCAGATTCCATTTGTATTTTTTAATTTCTTTCAATGTCAGATAGCCTGAAAGATCAACTGAATAATTGATAAACTGGTTATAGCCGCCCTGAAGCCCGTAAAAAGTAACATCAGGAGAAAAAACGATTCCTTTGGTTGGAGTAAGATAATTATCGGTTGAATCATAGCTGACTGAAAATCCGGTTTGGGTAACCGGCTCATATTTTCCAGTCTTCAAAAGAGTACGAAGCCTGTATTCATCATCTTCATAAAGATTATCCACTGTAATATTTTTTGCGTCATAGTATTTTGAAAAACTGAGAGACTGTCTGGCTCCCGCACCCCAGTATTCTGAGATCGAATAACCAAACCCTAATCCAAAAACCAGACTCTGGCTTTTAAAATACCTTTCATCATCTAAAGCATCGGCTGTACTGGAAGCCATCCCATCTCCGTTTCTATCTTCATCCGAATAATTATCAAAATCAGATGCGCCTTCATTATAAAGACTCATTCCGCTTCCGTTGTTATAATATTTATCGATCAGCCCATTGTGATCCCGGTCATAAGAAGGAATCACATCATTCTGAGCCCATTTATAAGAGATGGAAAAACTGTAGCTGACCGGAATATATCCGATCCATCTGGAGCCGAATGAGGTGGAAAGGCTCTGGCTTTTTTGACCGTAATCGCCTCTAAAAGAAAGATTATACCCTTTTCCTAAAAAGTTAAGCTCTGAAATCTGACCGAACAGCGTAAATCCTGAAAGGGTTCCATATCCTCCCCCCATCGTCAGCATTCCTGTTTTCCCCTCTTCCACTTTCCAGAAAAGGTCAATCAATCCTTCTTCACTTCCGGTTTTCGGTTCAAATTCAGCATTCGCAAAAAACTGGCTTTTCATCAAGCGTTCATGGGTCCTTAAGATTTTTGAAAAGTCGTAAATTTCTCCTTCCCGAATTCTAAACTCCCGGTCAATCACCGGTGTTTCTGTCTTAGAGTTCCCGATAATGTACATATTTTCAATATGTACTTTTTCCCCTTCATAAATATCAATCACATAGGAAATAACTTTTTTTTCTTCATCAACTTTAGGTATAGGCGTGATTTTAGAATAAAAAAAACCGTTACTTTGGTAACTCATATAAGAATTTCTCATAAACTCTTCAAACTTGGTATCGTTATAAACCGATCCCTCTTCCATATCAAACCCTTCAAAAAGGGATTTGGTGGTTATTTTTTCATTCCCGGCAAGCTCAATCTTTCCGAAAGTATATTGAGGACCTTCTTCAATTTTGAAAGAAAGATAGTATCCTGATTCTTCTTCAGGATGAACCGTAGTCTCAGATTTGATCTCAATTTTAATATCCGGCATTTTCAGCTTTTCAGCCAATGTTTTTTCCAGAATTGTTTTTTCATTATTTAAAAGCTCTAACCGGTTAAAAATATAAGTTTTAATTGTTTCAACAGCCTTTTTTTGTTCATCTGTCCCGGCAATGCTTTTTAATATTGAATCAATTTTAGCCTTATCAGGATTAAACCCGTCTGTTTCAAAAACTTTTTTCAATCCATCTAAAATGATTTCTATTTTATCGCCTTCAAAATCCGCATTTTCTAAAACAGCGCCGATGCGTTCCATCAGTTCAAGAAAAGAATATTTGACTAAAACTGAAATTTGATCAATTTTAAACTTCATATATCCCTGACTCTTTGCAAATTTGATCATTTTATCTTTGTCTTCTTTAAAATCATTTGCAAAAAGGGGCAGCTGGTAGTCTTTAATTCCTAAATATCTCGGCTCGCTGATTTTCTCCATTGTATCTTTTAAGTCATCCGGATCAATATTTCCAGTTCCAAGAATATCCAGTTTCTGAATATTGATTTTTTTTCCTTCCTTAATTTCAATCACCAAGACACCGCTGTCTTTCAGAAGCGAATCATCTGTTCTGGCTTCAGTCTCTGCAAAGCCTTCCTTAACATATTCCTCAAGAATTTTCTTTTCGTCTTTTTTCACATAATAGGGGTTATAAAACTCCCATTCCTTATTTTTCATAAACTTTAAGATATCTTTCCGTTTAATTTCAAGGCTTGCATCTTCAGGATCTTCATATTGAAAATGGATCGATTGAAAGATTTCAATGACCTTATCTTCATCCGCATCGGAAGTCAATTCATAAATCATATCTTCTTCATTTTTCTGATAAGCTTTCTTGATATATTCATAATCTTCCTGATTTTTTGCTTCATCCATCTTTCTTTTCTGGACAGCTTTCAAGACATGGTATTCAAAATCAAAAATACTGATTTCATCCCAGGCTTTATACTCAAACTGCCCCATAATTTCATAGTCTTCATCATCAAAAGTTTTCTTTTTCCGGATCTCTATTTTAAAAATCTGGGGTCTTTCTTCCACAATATAATTTAAGGTCAACTGTCCGTTTTCCTCTATTATTTCCAGTCTGATATTTTCAAAATATCCGAATTCATAAAGATTCTTTAAATCTTTAGAAGCTTTTTCATCAACAAATTCCATGCCTTGAGATAAATAAAGAGCAGGCGTTAATTTATCCTCTTCTGCGTTATGAAGCCCGAAAAAATGGATTTCTTTTATAATTTTCCCCTGATAATCAGAGGCATTTAAAAAAACGGGACAAACTAGAAACACAAGGGCTGCCATAAGGCTCTGGGAAATTTTACGCATTCTTTCTCCTTTGATACATTGAAAATTAGTTTTTTAAAAAAAACATGCAACTTTTTTTCATTCTTCTCGTCTTTATTTCAAAGATTTTTTTGACTAAATTTAAAATGCTTTAATTTTAAACTTTAAAAAAAGAAGTTAGAAAAAATAACTAATATTAGACTGCAAAGTCAAGTTTATAAAGAGAGGAAACAATGATTCCAAAAAAAATCGAGATCATGGACACCACTTTGAGAGACGGTGAACAGATGGCCAATGTCTCTTATTCCGCTTCTGAAAAACTGAATATTGCAAAGATTCTTCTTCACCAGACGAAAGTTGACCGTTTAGAATTGACCAGCGCGAGAGTTTCTGAAAAAGAAGGAGACTCAATTCAGCATGTGATCCAAAATCTTGGGAAAACTAAAAAATTTGAAATTCTGGGGTTTGTGGATAATCATAAATCAATCGACTGGATCAGAGAATGCGGGGGGCAAACCCTGAATCTTCTCACCAAAGGTTCTTTAAAACACCTGACCATCCAGATCAAAAAAACAAGAGAAGAACATTTAAAAGATATTCTTAGCGAAATTGATTATGCTCAAAAATTTGATTTTGATGTCAATGTATATCTAGAAGACTGGTCTAATGGCATGCTTCATTCCAAAGAATATGTTTTTTTCATGATTAAAAATCTGGCTGGAAAAGTAAAAAGAATCATGCTTCCAGACACACTTGGAGTATTAAATCCCAGCCTTACTGCTTCACTGATTTCTGAAACAAAAAATGAGTTTCCCGACTTGTTTTTCGATTTTCATCCTCACAACGACTACGGTCTTGCCACTGCAAACTGCATTGCGGCCGTAGAAGCCGGCGCTGACGGACTTCACCTGACAGTAAACGGAATGGGAGAACGGGCAGGAAATGCTCCTTTAGAAGAAGTTGTGACTTCAATTAAAGATTTTTTTCCTGATAAATATTACACTTCCATAGAAGAAAAAACTTTATACAAAGCTTCTAAAACAGTTGAAATCTATTCTACCAGCAGAATGTCTCCGAATAAAGCAATTGTCGGAAGCAATGTCTTTACCCAGACTGCTGGAGTTCATGCAGACGGCGATAAAAAAGGAGGACTTTATGAAAATAAGCTTCTTCCTGAAAGATTTGGAAGAGAAAGAGAATACGCTTTAGGAAAACTTTCAGGAAAAGCGAATCTGGAACAGAATCTCAAAAAAATGGATATTCAGCTCTCTGAATCTGAAAAAAATAAAGTATTGAAAAAAATCATTGAACTCTCTGAAAGAAAACAGACTTTTACGGTAGAAGATTTACCTTATATTATCGACGATATATTAGATTCCAAAGAAACTGAAAAAGTTTTTTCAATCAATTCTTTTATTATCACCACTTCTTTCCATCATCAGCCGGTAGCTACTATCCTGATAGACTTTCAAGGAGAAACTATAGAACAGACCGCATCTGGAGACGGAGGTTTTGACGCTTTTATGAACGCGCTTCGAAAAATATCAGAAAAAGTTGATCTGAAGATTCCAAAATTAATTGACTATCAAGTCAATATCCCTCCTGGAGGCAAGACGGATGCTTTGGTGCAAACCACTATTATCTGGGAATATGAAGGAAAAGAATTTAAAACCAAGGGAGTTCATTCCGACCAGCTGACAGCGGCGATTGAAGCAACTGAAAAAGTGATTAATAAAATCTGCGGATAATAAAAATAAAGCCGATGATTCGAATCATCGGCTTTATTATTTTATTTTTCAATGATTGTTATTGATTTGAAATTAATCCCTGCCCCTGATTTTCATCAGCAGTCTCAAAATTTCAATATAGAGCCAGATTAAAGTAACCATTAATCCGAAAGCAGAATACCATTCCATGTATTTCGGCCATCCTTCCTGATTTCCCCTTTCAATCATATCGAAATCCAGAATCAGGTTTAACGCTGCAATAATCACCACAGCTGTGCTAAAGGCGATTCCAAAAAGTCCTCCTTCATGGATAAAAGGAATTTGAATTCCAAAAAATCCCAAAACTATACTCACCAGATAAAGAATCCCTACTCCGCCGGTTGCGGCAAATAGCCCCATTTTAAATTTTTTGGTCACTTCCACAAACTTAAACTTATATGCTGCAAGCATGATAAGAAAAACACCGAAAGTCAGTCCTACTGCCTGAATCACAATTCCCGGATACTGAGTTTCGATAAAACCGGACAAAGCTCCAAGAAAAAGACCTTCACAGATTGCATATAAAGGCGCTGTCCACATCGACCATTGAGCTTTAAAAACCGTGATCAGGGCAAAAACAAGCCCTCCTATCAAACCTCCGATCATCAGAGGCATTACGCTCTTTATCTGAGAAAGAGAAATTCCTGCCTCCTCCCCTACCAAGACACTCATATCAACATAAGCCAGCCTCCAGCTGAAGAAAGCGCCCGCTAAAACCAGCAGTAAAAGGATCGCTGTTTTATTGACAGCGCCTGCATCCGTCATCTTCTCTGAATCGACTCCGCTTCCTACCAGTCTTCTTTCTATCATTTTGTCTGAAAAAATTGGATTTCCCGATCTCATTTTTTATTCCTCCTTATTTTTTTCCCCATTTTGCGATATAAGGAAAAGCCTCAACCGCTTTATCAAAAAAAGATTTATTGGACGCATTGATCATAAATATCCAGTTTTTGTTGTTCCAGATATACCAGAGCCGTCCCTCTTGATCCGTTGCTTCAATCTGAAACTCCTGATTGACCGAAGACTGCATTCTTGAAGGCATTTGATTCGTTTTCGGCGTGATATAGGACTTGTAAAACTCTATCGCATCTTTCGGGCTGCCGGTTTGAATTACAGAAATCTCAATTTCTCCCGTACCGTATTTTGCGGTAAAACCTAAGACCGTTTTTGGAAGACTCATTTGAGTAATATCCCGTTTCAATGAATCAATTTCCACAGGAAAAACCTGATCAAAATCGGCATCAGATGGGGGTGTTTTAAAATTTGTGTTGTATTTTTTTGCACATCCGGAAAAAACAAAAAAAGCAGTCAAAAGTAAAATACTCCCTAATATTTTGTTTTTATGCATTCAAACCTCCTGTATTGTTTACCTTTGTTATCATTTTTAATGAAAAGACTTTTCTAAAAAGAATAACAAGTTTTTGTAAAAAAATCAAGTCAATCTTTGAGTTGTAAAACAACAGGGCAATGATCCGATCCTTCCACTTCATTTAAAATAAAAGCATCTTGAATTTGATCTTCCATATTTTTTGATACCAAATGATAATCAATGCGCCATCCTATATTTTTCAGCCTTGCCTGAAAACGGTAGCTCCACCATGAATATTTGACTGTATCAGGATAAAAATAACGGTAAGTATCAATAAAACCGCTTTCCAGATAGCGGTCGATCCATTCTCTTTCAATAGGCAGAAAACCGGAATATTTTTCATTTGCTTTCGGATTTTCCAGATCGATTTCCCGGTGAGCTGTATTAAAATCTCCGCAGATAATAATTTTTTTCCCTTTTTCTATCAGGGAAAGAGTCTGTTTTAAAACACTGTCATAAAACCGGAGTTTGTAATCCAGCCGGACTTCATCTTTCTGTCCGTTTGGAAAATAAATATTAAAAAGTAAAAAATCCTGATACTCGGCTATCAAAATCCTTCCTTCAGAATCAAATTCCATGATGCCGATTTCTTGTGAAACTGAGATAGGGGCGATTTTTGAATAAATAGCCACACCGCTATAGCCTTTTCTTTCAGCGGAATGAAAATAGGAAGAATAACCTGGAATATCTCTCAGATTATCTGAAAGCTGTTTCTCTTCTGCCTTGGTTTCCTGAAGACAGAGAATATCGGGATTTTCTTTCAAAACCCAGTCTGTAAATCCCTTTTTTTCAACCGCCCTGATTCCATTGACATTCCAAGAATAAATTTTCAACTTCTTCTCCTTTTTGGAAGCTTATAAAAATAATTGGTAAAAAAAATTTTATTCGTTAAATTTTAATTTATAAAAATAATTCCGATTCATGAAATGATTCCTAAAATATTAGAACTCTATAAACAGAAAAAATTCCGTTCCGCACTTAAACTTCTTTTGAAAGAACAAAGGAAAAATCCTTACCGGGCAGAAGTTTATCTTCTTTTTTTTCTGATATACAAAAAACTCAATGAAGAAAAAAAAATGCTGAAATGGCTGAAAGAAGGATTTTATCTTCTTCCAGATTCCCTTGCAATTTCTGAGCTTTATGCTTATTATTCGATTTTTCTTTTCAAAAACCCGAATTCTTCTCTCCCTGCCATTAAAAACCTGATTGAGAAAAAGTCTTTCTCAGTTTCATTTTTGCTCAGCCGTTACTATTTAAAAAAAGGCAACCTGGAAAAAGCGCTCTTTCACTCAAAGTTTCCCACTTTAGTTTCCAATAAAAAGATTTTTTTCCGTTTAAGATTTTTTCTTTTCTGGAAATTCCAGATGAGTGAAAAATTAAAAAAATACCAGAAATTTTATTTTGTCAGAAAATTAACGGGAAATTTTTCTTTTCAAGATGCGAATAAAATAAAAACCAATTATGAACGGATTCAAATTTTAAAAAAGAAAGGTATTATTGATTTAAAACCTAAACTGATTAAAAATCCTTTATTTCAATATTGGATTTTTAAAAAATACGGTTTTTTTATTCCCAAAACTCATCTTTGTGTTCTGATTCAGCTTTTAAAAGAAAAAAATTTTGATATTTTCTTGGAATTAAATGAAAAAAAGAAGAAAAACAAGCCTCTGATATCCGAAAATTTAATCAAATGGATTGCTTTGATAACGCTTGGAGCAGTTGTATTTTATTTCCTGAAAGAGGTTTTTTAAAATTAAAGCAAAATGGATTCTTATTTCATTATTTATCATTCCTTTACACCTGTCTGCTTTAAATATAGAAACTCATATTCAAAATAAGCATTTTCAGGAAGCTTATCAGGAATTGCTTGAATTGATTCAAAAAGATGTCGGGATTATTGAAAACTATGCTGCTCTTCTTTCTTATTTTGACAAAAAAAAATATCCTGATTTTTATGAATTTACTGTCACCAAAACCAACGAACTGCTTAAAAATCACTATTATCGTGAAGCCTTAAGGTTTTATCAGCTCTTAACTCTTTTCGAAAAAAACGATACAGAACTTTATAAAAACTATAAAACAGCTTATCTGGCTTATACTTCAAGCATTTTAGAGATTAAAAAAGCTATTGGCGAATACCAGAAGGGAGAAATACAGACTGCCAAAAAAAAATTGCAGGATCTTCAGGAAAAACTCCCGGGAAATTCTAATTTACAGGAAATGGTTAAACTGGGAGAAAAAGAGATTGAGAAAAAAATAGAAAAAGACTATATTCTTCCAGGTATTCAAAGAATTGAAACTTTTTTACAAGAAAAAAGGTTTAATGAAGCAAAAGGATATTTTTTAATGCTGAAAAGGCTTTTAAAAGAAGAAATTCAAACTAGTCTAAAAATAAAAATTAAAGCTGCGGAAAAAAAATATTATTTTGAAGAAGCTGAAAAAGCTGTTTTGGAAGCAAAAGACTATAACCTCGCCATGGATAGGATTAAATCTTACCTTGCCTTTTATCCGGAAGACAATGACGCAAATCAGAAATTAAATCAATATAAAGAGATGAAATTAAAAGCTGAAATGCAGGTTGAAGCTTACAATCAGCTGAAAAAAGGCGATTACTATTTGAGTCAAAAACAATACAGTCTGGCTGTCTTTCACTATAAAAATTATCTGGATATGGTAAAAGAAGACGACCAAGTCGAGAAAAAAATTAAATCTCTTGAAAAAATGATTGAAGAAGAAAGAAATAAAACTTATTTTTATGAAAATTACAACAAAGCTCTTGAAAAAATAAAATTGAAAGATTTAGAAGGAGCTTTAAAACTCTTTGATCAAATCAAGAATTATAATTATGAAAAAGAAAAAGTTACTCTTTACCTCAATAATATCCGTGAAGAACTTGAAAAGATAAGAATTGAAAGAGAAAAAGAAAATACTGCCAGAAATTATTTTGAAGAAGGGCAGAAAAAATATTCAAAAGAAAATTATCGCGAAGCTTTGGATGATTATCTTTTATCTTTCTCACTTTTAAATGAAATTAACGGCAGAGAGCTTTTAAAAAAAGATGTCCAGGATGCTGTAAAAAAAACTCAGAGCGTTTTGAAAGAGATTGAAAATAAGAGAATAAAAGAAAGACTCAATAAAATTGAATCCGGAATCAATAAAGGGAAAAGAGAATATTTTTTAAGCAATTACGATAAAGCGCTCGCCTATTTTAATGAAGTTTTAGAACTGGATGACTCAAATATCATTGTGAAAGATTATAAAGAACTGATTGAAGAAGCGCAAAAGATCGATGCTATCGGAAAAATATCCGACAGAGATCCTTTTTATCCCCTCTATCTTTCATTAAAAACAGAAGGGGAACGATTGAAAGAAGAAGGAATCGCTGTCTATAAAAATAATCAGGAGCAGGGAAAAGAGATTTTACTGGAATCTCTTAATAAATGGCAGACTATTAAAAGAGCATTCCCTTATAATGAAGAAGCAAGGGTCAATATTAGAAGTATTTTTAAAATTATTGATGAAAAAGGATGGAAAGAATCGATAGAAGATGATATGAAAAGAGCAATAGACCTTGCGGACAAAGGCGAAGAAAAAACCGCCTATAAGCTTTTAAAAGAGCTTTATGACGAAGCCCCTGATTTTCCAAAACTTTCTCAATATATAAAACAATTTGAAAAAAAACAAAAAGAATCGGTGAGAAATTATTTTACGCCTGAGGAAAAAACAGAAGCAAAAAACTTATATAACCAGGCTCTCAATTCTTTTTCACAAAAAAAATATCCAGAAGCTTTAAAATTAACCGAAAAAATATTAAAAATAAATAAATATTCGAAAGATGATATACTGGAAAACGCTAAAAGTCTTTATATTAGAATTAAAAGTAAAATGGATACGGAAAGTCTGGAAAGTTTAAATTTAAGTATTGGACAATTAGAAGAAAGAACTAAATATTACCGCGAAGCTTTGAGTTTTTACCAGCAGGGTGATTTTAAAAAAGCATTGGAATTCGCGAAAAAATCTCTTAAAATAGACCCGACTTATAACGCTGCTCAAAGACTTTTGGACTCTGCTGAAAAAAGGTTGAAATTGTGAAAAAAATAATATTGTTTTTATTTCTTCTCCTTCCTTCTTTGGTTTTTTCACAAAAAGAACTGAATTTTATCCGCCATAAAGAAATTGAAAACGGAGTTCTTTCCTTTAAAGTAAAAAATTATAATAATTACATAGGCGTTCTTTATCTAAAAGAAAAAAAGAAAAATACTTTTGTTTTAACCTTGAAAACTTTTTTTAAAGAAAAAGAAATTCAGGATATTGAAATTACTACATTTAAAAGCAAGGAAAACCTGAATTTTGATTTTTATATTGACAATGCCAATGCTTATCTTGTCTATCAAACTCCGGACAATACTATCTTTTATGAAAAAATCGATTCTATTTACTCTAAACCTTTTTTTGCCTATAAAAAAGAACTCAACCAGGATCAGTCTCAGGTTTATTCTCTGCCCAGTATTTATAAGTTTGGTTCAAAAATTTATGTTTTTTACCATAAAGAATCCGTTAAAAACAAACTCGACATTTTACTTCAGGTTTCTGAAAACGGAACCGATTTTAACCATCCCCTTAATTTTACAGAATCTTTAGGGTATGCTGTTTATCCGAAATTATTTGTATTTAACAGTCAATTAGGAATTATTTTTCAGGGCAGAAGCGGTGAAATTTCAGGAAAAATTTATTTTGAGCTTTACCTTGCGAAAATTGATTCTCTGGGCACTCGAATTATTGATATCAACAAGCTGACAGAAAATATCGGGGATAATTTTGCGGCCGATTTAAGTTTAACAGATGGAAGAATTCTGATGAGCTGGGAAAACCGTTTGAATAATTGGCGCATTATGTATAATTATCTTTCTTTAAATGAAATCAAACTCTTGACTTCTCCCAAAATATTGACTTCAAATTATTATAATTATCATGCTCCTAAACTAGTCCGGTTTCTGGACGAGCTTTATCTTTTTGTTCAGAGAATCGGCAGCAACAGCGACAGCCTTTATTATTTCAAAATCAACTCAAAAGGTGAAATCCAGGAAGAGAAAGAAACCAGAATAGAACTCAAAGAAAATTTTGTCATCAGCGCTTCTTCCTGCTGGCTTTTTTATCTGGATACCAAAAACAGGATTCTCAGAGCTTCAGCAGACACTGATACGGCTGAAATAATTTTACCCCCCTACCTTCAGGAAAAAGAATTTTTTGGAAGAAACAATGTGAAAATAGAATGGCTCCCGATAAAAGACGAGAGCGGAATTGAGGGATATTATTATCTTTTTGACAGAACCCCCTATTCCATCCCCGATGAAGTCAATAAACTGGATTCTTCCACATCTTTTATCAACCTCTACGCTCCTCAGGAAGGTGTTTGGTATTTTCATCTTTTTTATCAGGATAAAGCTGGAAACAAGAGTCAGGTTCTCCATAAAAAGATTCAAGTCGATACCACTATTCCCTATGTTGGAAAAATTGATTTTTCAGCTAACGAAATCATTGATTCTGAGAAAAATATACTGGCGAATACTAATAATATTAAAATCAAATGGAATAAAAATGAAAATGTTGAATACTATCAATACATTGTAGATGTCTATCCTAAATTTTATGAACATAAAATCAAAAAAACAGAAGAAACTGAACTTCAAATCCCAACTCTTAAAGCCGGAAAATACTATTTTCATATTCACCCTGTCTCCCGATCTGGGAATAAAGGCGAAGTTATCACTGTCCCGTTTATTGTACAAAAATATGCTCCCTCAAACACTCTTCAATTTACAAACTATAATAACAATGAACCTATTATTAAAAAAATTATTATTAAACAGCTGGTTGTGAAAAACATTAATCTCATCCCCATCCCCTCCTATCTTTCGGCAGGAGAAAATCAATTTTTCACCATTCCCTTCTGGGATCTTCCCGTCAGAATCAAATTAAAGCTGATTGTTTCCCTTGCTCTTGTTTTTTTGATTGTAGTTCTTCTCTATATTCTTCTTTTTATGAGACATCAAAAACTTTTTAGCCTTTACCGGCATATCCATGCACTTTCTCATGACCACCTCTCTTTTCATGACATGCTGGATCAAAACATCCCTGAATTTCAAATTGAAGAAGGTTCCGGGGATGAATTTTTAGAAAATCTTGATATGGAAACACTCAAAAAATATCAGACTCTTATTGATAAAGCCAAAAATTTCGATCTTTCTGTTCAGCATCTTGAAGAAGAAATTAAGCATAAAAACCTTTCAGCCGCAAAAAAAATTCATGAAAAAACCTATGAAACAGCGATTTTAGAAGAAGTTATCCATGAAGCCGATGAAATTATTACTGACGCAGAAATTATACTAGAACCGAAAGCAATTACCGAAGCTGAAGTTATCTCCGAAGCTGAAATTATCTCCGAAGCTGAAGACATCTCCGAAGCTGAAGTTATCTCCGAAGCTGAAGTTATCTCCGAAGCTGAAGTTATCTCCGAAGCTGAAGTTATCTCCGAAGCTGAAGTTATCTCCGAAGCTGAAGACATCTCCGAAGCTGAAGTTATTGAAAATAAAGAAATAAATACCAATCTGACTGATAATATTCAGCCTGAGGAAAAAGAAAAAACAAAAAAACCTGTTCAGAAAATCAAACAAGAAGCGCCTCAGACGGAATTTAAGGAGAAGCTGAAATTAAAAATCAAGTACTCTTTTTTAATTACCATTCTTGTCATGTTTACCATGGGAATCGGAAGTTTCATCAACGGGATCATCACTTTGAAAAATACCCGTTCCAATTTGAGTAATGAAATCATGAAAAGGGCTGAAACTGTTATTAAATCCTTGTCAAACAGCATGATAGAACCCGCTTTGGTAGATGATTTTCTATTAATTGTTGAATATATTAATAACTATAAACTTGTGGAAGATATTCTTTATACTTCCTCAGAAATTGTCTTAAAAAAAGACGGGAAACTCAAAGTGTCTTTTAAGGATACTGAAGATGTTTTTTATATTAAAGACAATTTAAATAATTTAGATGAAATAAAAGAAATAGAAATTGTGAAGAAATTGATTCAAATGACCAATGAATCAAAAAAACCAGTTCTATTGATCGATCCTCCAGTCGATACTGAAAATCTTTTGAAAAAGTATTCTCTTTACTATCCCGTTCTTTATTCAAAAGATAAAAACTATGACATGACAGAAAATGATATTGGGACAAAATTTTTAGGGTATACAAAAATTGAATTCTCAACTGAAAAAATTTTTAAAGTCATTGAAGAGCAGAAAAATGAAATTTTTAAAATCACCATTATTATTGCCATTATCATGATCGCTTTCGGGGTGGTAGGAGCGGTTTTTCTTTCTTATCTGACCGTTAAGCCAATTACCAATCTGGTCAGCGGTGTCAAGATTGTAGGGGAAGGAAATTTGGAACACCAGATTCCGATTAAAACCCATGACGAAATCGGACGACTGACTTTTGAGTTCAATAAAATGACCTATCAGCTTTTACAGGCTCAGGACGAGCTGATTAAGAAAAAAGTTTTGGAAGAACAGTTTTCGATCGCGGAAGGTATCCAGCGCTCTTTGATTCCTACTACCAAATTGATTTTAAAAGAACTTGAAATATCGGGTTTTTACAAAGCCGCTCTTGGAGTCGGGGGAGATTATTTTGATTACTTTGAAATTGATAAAGACCGTGTGGGCGGTATTTTAAGCGATGTGGCAGGAAAAGGGATTCCCGCCGCATTGATGATGGTGAATATCCGTACTGTATTCAGAACCAATATCAAGCGCCCCAATATTACGCCAAAAGAAATTATTAATATTTTGAATAATGTCTTAGCGGAAGACCTTGCCAACGATATGTTTGCGACCCTCTTTTTTTACATTTACAATAAAAAAACAAAAGAAATTATTTTTTGTAATGCGGGTCACGGTCCTCTCACCTACTACTGCGCCAAAGAGAAGAAAGTAAAAACCGTAATTTCCAGAACCATGCCTCTGGGGGTTATGCCCAATAACACTCAATACACCAATCAAAACACAAAACTTGAATCCGGTGATATTGTGATTCTTTTTACAGACGGAATTTCTGAGGCGATGAATACAGTGAGGGAAGAGTATTCGGAAGAAAGACTTTTCAGAATGCTTGAAAAAAACCAAAGCAAAGATGTAGAGGAAATCAATAAAAATATTATTTCCGACCTGGACGATTTTGTCGGCGAGGCTCCTCAGCACGATGATATTTCATTTATTACGATGAAGATAAAATAAAATTATCGATAAGAGATATGGATGGTTAGTATTCTGTTTTTTGAACAAAGATTACTCAGACAAAGTAAGAAAAAAAAAATTCAATTTCCAAAAATCAGCTAAATTCCGTATTTTTTTATTTTTCGATACAACACAGTCCGATCAATATCAAGGATTTGTGAAACTTCTTTCTGAGTCGGATATTTTTTTAAAATCCTTTCGATATATTCTTTCTCTTTCAGACCAATGTATTTTTTTAAAGTTAAATCTTCCCTCGGCTCACTACTTTCTTTTTTTTCATTGAAAGACAAATAATTTTCCAAGTCTGATCTTTCTATGATTTTTTTATTCGTGGTCATAATAACCGCTCTTTCCACTATATTCCGAAGTTCCCGAATATTTCCAGGCCATGAATATTTTAATAAAAATTCAATTGCTGAATTTGAAAAACTTTTCTCCTCTTTCCCGATTTCTTTGAGAAAAGCCGTGATTAAAACTGGAATATCTTCAATCCTCTCCCTTAAAGGCGGCAAATGAATATGAATCACATTGAGACGGTAAAAAAGGTCTTTTCGAAAATGATTTTTTTCAATCTCATTTTCTATATCAATATTGGTAGCTGCTACAATACGGGTATTCAGCTGAATCACCTCAGTACTCCCAAGACGGCTGAAAGATTTTGATTCCAGTACTTTTAAAAGCTTTGCCTGAAGAGTAAGCGGAAGTTCTCCGATTTCATCCAGAAAAAGCGATCCGTTGTTTGCCAGTTCAAATTTCCCTTTTGTAGAATAAACGGCTCCTGTAAAGGCTCCTTTTTCATACCCGAAAAGCTCGCTCTCCAATAAGTTTTCTGGAATGGCGGCACAGTTAATATCAATAAAATTACCCGATGATTTAAAAGAATAGGAATGAATATTTTCAGCCACAATCTGCTTACCCGTTCCGTTTTCCCCGGTAATTAAAACCCCCGCGTCGGTTTTGGCCGCAATTGTGATTTCTTCCCTGACTTTTTTAATAATTTTAGAGTTTCCAATCAGTTCTTTGACATCTTTCTTTTTAATCTTTTTTAAAACCAGATTTTCTTCTTTCAGACCTTTCAGTTTTAAAGCATTTTCAATAATTGTAATGATTTTTTCTATTGAATCCGATTTTTCTACAAAATCAAAGGCTCCTTTTTTGATCGCTTCAACCGCGTTCATAATATTAGGCTTGCCTGAAAAAATAATAATTTCCAGAAGAGGAAATTTTTTCTTTACTTCATCCAAAATATCAAGACCATTTTTACCCGGAAGCTGGAGATCCAGAATAATCAAGTCCAGAGGAACGGTATAAATCAGTTTTTCAGCTTCTTTCCACATTGCGGCAGTATAAACGAAATAGCCTTTTTTTGAGAGAAAGGTTTGAAAAAAAGATCGGATTCTTTCTTCATCATCGACAATCAGGATATTAGATTTCATTTTGATACTGCTCCCAATCTTGATAAATCTCCTCTAGCTCTTTTTCGAGTTTTGAAATCCTCTCACCCAGTTCTTTCGACTTTTGAAAATCATTATAATACTCTTCACTGAAACTCAATTGCTTTAATTCAGTCGCTTCGCTTTCTTTTTTCCGGATGAGTTCTTCCAGTTTATCAATTTGTTTTTTTAAGTTTCGGTTTTTCTTCCCCGGATTTTCTTTTTTTTCAGAATCATTTTCTTTTTTTTCTTTTTTAGAAAAATCATATTCTCCTAAATGTTCAATGATTTTATCAAAATCATAAGAAGTAAATTTTTCTAAATTCCCTTGATTTAAAAGATAAAGTTCAGGATTCAGGCTTTTAATAAAATCCCGGTCATGGGTTACAAAGAAAATATTTCCAGAAAAAGTTTTTACAATGTTTTTCAACGCATGCACCGAATAAATGTCCAAATGATTGGTAGGTTCATCCAAAAGGAGAAAGTTGATGTCATCCATTAAGACAGATAAGAGTTTGAGCTTGATTTTCTCACCGCCTGAGAGTCCCTTTACAGGTGAAAAAAAGGGCAGCCTGAAATCGCCGAGATAATTTTTAATCTCCTGATCTTTATAGACACTGTCAAAAATACGAATCAGATAATCAAAAGGCGTTTCTTCTGTATCCATACCATTGACATTCTGCTCCAGATATCCTATTTTGACATCGCGGTTCCATACGATCTGCCCCTGATCAGGCGCCATGTTTCCGGTTAAAATATTAAAAAAAGTCGTTTTCCCGCTCCCGTTAATCCCTAAAAGCGCTGTTCTCTCCCTTGTTTTCACTCTCATTTGAATATTTTCAAATAAAAGCTTGCCCCCTAAACTTTTAGAAATCCCCTCTACTTTTAAAGGAGGATCATAAGGTTTTACTCTTTCTTTTTCACGAAAACGAATACTGTAGTCTATTTGATGAAGATTGACAGCATCCAGTTTTTCCTTCACTATCTCAAGTCTTTTTTCTTTTGAGGAAGCCTGGGTAGAACGGGTTCCCGCTTTAAATTTGGATACAAATTCAAAAAGTCCGTCATACTCGTCCTGATAGATTTTCTTTTCTTTGATCAACCTTTCTTTTTTTTCCTCTTTCTGCCTTAAAAAATTATCCAGATTTCCTTTATATTTAAGTATCTTGTGATTTTCAATCTCGCAGACAGACCCTACCGTATTATTGATAAAATCCCTGTCGTGAGAAACCATGATAACTGTTTTAGGATATTCCCGTACAAAGCGTTCCAAAAAAAGAGTATTCTTGATATCTAAATGATTAGTCGGCTCATCCAGCACAAGGATATCCGGCTTTTGAACTAAAAGAGCCGTCATAAGCGCCCGTCTTTTTTCTCCTCCTGAAAAAGAAATAACGGGTCTTTCAAAATCTTTTTCAAGGAATCCCATTCCTTCAAGAATTTTCTTAACCTCAAAAATAAAATCATATCCCCCCATTTTCTCAAAAAGAGAACTTTCTTCAGAATATTCTTTCATCAGAGTTTCATCATCTGGTTTTTTATGAATCGCTTCTTCCAGTTTTCTGACTCTTTCAAGCCTTTCTTTCTGAGGGAAAAAAGAAAGAATATAATCCAAAAGAGAAACTTCACTTTGAGGCAGCTCCTGCTCAACGGTTAGAATTGTTTTCTGAGAAGGGAAAACCCGTTCTCCTTCAAATTCTTTTTCCCAGCCCAGAAGGATTTTCAGCAGAGTTGTCTTTCCGGTACCGTTTGCCCCGATTAAAGCTGATTTTTCTTTCTCATAGAAAGCAACTTCAGTGTCCTGTAAAAGAACTTTAGTTCCGTAAGATTTTGAAAAACGGTTCAGGAAAAGCATTTACTGTCCTTCAAAATAATCCCGGGTTCCTCCCGAAGATTTACCTTTATAACCGCTGGAACCGAGAAGAGGACTTTTTTCAAGTTTTTCAACCATTCTATCAACCCGGAAAAGGATAGTATTGAGCTGTCCCATGGTTTTCGGAATATTGTAATTGACAGAAGAAGTAATCTTTTCAACATCGATCAAAAGAAGATACACCTGAGATAAAATTTCTTTCATTTTCGGATTTAATCCATTCACCATGTTTCCGCTTGAACTTAAAAGAAAATTGACTTCCGCTGTCATTCTCTCCAGATTGGATTTTAAGGCAGGGCTTCCCATTACGGAAAAAACACCACCCTGATTCAGCTGCATGGTAAAAATATTTAAATGATACAAAAGAGAGGTCACATTTTTAATAAGCTGACCCTTGGGATCCAAAAGAGAGGTCACATTTTCCAAAAGAGGGTTGATTTTATTGAGAATAGGAATCTCTTCTTCCTGTTTATCATGCCCGAGAGATAAAAGAAAAGCGCCTGAAAACATTTGATTGGAAGGAATAATGCTGCCGTTGGCAAGCGCCGGATAATAATCGGTGCCGGGCGTGATTTCCACTTTAAAGCTTCCCAGCATTCCAAACAAGGGGGGGGTAAAAATAATAATACTGTCAGTTCTGACTTTCTGTTCATACTCTTGATAAATAAAAAAATTGACAATAACTTTATTGTCTTTATTAATCGAAAATCCTTCTACTTTTCCAATAGCCACATTCGGACCTTTCAAAGTGATCTCCTGCCCTGCGGCAATATTATTGGCTGTATCAATAATCGTATAATAAGTTATTTTATCAGAAAAAAGCCTTTTTTGCTTGGCTAAAAGAACAACCATGGTAAAAACAAAAAAAATCGCCAGAAAAATAAAAATACTGACAATTTTTTCAAAATGTTTTAATCGAAACGGTTTTTTCATAAATTTTCTCTCTTACTTCAATATTCTTAAAATTTCACTTTCAACTTCTTCTGTTTTTATCAATTTAATATTCGACAAAAGTTCCTTCACTTCTTTATCATGAGAATATTTTATATCGTAAGGTTCCCCTTCTTCCTTGATTCTGGATTCCATTAATACCCCTACTGTATCGCTCACATTAAAAATAAGATCTGTATCGCTGGAAGTCATTAAAACCGCTTTTTCCTGATCCTCAAATTCTTCAATGATCTCAATGATAAAATGTGAAGTTTTTTTATCGATCAAAGCAGTCGGTTCATCCATTATCAAAACATCTGGATTATCAATAAGCGCCCTCGCAAATCCGACCAGTTTTTTTTCACCTAAAGACAGGTCGGAAGGCATCAAATACTTTTTAAGATAAAGATTAATTTTATTTAAAAAAAAATCAACTTTATCCTCAATTTCCTTCTCTTTCAATTTAGTGTGGTATTTGAGCCCTACTGAAAGGTTATCGTAAACATTCATATTGCTCACAAGAGCCGCATTCTGGAAAACAAAACCAATTCTTGAGTTTATTTTCAGGCGCTGACTACGGGAAACATCATAAATAGATGTATCTTGAAATAATACTGCACCGGATGAAGGTTCCTGAATCCCGGCCGCGATTTTTAAAATCAGGCTCTTCCCTGATCCATTATAGCCAATCAGACAGTAAGTCTGTCCTGTCTTGAGATTGATAGAAACATCTTTTATAATATCTTGAAAAGAAATATTTTGTAAAACAAGCCCCTGGCTCAATTTTTTTCACCTTTTTCGTTTTTCTCAAGATTAATTTCTTTTAAATCAATTTTTTCATGATGCGTCAATAAATGGTATCCGCCTAAAATAAAACCCGGCAGCATGGTCATTAAATTTAAGATGATAATAATAGGTGTCGCTATACTCTGTTCAATTCCGAGAATCTTTACCAGCCCGATATTTCCAAAATAGTGAAAAGTTCCAATATCCCCCGGAGCTGCGGGTATCATGATACCCAGATTAATCATAATAATTGGAATAATACTTTTCACCAGCATTAAATCAAAATGAAGCCCGAAACTGAGAAGAAGAAAATAAAGGGAAAGGACATCAAATATCCAGATAACCATGGAATAGAGAATCGAATTGACAATAATTGAAATAGAATTTAAAGATCTGAACCCATGAAAAAAATTATGCAGAGTATCGGCTATTTTCCGGTAGGTTTCTTCTTTGAGAAAAAAAAGGACTTTAGTTTTAATAAATAAAACAGCTTTTTTAGGCATAGTATGATATGAGAAATAAAAAATAATTCCAAATGAAACAATTCCTACCATCACAATTCCAATTTTAAAAATCTCTCCCTGTGCATTGAAATTAAAAAGAAAAACAAGAAGCGCCAAAAGAATTAAAGAAATCACATCAAAAAACTTTTCTGCAAAAATACTTCCCAGAACCGATGACTTGGAAATATGTTCTTTTTTATTGAGCGAATAAATACGGACAACCTCTCCCATTCTGAAAGGTAGAATATTATGAAAATAATAGCCCACCATCATAGAGGAAAAAACATGAGAAAATGGAATCTTTTTAATCGGTTTGAGCATTTCTCTCCAGCGGATGCCTTTAAAAAAGAAAAGTCCCAGCATGGAAACAAGCGAAAGCGCAAGATATTGCACATGAATTGTTTGCAAATTAGAGATAACTTGATGAAAATCAGTATCTTTTAAAGTAAAATAAAGTAGTAAAATACCAATCCCAAGACCGATATACTTTCCGGTTTTTTTTATAAATAAACCAATCTTCAAAATTTCTTCCTTGAATCTTTTTTCGCTTGAACCCTTTTCAGAAATATTCATTAAAAATATATTGATTTTTTTATTTAAATAGAAACTGAATTTTTTTACAGCCTCTTTTCAAGAAAAAAAACAGCCGGAAAAACAAATTATTTTTTCCGGCTCTTCCCATCATTATTTAACCCTTGTTTAAATCTTCAACCATTCTTTTCATAAACCCGGTTAAAGCGTCTCCTTTCAATTTTCCAGCAGAAAGATAAGCCAGATCTTTCATATTTAAAACAATTTTCTTTGCCTTCTCACTATCCGATGAATCATAAAGCATGACTTTGGCAGCAAGGGAAGACTTTGCATTGATGGTTAAAATATCTTTTGAAAAACTTCCCATATTTTTCTTGCCCATCATCATAGCCGTCATTTCCTGCATTCGCCGGATCGCTTCAGGATTAATCAGCATAGACGGCATAGTTTCGCTTTTAAAAGGCTTGAACTGGATCTCAAGATTTTTATCATCGATATATTTTTGAAACACTTCTTTCATTTGTTTTTCTTTTTCTTCAGAAAAAGGATAAAGAGAATCAAAAATAATTTCATTTAAATCAGAATCCGCGCTCGCAAACTTGATATCTGTTTTCTGTCTTTCCAGAAAATCAATAAAGTGAGAATCAATCACAGAATGAGTTAAAAGAGTTTCAATCTGGTTTTCTTTTAATATCTCTTCGATGCCCGCATTGTCTTTTTCTTCTGAAAGATAAAGAACCAGACTCTTGTTGTCTTTATTGATATTCTTATCTTTGTTTCTTTCAATATATTCTTCCAGTCCTACCCAGTTTTTTTCCAGATTTTTGAAAAGAACCGCTTTTTTCAGATTTTCATAGAAATTGGTGTCCTGAATACAGCCAAATTTAATATAGGTATTGATTTCTTCCCAGATTTGAATGTATTTCTCTCTATTATCCTCATAAATCGATTCCAGTTTTTCAGCTATTTTTTTCACAATATGGCTTGAAATTTTCTTTGTTCTCGGATCACCCTGAAGCTGGCTTCTCGAAACATTGAGAGGAATATCAGGGCTGTCTAAAGCGCCCATGATCACTGAAAGAAACTCAGGTGTCACTTCTTTGAGTTTATCTGCGACAAAAACATTGTTGACAAAAAGTTTGACATTGCCCTTGGAAGCGTCCAATTCATGCACTAATTTAGGAAAATAGAGAATTCCAGTCAGTTCAAACGGGTAATCCGTCTTTAAATGCACCCAGAACAAAGGCTCATATTCCCCAGGGAAAAGCTCCCGGTAAAACTCGATATATTCTTCATCTTTAATATCAGCCGGATTTTTTTTCCAGAGAGGCTCGCCTTTATTGATCACTTCATTTTCAAGTTTTATTTTGACGGGAAGAAAATTCGAGTATTTTTTGATCAGTTCCTTGATCCGGTAAGTTTCTAAATATTCTTTTGAGTCTTCCAGAATATGAAGGGTAATATCGGTTCCGACTTCAGTTTTTGAAACAGGTTCCAAAACATACTTCACGCTTCCATCCGATTCCCAGTGAACCGCCTGACTGTCTTTCTGAAAAGATTTTGAAACGATTTCCACTTTGTCAGCCACCATAAAAGAGCTGTAAAAACCCAGACCAAAGTGTCCGATCAGATTGTTCTGATCCTTGACCTTCTCGTATTTCGCAACAAATTCTTTTGCGCCTGAAAAAGCAATCTGGTTGATATATTTTTTGATTTCATCCACAGTCATTCCCAGTCCGTTATCGCGGATCGTCAGAGTTTTTTTCTCTTTATCAGGAATAATTTCAACGCAGTACTCCGGTTCCTCTCCCTCGAAAATCCCCTCCATTTTCAGCTGTTTCAGCTTCATCACCGCATCGTGGGCATTGCTGATCAATTCCCTTAAAAAGATATCATGCTCTGAATAGAGCCATTTTTTGATGATAGGCAGCAGGTTTTCAGTACTGACTGAAAGATTGCCTTCTTCTTTTTTCAGTTCTTCCATCTTTTTTCTCCTTTATTTAAAATTCATTTTTAACATTTTTTTAAACATGCCCGTGTTTTATTTTCTATTTTATTCAATATTGAAATGAATCATTTATGAAAAAACACCCTATAAAATTTAATGATAAAAAGTGTTTAAGGCTAAGTTTTTTTTATCTATTTGAATAAAGAATTTTTCTTCATCTTTTCTTCAAATTTCATTCAAGATATTGTCATAACAAAGGCTTAAACTTATATTCAGCTTTTTATGAGGAGGCAAAAATGTATCAAATACTACAAGAAAAAACCGAAGTCAATATTCTGAAACAGATAAAACCTTTCCATGGAAAACTCGACCAGATTCTCCAGTTCAAGCCCAAAATTAGATTTTTGCTTTCTAAAGCAGGTTTTACTGTCAAAACAGCTGAAAATCCTTATGAGTTTCAGGAAGTATTAAAACTGCGCCACAGAGTTTTTTATGAAGAACTTTTGCATAAAAATCAGGAAAACGGGCTGGATATGGATGAATTTGATTTTATCTGCGATCATCTGATTGTCATTGATGAAAAAGAAAACCGGATTATCGGAACCTACAGGCTCAATTCATCGCTTTTCACGGATTATTTTTATTCAGAAACTGAATTTGATATCAAGAATTTGAAAAAACTTCCCGGAACCAAACTTGAACTCGGAAGAGCCTGCATTGAAGCGGATTATCGAAACGGACTGACTATTACCCTTCTTTGGGCAGGGCTTTCAGAATATATCAAAAAAATCAATGCGCGCTACCTCTTCGGATGCTCCAGTGTAAAGACAGTAGATACTTTCCAGATTGGAACTGTTTTCCAATTTCTCAAGGAAAGGTATTATTCTGATGTTTCTCTCAGGGTTTACCCGATTGGGAAGTTTAAAATCGGAAATATCTCTTCCTATGCCGATTTTATTTCGAATGTGACCCGTTCTTATGATCCCAAAACCGCTAAAAAACTAGTCCCTTCTCTTTTGAATTCCTACCTGAAAGCAGGCGCCTTTATCTGCGGGGAACCAGCTCTGGATAAGGATTTTCAATGTATCGACTTTCTGACTCTTCTCGATACTTCAAGCATGAAAGAAACAGTTATTAAAAAGTTTGACCTCGGTTCATGAGATATTTCAATTATTTTAAAAGATTCTGCCGGATACCGGCGGTTTTTTTTCTGATTTTTTTATTTGTATTTTCCGGAACAGCCGGCGGATTTATTTTTTCTTTCCGGAAAAGAAAAAAAATTCAATTTTATACTCAAAATACATCATTTTTCAGCAGATTGATCATAAAAGCGCTCAATATAAAAATCCGCACTGTACCGTATTTCTTTATTCCGCATGAATTGGAACAAAAAAAATTTTTTATTATTTCCAATCATCTTTCTTATTTAGACATTCCTGTTATTTCATCTTTTTTTCATTCTCTTTTTATCAGCTCCATAGAGATAAAAAAAACTTTTTTTTTAGGTAAAATCGCAAAAACAGGAGGCAGTGTATTTGTAGAAAGACGATCCCTGAAAACAATTCAAAGTGACATTGAAAAAATATCAAAGCTTCTGAATTCAGGGTTTAATACAGTTCTTTTTCCCGAAGGAACGACTTCTAATGGAGAAAAAGTCCTCCCTTTTAAAAAATCTCTTTTTGAAACCGCAGGAGATCAAACTGAAATTTTACCGATTTGCATTCAATATATTGAAATCAATAAAGAAAAAATAAATGATAAAAATAAAAATCTGGTTTACTGGTATGGAAAAATGCCGTTTTTCAGGCATTTTTTAAACCTGATGTTAAAAACAGATGAAATTCTTCTAGAACTCCGCCTCCTCCCTGTCTTAAAGGTAGAAAGGGAAGGATTTGACAGAAAAAACATCTGTGAAAAGATTTACGAGACAATTTCCAGAAGTTATCTCAACTAGACTTGTTCGAGCTCTTTTTCTAAATCAATGTCCTGAAGCTGCATAAAAAGGATTTGTTCAAAATCTTTAATGGTCAAATATCCGATATCAATCAGAATCTCACCCAGTTTTTGATTTTTTCTCTTATATCTTTGTAATGCCAATCCAACATTTAATTCTTCTTTTGTAATCAGTCCTTCTTGAATTAACATCTGCCCTATCTGCATTCTAGTTCCTCTTTTTTTAAGAAGTTTCTAAACTTTTCATTAATAAATTTACGCTTTTTTCTATTTTTGTCAAGAAAAAACAACTGTTTGTCTTTAAAAAAAAGGTATGAAATCTGTCATAATCTTAAATATTCCATTTTCAATCTTAAGAAAATAAAGTCCCGAAACCCCTATCCTGGAATAATCGTTTACCTGTGAAAATTGAGTATAATAAAGATTGTATCCGCAGCCGTTGCCATAGCCCCCTCCATTATCACTGAAAGCTTCCAGCACTTCTACCAGAGTATCGCCTGTAATACGGTCATTTTTTCTGGAAACTCCCCTTGAAACAGCCTCATAAACAAGATCAGTAAAGATCCAGCCGAGCATTGTGTAGTTTGAAGGCTCTTTGTCAGGATAAAATTGTTTATAAGTCTCTTTAAAAAATTTCACTTCAGGATTATCTCCATTTTTTACAAAATTAACAAAAATACTTTCGTTCCAAAATGAAAGATCTCCTGAATTATTTAAAAGATTCAACTGATCAAAATTGAAAACTTTTATAGACTGGGCTCCTATTTTTTTACTTGCACTTTCAATATTGGTTTTATCCAGAAATAAAAGAGAGACTTGAGAAAGGTTTGCTTCAAAACCTTCTTTATATTCTAAAAGCATTTCTGAAGGAGCCAGTTGAAATGCTTTTTCTTTTGTAGTTTCATCGTAAATAATTTTCAGATCCATATTTTCTTTTTTATAATACTGGATAATAAACTTGAATCCATTGTAAAGCGAAGGGATGACAGGGAAAAAATAGGATTCCTTTTTTTCTTTAAAAGCGGTTCTGAAAGGAAAAAGATACGGTATTTTCTTGTTTTCGGCAATCGAAGCAAGCTTATCTGCTTCTTCATCCGTGGTTCCTCCCCCCAGAAGAAAAAAATCATCGCTGTGAGTTTCAATGTAAGTCAGAATTTTTTGTGCATTCTGAGGATTGGATTCTGTATCAAAAACAGTGATTTTGAACTGAAATTTTTCAAACCCGTTAATCTGCTTGATATAATCAGAAAAAGTTTTAATTCCTTCTAAAATTTCTTTACCAATACCCGCTTTTTCACCTGATAAAGGAAGAACAACTCCTATCCTGTAAAGCTGATTTTCAGCAAAAGCTGTCTGAGTTAAAAAAAACAAAATCAAAACCCATTTCTTAATCATTTTCAAAACTCCTCAAACCATAATAAATCTTATTCTATAAAATCGGCTATCCTTTTTTATTTATTGAGCCTATTATCTGTTTTGCCCGTTCAACCGCTTCAACCGCATCTTTTGAAAAATACGCTCCTATTGATGCGGCATAGTCTTGATTGACCACAGCTCCTCCGATCATCAAAGGAATTTCTTTTCTCTGGGCTTTCATATATTCTTTAAAATGCCCCATCTCCACCATTGTCGTCGTCATTAAAGCAGAAAGACAGATAATGTCGGCCTTATGTTCAAGAGCTTTTTCCAAAACAATCTCTTTAGAAACATCTTTTCCAAGATCAATCACTTTAAACCCGTTGTTTTCCAGCATAATGGACACAATATTCTTGCCGATATCATGAATATCGCCTTTCACAGTCGCAATAATGATGGTTGCAATAAATTTTCTTGTTTCCTGTTTTAAATAAGGTTCCAGATACTCCGTACCCTTTTTCATCGTTTCAGCAGAAAGCATCAGCTGGGGAAGATAATAAACTTTTTTATCGTATAAATCCCCGACATAGGTAATGGCTGGGATCATAAAACGGTTTAAAAGCTCCTGAGCATTGTATTTTTTAATTCCTTCAGCCAAAAGTCCCGTTATTTCCTCTTTACTTCCCTCTACAACAGCCGCATAGATTTTGTCTTCCAAAGTCTCGTTTTTGACTTTTTTTTGTTCCTGCAAAACCGTATTTGCTGTTTGTGCGCCCTGATTATCCTTAAAGAAATTTTTGACCTGCTGATATTTTTTGATATAAGAAATAGCGTGAATATCTCTTTCATAAAGAACATTTCCCGCATCAATCATAATTGAAAGAAGTTCATCTTCAGGATTTAAAATTGCGCTGTCCAGTCCTGCTCCCATCAGCATAGAGAGAAAAGAAGCATTGACTGCGTTTCTTCCGGGAAGCCCGAAAGAAATATTGGAAAGACCGCAGGTAGATAAAAGTCCAAGCTCTTCGTAAGCCAAGCGGATTGTTTCTACCGATACTTTTGCGAGTTTCGGATTAGCGCTGACGGTCATCACCAAGGCATCCACTAAAAAGCGCTCTTTTCCCAGCCCGTATTTTTCCGCTTCATTTAAAACCTTTTTAATGACCTTGATCCGTTCCTCTGCTGTCTCAGGGATTCCTTTTTCATCCAGGGGGAGAAAGACAGCGTAAGCCCCGTATTTTTTCATCAGGGGCAGTATTTTTTCCATCCTCTCTTTTTCAGCTGAGATAGAATTGATCAACGCCCGACCCGGATAAAGTCTCAATGCTTCTTCAAGGGCTTTCGGATCAGTTGTGTCAATACACAAAGGGAGTTTTGTAAAAGAAGACATTTCAGGAATCACTCTCTGAAATGATTTTGTCTCGTCGCTTCCGCCCAGCCCCAGGTTAATATCCAGAACATGCGCTCCTGCCTCTTCCTGTTTTCTGGCTGTTTCTTTCATATTGCTCTGGCTTTCCAGACGGATATCATCCGCGATCTTTTTTAAAGCAGAAGGATTTATTTTTTCTCCTATCTTGCAAAAAGGTGTTTCCCGGCTGATCATAAAAGTACCGGTTGTACTGGAAAGTTTTATTCTTGATTTTTTTTCCTGTCTGATTTTTTTTGGAAGAGAGTCTTTGAATTTTTCTTTGACCATTTTAATAAACTCAGGAGTAGTTCCGCAGCAGCCTCCGATAATATTGACCCCTTCTTCCACAATTTTTTCAAGCTGCTTGACATAATCATGAGGAGAACAGGTGAAAACAGTTTTTCCGTCAATCAGTTTCGGGATTCCCGCATTGGCCTGAACCACAATTTTTGTATCAATCAACTGATTAATGCCATTAATCATCCGTCCCATTTCATCCGGTCCCATACCGCAGTTGGTTCCGATAAAATCCACTCCCAGTCCTTCCAGAATGTTGAAAGCTGAAAAAACATCCGAACCGGTCAGGGTTCTTCCGTCTTCATTAAAAGTCAGATTCGCGAAAATAGGGATTTTGACCGCATCTTTCGCAGCCAAAACAGCGATTCGAAGCTCTCCGATATCCACCATTGTCTCAAAATTAATCAAATCAGCCCCGGCATTTCCCAGAGCTTTCACCTGTCTGTAATAAATTTCATACATTTCATCAAAACTGATATTCCCGACTGGTTTGACAAATTCTCCTGTAGGACCAATAGATCCTGAAATAAAAACATCTCTTTTAAAAAAATCCCGGGCTTTTTTCGCCGCTTCTACAGCCTTGCCGTTTATCTCTTCCAGTTTGTCCTGAAGGTTATATTCTTTGAGTTTCAGGGTATTTCCGCCGAAGGTATTGGTATTGACAATATCTGATCCCGCTTCAATATATTCTTTGTGCACTTCTATAATTTTATCCTGATGCACCAAATTCCAGCTTTCAGGAGATTCACCCGCTTTTAAGCCCTTTCTTTGAAGCATAGTTCCCATTGCTCCGTCTAAAAAAACAATCCTCTCATCGGTCAGTTTATGTAAATCCATTTTCTCCCCTCTTTTAATATTTTATTATTGAATAATTTATTTTTAATAATTCACAATCTGGATAAACGATTCCGGCTTTAAAGAAGCTCCGCCCACCAATCCGCCGTCAATATTGGGCTGTTTCATCAATTCCTTGATATTTTCAGGTTTTACAGAACCTCCGTAAATAATTCTGATGAACTCTGATTCAAATCCATTTTCCTGAAGGATTTTCCGGATAAATGCGTGCATTTTTTCAGCATCTTCCGGCGTTGCTGTTTTTCCGGTCCCAATTGCCCATACCGGCTCATAAGCGATAATAAGGTCAGATGAATTATCTACCTTGATTCCTTTTAATCCGTTTTTTATCTGATTTTCAACGATTTCAAATTCCTTTCCCTTTTCTCTTTCTTCCAGAGTTTCCCCGACACAAAAAATCACTTTCAGTCCATTGGAAAGACAGACACTTGCTTTTTTACAAAGAAGTTCATCGGACTCTTTAAAAATAAGCCTTCTTTCACTATGCCCGATTAAAGCATAGTTTATCTTTTCATCAAGAAGCATTTGATAAGAAATTTCTCCCGTAAAAGCCCCTTCTTTTTCAAAATAACAGTTTTGCGCCCCAATTTTAAAATCTTTTGAGAACTTTTCCTGCAGACTGGCTAAAAGATGAGTCGGAGGAAAAAAAACAGTTTCTTTTTCCCATTTCAGACTCAGCGCAGATTGAAAAAAAATTTCTGCATCCTTCATGTTTTTATACATTTTCCAGTTGGCTCCAAAAAACTTTTTTCTTTGTTTCATAACGGCTCCTTGTTTTTATTCAGCTTTGAATAATAATAGTTTATTAAAATCTCCGTAAAAAACAGAGATACAACGGCAATCGATAAAATCGCATTAAATTTATAGTCAATTGCGTAAATAATCAAAAATCCCAGAAAATATTCTCCCTGAAAAAGGAAAATAAGGTCTTTCTGAAACTGCTTTTTAAAATCTTTAAAAGAAAAAAGATTGAGAAAAAAACGGGCCGTCAGGCGGATAGCAATATAAACAATCCCCAAAAGCAATATAGGAACTGATATTTCCATAAAAATACCAATAAAAAAAACAAATAAAATCATAATATAATCATTAAATAAAAATAAAAACCGTTTCATCTGAATTTGTTTTTCAACTGTCATATAATTAGAAACAAGCCCGACTCCAAACCCTAAAAGCATTGGAGAAAAACCTAAAACATCTGAAAGACCTGCGCTGATAAAAATAAGACTCAGTAAAAAAATGTGAATCATTTTTGTATTTTTCATTTTCAGTTTCAATAGAATGAGAAGCATTAACCCAATAATAAAGATCGAAAGCAGCTTAATACTGACAGGGTAATAAACCAGATCGTTTTTCGAAGGATTGACAAAAAACTGAAAAATAATAAATAAACTCATAATAATCAAATTATTAATTTCATAATAAGAAAAAAATTGTTTTCTCATTGTTGGAGCAACAAATTTAAAAAACAAAAAAGAAAAAGAAAAAGCTCCAATCGAAACATAAAAAGGAAAGCTTAAAGGAAGGTGAACCGTCTGAAAAGAAGGAATGACCAAAAAAAAGAAAAGGAGGAAAACACTCATGAGAATCATTTTTTCAATGACATTCTGAAAAAAAAGCTCAACCGGAAACTGTTTCCAGAATTTCTGATTCAGCCCCCGCCCCATCTGCATTCCCAGAATGAAAAGCGAAAAAGCGATAAACAAGTAAATAATTTCTTTTACAGAAGTATCAATCAGGTTCCATCCAAAAGGTCCGATCAGATACCCCATAAACATAAAAGGCATAAAGGTTTTAATATAATTTTTAGAAACTGAAAAATATATCAGATAGACAAGAAAAATTAGGGTAATGAGTATTTTTAGTTCAAAATTCACCGAATCTGGCCTTTATTCAAAAAGAAAAAGAGAAGGTCTAAAAATCTTGATTCGGAATTCAATTTTTCATTCACACTTCTCTTTCTTTTTGTTTCTTAAAAATCAATTCCGGCTGTTGTCCGGATAAAATTCATCCTCTTCTTCTTCCGATTCTTCAAGATCATCAAAATCTTCCGCAAGCACAAAATTTGAAAAAGCAAATTCATCTTTATCTGCTTCATAGATAACTTCGACCAATTCATCATCTTTATCTACTTCATCCTCATACTTCATTCCAAGCCCCAAAGCGACTCTGGCGGAAAGACCTCCCAGAAGATTTTCAGTTCCTGCCGGCATTGCGTCTTCTATCATGATCTCAACGACATTTTTAACATAATCGTAAAGCCCTTCCGGTGTCAGATGCGAAAGATCCTCTCCCTGTTTTTCAATTTCTTCAGGAATATTTCTAATGAGTTCAAACTCTTTCAAAATATACTGAAACATCTCTTCATCTTCTTTTTCAACAACATTTTGATTGTAATCATAAAAAAGAATCAAAAGTTCATAAAAAAAATCAACATCTTCCCGGTCAACAAATTCTGTAAAAGAATTATCAAAAAATATTTTTTTCATAAAATTTCCTTATTATTAATTCATAAAAGAAAAAGTAAACATCATCTTGATATAATCAGATGTTGATTTTTCCACTTTTCCATAAAAATACTCAAAATTATTCACATTCACTCCCTGCTGCTGAAGCATCGCCAACATACTGACTTTTCTAACAATCTCCTTGCAGTTCATAAAAAAGAAAAGATTCGATTCTGAAACTGGAAACTGCAGCTGCATTTTTTGATCAGTATAATTTTGAATCATTTTTTTAAGATAGTCTTTGTTAATCGACACTATGACATAATCACCGAGAATGGCAGCATAAAAATTCATTCCAATCGGAGAAAAATCAGTTTTCAGGTTTTCAACTTTATAAATAGTCAGATTATTGAAATTTTCTTTCCCGCCTTTCGGCATTTCAGCATTTTTTCCGCCAAGAGCCAATTGCCCTAAAAGCATTTCAAAAAGATTTTTATAAGGCATTGAGTCTTTGACTAAAAACCCTGCTCCCATTAATAAATTCTGAAAAGACCCCTGCATGATTTCCATATAATTCAAATCATTGACAATAAAAAAAGCTCTGTCGCCCAGACTCTGACTCAGATTAAGGCTTCCCATCATCATATCAAGCTCCGGATCACCCATATTTTTTCCCAGACTTTCCAAAACCTGAGGATTAAAATCTGTAAAAAGGAAAAGAAGAGGATTGTCTTTTAAAAATCCCGGAAGATTCATTTCCAGATTTTTTTTATCAGGATTATCCAGATAAACAGCAAGATTGAGTTTTTTATTTTCAATATCAACAAAACCTAAGGCTTTTTCAAAAACAGTAATTTCTTTCGGCAGAGAAAACATCTGCTGAAATTGCGGGTTGTTTTGAACATAGAAAAAAAACAAGGGATTTTTTTCTTCTACTTCTTTTACAAAAGTATCATACAAAGAAGAAGTTAAATCCTCTTTTTGGCTTTCCTGAAAGTCCTTAAGATGCTCTGCCCGATCGGAAAGGATGATCTGAGTACTGCTTTTTGTATAATAATAAAAAGATTGATAGCTGTAGCTCGGGTTTTTTGTAAAAATTTTCTTAAAATTTCCTTCATTGCTTTCTTCTACTTTACCCCATTTCTTCGAAAGGCTTTTTTTGATTCCCGCAATAAAATCTTTTGAATTTGCCGCTGTCAGGAGAATAACCCCTGAATCTTTCTCTTCATTGAAAATAATCTCAAAATAACCTTTTGGATCCAACCCGATTGATTCCATAGGTCCGTTGATAAAATCAAATCCGATTTCCTCAACAGAAGCAGAAGCCATTTCTTTTAACGCCATCTGATAGACATTCTGCATTAAAATTTTTTGAAACGCTGATTTCATTTTTTTCTGGTTTAAAGAAAAACCGAAATAGTAAGAATCCTTTGGTATTGATTTTTCTAAAGAGAATCCAAATACTGGAACCAAAATCAATAAATATAGAATGATCTTTTTCATGATACTCCACCTGTTTATAAAAATTTCATCCTTAAAAAATACTATCTTTTTCATTTCTTTACAAAAAAAATCAAAGAAGGATTTCAATCCCGACAATACAAACATCATCCAAAAACTTTTCATTCCCTTTAAATAATACCAGCTGATAATAAATATTATTCAAAAAATCATCAATCGGCAGATGCGCATAATCCAGCATAAATTTTTCAAGATGGTTCTCAAAATCTTCATTGACATGATTTTGCGCTTCAGTCAGACCGTCTGTGTAAAAAAGAATTTTGTCTCCTTTTTTCAGTTCAATTTCTCTTTCTTCAAAAACTTCCCCGTCAATGACACCAATAATTTTTCCTTTGGATCGAACCTCTATGACTTCATTATTTCGAATCAGATAAGGAAAATTGTGCGCCCCTCTGGCATAGGTCATTTTTTTTGTTTCCGTGTCGTAAAGCCCGTAAAAAGCAGTCAGAAAATGCCCGTTGGTCTGCCCGGAAATCTTATCATTGACATAAGACAAAAGAAGGCTGGGGGAAAGCCTGTTTTCTCCCGCTGTTTCAATCAGAGTCTTGATCATGCTGGTAATAAGCGCTGCCGGTGCGCCGTGTCCTGAAACATCTGAAATAAAAATTCCTATCTTTCTATTTTCTTCCAGAAGGACAAAATCATAAAAATCCCCTCCCAATTCTTCCATCGGTTTATAAAAAGCGGCAATTTTCATTGAATCCACATCAGGGCATTTTTTAGGAATCAGGTTCTGCTGAATTTTTTTCGCGATTTGAAATTCCTGATCGATTTTATTTAAAAGGACTTTTTTTTCTTCCAGAGTCAGATGAAGCTGCTGGGTCCGTTCTTCTACTTTCAGATCCAGACTCCCGATAATTTCCTCTATTTTTCCGATCATCAGGTTAAAAGTTTTTCCAAGCACTTCTATTTCATCACGACTTTTCACCTCTGAGCGGACACTATAGTCCCCATAAGATATTTTTTTTGAAGTTTCCATCAGGTTGTAAATCGGACGGGTTATTTTTTTTGACATTTTTCCGGCAAAAAATACACTGATAAAAAGACTGATGATAAAAAAAAGACTCACAATCCAGCGGGTCACAAGAATAGTTCTTCTCTCCTTTGTAATATCGACTGCCAGAAGAATATAAAGCGATTCATCCTGATCATGAATCAAAGGAATTTTTGAAAGCATGTATTTTTTATCTTCTACATCAATTGTCTTGTGATTGATTTGAGCGTTTTCTTCAAGAATTGACTCAATATTATAAAAATCCGGATAATTTTCAATCGATGAACTGATAATTCTATCCTGAAAAACAAAAAAAACATGGCTTTCCGGTTTTTCTTTCAGCCGGAGCGCAAAATTTTGATTTAAAATATACCCCACCGCCGCAATACCGATGAATTCTTTCTGATCATTCTCCCTGTAAATAGGAAAAGAAGATAAAATTACCATCCCTTCATGGGTAGAAGCGTTCATTTTTAAGGGTTTTTGTTTTTCGAGCCCTTTTTTCACATAATCTATTTCTTTTTCATTTTGATGCGGGTCGTTTGGACTATGACTCTTACCCAGACAACGCCCCTTCCAGTCATGGATTGTCATGAAAGATGCGTCCAGATGTTTGGAAAGCATTGTGAAAGAGTTTTGTATTATCTTCACATTTCCCGTTTCAGTTCCCGTAACAACTTCAGGGGTCTGGGAAATTAATTTGGCAAACGCCAGGGCTTTATCCTGTTCTTTTTGATACTGCCTCACAACTAAAGCCCTTTCATTTTCTACCTGTTCATAGATATTTTCCCGAAGCTGGTAAAAAAAATAACTCAAAAGAGCTCCGGTCATGAGCATCAGCGGGAAAATAATTGAAAAAATTAAAAGAATTAATTTTTTACGAATACTGGTAAGAGGGAAAAAGATTCCCTTAATTTCATTTAATTTTGTTTTAATACTCAATATATATTACTCATATCGATAGTTTTTTTTCAAATTTTCCCAACTACGGTCAAATGTTTTTTCCCCTTCTTCTGAAAAAAAACAAGCTGGAAATTCCTTGTCATCCCGGTGATAGCGAATGCATTCACGACAGTTTCCATGTCTTTGACACCCCTGATAAGTACAACGGCAGTAGTCTTTATTCATTTCCGCCTCTATCTTTTTTTAATAACAGCGATGGTGATATCGTCTTCCTGTTCCGCCATCCATGAATCCACTCCATTCATCACTTCCTGAATAATTGCCTCAGGCGGGAGATGACGGTTTTTCTGAATAATCTGAAATAATTTTTCTTCCCCAAACATCTTTCTTTCAATGTCTTTTTCATAGGCTTCTTCTTTTGTGTAATTTTTTGCTTCCGTAATTCCATCGGAATAAAAAATCAGAAGATCCCCTGGGTCCAGTTTCTTTTTATGGATTTTTCCTTTGAGAGTTGCTTCTTCCATCATTCCAAGGAGAAATCCGGAAGATTCGATTTTTTCTTTTTTCCCGTCTTTAGCCCTGACTATAAAAGGTTCTGCATGATCGTTCCCAAACATCTCGAGATTACCCTCCCGATCAAACCGGCAGATTCTGAATGTCATATACATATACGAATACTGATCCCCCATCTTGCTTTTGCGGGTCAGTCTTTCCTGAATATTCTTATACAAGGCGGTATTAATCGCCTGATAAAGCACATCGATATCTTTTTCTCTCATCGTCTTGTCTGTCATAATAGTATTGAAAGCAACCTCTGCCATCATCATAATCAGCCCTGATTTCAACCCATGGCCGGAAACATCTCCAAAAACCGCAAAAAAAGGCGCTTCATCCAGATAAAAATCGTAATAATCGCCCCCTACCTCTGTAGCGGTTCTCATAAAAGCGCTGATTTCATATTCAGGAATTTCTTTGATTGTGGGCAGAATCGAAGTCTGAATGTCTTTTGCGATCTGCATTTCCTGCAATGCCATGGCTTTTTTCTGAACTTCCTGATAAAGCCTTGCATTTTCAATTGAAATAGCGGCTTCAATAGCAAAAGCTTTTAATAATTCAAAATTTTCCTCGGTAAAAAGCCCTTTTACCTGACGGTTGTCCAGATAAATGGCTCCTAAAATCTTGCCGGACATAGCAAGAGGGACTGTAATAACAGACTTCATATTCAGCCTGAAAACACTTTCATCTTCTTTCAGCTCATCCTGGGCATCAATGACCAAAACCCCTCTTCCTGATTTTAAAGTTTTTTCCAAAATCATCTCAGAATACCCGATTTCAGAGTTTTCTTCTTCAGGATCGATTGACTTCCAAGCTTTAACCACGAGTTTTTTCTCGTCTGTCTTCCGTCTTTTCTGGCTTTCATAAAGAAAAAGAATACAGCGTTCGGCTCCTGAAACTTCAATCGCCAGCGCCATGATTTTTGGAAAAAGAGATTCCAGCTCATAAACCTGAGAAAGCTGTTCAGCCAGCTTTAATAAATATTTTAATTGCCTGTGATAGGAAAACTCGGTCTGGTTTGCGCTTTGAGTAAATGTAACGCTATAGTCAGAACGGAAATGGCTCTCTGAATGAGTATGCGTAAAATCATTTTTTGTTCCGAAACGCTGTTTTAAAATTTTTGCCGCTTCTAAATCATTCTGAAGATCTTTTTTCTTTAAAATCTCCACTCCCTTTTCATAAAAAATCTGCGCTTCATCATATCTTTCCATCCGCCAGAAAAGCCCTGCTTTTGAGAGATAGCTGTAGGCTGCAAAAAGTTCGTATTCTTCACCCAGTGATTCCGCTTTCCGGGTCGCCTCTTCCACAAACTGAAGAGCTTTATTAAAATCAGGCTCAAGGGAATAGACTTCAAAAACAGCGCTGAGGCGGTTCTTGAAATGATCCACCAGATTCGGATTGGATATGCCCACCCATTGAAGGCTTTCTTCGTATGTTTTTTTCGCTTTTGCAATATTTCCCGTCATAGCAAGGATTTCAGCCTGATTGAAAAGAATCATGAAAAGTCCGAACATTAAATTGTATTCTTTCGCAAGCTCAATTCCCCGGCTCCCGTATTTTAAAGCCTCATCAAACTTTCCCTGCCATGCAAAACTCCGGCTGATACTAAAAAGAGCGTTGATTTCAATGCTTGGATTTTTCAGTTCTTTTGCCATTTCATAGACTTTCTCGCTTTCAATCATCGCCTGTTTCGGATTGCCCACCATACTCATAACCGAAGCTTCAAAAAATTGAAGATAAAGCTGGAATAAAATATCTTTTTCAGAAGCAAATTTTTTCTTCAGTTTTTCTATGGTGTCAAAGGCTTTTTTCTTTTCGCCCAATGCAGAAAAACTCTGCGCCAGAATGCCGAGCGAATAGATCAGTTCCAGTTTTTCGTTTTCCGGAAGCATGGGAAGACCTTTTTCAATGTACTGAACCGCTTCCTTAAAATGGGCAATATAACAAAAAGCCCTGCCCAAAGCCGCATAGGGAATCCCTAAAAACTCAGGAAGATTAAGGGACTCTGCCAGAGGAATCACCTGATAGTAAAACTGCATCGCTTTTTGCTGGTCGCCCAGAAAATAGTGGTTTTTCCCGAGAAAATAAAGGATTTTTACGACTGCTTCCTGATTTTCTATCTTTTTGGCTTCAGGCAGTATTTTTTCCAGAAGCTCGATATTGGCTTTCAATTCTCCCATCTGAAAATTGATTTTTGCAATATCCAGAGCAATCACAATTTTAGATTCGATGTGGTCTTTAGAACTGGATTTCATTTTTTCAAGGATCTGATAGGCATTTTGATAAAAATTTAAAGCTGACTTAAAAGAATAACTTAACTCGGATTTTTTACCCGCCTCATAGTTGTATTGGTAAGCCTTTTTATCGATTCCTGCTTTAAGATAATGATAAGCCAGCTGATAAACCCGGTCGCTTTTCTTGTAATCTTTTTCAAAAACCGCCGCCGCTGTCTTGTGAAGTTCCCGTATTTTGTCTTTTTCAAGACGGGAAAGAAGCGCATCAATTACTTTTTCATGATTGAAAGAATAATAAATTTCACCTCGTTCGGTCAGGTTTTCATTGATCAGCTCGTCTTTCAATGCTTCCTGAAGATTTTCAAGAAGAAGCTCCATTTTCATTTTTTTGTCTTTGGAAGTATGAATCGAATAAAGCATTTCAAAATCAAAGTTTTTTCCTAAAATCGAAGCGAATTTAAGGGTTGTCAGCACTGATTCGGAACATTTTTTAATCCGGTTTAAATATTTATCAATCAAAGAAGAGCTGAACTGAAAAGTGGTTAATTTTTCCTGATCCAAAACCCACTCGTCATTTTTCTGGACAATCACATTTTCTTCCACCAGAGTTTTAATGTTTTCAAGGATTAAAAGCGGGTTTCCCTGCGCTGTTTCATTCAGCCTCGATGCTAAAACATTGAGCCCGGTTCGGGAAAGGTCAAAGATTTCCACGATCCAGTTTTGGAGTTCTTCATCGTTCATGGGCCGGAGATTTAAAATTGCGGCATGGTTTTCCTTTGCCATATGAATAAAATGTTCATAGATTTTTTTTAAAGACTGAATTTTTTCTTCCCTGCAGGAAAGAATGAGAAAAAGCCCTTTTTCATTGATCGCAGGCAGAAAATAATCTAAAAAAAGAAGGCTCGCTTCATCCCAGTGGTCAATATCTTCAAAAGCAAGGATCAGAGGAAGCTTTTTAGATGAAAAGCTTTGTAAAAGTTCTTTCAGCTTTAAAAAAAGGAGGTCTTCTTCATTTTCAAACTTCTGTTTCTCGTCTTTTCCCAAAAGAATTTCAAGCTGGGGAATCAGTCTGACCAGAATCTGCCCCTCTTTTCCCAATTTTTCCCGGATGCAGGAGTAAATAGATTCTTTCATTTTTTTAGGCATTTTTTCGTAAATATCAATGAGTTTTCGAACCGCTTCAATAAAAGGCTGAAAAGGAGAATGCGCGTCTTTTTCCTCTGAGCGGCAGGAAATAAAAATACATTTTTCTAAAGAAGCGGCTTTCTGGGCTTCATTTACCAGACGGCTTTTTCCCATTCCTGATTTTCCGATGACCACATCTAAAAAACCTTTTTCTTTTGCAAGCGCTTTTACTTTTTCCTGAATCTGTTTGATCTCGTTTTTTCGCCCCACCAATACAGGGCTGTAATTTAAGTTTTTCAGCTTGTCTTTTTTCCCAAGCTCAAAAGAAATTTTTTCTTTTTCCGGAGATAAAAGATATTTTCTCAAATCCTCTGAAAGCCCGAAAGCGGTTTGGTAACGGTCGTCCGGATCTTTTTTCATCAGTTTTAATATAATAGCGTTGATAAGAGAGGGAAGATTTTGAATGATTTTTCCAGGTTCAACCGGAATTTTGGCGATATGCTGATGAATCAGCTCTCCGATTTCTTTTGCCTGGTAAGGAAGTTCTCCTGTCATCAGTTCATAAAAAAGAATTCCCAGCGAATAAAGATCCGAACGGTTGTCTATATTTCTTTTTAAAATTCCGCTTTGCTCAGGAGACATGTAAGCAAAACTTCCGGCTATATTGTCCGACTGCCCGAAGATTTTTTGAAAATTCATCAGGTTCGCAAGACCGAAGTCAAGGATCTTGGGCTCTCTTTCACCCACAAGAATCACATTGCTGGATTTCATATCTCTGTGAATAATGCCCTGAGAATGCACATAATCTAAAGTAGCGGCGATTTTTTGAATAATTTCGACCTTCTGGTTAAGGTTAAAGTTTTTCTCTTTGATATGGTATTTTAAATTCTTCCCATCCAGAAATTCAGTAACAATATAAACTTTTCCGTCATCTTCAATAAAATCAATAAATTTTAAAACATTGGGATGAGAGAGTTTCTGAAGGACATCCGCTTCTTTTTTAAACCGGATAAACGCTTCATTATAAATATCAATACTGGTTTTCAGCGTTTTTACTGCAACTTTCTGACCGCTTTTTTCATCCAGCGCCTGATAAACAATTCCCATTCCGCCTTCAGCTATTTTTTCAATAAACTTGTAATGGCGGATTCCTTTTTTTTCCATCAATGCCCCGAAACTTATTTTTTTTATCTTTTTTATTTACTTAAAATAAATATTTTATTCTTTTTTTTTCAAGTCTTTTTTTTATTATTTTTTAATTTTAGATTAATTTTTAACCGGGTATAGATAAAATCCCAATTTAGACCACCCCGTATTTATACTGTACTTTAACTGATTTTTATATTTTCTTTGTCATTCCCGCGAAGGCGGTAATCTATTGAAAATAAAACAATTAAATTACAGATTCTGTTTTTTTGTAAATAAAAGCCAGAATTACAGGCGGTCATTCTATAATTAGTTTAGTATATTTTAAATAAAATCACTTTCTATCAAACAGGAGACCGACTATGACTTATTCTCAGACTGCTGTCAATCAATTCAAACAAGGGTATAACTGTGCCCAGTCTGTCGTATCCAGTTTTTGTGAAAAACTCAATCTTACAAAAGATTCTGCCCTGAAACTGGCAACCGGGTTCGGCGGTGGAATGGGGCGGAAACAGGAAGTCTGCGGCGCTCTCACAGGGAGTATTCTGGTTTTAAGCCTTCTTTTCGGCAGAGGCGAAAATGACGGGAAAGAAAAACAAGACGACACTTATGCCAAAGTCAGGAATCTCATCCATCAGTTTGAAGCTAAATATGGTTCAATCAATTGCAAAAAACTCTTAAACGGCTGCGCTTTATCAACCCCCGAAGGACAGGAAGTTTTTAAATCAAACAATATGATTGAAAAATGCTATGAATATGTAGAAAATGCAGTCAATTTTTTAGAAGAAATAATTGAAAAAAATAAGGGAGGCTCCTATCAGCCGGTGGTATGAAACGAATCCGCTTCTTTATTTTAATGAAAAAATTTCTCTTTTTGAGCACTATCGTCATCTGGTTTTTGAGGAAAATGAGGGGAAAATAAGGCTTACGGGACGCCTCAGAGTAATCGATCAAAATGGGGATGAACACGGGAATTTTTTAGTAGAAATTGTTTTCCCCGATGATTATCCTTATGAGTTTCCAAAAGTGTATGAAAAAGAAGGAAAAATCCCTGTCGATTCGGCAAGACACATGAACTCAGACGGGAGTTTTGCACTCTGCTTTAAATACGATGAGATTTTTCATATCAAAAAAGGGCTCAAAGTCATTTATTTGATTGAAACCCTTATTATCCCTTTTTTATCCCGTCAGCTTTTTTTTGATCAATTTGGCGAATGGGTGAGCGGAGATCGTTTATTCGGCGATGAAGGAATTGTTGATTTTTATCAAAAAGAACTCAATACAAAGGATTTAAAAATAATTTCAAATATTCTTGAAACAGTTCTCACAACCCATAAAATAGCACCTAATGCCCCTTGTTTTTGCAAAAGCGGGAAAAAATTCAAAAAATGCCATCGGGAATTATTTGAGCATATCAAAATGAAAGTCCCTGAAAAGGATATGAGAGAAGACTTAAAAGTGATTCGAAAATATTTTGAATAATAAAAAAAGGAGCTACCTATGAACATTGGATTGATTACAGTCATGACCCGGGAGCTTGAAAAATCGGTTCAGTTTTATCAGACCGTACTGGAGTTTGAGAAAACCCGGCAGTTTTCTCCCCGTCCGGGAATGAAAATTGTCTTTCTGAAAGACAAAAACGGGAGCCAGATTGAGTTTATTTTCGATCCTGAAGCAAAACCTTTTCAGGGAGAAGGGATTTCGATCGGATTTTACACAGACAATATTCTTGAAACAGAAAAACACCTGAAAAACCATCAGGTCGAAATTATTTCAGGTCCGATTACCACTCCCAACGGGGTT